>Ga0164241_10002045_pt1 | contig 22862 bp, 22 predicted proteins | sample OricomyardsoilBY_FD_108780 | JGI IMG/M metagenome (GOLD analysis project Ga0164241, IMG submission 108780) | Backyard soil microbial communities from Emeryville, California, USA - Original compost - Back yard soil (BY) | ecosystem: Environmental > Terrestrial > Soil > Unclassified | place: USA... | reverse complement strand
TTATGGCGCGCCATAAGGAGTCCGCCGCGTGAACTTCGTCCCCTTTGGTGTTTCGCTCAACCTTGGGCTTTGGACCACACTCATTCTGCTCATCGTCTCGCTTCCGCTTATTTGGACACTCACGACGTCTCAGGGGCGGTGGGTGCCCTGGGTCGAGTCACTGGTCTCCCTTCCGCTCGTCGTCTCGCCAACGGTTCTGGGATTCTACCTTTTAATCTTTTTGTCGCCTCAAGGCCCCGTGGGCCAGTTCTTTCAAAACACCATGGGCTGGCGTCTGGTGTTTTCGTTTCCCGGCATGGTCCTGGCCAGTTGTGTCGCCGGTATTCCGTTTATGTACACTTCACTGCGTTCAGGATTAGCTCAATTGTCGCCCCGCCTTTGGGAAGCCTCCTACACTCTAGGCAAGGGACGATGGGAGACCTTTTTCCGTGTCGTCCTGCCCAACCTCCGAGTTGCCCTTATCTCCGGCATCGTCAACACATTCGCCCATACCTTGGGCGAATTCGGCGTCGTCCTCATGGTTGGGGGGAGCATTCCGGGTGTGACCAAGGTGGTCTCCATTGAAATCTACGAGCGCGTCGAAGCCCTCGACTTTGGGCACGCTCACCTCTACGCCGCCGTGCTGGTGGTCGCCGGATACGCGGGCGTCTTTTTGATGAATGGCCTTCAACGACGATCCGACCGCCGCCTTCGTCGGGCGGAGGCCGGGCTGTGATTTCCTTTTCTCTTGAGAAAACGCTGAAATCAGGACCTCGTCCCTTTTCCCTCCAGGTTGAGTACACGCTCAGCCGGGGCACCTATTTGGGGATTTCAGGACGATCGGGAGCCGGCAAGTCGACCCTTCTGCGGCTACTAGCCGGGCTGTCCAAACCGGACAGCGGCTTCCTCAAACACGGCGGCGCGGCTTGGTACGACAGCACTCGGCGAATTTTTTCTCCGCCCCGAAGGCGCGCCGTCGGGTTAGTCTTTCAAGAGCCGTCTCTTTTCCCTCATTGGACAGTACGGCAAAACTTGTTATACGCCCATCGCGATGAGGCACGAGCCGCCGAACTGTTAGAATTGACGCGGATGCTTCCCTGGGCCGACCATTTTCCCCACGAACTCTCCGGCGGCCAAAGCCAGCGCGCCGCCCTTGCCCGCGCCCTCATGCGGAGCCCTCAACTCCTGCTTCTGGATGAACCCTTTTCGGCGTTGGACGAAGACTTGCGAAAGGACCTGGGTGCCGACCTGGCTCGTATTCAAAAAGAAACAGGAGTGACAGCTGTTCTGGTCACCCATTCGCGCTGGGAAATCGAACGCTACTGCACCGAGGTGCTAACGCTCGACGATGGAAAAATCGTGCCGACAATGCTCGGTGTAAACTAATGCGGAGGGAACCATGCCCGATCCGTTCGTCCTGACGCCGCTTGAAGTCGCCGAAAGGCTTCGTATTGCCAAAAACACGGTCTACGAGCTGATCAAACGCGGCGAGCTTAAGGCGTACCGCGTGGGCAAAAAAGTCCGCGTCGACTCCCGCGAGATCGAGGCGTATCGAAACCGCGGATCGTCACCCCAACCGCTCGTACAGGTTCCCGCGGCCGATCTGAACCGGCAAGGTTTTGTTATTTCCGGGCAGGACGCCCTGCTCGATATTCTCGTACACAAGCTTTCTGAAGGAAGCTCCGGGTTTCCCGTGCTTCGCTCGCAGTTAGGAAGCTACAACGGGCTCTTTGCTCTCTATCGCGACGAAGTGGACGCCGCCACCGCGCATCTTTGGGACGCGGCCAGCGACCAGTATAATCTAAGTTTTTTGCGGGCCATGTTACCCGGGATTCCGGCCGTGCTCGTCCACTTGGCCCGCCGTCCGGTGGGGTTTTACGTTGCTCAAGGAAATCCCTTAAACATTACCTCGTGGGACGACTGGGCGCGCCCCTCAGTAAGGCCCGCTTTTCGAGAATGGGGCAGCGGAATGCGGGTTTTGATCGACCAAAAGTGTCGCGGTTTGGCCCAAGGCCAGGAACTCGTCGCCTCTTCTCACGTGGCGGCGGCGATTGCCGTAGCCCGAGGCGACGCAGACGTTTCCGTGGGGACAGGCAAGGCCGCCGAACAGGTCAAAGGCGTCGAATTCGTCTTTACCCATTATGAACACTACGACCTCGTTTTGAAGGCCTCACGAGAAAACGAACCTCGAATGCTTCGTCTCTTGGAAGTCATTCGTTCCGCCGAGTTTCGCAAAGACACAGAAGCCCTGGGCGATTACGACCTTGAGCGCCTGGGACAGGAGTCCGGCCGGACCTAGCGTGGTGCTGCCACCCCAAAGCTCGACAAGGGCAAGTTTTCGTATCATGCTGAGAGGATGATGCGAACAATCCTTTTAGCCCTCGCCCTTTCAGTCGGCTTCGCCTCCCTCGTCAGTGCCGAAGACCTCCCCTTTCATCGCGGCTTCAATATCTCAGAATGGTTTCAAAGCCACGGAGCCGGAGAGATTCCGTTTTCAAAGTTCTCGGCCCAAGATTTTGAACAAATGAAGGCCATGGGCGTCGACGGCATCCGCCTTCCCGTAAGTTTTTCCAACTACACGGGGTCTGCCCCGGCGTATCAGCTCGACCCGAGGTTCCTCGCTCTCTTCGACCGTGCCCTCGACACGATTCAAAAGGCAGGTCTCTCCGTGGTTATCGACAACCACAGCGACTTCACGGGCCCCCTACTCAACGACCGTGACCGTTTCCTGCGGGCCCTGTGGACTCAACTCGCCCAGCGCTATCGGGATCGTCCCGCGTCCGTCCTTTTTGAAATTCAGAACGAACCTCACGATATTAGCGATGGAGACTGGGCCAGAAGTCAAAAACAGGCCCTGGCCGCCATCCGGGCGATAGACACCGGCCGTACCGTCGTGCTCACAGGGGCCCGGTGGGGCGGAATCGATGGGCTTTTAAAACTCACACCGCTCGACGATGCCCACGTCGTTTACTCGTTCCACTTCTACGAACCGATGGTCTTTACCCACCAAGGTGCCGAATGGGCCGGCGAAAAGGGACTTTCCGGCGTGCCGTACCCTCCTCAAAAGGATGCCAAACCCCAAATAGACCCTTCCATGGCGAGTTGGTTAAAACGTGACGTCCGGACGTTTCTCAACGGAAAAGGCGAAGCCGACCTGGCGAGCCGCATAGATTTAGTTTCCCACTGGGCGTCGCAACACCATGTCTCGGTTTGGTGCGGCGAGATGGGCGTGTACCGAAACTACGCGGCACCAGCCGACCGCGTTCACTGGTACCATGACGTGCGAACCTTGCTCGACGAACGTCATATTCCGTGGACCGCTTGGGACTATCACAGCTCGTTTGGGATTTTTTTGAAGGACACACCCGAGCTCTTCGATTCCAACGTCAACATTCCCATGATTGAGGCCTTGGGACTGACACCCCCTGCACAATCAACGCCCCACAGCACAGTGATTCAGACAACGACTCCTCTTTACGACGATAGTTGGAGTCCTGAAACCCGCGAATCAAGTTGGGTCAACGGTGGATCAGCCGACTTCTATAATCCTGACAAACCTCACTCCGGCACCGCGTCGTTGGCGTTTGGAAATTGGAAACGCTATGGGAATGTGGCCTGGGATCTCGCCCCTTATTGGGACCTTACTCAGGTCGTCCAAAAAGCGTCGCTCACCCTTTGGATGCGCTCCAACGCCCCCAAGTTTCAAATAGAGCTTCGGTTTGTTGACGGGTCAGGGGGAGACGGTCTTCCTTGGCGCCTGATGACAACAATCGATCAAACCCTCGTCCCCGGTGACGGACAATGGCACCAAGTTATTGTTCCTCTCGCCTCCATGCGAGTCACTGGAGCGTGGGACGGGACCTGGCACGAGCCCCAAAAGGATTCTTTTTCCTGGGATCGTGTGGGCCGGCTCGAGTTTGTATCCGAAAACACCGATCTCAAGGGAATCACGTTGGGAGTCGACGATTTGGCCTTGACCGTTACACCTTGACCACAATCAGGACAAACGCGATAACTCGGTCTGGAGGTAAGAAATGTCTGAGGTTCCTACTGAAAATCCGCTTGCTCAAGTGCAGGCTCATCTTGGCCACGCCTCACCGTGGCTAAGGTTCCTGGGCATCGCAGGACTCATTACCTGTGCGACGTTCGCGGTGGTCGCCTTGATTGTCATACTGGCGGGGATCTTCTTTCCCTTTGGGATGTTTCACTCCCTCTCGGCGGGGGTTTCCCTAGGCTTGGTCTATCTCGTTCTTGCGGGAGTTCTCCTGGTTCCCGCGATTTTCTTCATTCGGTTAGCTAAAAGTGCCAAACAGTTTCGCTCAGACGGCGACATTTCTTCGCTAGAAACACTTGGGATAACCCTATTCCGTTTGACACGGTACTACGGGGTCATTTTGATTGTTGTCTTAGCCGTTGGGGCCCTGGGCCTCGCCTTTGACATTCTCACATTTTTTTCACTGCCTCGCGGCTGAAATCAGGCGACAGAGGCAACGGATACCGTTCCCGCAATTCGCGCAGAAGAGATTCGAGGCCATTGGTCTTGATCTCTTCAATCGCACGGAGCTGAGTCCCCAAGGCACCCGCAGGGTAGCCCTTCCCTTTAAACCAAAGGACGTAGGTTTCGGGCAACTCGCTCAAATAGCGCCCGGCGTACTTTCCAAACGGCATTTTCGCGTGGGCTAAGGCGATCAAGGCTTGTTCTTCCACCGGCGCGCTCCTGGAGCGATAGTACACGCCCCGATCGACTCGTGGTAGACTGCCGATCATGGACGGAACTTCTCCCACGGGCACTCGTTACGGAGTACCCGCGCGACGCAATGAAATCCGCGAACGTCTCTCGACGGCCTACGCCGAGGACATGCTCGACCAGCATGAGTTTGAGCGGCGCGTAGAACGAGCGGAAGCGGCGCAGACGATTGAAGAACTCGACGCGGTCGTTGCCGACTTTGGCCCCATTCCGACAGGCTCAACCAAGACCGATGCGCCTTCCTTTCGTGATAGTCCGCAGTCCTTTCAACTCTTGGGCGATCAGACTCACGTGTTGATTCCCGGAACACCCCAGGCAATCCGCTGTGTGACGGTCATTGGCGACGTGAAAATTGACGTGCGTGCGTTTCGGGGATCGGGGCGCACTCTGACCGTCCGTGCTTCGGGACTCCTGGGAGATACCGTCATCCGTGTCCCGCAGGGAACACGGATTGACCGGCGAATTCGTACGATCATGGGCGGCTATCGCGTGCGCCGCTCTCGCGAACCCGGCGAAATCAAGAAGTTTTTGGGACGACTCTTCGGCAACTCCCAGGCCGCGCCCTTGTCTCCCTTTCCTGCCGATGGTCCGCCGCCAACGCTGATTCTCGAAGGGTTTCATCTTATGGGCGACGTCGTCATCGAGGAAGATTTGTCGTGAAGGATAGGCTTCTTTCCCTGCTCATCCATTACCAAACGCGCTCTCCCCATGAGAGCCCCGTCGTTGAACGCTTCCTTTCCTTTTTACAGTCGGGCGAAGTTGTGCAAGGAAAGCGGAATCCCCTTCGTCACATCACGGCGAGCGCTTGGATCGTCAGTCCCGATAGGAGCCTGGCGCTTCTTACCTTTCACGCCAAGCTGAACATTTGGGTCCAATTGGGCGGTCATACCGACGAGGGGGAAGATTGGGCCGGCGCGGCCCTCCGCGAAGCCAAGGAAGAGTCGGGACTCACCCGGCTCCGCCTGCTCGACACACAAATTTTTGACCTAGACATTCACCGGATTCCCGCTCGCGGCTCGCCGAACACCCCAGAGTATTCCCCCGCACACGAGCACTACGATCTTCGCTTCTTGATCGAGGCCGATCCGTCAGATTCCCTGGTCCTGAGTTCCGAGAGTCACGACCTGGCCTGGGTGCCGGTGTCTCGCCTGGGTGACTGGACCACGGAAGACTCTCAGCACCGCATGGCCGCCAAGGTCAAGGCTGGTTGGAAGGTTTCGTCTCCAGCAGGTTGACGCCGCCGCCGCTTCCAAAGGCAAAGGGGTTCCACGATTCGGTTCCCACAACGTCTCGGCTTTCATACCGTTTGACGGCTCCGATAATCCAAACCGTAACGGGCGTCAGGACGATCTCGACAAGACTCTTAATGACCCACTGCGTGATCATTAAGCTGACCCAGTCCGAAGCGGGAAAGACTCCAAAAAAGACGCACACACTCACGAAAAGCGACGTGTCGACCGCTTGTCCTACGACCGTGGACCCAATGGTGCGCAGGGGAAGCCAGCGATGCCGAGGATCCCATTTGACCATCCAAACCTTCATTCCGGCCATCGTCAGATCGTTGGCGAAACTTCCAAACCAAGCCCCGCACACGCTGGCAATCACCAAACCCGGCACCTGACCGAGAATATCGGCAAAGGCCCTTTGTGAGGTAAAGTCGGGACTGTGCGGAAGCGCCACGGCGGCTGTAAACAGTAGCGCACCCAGGGCATTGGCACCCACAGTGTACCAAACGACGCGGCGTGAGGCCGCGTAACCGTACACCTCGGTCAGAATGTCTGAAACGATGTAAGCCACAGGAAACAACAAGAGCGTTCCCACATCGGTCGACAAAGAAAGCCCCAGCCACTGAAAGGACAAGAACTTCTGAGAGATAACATTGGCGACAAGCACCAGCGCCACGGCCAGAGCAATCATCGGCTCCAGAAGTGTAAATCGGGTCTTCGGCATACGAAGGCCTCCTAGTTTTCATTTTTTCCGCGCAGGAGGGTTGCGAACTGCGCGGTCCCAACCGCGACGCGGCCGTCGCGGTTGGGACCTGGTCAATTCCGGGGTACCGGAATTGACTCCGGCCGAAAGGACCACGGCACCGTAGCCCAAGCCGGTGCTGTCGGTCAAGGAAAGAACGCTGAGATGAGCACCGCGGCCCAGCCCACCAGAAAGAGAACTCCACCCACGGGAGTGACGAAGCCCAACACAGAAAAATGGGTAAGGGCCATAAGGTACAACGATCCCGAAAAGAGAAGGATTCCGGTCGAAAAAGCACCGACCACCACGACTCTCGTCCGGCCCGATTTCATAAAAGAAGCGGCTGCCAAAAGGACAGCGGCGTGAATCAAGTGGTACAGCACACCGGTCTGCCACCAATCCATGGCTTGGGGCGACAAGTGATTTTGCAGCGCGTGGGCACCAAAGGCACCCAACACAACACCCAGAAATCCAAAGATTCCAGCGGCTGCCGTTCCGGGATTGAAAGATTGTTTCATGGCACCATAGTACCGGCCTGAGCGCGGTGCCGCTACTCCCCCGTTTATGTCGTTTTGTCTCTATCGAGGTTCCGCGGCACAGCAGGATTGACGAGAAAGGGTTTACCCTCGAACATGAAATCCAAAGGCCGGAGCGCCGGGGAGAAAAAGCCGTGAAACGATGGTGGGTGTTAGTTCTGATGGGTTTGGTTACCGTAACGTTTACGGCGGCGGCCGATCTTGTGATCGATGCTCACGTCTCGTTAGGCGGAACCGATCGAAGCGCCGACTTCGTCAGCATTATCGGGTCGTTGGCTACGGTGGACCACGACCACGTCGACGCGGTTTCCGGAGCAAGCCAGCACGCGGCCACACCAATATGGATCGGCTATGGCTTTGACGTCAAAGGAGCACGAACCTTTCCTGCCGGACTGTGGGGCCTTCTCTTGTTTGGTGCAGCCTCGACTCAGACACTTTCTCTTCAAGCGCCGCAATTGGTCAAAAATACCGACGGTTCGTTCACTATCCAGTATGAATATGCGGGCATAGCGTATGAAATGACGACCGACCTGCATGGTGCCCTGGAGCTTCCCACGGGGTTGTATCGTTCCCGGGTGGTCGGCACCGCCCAACCGGGAAAGCCCGACCTGATCAGTGCTGACTTCAGTACCAATGGGACAGCGGCGGGACTTCAATGGTCGAAAGTATGGGACCCCGGGGTTCCGAGCGGGGCGACGATTGGCGGACTTGCGGGAAGCAAGACGGGGCCGATACGTACCGACGCCATTTCATCTCGAATTTATTCCTGGCAAGGATTTCTTCAAATCACGCCCGTGGACGCTGGTTTAAACTTTCACGGAGAGTTCAACGCCGTCTCGTCATCAAATCCGTATTGACATTGAGCCTCAACAGACCGATTGTTTGAAGTTCCAGGGGGCGCGAAGTGGCCAAGATCAGCGAAGTCTATCGGGACTCATCCTATGAAGTTCAACTCAAGGCAAGAATCTTTCAGCCTATTCTCATTGTTCTCGGTTTAGTTTTTCTCGTCGCACCCGTTATCAGTCTTATAAACGGCAAATTGAACATGAGCGCCATGTTCAATAGCGGTGCCTTTATCGTCGTCTTGGGGTCCCTCGGACTCCTCTATCGACGCCACTACAAAATGGCCGCCTTAATCTCGACCATTACCCTCATCCTCCTTTTGAGTGCCAGCTCCCTCTTAACAGTGTATTTAGGCCCACAGACTTTCATGCAGGTTGCCGGCATACTTTCGGTGGCATTTTTCATTCTTGCTGTCTTTGTTTCTCATCAAAAATGGACCATCGCAATGGGGATTTACATCCTTCTCGTCTACATCGCGCAGATTGTGGAAGCGATAGTATTAAAAAAGATCGATACCTCGGTGGTGCCCCTTATCGTTCAAGTTCAATCAGGTCTCTTGGTCATACTGGTCGCCGTTGCGCTCGGAATCACCGTCCAAGTCATTTTCCGAAGGGTCATCGACGATCTGACCTCAGAGCTCTCGACCACACGCGAGGCGCGTGAAAAAAGCCGCCAAGTTGTGGCTCGTGTGGCCGTCAACTTGGATATGAGCGAAAAACTATCCGAGGCCTCGGAAGAGACCGCGGCCTCCGGGTTTCAGATCGAACGAAACGTTCACTCCATCAAAGAACAAATCGACGTGTTGAACCATCGGTTCAGCAATACCGAGGACGCTCTGGAGGCAATTAGTTCCAACCTTTCCCAATTGTCGTCGTTGGCCGAACAGCAAACCGAAATTGCCAGCCATTCAGGGTCGGCTGTCGAGGAAATGGTCGCCTCGATTCAAAACGTTTCCGGCATCATTACCGCGAGGTCTACCGAGGTAAAACAACTTCGAGACACCGCATCGGGTGGACAAAAGGCGATTGCCGAAACCGGAACGGCGTTTCAAGTTGTTGTGAAGCAAATCGAAAGCATTAAAGAAATGACGAAACTGATCACGGGAATCGCCGCACAGACAAACCTCTTGGCGATGAACGCGGCCATCGAGGCCGCCCACGCCGGGGAAGCGGGACGAGGGTTTTCTGTCGTTGCGTCTGAAATTCGAAAGCTTGCCGAGTCCAGCCGCCAGAGCGCTGGTACCATTGGGAGCAGTCTGAAGGATTTGACCAAAGCCATTTCCGAAACCGACCAAAGGGTCCAAGCCAGCGGTGCCGCTTTTCAACAAGTTCAGTCGAGTGTCGAGCAGGTCGCCCGTGCCATGGACGAAATTGGGTCAAGCACTCAAGAAATGAACGCCGGAACTGAAGAAATCTTGAGGTCGACGACAGGGCTCCAAGAAGCCACGAAGGGCGTGGACTCCAGCGTACGCCAAGTCAACGCGGCTTATGAGCAAATCCTGTCAGACGCCAGGCAAACCAGCCGGGTTATCACAGAAATTGCCGCCGGGATGGACGAGATTGGCGTGGGGGCCACTGATATTCGTCAGGCCGTGGCCTCTTTGACCGACCTCTCCAACGAGCTCAAAGAGAAATCGACAGAACTCAAGCAAGAGGCCGGACAAAACTAAGAATCTCTGTTACCCGCTGTTTGGAAAGAACTCTAGACGGAGTTGGGGCGGGGCCGCGGGAAAGCGACTTCAAACGTTGTCTTTCCCGGTTCCGAAGTCAAATGAAGGGTTCCTTGAAAGGCGTTAACGACACGTTTGACCAGGTCGAGTCCGAGGCCGAGCCCGGTATCTTTCGTCGTAAAAAAGGGCTCAAAAACGCGGGCCTGTAAGTCCTGCGGAATGCCGGGTCCCGTATCGCTAACACAAAGAATTCCTTCTGTGCCTGTTTGCCTTACGGATAAGTCGAGCGTTCCGCTGCCATTCATGGCTTGAATGCCATTCGTGACAAGGTTAGTCACGAGACGAATGAGGTCACCTTCAATTCCTAAGACCCACACCTCGGCACTTCCGTCCCATTCCAGGTGGAGATTACGGCCGAGCCGCCCCTTAACGAGGGAGAGGGCTTGGTTCACAGAGGCTGTCAGGTTAACAGGGTAGGCAGTGTCCGAATTCGAAGGCGTCAATTGGGCGCGAAGGCCCTGGACCACCTCGGCGGCACGTACCGATGCCTGTCGAATAATGGAAAGATCACGTGCCATCTTTCCCAGACTGAGAATAATCTCTAAAGATTCCTGATCGTCTGCGAGACCGAGAATTTCATCGAACAGACCGATAGCCGCCGTCGAGGTTAACAAATCGAACAAGTCAGAATTGCTATCGAGTCCCGCCGCTTCCCAGCGGGAGATGAGTTGCTTTCGCACTGCACGGTTGGTCGAACCAGATAAGTCCGCGCAAAGCCTCACCATGTTTTTCATAAACCCTTCGGGGTCTTGAACCAACGTCGTCTTCCAGTTTTTTACGATGCGTGGAATCCAGCGTTCGTTCAAATCTGTTACCCAATTTTGGGTTGTGGAGAGTGACGCGCCCAAGGGTGTGTTCAACTCGTGTGCCACGGTTGCAGCCAATTGGCCCATGTGGGCGAGCGTTTCAGACCTCACCAGCCTCTCTTGCGCTCGTTCCAGTTCGCCCGTTCTTTCAGCGACCTGTTCCTCCAACGAGTCCATTTGGTGGGCAACACGCTGATTGAGCTCGTAAAGAACCGTTTCAAACAAACGAATCTCACGGATGGTCGAACGCGGTTCGGGGAGTTCGGGAAAATGACCATGCTCACTTTCTTGCGACAGGGTCTTTGCCAAATTCTCAAAGGGACGAAGAATCGTTCGGCTCAACACAAGAGGGGAAATCGCTAACAGCAAGACCACGAACACAAGAAAGGAAAGCACTCCAGACCCGAGCAGCGCGGCTATCTGCCGATTCAAGGGAAGGGAGGAAGCAACCAGTTGCATCGCCCCCACGGTTTGGCCCCGGTAGGAAAGGTGCTTCGAGATTGTCAGGAGAGCCGGACCCGTTTTGGGACTCGAAGCGTAGACCTGAGCCCCTGTATCGCTCGTGATCTGGAGAGAAAGAACGCTGTCGTCACGGGCCACAATATCTCCGACCGTTCGAAGATCGTTCAGAGCGTAATTCCATAAGGAAACCGTAAAGGTTTGGGCGAGAAAGGCGGCCTTTGTTTCTGCCGCGCTAACTTCTTGATGCCGTAACTGTGAAGAGACAAACACAAATAAGGTTGACAAGACGAGCAAGCCAGAAACCAGGAGAAAAGTACCGAGAGCTAACGTCATAGCAACAACGAGCGGAACCGGTTTACGAACCATAGTGGTACTCTAAGTCTTAGACTGGGCTAACGCAAACCCTACGGTAAATCGAAGGCTCCGGCTGGCACCATCTTCCACAGGGAGGACGAGCCGGAAACCCCAACTCATCAATTCACGGCCCGACCAGAGTCCTTCACGATCAGGGCTCTGGTAGAAAAAATCGGGGTTCAATCCTCGAAGTTTAAGCGTTCGGTGGGGCCCGTTTACCTCGGCCCGAATGACCACAACAGTCACTAAGGCTTCTTTCTGCTGTGAGTCGACAGACATCCAGGCCGCCCAGGCTTGGGCCGCGGGATCAACCAGCCGATAGAAGGCCCCAAACTGGAGAAGCCGCCGGTCGCGCTGATAATCCGACACCTGGCGGGCGACACTCTTCAGCTCGGGATCGCTGAGCGTTGTCAGATCCAACTCGTAACCAAAGGCACCGGTTCGAGCGACGTTGTATCGAGTTTCGATGGGGGTGGTTCGGTTCACCTGATGATTGGGCACCGCTGAAACATGAGCCCCCATCGTTGCCGGAGGAAAAAACAGACTGCTCCCCCATTGGATGTGAAGACGATCAAGGGCGTCGGTATTGTCGCTCGTCCAGGCCTGCGGCATGTAATACAACATTCCAGCGTCAAATCGTCCCCCGCCGCCCGAACAACTTTCAAAAAGTACCGCCGGGAACGCCGCCGTCAATTGCTCAAGGACAGCGTACAGCCCCAGAATTTGGGCGTGCCCCACCAATGCCTGATGACGATTCATATCCCATTTGACGTAACGGATCGGTGCCTGGTTCAACACGCCAGACAGGGTCTCCACTAGATAGTCCTGTACAGGTTTCTGCCCCAGATCCAACACTCGCTGGTGACGGCCTTCAGAGGCCAGGCGCCCCGCCACACCCAAGCACCACTCGGGGTGTTGTTGAAACAAAACGCTCTTTTCGCTGATCATTTCGGGCTCAAACCACAGGCCAAAGGAGAGGCCCCGCTCGCGAAGTTGGCGGCCCAGGTCGTCCAATCCGCCGGGCAGTTTTCGCCGGTCGACAACCCAGTCTCCCAGTGAAGTCTGATCATCGTCCCGATGGCCAAACCACCCGTCGTCCAAAACAAAAAGCTCGATTCCCACTTGCGAGGCCAGATCGGCCAGTAAAAGAAGGCGGCCTTGGTCAAACGAAAAATAGGTGGCTTCCCAATTATTAAGAAGAATGGGCCGTTCTCGGTCCCGCCAGGAGCCTCGGGCGACCCTTTCGCCCAGAACGCGATGAAACGTTCGGCTCATCCCCCCCAGTCCTTGATCAGAGCGGACCAAGAGCACCTCCGGTGTTGAAAACGACTCCCCAGCCTCCAGACGCCAGCCAAACCCTTCGGGCTGAATACCCAACTGAACCCGGGCACCTTGCCAGGAATCGACCTCGACACGGCCCACAAACGAACCGCTGTAAACCAAGCAAAATCCAAAGACCTCGCCCTTTTCTTCGTCGGCTCCTTGTCGGGCAAGACAGAAAAACGGGCTGTGTTGGTGACTCGACGCGCCGCGGCGGCTCTCGACGGCTTGGAGTCCTGAACGAAGAGGCTTTCGTTCGACAAACCGTTCGCGAGCCCACGCTCCATTGAGCGTTAAAAGTTCGAACTGGCCATCTAAAAAGTCGAGCGAGAAGCTCATTGCCGTTTCGAGGACGAGGGGTGCCTTGAGCGCAGAAAACCGTGCTGACCGTATGAAAACATCATAGTCATGAAAGACTGTGTAGACCAATGTGACCACCAGTCCCGACGGTGTGTCGACGAGGTCGATTTCGAGCGTGTCAGCCTCGTCGTCCTTTTCAACATAGGCGTGAGGCAGGCCCAAAAGCGGCGGTTTACCCGAAACAATCCGGTGCGACGAGTAACGAAGATCGGCCTGGTGGGAGCCGTCGGGGTGGGTGACATACAGGGCAGGAATGCGAAAGTCAGTATCCGCCGCCGTGGGAAACTCCTGCGGAAGAAGGTCGAGGCTTAAATCTGGCCGCGAGGGATCGAGGGTCGGTGAAAACGCCCGGTCGGCAAAAATCACCGATGCTGAACCTCCCCAAGACTCCAAACAAGCGCCCCAGCCAAGATGAAGAAGATGGCCCGAGGGTGCCAAACCCATCACGTAGCGAGAGGTCTTCGTCGTCAAATGAAAGGCCTGGGATTTTGAGTCAAAGGTAATCGGCATACGCCAGATTTTCACGAAACTCGTGCTATGATCCAGCCCAAGGAGAGACTATGGCAAAGAAAAGCGCTGTTTTCACGTCGACGACCCTACTCGCCCTCGGAGTCGGGCTCTTTCTGCTTCTTTCGGGCATTCAAACGCTCATCGATTTCAATTCGCCTTTGGCAAAGGCCGCCAACGGATTCGGGAACATGATGAGCGCCGACCAAACGGGTCATGTGGCTGCCATTGTGATCGCGATCCTTAAGATTGCTTCCGGCGCGGTTCTCATCGTGGGACCGTTCGGAATGCTCACGAAGGGAATTCGCTCGCTTGCGTTTTGGATTGTCTTACTTTTTTGGCTCGTGTTGACCATTTCGTCCACCTGGAACGGTGGTGTTGCGGTAAAGGACCAGCACGAAACTTTAATGCAGTTTCTGACTGAACTGTCGCTGAACATCGCGATCTTCGCGGCGCTCTGGCACCTTAAGCCTGCCAAGGTTTAGGCAGACGCACGAACAAGGAACGGCGAAAAGCCAACGCGTTTCGCCGTTCCTTGGCGATTCTTAAGCCAGCAGTGAATCCAAATCCAAATCCGCTAAGGTGGCGGGAACGCTCACACTCCAGTTTTCGAGCACTTGAGGGTGAACCTCGCCAAACACACCAACCTGATTTCCAGCCACGTACACGTCGGCGGCTCGCCCTGAAATGAATCGAGGATCGGCGCTTTCTTTGACCGTGTAATCGGTGTCGAGATAGTAGAAAAGGCTGGCGATCCGGCTGTTGATTTCGTTGAAGTTTTCGTCGGCCCCGGCGCTCAGAAACCCAAGACTATTGCGGGTGACCGAGCCTTGGTTGTCGCGTTCGTCGAGCCGAACGATCTTGCCCACTTCAAAAATATGGTGAGGGAAGGCCGCGTGACCCGAGACAGATTCGGTTTCAAGCAGATTCGGAGCCACCGAGTTGCGCACGAATTCGTAGTTTTCGGTCATGGGGTTGAGGATCTGCAACACGTCCGACCCGTCGATGCTCATCTTGTCGATGAAGTCTTTTTTCGAGCCGAGGTAGTTGTAGATCATTTCCTGAAAGCCCATGCCGATCATCAAATCCCGCACCTTTCGGCCAAAGTGTTCCTCGCGGGAAAGGCGGCCAATGGTTGCGTCCTGCGGTTGAATGGGGGCGAAATGATTCAAGCCATAACCGATCATCACATCTTCGACGACATCGACAGGGTGTAAGAAATCGTTGCGGTAGGGCGGGGGAAAAACGGTCAGCTCACCATTGTGGTATTGGCTCGTCACCCCCATTTTTTTGAGGGCACCCTGGGCCTGCTCGCCAATGAGGTTGATTCCCAAAAGGCGGTTCATTTCGTGGATCGTTGCCTTGGCCGGTGCCTGAAACGCGTAGGGAAAGGTCACTTGGCGGCCAAACGGGGTATCGTAAGGGTATTCGACTGTCACGGGCAGAATCTCGAATCCCGCGTCGGCCATATCGCACGCCACGATACTGGCAGCCAAGGTAACGGCGGGCAGGTCCGTACCAGTGATTTCAACAAAAAGCTCGGTATCACCAACCTCGACAGCGCCTAAATCGGCGCTATTGATAACCGGGGGGAACGACAAGATTCGTCCGTCGGCCGATTGCTGAAGGGGAAACTTCGAGTGGGCCTGCGCGATGTATCCGTATTCCTGGCCTTTGGGATGCTGAGCGCAAATTTCGTTGAGGTTGAGTTCTTTCGTCATGCCCAAGGGGACGAATTTCGTCGCAGCCGGATCGACGGCCCGATACTGAACAGGAAACTTGACCATCTGACTGCGAAAAACTCCCATCGCAAAGGTTCGTCGTTTCCGGCCAAAATTGTGGCACAGCTTTTCTTGCGTCTGGATGAGATCGAGAAGGGCGTCGTTGTCGACCTTGCCCTTAAGCGCAAACGCTGAGCAAAAGGGGCGAATGTCCTTCAAACCAGGGTCGACGATGAGCTTGCGCCCGCCGTCGTTTTGACGTTTTTCAGCGGTCGAGAAAAAAGGATACTGGGGCTCCCAGCCCTCGTAATACTGGCGCAGACCGCGCGCCGCGCCCGCCGTGCTCCACAGGTCGGGCCGGTTGGTGTCGTTGAACTCCAATTTGAGCGCGTCGCCGTCGAGTCCGTCAACCTCGCTTTTCAAAACCGGCAAGAGCTCGACCAACTCGTCGAAACTGGGAGACATGCGGGCCCGTTTGTAGAAGGCTTTTTGGCTAACTTCAATCTTAGGCATTATTTTTTCTTCCTGAGTCTAAGGGTTTCTAGATTGTTGGTAAAAAGTTCGCGAAGGTCCGACAAACCGAGGCTCATCAGAGCCATACGGTCAATGCCCAAACCCCAGGCGAGGACGGGGACGTCGATGCCCAAGCTCTTGGTGACTTCGGGGCGGAAAATCCCGGATCCGCCGAGTTCAAACCAACCCAACACGGGGTGCTTGATATGCACTTCGATTGACGGTTCGGTAAAGGGGAAATAACCGGGAACGTATTTGACCTCGGTGGCACCCGCGACCTCGATGGCAAACATTTTGAGCAGCCCGAGCAAGGTCCGCAGATTCACGTCTTTGCCAAGGACGATGCCCTCTGTCTGATAAAAATCGGCTCCGTGAGTGGCGTCAACCTGGTCATAGCGGAAACATCGCACCACACCAAAGTACTTTCCGGGGACCTTGGCGGTGGGAAGCTGCTTGGCCGAGAGAACAGTTCCTTGGCTCCGCAAGACGAGCCGCCGCGTGAAATCGCGGTCAAAGTTGTACTGCCACCCCCGGCTTCCCGTATCGCCGCCGTTCGTGTGGGCGGCGGCAATTCTGTCGAGCCACGGTTGCTCAATTGCCTTAGCGTGCGTTGGATTCTTGGCATAATAGACGTCGTGAATGTCGCGCGCGGCGTGAAATTGAGGCATGAAAAGAGCGTCGCCGTTCCAGAATTCGGTTTCGACGAGCGGACCGTCAAACTCTTCAAAACCAAGACCGACGAGTTTGTCTTTGACCGAAAGGATGAACTCTTGATAGGGGTTGCGCCGTCCAATAAGAAGTTTGGCGGCGGGGGCCTGAACGTTGTACGCACGAAAAGTTCGGCCCTTCCAGGTTCCCGACGACAGATGAGCCGGAGTCAGGGCGTTGAGTTCGCCGCCCGTTACCCCTTTTGTCTGGAGGATGCGTGCGGCTTCACCTGCTTCAGCCGTAAGCGTAAAGGTGACCGTCTCGCGTTCGGCCACTTTGAAAGGACTCGTGGCCGCCCCGCGTTTCTTGGCCGCGCCGCTCAAGACGGCACGCTCTTCGTCGCTCAGATTGGTTTCGGCCAAGGCTCCAGAGTCGGCTTTTTCGAGAAGAAGCCGAAGCCTCTTCATGCGGGGCGAAGGCTCGGCGGACTTGAGAGCGATTTTTTTGCTCTCGTCCATGCCGACGAGGCCCTCTTTGGCAAGCTGCCCGTACGCCGAGCCCATGTCTTTCTGCTCGATGCCCAAAAGGGCCGCAGCCTCAGACATGAGGATACCGCCGTTTGAAAGCGCCTTCAACAAGGCCTCTTCGGGGGTTCCGTCTTGAAGCTGTTGACGCCCCAGTTCGGTGATTTCGTAGACTGTTTGAGACTGACGCCCCGACTCCACGGCTAAAGACTTTCCGACCAGCCAACTGAGGGCCTGATTGGCCTGCCCTACCTTGTAGCCGAGCTTCTGCCCCAGCAGTTCGGCGGTCAAGGCCGCCCCGGGTCCAAACGAAAGAAGAACCTTCACCTCAAGAGGATGAAGGCTCTTCGCCAGCGAATCCCAATCCATACAATGCTCCGGGAAAATGATGGACCTCAGACTACTCGATTGCGCCCAAAAGGAAAAGACAGAGGACTGATCACGGGGTTTTTACGGGTTCCGCGTCGAGGGCACGCCACAAATACCAGGTGGCAACGCTGCGCCAAGGCTTCCACGCTTCGGCACGTTCCCGCAGCCGTTCCGCAGGAAACGGGTACTCCCAACCAAAATGTTTCGCGGCTGATTGCAAAAGTCCCACATCGTCGAGGGGCAGGACATCGGGACGCTGAAGGTGGAAAATCAAAAACATCTCGGCGGTCCAGCGGCCTATTCCGCGCAGAGAAATGAGGTCTTTAAGAACGGCCTCGTCGCTCATCATCTCCCACGCCTCGGGGTTTACCGTACCGGCATGAAAGACCTGCGCGATGCCTTGAAGGTACTCAACTTTGCGCGCGGAGAGGCCTGCGCCGCGAAGGGCCTCCGGGCTCGCCCCCACGACGGAGGCCGGTTTCCACTCGCCGACAACCGCTGCGGCGCGGCCGAAAATCGACGCTGCGGCCTTCACAGAAATCTGCTGCCCCACAATCGCATGAGAAAGAACCTCAAACGCCGTTCCGTTATTCAGGATTCGTTCCCCCGGGAAGCGTTCAAAAACAGCCCCCAAACTAGGTTCGACACGAAGGAGGTGGGACAGGGCCGACTCCCATTGTTGTGAAACGTGTTCCATGGCTTCTCCCCTCCCTATGGTAACGAAAACGTCGTTCTCCGCCGACATTGAAACCATGAAAGTCTGGTTGTTCTTGCCTTTTTTGTGCTTGGCCCTCGTCGCTGCTCTCTTTGCCAAGCCCCTCGTCCCCGCCGTCCACGTGGCCGGCGGAACCTTTCTCCAGGGTTTGCGAACACTCGATCCTCCCGATCCAGGAAGGTCGGTAACCGTTTCAAGTTTTTGGATGGGGACGACCGAGGTCACCCAACAACAGTATCAAGCGTTGACGAACGCCAATCCTAGTTGGTTCAAAGGTCCGCTCAAACCCGTCGAATCCGTTTCGTGGTTTGACGCGGTTGCCTTCTGCAATCTTCTGTCTGACCACGACGGCCTGCGCCATGCCTACGCGATCGAAGACGGCCGAGTCTCGTGGGATCCCACTTCGCCCGGCTGGCGGCTGCCGACAGAGGCGGAGTGGGAGTTTGCCGCTCGCGGCGGCACTCACCCTTGGAGAAAGGACTTTCCCGGAAATGACGCGGTTGAAGAAGTGGCCTGGGATTATTACAACTCGTCAAAACAGACACACAACGTGGGGGCCCTCAAACCCAACGAATTGGGCCTCTTCGACCTGGCGGGAAACGTGTGGGAGTGGTGCTGGGATTGGTACGAGTTTGACCGGTCCGACTTACCACCGAAGGACCCCCGAGGCCCTCTTGTGGGAAGCTCACGCGTCAGCCGGGGCGGGGCTTGGAATGAAGACCATACCGATGCCTTTCGTCCCTACTACCGCGCCGACGACGGCCCTGAAACCAAGGGGAACAACCTCGGCTTCCGCGTGGTCCGCAACGACCAAACAACACCTTAGTACTGTGTCACGGGCAAGAGGACTGTTTCGACGTCAACGCCCAGAGCACGGGCACGGGCCATAACATCGCTTTCTTTGATCTTACCCCTTGGCGAATCGTGCTGCGGGGCGTCGCCAAAGATGACGATCATGGGGGGGACCTTTGCGTCGGCAGGAAAAAGTTTGAGCGCATCGTTCAGCGCCTCAATGACAGCCTCGGGTACGTCCCCTCCCCCGGCCGCTACGGAATGATTCACCTCGGAAATGAAAGCGGCCGGGTCAGAGGTCAGCGGAAACGGCTTCGTAACAAAGGGAGCCCCGTAGTCCTTGTACTCGACCAGACCGAGCCGAAAGTGATCGAGGGTTTTCATGCGATCGGCAAGGCCGGGTAAAAGCTCCGACTGGAGCGCTTTGAGGTCCACAACCATGCTCATCGTCAGATCGAGACAAATGACAAGATCGCGGTTCGCTTGGAACAGGGTTTTGACAAATTGCGCCCCTGCCGCCGCATCACGGGCCTTGAAAACATGGCCCAAACGATGAAAAAGATCCTCGTTCCCTTTCACGTAATAAGCGTGATCCAATGCCGGTGACTGAACGACGAGGATTGAGGAGAGCTCAAACGGATTCTCGTGATATTCCCCCGTATAATCTTCATAGGGTTTGGAAAAGGCACGGATTGAGAACCAAACCGTGCCGTGAGGACGAGAAAGCTCGGCCTGCACGTCGAGTTTACCGTAACGCCCGTTGGGAGCGTCCCGGCTCCCATACTCCATGACCGGGGGAATGAGCACTTCAAAGGCCTTTCCCCAAAGGGGATCTTTCACGGGGGTGGAGGAGATAAGGTAGAGATTGGGTTGTTTGAGAAAGGCCCCGTCGAGAACGCGTTTCTCGGTGCCATTGACGGCGTTAGGCTCCAAAGCTCGCCACGAGTAGGTGGCAATTTTATGATCCGGCAATTCGTGCGATTCCGACAGCAGCACGGAACCCAAGCCCGGTTTGGCGCGGATAAAGAGATGCCAACCATCGTCTTGAGGAAGGACTCGCACATCGGCAGCACCTAGAACAAGGGGGCTCGGAGACTCGGCTGGAAGGGCCGCCGATCCCAATAAGAGTCCCAGAAAAAAAAGAGCGGGTGACCGGATCATCTTTGAAAATGCACCTTATCCACAGAGTGTTTCGGAAGTGTAACAGAAAACACCGTTTGTTCGGGAACACTAAAAAAGGTGATGGTGCCCCCGTGTTCTTCGACAATTCTGCGGCAAATCGAAAGTCCTAGCCCCGTCCCCTTCCCCGTGGGTTTCGTCGTGAAAAAGGGAGTAAACAATTTCTCGGCGACTTCTTGAGGAATGTGCGGGCCGTCGTTGCAAAAGGAAACCACATAATTCTCCTCGGTGGTTTCTAGAGTAATCTCCAGCGTTCCACGACCGTTCATAGCTTGGGCGGCATTGCCGATAAGATTCATCCACACTTGTTGAAGATGGTCTGGGCGGCACGTGAGGGGGGCTGTTTCAGGGCCGTGCTGTGAGATTTTGATTCCTCCCATCAGCGATAACGAAAACAGCTGCAGGACAGAATCAATCTGATCGCAGAGGTCAGAATTTTGCAAAATGTCGTCGGCCTCTTTACGGGAGTAACGAAGAAGCTGGTCAACAACGGTGGACATTTTTTGTCCGGCCAGTGAAAGGACCTCAACAGCCCCGTTGAGCTGGGAGAGTGTTCGCGCTGTCATCAGCCGTGCCAGGCCTTCGGGCGAGGAAAGCGTTTGAACCAACGGCCCGAGCGGCGGGGAAATGTCCAAGTCGGCCAAGGCTTCCGCGAGGTCTGCGGCAGGTTCGAGTCCTTCGGCGCGCAGAGCCGATGTAAGGGCGTCGGTCCGCTTGGCCTGCCCGGATTCGAGACTGCGGTTTAAAGGAATGGGAAAGCCGTGTTCGGCGACTTTCAATTCTTGGGCAAGTACAAAAACAAGTTCTTGGGCGCTCGACGCCGCGGACAAAGAAGCGCCCAAAGGGGTATTGAGGTCGTGGGCGATGCCGGCAACAAGCTGACCCAGAACGGCTATCTTTGCCGTATCAACGAGGCGGTCCCGGGTCGAGGTCAATTCGGTGATCGTCTCTCTGAGGTGCGCCGTGCGCGCGTTCACCTTTTCTTCTAACGACGAATTGACACGGACTAACTCCGTTAAAATCCGATTGAACGCGTCGATGACAGCGATCAACTCCGTTCCCATTCCTTCGGCCGCGACAAGTTGCCGGTATTCAGGAAGCGGTCGGTACAGGCCCTCGATTTGGTTCGTCAAGTTACGCAAGGGACGCCGAACAAGGCGGTTTGCCGTAAGCAGCAGAATGATCGAAAGGACAACAAACACCAAGGCGCTGCGAATCGATGCAAAAATAAGCGATTGAATGACCTGACGGGAGACCGACTGAAGGGACGGCCAAAGGGTGAGGGTTCCCAGCACGTGATCACTTGAACCTTGCTTGTACTTTAAGGGCACAACCAGAGCGTTTTCTGGGGAAAAGTCGGTCTCCTTGGAGGCTCCCATGCGATTATCAAGACCATCCGAGGTTTTAAGCTGGCACCGTCCCACCGAAGCATTATGAACGAGTGCGGAAAGGATGATATCGATTTGCCCTTCGTTGTAGTTCCACAAGGCCTGTTCCAACGAAGGGGCCATGCTCTCAATGAGTTGGACGACCTGGGATCGGGCCTCTTGTTTCGTTTGAGCCGCGACAAAGAACGACTCTACTAGGGTAAACAGTGCCGCCACTAAGAGATACAGTGATAAACTGACAACCAAGAGCCGTGCCGTTAAGGTCGAACGGAACCTCACGTGTTTCATCGCGCCTCGCTTCTTTCCCAACAATCACCATAAGGTGCGGCAAGGGCAAACGCAAACCTGAGTTATTCTAACGCGAATTGAACAGTGATCGTGGCCTGCCCCTCTTGGGGCTGTCCGTTGACGCGGCGGGGTTGAAAATGGGCCTGACGAAGCGCCTCCACAGCGCGGTCGTCCATTTCCTGATGCCCTGAGGATTCGACGACAAGGGCCTCCAAGCAACGGCCCTGTGCCGAAATTTTACAGTCCACCATGACCGAGCCCGTAACGCCTAGGTGCCGGAGTCTCGACGGATAGCGCGGTTTGACCAGGTGATCTAATTGAGGAGGAACGTCGACAACCAGCGCCGCGGCAGATTCCGGAACGGCAGGATTAGCTGCGGAAAGGGGTACCGGGCTCTGAGGACTCTTGAGGGGAGAGACTGTTTTCAACGCCCTCGGCGGAACACTCATAGGGGGAGACTCTTGCGGCGTGAATCGAGGCGGCTTCGGTTTCTGGACTTCGAGGAAAACATGGGTATTTGGTGATGGGGGTTCGTGCCAAACCGTAGCCACCAGGCCCGCTCCCGCCCCCAAGATTCCAAAATGAACCAGTGCCGACCAAAGCCAAGGCGAGGCCTTCATGGCCCCGATTCTACCATGACCAATGAATTGCGGCACCCAAGCTGCGCCCGTCGGAGGGATACCAGCCGGAATTCCCCGTGTAGGTCGAGTAGTACACGGTGTCGGGAGTCCGATCGTCGGTCACATTTTTGATAAAAATGGTCAAGGACCAACCTTCTCCCTGCGGTTGCCGCACGATAAAAAAGACGTCTGTGCGCCAGCGCCAAGGAACCTCGGGCTGGGTGTTGGCTTGGTCGCTTCCCTGATAAAACGAACTAGTCCATGCCGATCTTGTTTTGGCTTCGAGAAAGGGAAACGGCGACCAGGAAGCCTCGCCATTGACCGTCTGGAGCGGGACGAGGGGGAGAACTTTTCCCTCATTGGCCCCCTCAGAAAACACAGCCCGTTCAAGGGTGTCGTTGAGGCTTAGGCGGCCCGTACCCGCCCCCAGAGGAAGAAGCACCGGGTCCGTGGAAACGCTTGTGGTCCACGAGTAATGCCAGCTTGCCGATTCG
>Ga0164241_10002044_pt1 | contig 22862 bp, 21 predicted proteins | sample OricomyardsoilBY_FD_108780 | JGI IMG/M metagenome (GOLD analysis project Ga0164241, IMG submission 108780) | Backyard soil microbial communities from Emeryville, California, USA - Original compost - Back yard soil (BY) | ecosystem: Environmental > Terrestrial > Soil > Unclassified | place: USA... | reverse complement strand
GGCCTGCTGCTGATCGCCGAGGATCGCACCGAACAGGTGCAGCTCGCCGGCGCGCGCGACACGCTGCTCCGCGTTCGCACCGCGACCTTCGACAATCTGTTCGAGGCGCTCGGCGTGTTCGCCGCCGACGGGCGGTTGCAGCTATGGAACAACCGCTTCCGCGCGCTCTGGGGGTTCGAGGAGGAGTTCCTGAGCGGGCATCCCCGCGTCGATGCGGTCGCGCAGAAGGTCGCGCCGCATCTCCGAAATCCCGATCGTGCGCGGCTGATCGCCGATCTCGTCCGTTCCGCGACGATCGACCGGCATCAGCGCGGCGGCCGCGTCGAGCTCGCCGACGGGCGGCATTACGAATTCGCGGCGGTGCCGCTCCCCGACGGCAACGCGCTGTTCACGATGCTCGACATTTCCGACAGCCGCCGGATCGAACAGGCGCTGCGAGACCGCACCGCCGCGCTCGAGGAGGCCGACAAGGTCAAGACCGCCTTCGTCGCCAATATGAGCTACGAACTGCGCACCCCGCTCACCTCGATCAGTGGCTTCGCCGAGATGCTGCATGAAGGCTATGCCGGCAAGCTGACCAAGCAGGCCGACGCGTATGTCGCGGCGATCCTGGAATCGGTCGCGCGGCTCGGCGCGCTGGTCGATGACGTGCTCGACCTGACGCAGAATGACGGCACGGCGCCGCCGCTGGAGCGCGGCGAGGTCGATCTCGAGACGCTCGCGCATGTCGCGGCCGAGGCGGTCGCGCCGCTGGCGCGGGCGAAGCGAATCGATTTCGCGATCGAGATCGCGCCCTCGACCGGGCTGGTGAAGGGCGACGCGAAGCGCCTGCGCCAGGCGATCGAGCATTTGCTGCGCCATGCCGTCGCGGGATCGAACGAAGGCGGGCGCGTGCTGCTGCATACGGACGGCACCGCGCGCGGCGCGCGGATCGTGGTGTCGGACAACGGCCCCGGCATGGATTCCGAGGCGGTGTCGCACGCCTTCGATCGCTTTGCGCGGCCTGGCGTGGCGCGCGAGGGCGAGCGCGCGCTCGGCCTGGGCCTGCCGCTCGCGCGCCAGTTCGTCGAGGCGCATGGCGGCACGCTCGCACTCGTCTCGGAGCCGGGCGAGGGGACGCTGCTGACCGCGACGCTGCCGCGCTGAGCTTGTCGGCGACGTCTCCTTTGCGCATAGTGGATGCGCAGAGGAGATGGCCATGAACGCCGAAACGCCCCCGCGCCGCACGCGCCGCGCCACCAACGTCTCGCTCGATACGGAGCTGGTCGAGACCGCCCGAGCGTTGGGCATCAATGTGTCGCGAGCGAGTGAGCGGGGGGTGCGCAGCGAGGTCGCCGAAGCCATCCGCGCGCAATGGCTGGAGGAGAATCGCGAGGCGATCGAAGCGTCCAACGCTTATGTGCGGGAGCACGGCCTGCCGCTGGCGCAATATCGCCGCTTCTGATGGCGCAGTTCGATGTTTATGCGATGAAACGCGGACGCGGCTTCCTGCTCGACTGCCAGACGGATTTCGTCGCCGGGCTCGAGACGCGGCTGGTCGCGCCGCTCTTGCTCTGGGAGGATTATTCATCTCCCGCCAAGCGCCTCAATCCGGTGTTCGATATCGCGGGCGGGCGCGTAGTGATGATGACGCAATATCTTGGCGCGATCGAACGGCGCGAACTGGGCGCGAACGTGGCCAACCTCGCCAGCGAGCATCTGGCGATCACCAGCGCCATAGACATGCTGCTCACCGGGTTCTGATGGACCGCGTGATCGATCTTCCCGACGCCGCCGCGACCGAGGCGTTCGGGGCGTGGCTTGCTGGGCTGGTCCGGCCAGGCGACGTTGTCACCCTGTCCGGCCCGCTCGGGGCGGGGAAGACGAGCATCGCGCGCGGGCTGCTCGCCGCGCTCGGGCTGCAGGGCGAGGCGCCGAGCCCGAGCTTCGCGATCGTCCAGCCCTATGATCCGCCCGAGGTGCGGATGCCGGTGCTGCATGTCGATCTCTACCGGATCGAGCGCGCCGGGGAGATCGAGGAGCTCGGACTCGATGAGGCGCTCGCCGACTCCATCCTGCTGGTCGAATGGCCCGAGTGCGCGGCCGGTCGCTGGCCCGGGGCGCTGGCGCTCACCCTGTCGGTCACGCCGGGCGGCGCGCGGCGCTTGACAGCCGCATTGCCCCCGGCTTGGGAAGCGCGATGGCGATCGACATGACCCCGCCGGCCGCGGCGGCCGATTTCCTCGCAGCGCACGGCTGGGAAGGGGCACAGATCCTGCCGCTCGCGGGCGATGCCTCGTTCCGCCGCTATTTCCGCATTGCGCAGGGCCCGCGCCGCGCGATCCTGATGGATGCGCCGCCGCCGCACGAGGATCCGCGGCCGTTCATCTATATCGCCAAGTGGCTGCATGGGCACGATTTCGCCGCGCCCGAAATCTATTGCGAGGATCTGGCGACCGGTCTCGTGCTGCTGGAGGATTTCGGCGACGAGCGGATGCGCGAGGCGATCGATATCGCACCCGAACGCACCGAGGCGCTCTACAAGAGCGCGATCGACATCCTGATCCGCCTGCACGACCATCCCGCCGGTCCGCTGCGCCCCTATGACGCCAAGGAGCTGCACCGCGAAGCCGATCTGCTGACCGAATGGTATTGCCCGGCGGTGGGCCTTTCCGCCGACCAGAACGGCTATACGGCGGCTTGGGCCGCGGTTTTCAAGCATACGTTGGCGCCCGAGCCGGTGACGGTGCTGCGCGATTATCATGCCGAAAATCTCATGCTGCTCGGCGGCAGCGAGGCGCTCGGCCTGCTCGATTTCCAGGACGCGGTCGCGGGGCATCCGGCGTACGATCTCGTCTCGCTCCTGCAGGATGCGCGGCGGGACGTCGATCCCGCGCTCGAAGCCGGGATGCTGGATTATTATCGCGCCCGGACCGGCGCGGACGAAGCGTTCGACGCGGCGTATCATGTGCTCGGCGCGCAGCGGAACGCGAAGATCGTCGGCATCTTCACGCGGCTGTGGAAGCGCGACGGCAAGCCGCGCTACCCTACGCTTTGTCCGCGCGTGTGGCGCTATCTCAATCACGATCTCGAGCATCCTGTGCTGGCACCGGTCAAGGCCTGGTTCGATGCCAACATTCCGTTGGCGATGCGCGGCGATCCGATGGCGCTGGTCGGCGCATGAAGCAGAAGCGCACGCTGGCGCTGCGCCCCAATCCGGGCGGTGCCGTGCCCGAGACGGCGATGGTGATGGCGGCCGGGCTGGGCAAGCGGATGCGCCCGCTGACCGCGACGCGGCCCAAGCCGCTGGTCGAGGTGCACGGCAAGACGCTGATCGATCATGTGTTCGATCGGCTGCGCGCGGCGGGGGTGAAGCGCGCCGTGGTCAACGTCCATTATCTCGCCGACGCACTCGAAGCGCATTTGATGAATCGTGTCAAAGGCATTGATATCATTGTCTCGGACGAGCGCGGGCGATTGATGGAGACGGGCGGCGGGCTGGTGCAGGCGCGCGGGTTGCTCGGCGACGCGCCGTTCCTCGTGGTCAACAGCGATAATCTCTGGATCGACGGCCCGGCCGATGCGATCCGCCTGCTCGCCAGGCGCTGGGACGACGCGACCATGGACGCGCTGCTGCTGGTCGTGCCGCTGGCGCGCGCGCATTGCCATGGCGGGCAAGGCGATTTCCACCTCGCGCCCGACGGCCGCATCACCGCGCGGCGCAAGCCGGGCAAGCCCGCGCCGTTCGTCTATACCGGCGTGCAGATTCTTTCGCCGCGCGTGCTGCGCGACTGGCCGGAGGGGCCATTCTCGACGATGCTGTTCTGGGAGCGCGCGATCTCTGAAGGCCGCGCTTATGGCCTGGTGCATCAGGGCCTGTGGTTCGACGTCGGCACGCCCAAGGCGATTGCGGCGACCGAGACCATCTTGGCCGATGGCTGAGCCGCGCCGCCCGCAGCTTTTCACCATTCCCGCGCATCGCGCGTTCGCCGATGCGCTCGCCGCCGGGCTGATCCGGCGCTTCGGCAAGGCGTCGATGGGCCTTGCGCGCGGGCTGATCCTGCTGCCCAATAATCGCGCCAAGCGTGCGGTGACCGACGCCTTCGTGCGCGCGAGCGGGGGTGGGTTGCTGCTGCCGCGCCTCGTCGCGATCGGCGATCCTTCGCTCGACGAGGGCGTTGGCGCGGCGCTCGAACCGGCCGATGCGGAGCCGATCCCGCCTGCGGTCGCACCATTGCAGCGCCGCATGATCCTGGCGCGGCTGGCGAACGAGGAGCGCGCGCGCGCCGGCCAGCTGGTCGATGCGGCGGAGGCGGTGCGGCTTGCGGGCGAACTGGCGCGCACGCTCGATCAATTGCTGATCGAGGACGTCGAGCCGCGCAGATTGCGTGAACTGGAACTGCCCGAAGCACTGTCGACACATTGGGCGAAGGCGCTGGAGCTGTTCGAGGCGGTGCTGAAGCGCTGGCCGGGCGAACTGGCGGCGCTCGGGCGGATCGATCTCGCCGACCGCCGTGCGCGATTGCTCAAGGCGCTCGCTATGCGCTGGCGGGCCGCGCCGCCGGCCGGGTTCGTCTGCGCGGCGGGCATCACCGATTCCGCGCCCGCCGTTGCGCGGCTGCTGCGCTGCGTATCGGAAGTGCCGCAGGGACTGGTGGTGTTGGCCGATCTCGGCCTTGATCTGCCCGAGGCGGAATGGGATGCGCTCGGCCCGCACCAGCCCGATCCGGTCACCGGCATTCGCCACCGCTCGATCGAGACGCATCCGCAATTCCATCTGAGGCTGCTGCTCGATCGCATGGGCGTGCGGCGTGGCGAGTTCGAGACGTGGCGCGAGGGCGGGGGCCACGATGCCAACGCCGCGCGCGGCCGCGCCATCGCCAACGCGCTCGCGCCCGCTCAGTTTACCGGCAAGTGGACCGGGCTTCCCGCCGCCGACCGCCGCTTGTCGGGCGTGCGCGCGGCCGAGTTCGCCACGCCGGCCGAGGAAGCGCAGGCGATCGCACTGGCCTTACGCGGCGCGCTGGAGACGCCGGAGCGGACGGCGGCGCTCGTCACGCCCGATCGCACGCTGGCGCAGCGCGTGGCGGCGCATTGCGCGCGCTGGGGGCTGGCGATCGACGACACCGCCGGCACGCCGCTCTCCGCGACGCCGCCGGGCACGCTGCTGATCCTGCTCGCCGAGGCGGCGGGGCAGCGTTTCGCTCCGCTTGCCTTGCTGGCGTTGCTCAAGCATCCGCTGGCGTGCGCGGGCGAGGGGCGGCAGGCGTGGCTCGACGGCGCACGCGCGCTGGATCGCGCGCTGCGCGGGCCGCGCCCCGCGCCTGGGCTGGCGGGGATCGACGCGCATCTCGCCAATCCGCCCGAGCGCGAGGTGAAGATCGGAGCGGCAGCTGCAGCGTGGTGGCCCGAGGCGCGTTCTCTCCTTGAGCCTCTAGAAGCGGCATTTGAAACCCATTCTAAGCCCCTCCCCTTCGGGGGGGGGGTTGGGGGTGGGGCAGCGCCGCAAACGGCAACGCCCGTGGATAGGCCCCACCCCAACCCCTCCCCTGAAGGGGAGGGGCTAGGATTGTTGCTCGCTTCCCTCCGTGAAACGGCGCAGGCCCTGTGCGGCGATGCGCTTTGGGCAGGCCCCGCCGGTCGTGCCGCAGCCGAACTGCTCGCCGAACTGGAAGCGCAGGCCGCGTCTGGCCCGCCGCGCGCCGAGCCGGCGACGCTTGCGCAACTCCTCCGCATCGTGATGGACGAAGTCGCGGTGCGGCCGCCGCAGGGCGGGCATCCCCGGCTGGCGATCTATGGTCTGATCGAGGCGCGACTGCAGACCGCCGACCTGATGATTCTCGGCGGACTCAACGAAGGCACCTGGCCCGGCCAGCCCGCGCCCGATCCGTGGCTCGCGCCGCGCATCCGCGCCGAGCTCGGTCTGCCCGGGCTGGAGCGGCGGATCGGCGTCGATGCGCACGATTTCGCCGCTGCGCTCGGGGCGCCCCAAGTGCTCATTACCCGCGCAAGGCGACAGGGCGGTGCGCCGGCGATCGCCTCGCGGCTGTGGCTGCGCTTGCAGGCGATGGCGGGACAGGGCTTCGAGCGCGATCGTGTGCTGGAAGGCTGGGCGCTGGCGCTCGACGATCCCAAGGCACACGAACCCGAGGGCCAGCCCGCACCGATTCCCGCCGCCGACCTCCGCCCGAAGCGGATCGCGGTCACCGATGTCGATCGTCTCAAGGCCGACCCCTACGCCTTCTACGCCAAGCGCATCCTGCGGTTGATGCCGCTCGATCCCGTCGATGCCGATCCCAGCGCGGCGTGGCGCGGCACCGCCGTTCATGACGTGCTCGAGCGCTGGGCCAAGGAGGATCATTGCGACCCCGGCAAACTCCACGCCCGTGCGCTCGCGATGCTGGCCGACGAGCGTACGCACCCGATGATGCGCGCGCTGTGGCAGCCGCGCCTGATGGAGGCGATCGACTGGATCGTCGCCAAGTCCGCCGAACTGGCGGCGGAGGGGCGGCAAGTGCTCGCGGTGGAGCAGGAGGGCAAGATCGACATCGCCGGGGTGACGCTGCCCGGCAAGTTCGACCGCATCGATCGCCTCGCCGACGGGGCGCTGGCGATCATCGACTACAAGACCGGCAAGCCGCCCTCGGCCAAGGCCGTGCGCGCGGGATATAGCCTGCAACTCGGCCTGCTCGGGCTGATCGCCGAGCGGAAAGGCTTCACCGATATCGCGGGGCAGGCGGGCGCGTTCGAATATTGGTCGCTGTCGCGGCGGCAGGGGCGGTTCGGCTATATCGACAGCCCGGTCGATCCGGCCGGTAAACGCGACAAGATCGTGACCGCCGAGTTCACCGCCGTCGCCGCCGCCAATTTCACCGACGCGGCGGCAAAATGGCTGACCGGCGGCGAGGCGTTCACCGCCAAGCTCCATCCCGAATACGCGCCTTATGCCGATTACGATCAGTTGATGCGGCTTGATGAATGGTATGGCCGTGGCTGAGGGCGCGCTGAGGCCCTTGCCGCGCCTCGAAGGCGCGCAGGCGCAGGCGACCGCGCCCGACGCCCACGTATGGCTCTCCGCCTCGGCGGGGACGGGCAAGACGCAGGTGCTCACCGCGCGCGTGTTCCGCTTGCTGCTGAAGGGTGTCGATCCCGGCGCGATCCAGTGCCTCACCTTCACCAAGGCGGGCGCGGCGGAAATGGCCAATCGCATTGCCGAGCGGCTGGCGGCCTGGGTGCGGATGCCGCTGGGCGATCTGCGCAAGGATCTGTACGCGCTGGACGAGGATCATCTCGACGAGGATCTAATCGAGCACGCGCGCACTTTGTTCGCGCGCGTGCTCGATGCGCCAGGCGGCGGCATTCGTATCCAGACGATCCACGGCTTCTGTCAGGGCCTGCTCGCCGCCTTCCCGGTCGAGGCGGGGCTGGTGCCCGGCTTCCGCCCGATGGAGCCGCGCGAGGAAGCGCAATTGCTGCGCGATACGCTCGCCGCTTTGCTGGTCGATGCCGAGCGCGAGGGACGCCATGCGGTCGTCGAGCGGATCGGCACTTTGAGTCTGCGGTTGGGTGAGGGCGAGGCGGAGGCGTTCCTCAAGGAATGCGCGCGCAAGCTGCCCGCGCTGGAAGGGCTGCCGAGCGGGATCGGCCCTTATATCCGTCGCAGCCTCGACGTGCCGGCGGGCGATATCGACGCGGTGATCAGCGAGGCCTGCGCGTCCGAGTTCGACGAGGAGGGGCTGGAGGAGCTGGCCGCGCTCAATGCGGCGTGGGGCACCGCGAATGGCGCCAAGCGCGCCGCGGTGGTGCAAGCTTGGCTGGCGGCGGGGTCCGAGGAGCGCGTCGCGACGCTCGACGCTCTGCATCTCGTCTGGGCCAAGGCGGATGGCGATATCCGCTCGTTCGCCAAGGGGCAGGCGCCGCAGGACGAAGGCTATGCCGAGCATGCGACCGGCTTCTACGAGCAATGCGCTGAGCTGAAAGCGCTGGCGGCGCGCGCCGCTTATGCCGATGCGCTGGCCGACGCGCTGGAGGTCGGCCGCGACTATGCCCGCGCCTATGCCACCGCCAAGCGTCGCGCAGGCGCGGTCGATTTCGACGATCTGATCCGCGCCGCGGTCGATCTGCTCAATCAGCCCGGCATGGGCGATTGGGTGCGCTACAAGCTCGATCAGGTGACCGAGCATGTGCTGATCGACGAGGCGCAGGATACGAATGCCGATCAATGGCGGATCATCGGCGCGTTGGCCGACGAATTCTTCGCCGGGCGCGGCGTGTTCGCGCCGGGCACGCGGACGTTGTTCACGGTCGGCGATTTCAAGCAGGCGATCTTCGGATTTCAAGGGACGAACCCAGCGAATTTCATGGCCGCCGAACTGCGATTCCGGGGGCGGATCGAAGCGGCCGTTCCGCAAGGCGAATGGCGCGACGACGAACTGCCGCTGCCGTTCCATCATCTCTCGCTCACGCAATCTTTCCGTTCGACCAAGCCGATCCTCGAATTCGTCGATGCCGCGATCGGCGCTTTACCCGAGCCCGGCCTTGGCGCGCTCAGCGATATCGAACCGCATGCCAGCGCGGTGGCGGGGCCGGGTGAGGTGGAGCTATGGCCGCTCGTCACGGTCGAAGCGGGCGAGGAAGCCGATGCCGAGCAATGGGTGGACGACGCCACCCGCGCCGTCGCACGCCGCATCGCGCGGCAGGTGCGCGAATGGATCGATGCCGGGCTGACTTTGCGCAACGGCGAGCCGCTGGCCGCGAAGGACGTCATGATCCTGGTCAAGCGGCGGGGCGAACTCGCCTCGCTCCTTGTCGCGCGGCTCTATGCCGAGGGCGTTCCGGTGGCGGGCGTCGATCGCCTGCGGCTCAACGCACCGCTGGCGGTGCAAGATCTGCTCGCCGCGATCCGCTTCGTGCTGCAACCGGGCGATGATCTCTCGCTCGCCAGCCTGCTCGTCTCGCCGCTGATTGGCTGGAGTCAGGACGAATTGATGGCCGCCGCGCATCGCGGGTCAGGAACACTGTGGGCGCATCTCCAGCGCAACGCGACCCCCGAACGGATCGAGCCGTTGCGCGCGATGCTGGCGCGTGCCGATTTCACCACGCCTTATCGCTTTCTCGAGGAATTGCTGTCCGGCCCGCTCGACGGGCGGCGCAAATTGCTGCGGCGGCTGGGGCAGGAGGCGCGCGATCCGATCGAGGAATTGCTCAGCGCGGCGCTCGATTTCGAGACGACATTGACACCCTCGCTGCAGCGCTTCCTCGAATGGTTCGATCGTGGCGATGTCGAGATCGTGCGCGATCCTTCGCAGCAGATCGACGCGGTGCGCGTGATGACGGCGCATGGGGCGAAGGGCCTGCAGGCGCCGGTGGTGATCCTGGCCGACGCCGCGGTCGATCCCACACGCTCGCCGGGGCGCTTGCTCGGCTGGCAGGTGGAGGAAGGCGGCGATCCGGTGCCCGCTTTCCGTCCGCGTGGCGCCGAGAAGAGCGGCGCGCTGGCCGAGACGATCGATGCCGCGGCCGCGCGCGAACTGGAGGAGCATTGGCGGCTGTTCTATGTCGCCGCGACGCGCGCCGAGGAGCGATTGGTGATCGCCGGCGCGATGAACGACGCGGCGAAAGGGCCGCCTGCGCAGAGCTGGTACGCGGCGGCCGATGCCGCGATGACGGCGCTGCGAGTCCCCGCGGGCGAGGGCGAGGCCCGGGTATTTCGCGGGACCGCGCCGGAGCTTCGGGTCGTGCCCAAGGGGAAATCTCCGATCGAGGCCGAACACCGCGCATCACTGCCCGAGTGGGCGCACCAGTCCGCCCCGCTCGAAGCGCGCCCGCCGCGCCCGCTCGCGCCCTCGTCGTTGGGCGAGGATGCGGTGGCCGATCCGCCGCCCGGCCCGGCGATGCGCGCGGCGGCTGAGCGCGGGCGGCTGATCCACGCGCTGTTCGAGCGCCTGCCGTCGGTCGCGCCCGAGGATCGTGGCGCCGCTGCCGAGCGCTGGCTGGCAGGCGCTGGTGGTGTTGCGAATGCAAACGAGCGGGCCTCGCTCGCCAAGACGGTGCTGGCCGTGCTCGACGATGCGCGTTTCGCCGATCTCTTCGCGCCCGATGCGTTGGCCGAAGCGCCGATCGCCGCTGTGGTGGGCGAGGGCGTGGTCGTCTCGGGCACTGTCGACCGGCTGGTAGTGACGCCCGATCGCGTCCGCGTGATCGACTTCAAGACCGGCCGCGCGGTGCCGCGCGACGAGCGCGATATCCCGCCCTATCACCTCCGCCAGATGGCCGCCTATGCCGAGGCGCTGGCGGTGATCTTTCCGGATCGGGCGATCGAAGCCAACCTGCTCTATACCGCAGGCCCGGCGCTGTTCACGCTCTTGCCCGCTATGCTCGCCGCACACAAGCCGGGCTTCGTCCCCACGGAGCAAAGCTTGCCGCTAAGCGCTTGAGCAGGGTGGGGAGCGGACATACATTACGCTCCAACAAGGAGATTCCCATGGCGACCAAAAAGATCACCGACGACAGCTTCCACGCCGACGTCATTAGCTCCGACAAGCCCGTCCTGGTCGATTTCTGGGCCGAATGGTGCGGGCCCTGCAAGATGATCGGCCCGAGCCTGGAGGAGATTTCCGAGGAACTCGGCGAGCAGGTGACGATCGCCAAGATCAATATCGACGACAATCCCGAAGCGCCGGGCAAATACGGCGTGCGCGGCATCCCGACGATGATCCTGTTCAAGGGCGGTGCCCCCGCCGCGACCAAGGTCGGTGCCGAACCCAAGGGCCGGATCAAGGCCTGGCTGGAGGGTGAGTTGGGCGCGTCTGCGGGCGCAAACGTCGCCTGAGTCATTCCCGGAACGATAAATGGAGCCGCGGCCGGGAATGGCCGCGGCTCTTGTCTATTCAGCGATGATAATCATGGCGTTCGGCGCCATCGAAACCGGCCTCGCTTGAGGCAACAGACCTTGAAACCGGCGTCCCGAGCCGCACGGGGAAGGATCGTTGCGGCCGAGTTTTTCGATAAGCTCGACGTCCCCATGCACGAAGCGCAGCCCGCGCTTCACATGCGTTTCGGACGGATACCCTTTACGCCGTTTCGAGCTGATCTCGAAAGCAGGGCAGGTCGGCGAATTGGTCGATGCGGTGCATAGCGGCCTCCTGTCATTGGCATCGCGGATATACCGAGCGCTCGAATTCGCGGCAAGCGCGAGGTAGGTGACTGCTTTCTGAACCCGGCAGATTGCATCTGTCGAGCCAAGCTAGATCCAGCCTTCGAGCACCTGGTCGTGCGGCCGGTGGCCGTCGGCCCACATGCGGATGTTGGCGATCACTTTCTCGCCGGTCGCCGCGCGCCCCTCATACGTCGCCGAGCCCATGTGCGGGGTCATCACGACATTGGGCAGCGCCAGCAGGCGCGGATCGATCTCGGGCTCGTGGCGCCAGACGTCGAGCCCGGCACCGGCCAGCCGCCCGGTTTCGAGCGCCTCGACCAAAGCCTCCTCGTCGACGATGCCGCCGCGCGAGGAATTGATCAGATAGACGTGCGGGCGGAGCAGCGCGATGCGCCGCGCGTCGATCAGATTCTCACTGTCGGGATTGCGCGGCGTGTGGATTGTCAGGATGTCCACCGCCTGCAGCATCGCGTCGAGATCGTCATGCCAGGTCGCGCCGAGTTGCGCCTCGCGCACCGCGGGAAGGCGGTGGCGATTGTGGTAATGGATGGTCAGGCCGAAGGCGCGCGCGCGCAGCGCCACCGCCTGGCCGATCCGTCCCATGCCGACGATGCCCAGCGCCTTGCCGCCGATCCGGTGGCCAAGCATCGCGCCGGGGGTCCAGCCTTTCCACTCGCCCGAACGCACCAGCTTCTCGCCTTCGGCAAGGCGGCGCGGCACCGCGACGATCAGCGCCATCACCATGTCGGCGGTGTCTTCGGTCAGCACGCCCGGCGTGTTGGTGACGATGATGTCGCGCGCGCGCGCCGCCTTCAGGTCGATATGGTTCACGCCCGCGCCGAAATTGGCGATCAGCTTCAGCCGCTCGCCGGCTTGCTCGATCAGTGCGGCGTCGATCTGATCGGTGACGGTGGGCACGAGCACGTCGCATTCGCGCATCGCCGCCGCGAGCCGATCGCGCGTCAACGCGACTTCGCTGCGATTGTTCGTCGTGTCGAACAATTGCTCCATCCGCGTCATCACCGCGTCGGTCAGCTCGCGCGTCACGATCACGCGCGGTTTGGCGAGGCGTCTCGTTTCGGGCACGTTGGAGGCTTGGCGGAGGCTTTTCGCCGCGTCAACAATGGTTGAAGCTGCGCGATAGCTTTGCATAATAGACTGGGCATCGGCAGGGGACACCCATGCGCTTCGTTTTCGCCTTTCTCGCCATGCTCGCGTCGCTCGGGCTGGTCGTCGCCGACAGCGCGCCCGCCGCCAAGCCGGCGCCGCGCGAGCCCTATTTCGCCTCGATCCAGGCGGGACGCGCGCGGATGCGCACCGGGCCGGGGCGCAGCTATCCGGCAAGCTGGCTCTACCAGCGCGCCGATCTGCCGGTGAAGATCATCGACAGCTATGGCGACTGGCGCAAGATCGAGGATCCCGATGGCACGCAGGGCTGGATGCAGGCCAATCTGTTGAGCGCGACGCGTACCGCGATGGTGATGGGCGAGGTGGTCGATCTGCTCGATGCGCCGCGCTACGGCGGCAAGCTCGAATGGCGCGCCGCGCCCGGTGTGGTCGGACGGATCAGCCAGTGCGCGCGCGGCTGGTGCTATTTCGACGTGCGCGGGCGCGGCGGCTTCGTCCAGGCCGACCGGCTGTGGGGCGTCGATCCCGGCGAAACGCTCAACTGATGTCCACGCGCGGTTGATCGCGCGCCGCCGCTGACGCATGGGCTTGAACGATGGCCGACGCCGAATCCAAGCCGCTCCGCCGTGCCGCTTCATTGCTGCCGCTGCCCGATCAGGTCGCGCTGGTGTTGCAGGGCGGGGGTGCGCTGGGCAGTTATCAGGCGGGCGTGATCGAGGGATTGGCGGCGAGCGCGATCGAAATCGACTGGGTCGCCGGCATATCGATCGGCGCGGTCAACGCCGCGATCATCGCCGGCAATCCGCCCGAGCGCCGCGTCGAGCGGCTGCGGCGATTCTGGAACGAAGTGACCAGCGGGCTGCCGAGCTTCCCGATCCTGACCGGCGATCATGTCCGCGAATGGCTGCACGAATGGTCATCGGCCTATGTGATGACGATGGGGGTGCCGGGATTCTTCCATCTGCGCCCGCTGTCCCCGGCGTTCGCACCACCGGGCACGCCGGGCGCGCTGAGCTTCTATGATTCGGCGCCGCTCGCGCAGACGCTCGATTCGCTGATCGACTGGGATCTGCTCAATGATGGCCCGGTGCGGCTGTCGGTCGGCGCGGTCGACGTCGAGAGTGGCAACTTTCGCTATTTCGACACGCGGCAGGACCGGATCGACGCGCGGCACATCATGGCCTCGGGCGCGCTGCCGCCGGGCCTGCCGCCGATCGCGATCGACGGGCGCTGGTGGTGGGACGGCGGCATCGTCTCCAACACGCCGCTCAGCCACGTGCTCGACAATCAGAGCGAGCCCTTGCTGGTCTTCCAGGTCGATCTGTTCAGCGCGTCGACGGGTCTGCCGCGCACGATCATGGACGTGGTGACGCGCGAAAAGGAAATCCGCTTCTCCAGCCGCACGCGGCAGGTGACCGACCAGCTGATGCGCCTGCGCCGCGATCGAGAGCTGGCTCGCCGCGTGCTGGCCAAGCTGCCCGCCGATCTCGCCAATGATCCCGACGTGCAGGCGCTGGCCGCGCGCTCGGCCGAGCTGCCAGTCAGCCTCGTCCATCTGATCTATCGGCCCGAAGCGTGGGAGAGCGGCGCGCGCGACTTCGAATTCTCGGCGCGCGCGATGGACGAACATTGGGCGGCGGGCCGCATCGCGGTCGATCGCACCATGGCCAACGCGCAACTCGTCGCGAACAATATCCTCGACGGCTGCACTGCGGCCTTCGACCTCATTCCGAAATAGGAAGGAAAGCCATGTTCCTCAAAGGCAAGAGTGCGATCGTCACCGGTTCGACCTCGGGCATCGGGCTCGCCTACGCCAAGGCGTTCGCGGCCGAGGGTGCCAGCGTGATGATCAACGGTTTCGGCGATGCCGCCGCGATCGAGACGGAGCGCGCCGCGCTGGCCGAGACGAGCGGGGCCGAGGCGCTGTACGACGCCGCCGACATGACCAACCCCGAGGCGATCGCGGCGATGGTCCAGCGCTGCCATGACGAACTCGGCGGACCCGACATCATCGTCAACAATGCCGGCATCCAGCACGTTTCCAGGATCGAGGATTTTCCGCCCGAGACATTCGAGGCGATCATCCGGATCAACCTCAATTCCGCCTGGTACATGATGCGCGCCGCCGTTCCTTTCATGAAGGCGGCGAAATGGGGGCGGATCATCTCCACCGCCTCGGCGCACAGCCTGGTCGCGAGCCCGAACAAATCGGCTTACGTGATGGCCAAGCACGGCCTGGCCGGGCTGACCAAAACGATCGCGCTCGAAACCGCGACCGACGGCATCACCGTCAACTGCATCTCGCCCGGCTATGTCTGGACGCCGCTGGTCGAGAAGCAGATTCCCGATACCATGGCCTCGCGCGGGCTGACCCGCGAGCAGGTGATGAACGACGTGCTGCTCGCCGCGCAGCCGACCAAGGAATTCGTGACGCCCGAGCAGGTCGCCGCGCTGGCGCTGTTCCTGTGCCGCGATGAGGCGAGGGCGATCACCGGCGCGAACCTTTCGGTCGATGGCGGCTGGACCGCGGCCTGAGCGCTTCCCTTTGCCTCCAGTCCGTGTAGCTTGATCTTGAACGAAGGGATCGGGTCGCAGGATGACAAGAGGATGGGCCGCATTGCTGGCGGGATGCGCGCTCGCGGGATGCGGGCATGGCGACGCGCCGCCCGCTGCTGCCTCGGCGAAATCCGTCGCGCTCAGCTGGCAGGCGATCGTCACCGACGCCGATCGTGACCGGCTGCGGCGCTGGCGCGATGCGTGGATGGCTGCGCTGCCGCTGGCGAAGCGCACCGGCGCGGCGGTGATCGCGGCGGATCCAAGCTTGTTCGATCCCGATCGTGCGCTGAGCGATGCGATGCCGCCGCCGGGCGATTATCATTGCCGTATGTTCAAACTCGGTGCGAATGGCGTGCCGGCGAAGGACTTCATCTGGTATCCCACGCAGGCGTGCCGCGTCACCGACGAGGGCGAAGCCTATAGCCTGCGCCTGCTCGACGGCGCGCAGCGGCCGGCCGGTCTGCTGCTGCGCGATACCGACGCGCGTGCGATCTTCCTGGGCACGCTGGTGCTCGGCGACGAAACCACACCGCTGCAATATGGCCGCGACGCGACGCGCGACATGGCGGGCTATGTCGAGCGGGTCGGGCCGGGCAAGTGGCGGCTGGTGCTGCCCTGGCCGCATTTCGAGTCGCTGCTCGACGTGGTGGAATTGACCCCGGCCGGCTGAGCGTTACCGACTTAAATTGACGTATTGTATCATGCGGTTCGGCACCGGATCGCCGAAGATATCGGTTATCACGCTATAGGTCGTCTTGCCCATCACACCGCATATGCGAGCGTCCAGGGTGAGGTCGCCGGTTGATCGGTTGATCGAGCAATTGGTGACCTTCCCGGTTTCGTCGATGGTAAGCCAGAGACTGGGCCTGAAGTTGCTGGCCGAGCTGGCCGCGATGTCTTTTGCATTGACGAGCGGGCCAACCGAAATGATGCGCCTCGAGGGTTCGGTTTGCGCCTGCTGCGTGGGGTCAGCCGGATCGCGCTTTATGACACTGGGATGATAGGTACCCTTGGTGGGCAATGGCACGCGAATGTAGCTGCCGTGACGAAGCCACACGAATTGTAGCGGCAGCGTGCGCACGCAGACCGTACACGGCTCATCATAGCGCAGCGGCAATTTCATCGCGACCACGCAGGCGGCGTTATCCAGCCCCTGGTCGCCCGAACCTACGCCTACGTCACATTTGGTTGTGCCGGTATCGGGCGCGATTGTGAGCTCGATCGATGTTTTGCCGGTTCCGTGGTCGTGCACCGGGTAGAATGACTGGAGATCCGGGAATTGTACGATTCCCAGCCCACTGCGCCACGCCATTCGCGGCCAGCCGCTGGGGAGTGGAGGCGCAGGCGGCGCTGCGATCGGAAGCGATTGCGTTCGCAACTCGGGATCGACGTGAGGAACGGTTTTCCAGGTCACCGCGATGTTGATCCGCTGCGCAGCCCGGATTCCGGGCGCGCTGTAGACAACATCGAATTTGCCGGCCTGAACGATCCTGCGACACGCGATCTGATCGAGGCGCGCGTCCGAACTTGGCTTGAGCACGATACAATTGGATACCCGGCCCGTCTCATCGACATCGACTTCGAGATAGGTTGATGTATCGAGTGCGCGGGATTGGAGATCATGGGGCACATCGGCTGCCGTAACCCACGAGCGCCAATCCCAGCGGCTATATCCAATGGCGCGAAGCTTCGATACGTCCGGCTGAAATTGGCTGCCCCACCCGCCTTGTTGTTCGATCGCGACTGTCGTGTCCCATTGTGGGGTCGTGCTGTTCGTAGCCCGGGCGACGCCCGGAAATAATGTGGAAATGATTGGTAAAACCCACGTCGCGAGCCAGCGAAAGCACTTGCGCAAGGCGATCATCGACATTCCCTCACCTCAGTGTATATCCCGAACCGCAGCGTGCGACGGCAATATCGAAGCATTTTCAAGCTTTTCGGGGCGAATGTAGATCGAGCTGAGCCGCGGCTCGGCGCCTTTCAGCTCGGCCTCGATCGCCTCGATCAGGGTTTCGGCATCGCCCATGCAGAGACTGTCGCGGAAATCGGCGCTGATCGCGACGAAGATGCGATCGGGCGCGGTGTGGATGGTGCGGACATGGTTGACCGAGGTGATCTCGGGCCGTGCCTCCAGCGTCGCGCGCACGGCACGGACGATGTCGGGCTCGGCGCTCTCGCCGATCAACAGGCCCTTGGCCTCGCGCGCGAGCAAGCCGGCGACCGACGCCAGGATCAGCCCGATCGCGATCGAGGCGGCGCCGTCGATCCGCGGATCGTTCCAGGCGTGGCTCGCCCACACGCCGAGCGCGGCGACGATCAGCCCGGCGAGCGCCGCGCTATCCTCGAACAGCACGATGAAATTGGCGGGATCCTTGGAGCGCTTGATCGCCTGCCACCAGCCGGTGTCGCCCTTCGCCTGGACGAACTCGCGCGCGGCGAGCGCCCAGGACGTGCCTTCCATCGCGAAGGCCAGGGCGAGGATGATGTAGTTGAGCGTCGGGCTGCTCAGTGCCTCGGGCTCGAGAATGTGCTGATAGCCTTCGTAGATCGACACGCCGGCGCCGACCGCGAAGATCAGGATCGCGACGACGAAGCTCCAGAAATAGAGTTCGCGGCCATAACCGAAGGGGTGGCGCGTATCGGGCGGCTTGCGGCCACGGCTCTGGCCATAGAGCAGCAATATCTGGTTGAGGCTGTCGACGACCGAGTGGAATCCCTCGGTGAGCATCGACGACGAGCCGGACAGCCCGGCGCCAATGAACTTGGCCACGCCGATCCCGAGATTCGCGGCGAGCGCCGCGAACAGCACGAGGTTGGCGCGCCAGCCGTCCGCGCTCGATGAGGATGCCGCCATTGTTCGATCGCCTGTCCGATGTTATAACGCATGTATGAACAAGCCGCTCAAGCTCATCAAGATCGGAAACTCGGCTGGCGTGATCTTGCCCAAGGAGGTGCTCGCGCGCCTGCATGTCGAATTGGGCGAGGAAGTGAGTGTGGTCAACACGCCCGAGGGAATCGAGTTGCGCCGTCACGATTCCGGCTTCGAGGAGCAGATGCGCGCGGCGCGCGATGTGATGAAGCGGCGGCGTAACGCGCTGCGCGAACTCGCCAAGTGATGCCAGGCCATGGACTATATCTGGATCGAGGCCGCCGTCGCGATCGCGGCGCATAACGAGCAACTTGCCGAGCATGGCGGCGCCGAAGGCGTGCGCGACATGAATATGCTCGAAAGCGCGATGGCGCGCCCGCTCAATCTCGTCGCTTATGGCGAGCCCGATATCGCCGATCTGGCGGCGAGCTATGCTTTCGGCATCACGCGGAACCATCCGTTCGTCGATGGCAACAAGCGGACGGCGGCCGTGGTGAGCGAAACCTTTCTGGTGCTCAACGGCTATCGCGTGACGTGCAGCGACGTCGAGATGGTGGAGGCTTTTCTGGCACTCGCCGCAGGCGACCTAAATGTCGCGACGCTGGCCGCCTGGTTCCGCACATACCTCGCGCCCGCCTGAACGCAAAATGCCCGCCGGCGCGTCAACGCCGACGGGCACCTTTTCCTCCCCAGGAAAGTGGATCAGCCGAGCCGGCCGAGGCGGTGATAGAGGTTGCTGAACTTCACCGAGCGCGGCTCGTCGGCGATCGCGCGCACATAATGCGCGACGGCTTCCTTCATCAGCGTGAAGTCCTCGGTCGAGAAGACCGCGCGGCTGCGCTGGGGTTCGCTATGGGGCATGGGTCGTCTCCTTTCGGGCCGATTTGTCGCGGACTTTACCGATCGTCGGCAGCATTGCGGCGGGTGAGGAAGCGCTAACGCCCCGGTAAGAAAATGAGAATACGCGAAGGCCGGGCAATGGGGTGCGCCTGTCCGGAGCTCGCGCGCAGCGATGGTCATTCAGTAAAATATTGACACACGATCGCAGCGACGCGATCCTCTCGCCGCAGGAGGGCATCGCATGGCCGAACGGAAACTGCTCGCGGGTCATGCGATCCGGCGGCTGCGGCGGCGCGAGGGGCTGACGCAGGCGGCGATGGCCGAGATGCTGGCGATCAGCCCGAGCTATCTCAACCTCGTCGAGAAGAACCAGCGTCCCGTCTCGGCGACCTTGCTGGTCAAGTTGGCCGAGACGTTCGATTTCGATCCGCGCGCGCTGGCCGCCGGCGAGCCCGGGGGCGGGGAGGCGGCGCTGCGGCGGCGGCTGGCCGATCCGCTGTTCGCCGATCTCGAGATCGATCGCAACGAGCTGCACGAATGGCTGGCCGGCGCGCCGGGCGGAGCGGAGGCGTTCGCGCGCGCGTATGATCGCATCGTCGCGGGCGTCGCGAGCGAGAGCGGCGGCGCGGTCTCCGATCCCGTCGCTGAGGTGCGGCGCGAGATCGAGCGCTGGCGCGGCTATTATGCCGATCTCGATACCGCCGCCGAGGGCCTGGCCGACGCGCTGCGGCTCGGCGCCGGCGATCTTTACGGCGCGATCGCCGAGCGGCTGCGCGTGAAGCATCAGCTCACCATCCGCATCCTGCCGGTCGATGTGATGCCCGATCTGCTGCGCCGCACCGATCTCCATGCGCGCCAGCTCCAGCTGTCGGAAACACTCGATCCCGCCAGCCGCACTTTCGCCGCGGCTTATCAACTCGGCCAGATCGAAGCACGCGAGGGCGTGGAGGCGCTTGCGCGCGGCGCGGGGCTAGCCGATCGCGCGGCGGAGCGGCTCTATCGCCGCTATCTCACCGGCTATTTCGCCGCCGCCGTGATGATGCCCTATGCCCGTTTCCTGCGCGCGTGCGAGGCGACCGGCTATGATCTCGAACTGCTGCAGCGCCGCTTCGGCGCCGGCTTCGAACAGGTCGCGCACCGCCTGACCACGCTCCAGCGCGTCGGCGCGCGCGGGCTGCCCTTCTTCCTGGTGCGGATTGATCGCGCCGGCCAGGCCTCGAAGCGCTTCAGCGGCGCCAGCGCCTCGCCGCTTGCCGAAAGCGAGGCGCGCTGCCCCTTGTGGCGGATCCATGCCGCGTTCGACCGGCCGGGAACGCTCGCCGTGCAACTGGTCGCGCTGGAGGACGGCGCACGTTGGCTGACGCTTTCGCGGATGGTGACGCCGCAAGGCCGCCGCGTCGGCGCGGTGCCGGCCGAGTTCGCGATCGGGCTGGGCGTCGCCGCCGATCACGCCGCCGGGCTCGCCGCCGCGCGCGGCATCGACCTGAAGGGCGAGGCAACCCCGATCGGCCTCGGCTGCCGCGCCTGCACGCGCAGCGCCTGCCCGCAACGCAGCGCCCCGCCCGCCGGTCGGGCGCTGCTGCTCCACGAGCGCGAGAGAGGACTAAGCGCGTTTACTTTCGCGGGGGATTGAGGGGCGCAATCGCCCTTTTTTCAAAGGGCTGGAGGTTGCGCCGTCCCAAGCGAGCGAGCATGATCGCCGGCAAGGGGGACAAAGATGCTGCGACTGTTTCCGATCACGCTGGCGCTCGTGCTGGCCTCTCCCGCGTTGGCAGGGCCGGCCGGGCCTGCGCCGAAGACCGCGCCCCAAACCAAGGACTATTCCGGCCTGCTCCCGGTCCACGTCGGCGAGCAGGACGGACGCATCGTACTGACCTTGCCGCGGCCGGGCACGGACGGGGTTTCAGCACGCTATCTCTATACAACCGCATTGCGGACCGGGCTCGGCGCGGCGCCGACCTTTCTCGATCGCGGGCGCATCGGCAACACGCAGATCATCGCCTTTCGGAGGATCGGCAAGAAGGTCGCGATCCAGTTCGAAAATCCGCGCTTTCGTGCGACTGGCCAGGCGCAGTCCGATCCGGCGGGCAGCGGCGATTTCGCCATCTCGACAATATGGATGGGCGATGTGGCGGACACGCTGCCCGATGGCAGCTTCACCGTCGATATCGCCGATTTCCTGGCCGCCGACACCTTGGGCATCGCCGCTTCGCTCAACCAGAGCGCCGACACGATGGGGACCGGTGGCGACGCGCAAGGCGCCGGCAAGGGGTTCAAGCGCGATGTCAAATTGAGCGCCGCGCTTCCCGCGTCGGTCAAGGTTTTCCCCGAGAATATCGAGATCGACGCGATCCAGACCTACACGTCCGACGATCCGGGCGCCGAGGTCGAAAACATCGCGCCCGATCCGCATCAGGTCAGCTTCACCGTTCACACCAGCCTGGTGCAATTGCCCGGCCCAGGCTTCGTGCCGCGCGCGTTCGATCCGCGCATCGGGGGCTTCTCCACCCAGGTGGTCGATTTCGCCGCGCCGCTCGGGCAGGATGTGGTGCGCGATTTCGCCAATCGCTTCCGGCTGGAAAAGATCAATCCCGGCGCGGCCCCGTCACCGGTCAAAAAGCCGATCGTCTATTATATCGACAATCGCGCGCCACAGCCGATCCGCGATGCGCTTGTCGAGGGCGTGAGCTGGTGGAAGAAGGCGTTCGAGGCCGCGGGCTTCATCGATGCTTTCGAGGTGAAGGTGCTGCCGCCGGATGCCGACCCGATGGATGTGCGCTACAACGTCGTGAACTGGGATGATCGTGCGACGCGCGGCTGGTCCTACGGGCAGGAGATCGTCGATCCGCGCACCGGCGAGATCGTCAAGGGCATGGTCGTGCTCGGCTCGTTGCGCACGCGACAGGACATCCAGATTTTCGAAGGCCTGGTGGGCGCGGACAAGCTCGATACCGGCGGCCCCAACGATCCCGTCCGCGCCGCATTGGCGCGCTTGCGACAGCTTGCCTCGCATGAAGTGGGGCACACGATCGGTTTCGCGCACAATTTCGCGGCGAGCACGCAGGATCGTGCCTCGGTGATGGACTATCCCGCGCCGCGGATCGGACTGATCGGCGGCAAGCCCGATCTGTCCGACGCGTATGGCGTCGGCCTCGGCAAATGGGACATGGCGACGGTCAACTGGCTCTATGGCGCGCCCGATCAGGCAACCGCCGATGCCGATGCGCGCGCCACGGTCGCTGCGGGCCTGCGCTACGTACCCGACGACAATGCCCGCGCGCCCGATACCGCCGAACGCTGGGCCGCGTTGTGGGACGATGGCGCCGATCCCACCGCCGAACTCAACCGGATGATAACCGTGCGCAAGGCGGCGATCGACCAGTTCGGGCTCGGCGCGCTGGCGCCGGGAGAGCCGATGGCCAATCTGCGTCGCCGCTTCGTACCGATCTGGCTGCTGGATCGCTACGAGGTGGTCGCGGCGGCAAAGGCGATCGGCGGCGGCGATTTCGGCTATGCGGTGAACGGCGACGGGACCGAGCAGGCGCGGCCGGTGCCGGCGGCTGCACAGCGCGCGGCGCTGTCCGCGTTGCTGGCCACGCTCTCACCCGATGCCTTGCGCGTGCCGGAGCGATTGATCCCGTTGCTATCGAGCGCGCGCAACGGCAGCGACAATCGCCAGTTCGACATCGAGCTGCTGGCAAGCGCGCGCAGCCCGATCTTCGATCCGCTGGTCGCGGCCGATGCGGCGGCGGAGATCACGCTCGGGTCTTTGCTGGCGCCGGCGCGCCTGGCGCGCGTTTCGTCGCAACATGCGATCGACCCGACGATGCTCGGCGTGGATGAACTGCTCGACAAACTGATCGCGACGACCTTGCCGCCGCATACCGACACGTTGTCGCGCAGGATCGCCTATCGCACGATCGCGATGCTGGCCGGGGTCGCCGAGAACAAGGCGGCGACGCCCGAGGTCGCGGCGGCGGTCGATGCGAAGCTGCATGCGGTGGCGCAGCAGCTCGCGGCGCGCCCGGGGGACGCAGCCGAACGGGCTTGGGCGAGCAGCCTGTCGCGCCGTCTTCTCGATCCCCGTGAACGCGCGAAGCTTGCGGCCGATCTGCCGCGCGCGGTGCCTATACCGCCAGCCGATCCGATCGGCGGCGGCGAGGGCGGCTGGATGGACTTGCCATGATATGGGGATGGTCTAACCGCTAGGGCATGACCACCGGCCTGACCGACCTTCCCGACAATCCGCCCGTCGGCATCCTCGATGCGCCCTTCGATAGCGCGCTCAGCGAGCGTTATCTCGTCTATGCGCTCTCCACGATCACCGCGCGC
>Ga0164241_10002043_pt1 | contig 22863 bp, 16 predicted proteins | sample OricomyardsoilBY_FD_108780 | JGI IMG/M metagenome (GOLD analysis project Ga0164241, IMG submission 108780) | Backyard soil microbial communities from Emeryville, California, USA - Original compost - Back yard soil (BY) | ecosystem: Environmental > Terrestrial > Soil > Unclassified | place: USA... | reverse complement strand
CGTCCGACCTGCTCGGACGAGGGCTTCAACGGGGCGGAAGGCGAGAGCCTCCCGCCTCGCTGCTTTTGTGCGGTCGCGGCCCCGAGGCGCGGAGTCCGGCGTAGGCGAGCGCGACGGTCCCGCACACCGGAGCGACGAACGACAGCACGCGCATCCCGATCTGCAGCGCGTCTTGACCGAGACCCTCGTTCGCGACGTGCAAGAGCGACAGCAGGGCGTCGACGGACGCGAACGCCGCGAGCAAGAGGAGCGACGCGCGTCGCGGCGCCTGGGCGACCCGCAGCATCAGGATCGCCAACAAGAGATCGAAGAGCGTCCAGCCGAGGAGCGGCAACCGTCCCCAGCCCATGAAGCTCCCGTCATCGACGACGACCAGGACCGCGAGCAGGGCGGTCCAGAAGAAGAGCGGGACGCCGAGGAGCCACGCGGTCCCGCCCGGATTGCGCGCCAGCGCACGAAGGCCGAAACGTACGAACGAGCCGCGCGCGAACGCGTTCAACGAGTCGTACAGGGCGATGAGGAACGCCGCGTCACGCGGCGCCGCGAGCGACACGACCTCCCACCTTGCCGGGTGCAGCCGCTCCTTGAAGGCGCGCAGCCCCTCGAAGTTGTAGAGCGGCCGTGTCGCGTCGCGCACGACCATGAGCCATCGCGCGACGGAGCCGCTGAGCGGCGCGAGGCCTTGCGTGAAGAGCTCACCCGGCGACGCGTCTTCGAAGAGCCGATCGAACACGAGCTCGGCCGTCCCGTTCGGGGCCTGCGGATCGCGAAGAACGTCCTCGATGAGCCATCCACCACGCGCGTAGATGGGCACGCACGACATGAAGAGCACGGCGCACCCCGCTCGCTCGGCGACGAGATAGCGATGCTCGTCGGGGAGCACGAACGGCTCGACCGCGACGAGAAACCCCATCGCCGGCATGGGGCGAGACCGAAGCCACTCGGTCTCGAGTCGGTCGACTTCTTTGCGAAGCGGCGCGCCAGGCGACAGCTCTTCCGGCGCGACGAGACGCGCGACGACGCCCTTCGCGCGCGCCCGACGGACCTGCTCGCGCAGCTTGCGATGCGATGACTTGGCGGCGCGCCAGCTGGCGCGGTCCAGGATCGGCTGCTCACCGAGCGCGTACGTTCGAAACTCCGCGCCGAGGACGTCGCCCTCGATCCCGAAGAAGCAGGCTCGGCGCGCCGACGCCCGCGCGGCATCGACGAACGCCTTGGCGAGGCTCGGGATGGCGGACTCCTCCGCGATCGGCGCTCCCGCGGCGACCCACGCGCCGCCGGTGTCCGCATACGCGACGACGCCGGCTTCGGCGAAGAAGAAGCGCATCTGCGACTCGAGGCCCTGAAACGAAACGGCGTGCGCGCCGTGGGCACGGATGAGCGCGAGGTACCGCGCGCGATCGTCCGCTGGCGGCTTGGAAGCGTCGTCGGACGACACGTCGCGCTCCATAGCCCCGCGCGCAAGGCGCCGCCAACCGACGGCCGCTGCGCTGACGCGACGCGTGACCCGCCGATACGCTTGACTCACAGCGGTTTGCGGGCGATTTCCAGCGCCTTCCTCTGCGCCGAATCTTCCTGACCAACCGGTCACGACGACGCGGCGCGGACCTCGCGCGGAGCCTCATGCAGAACGGGTCGAAGTCGAACGGCGTCAGCGAGCACGAAGGTGCAGACGCGACCTTCATCGAGGGCGCGGCGCCGCTCGTCCCGTCGCGCGTCTTCAAGGGCGCGCGCTTCGTCGTCGTCGGCGGGACCGGGTTCCTCGGCAAGGTGTGGGTCTCGATGCTGCTGCATCGCTTCCCCGACGTCGGACACCTCTACCTTCTCGTTCGCGAGAAGGTCGGCCAGACCGCCGAAGAGCGCTTCTGGTCGCAAATCGCATCGAGCCCGACGTTCGATCCGCTGCGCGAGGCGCATCCCGGCGCGGCGTTCGAGGCGTTCCTTCGCGAGAAGATCACCCCGGTCGCCGGCGACGTCATCCAGAAGCGTCTCGGCATCGACGATGATCTGATCAAGCGCATCCGCGGCACGATCACCGCCGTCGTCAACGTGTCCGGCGTCGTCGACTTCAACCCGCCGCTCGACGAGGCGCTCGAGGTCAACGCGTTCGGCGTCACGAACATCGTCGCGCTCGCGCAGGCGCTCGAGGCGCCCGTGATGCACACGAGCACCTGCTACGTCGCGGGCTATCGCTCCGGCGTCATCGATGAAGAGGCGCCAGGCCACGTCCCCTTCCCGCGCGCCCGCGGCGCGAAGATGCTCGGCGAGTACCAACCGGGGCGTCTGCTCGACCCTTCGCACTGGGACGCGCAGCGCGAGATCGACGAGTGCCTCGATCTCGTGAAGATGGCGCGCCACCGGGCGAGCGACGCGTTCCGGCAGAGCGCCTTCCTGGACGAGGCGAAGAAGAACCTCGAAGGCCGCGGCGAGCCCGGCCGAGGGCGCGCGCTCGACGAAGAGCTCGCGAAGGTGAAGCGCAAGTTCGTCGAGAAGCAGCTCACCGAGGCCGGCACCGAGCGGGCGGTCTTCTGGGGCTTCTCGAACATCTACACGTACACGAAGAGCATCGGCGAGCAGGTCCTCTCGACGAGCGGCGTCCCGTACACGATCGTGCGTCCCGCGGTCGTCGAGTCGAGCTGCGACTACCCGTGCAAGGGCTGGAACGAGGGCATCAACACGAGCGCCCCGTACATCTACATGGCGTTCAAGGGCGCCGCGATCCGCTTCCCCGGCGACCCGTCGGTCCACCTCGACATCATCCCCGTCGACATGGTCGCGAGCGGCATGCTCGCGAGCTTGGCAGAGCTCTGCGAGGGCACGCACAAGCCCGTCTATCAATACGGCGTCACCGACACGAACCCGTGCTCGATGAAGCGGTACCTCGAGCTCATCGGCCTCTACAAGAAGAAGCGCGTCCAGAACGGCACGACGTCGAGCATGTTCGACATGGTCTCGCAGCACTTCGAGTCCATGGGCGTCACGAAGAAGCAGTACCAAGCGATGGGCCCGCACCAGTACGCGACCGCGATGCGCGGCGTGTCTCGCGTGCTCGACGCCACGGCCGTCGGCCCGCTCACGTCACTCTTCAAGCCGGCCGCGCGCGCGCTTCGCAGCGCCGCGAACCAAGAAGATCGCACGGGCGACATCATGGACGTCTTCGTCCCGTTCACGTGCGAGGCCGACTGGGTCTTCTCGTGCGCGAACACGCGCGCCGCGTTCGCGCGCATGCCCGCCGACGAGCGCGCGAAGTTCATTTGGTACCCCGAGAGCATCGACTGGCGCGAGTGGATGTACGGCACGCACCTTCCGGGTCTCGAGCGCTGGGTCATCCCGGAGATCGACACCAAGATGCAGCGCGAGCTCAAGCCGCTGAAGGCGTACGACCACCTCCTCGACATGATCGACGAGGTCGCCGACCGCCACGAGCACGCGGTCGCGCTCCAAGAGGTCCAAGACGACGGCCTCTCCCGGCATACCTACCGCTACGTCCGCGACGCGACGTACGCCGTCGCCGAACAGCTCCGCGAGGCTGGGGTCGCAGCCGGCGATCGCGTGGTCCTCGGCGGCCGCAATCAACCTGGCTGGGGCATCGCGTACTTCGGCATCTTGCGCGCCGGGGCGGTCGCCGTTCCCGTCGATCCTGCGCTCGAGCCTGCGCAGCTCGCGAACATCGTCCGCTCGAGCGTGGCGAAGGCCGCGATTTGGGACGAGGGCGTCGAAGAGAAGAGCGGCGCCGCGATCCGGGCTGCGTTCTCGGGCCTCGCGGTGCTCGATCTCGTGAGCGTCACGAGCCCGACCGACGGCGAAGCGCGACTCGCGGCGTCCAGGTTCCCCGGCGCGAAGCCGACTGGCGAGGACGTCGCGAGCATCCTCTACACGAGCGGCACGACGGGCGAGCCGAAGGGCGTCATGCTCATGCACAAGAACTTCGCGGGCCTCCTCGCGTCGCTCGCGCCGGTGTTCCCGCTGCGTCGCAGCGACCACGTGCTCAGCGTCTTGCCGCTGCATCACACGTTCGAGTTCACGTGCGGCCTCCTGCTGCCGCTCATGCTCGGCGCGCGCATCATCTACATCCGCGAGCTCACCTCCGACGGCCTCCGCGAGGGCCTCGCGATGGGCAAGGTCACCGCCATGGCCGGCGTGCCTGCGCTCTGGCAGCTGCTCGAGCGCCGCATCTTGTCCGAGGTGAAGGACCGTGGACCGCTCGCGATGCGCGCGTTCGACACCGCGCTCGAGCTCAACCGTCTCATCGGCAAGCGCACGGGCATCAACACCGGACGCCTGTTCTTCGGCGCCGTGCACGAGAAGCTCGGCGGCAACATGCGCCACATGATCTCGGGCGGCGCGGCGCTCCCGAAGGACACCGCGCGGCTCTTCCAGGGCCTTGGTCTTCCACTGAGCGAGGGCTACGGCCTGACCGAAGCGGCGCCGGTTCTCACCGTGTCGAAGGCCGACATGCGCGCGCCCGCCGGTCAGGTCGGCAAGGCCGTGCCCGGCGTCGAGATCCGCATCGCGAGCCCCGACGACAGCGGCGTCGGCGAGGTCATCGCGCGCGGCGCAAACGTCATGAAGGGCTACGAGGGCAACGCCGAGGCGACGGCGGCGGTGCTCGACAAGGACGGTTGGCTCAAGACTGGCGACCTGGGCAAGCTCGACAAGAAGGGCCGCCTCGTCATCGTCGGCCGCTCGAAAGAGGTCATCGTCGGCGCCTCGGGCGAGAACGTGTACCCGGACGACGTCGAGACGATCCTCGCGGACGTCCGCGGCATCAAAGAGCTCAGCGTCGTCGGCCTTCCCGATCCGAACGGCGGCGAGAAGGTCGGTCTCCTCGCCGTGCCCGACGCCGGCGCCGACGACGAGCCCGCCAGCGAGCGCGGCGCCAGGCGCGAGCGCGCGATGCGCACGCTGCGCGATGCGTTCGAGAAGCTGCCCCGCGTCGCCCGACCGACCGTCGTGCACTTCGTCGACGCAGAGCTCCCGCGCACCGCGACGCGCAAGGTGAAGCGCCCCGACGTGCGACGGATCCTCGAACGCCTCGCGTCCGCCTCCGCGGCCACCTCGACGAGCGAAGCCGGCGTCTCGGACGTCCGCGCCATCCTCACGACGCTGACCGGCAAGGCCGCGAAGGACATCACCGCCACGTCCACGCTCCGAGGCGACCTCGGCGTCGACTCGCTCCTCTCGGTCGAGCTCGTCTCTGCGCTCGAGTCCTCGGTCGGGAGCGCGCTCGACGGCAAGGACCTGGCGCGCTGCGAGACGGTCGGGGACGTCGAAGATCTCGTCCGACGCAGCAATCGCGCAGCGCCGATGCAGATCGAAGACGTCTCGCCGGAAGAGCGACGTCCGGATCCGATCAAGGTCCCCGAGCCGGTCGCCGACGCCGCGAAGCGCGCGCTGACCGCGGTGCAGATGGGGTTCTACGACCGCGTGATGAGCCCGCGCATCTACGGACGCGCGCACATCCCGCACAATCGAAACACGATCGTCGCGTCCAACCACACGAGCCACCTCGACATGGGGTTCGTCAAATACGCGCTCGGCTCGTACGGCGAGAACCTCGTCTCGCTCGCGGCGACGGACTACTTCTTCGAGGGAAACAAGTGGCGACGCGCCTACTTCGAGAACTTCACGAACCTCGCGTCGTTCGATCGCAAGGGCGGCCTGAAGCAGGCGCTGCGCATGGCGGGCGATCACCTCGCCGGGGGGCGCACGCTCCTCATCTTCCCGGAGGGCACGCGCTCGCCGGACGGCAGCATCCAGGAGTTCAAGCCGGCCATCGGTCACCTCGCGCTCGCGCACGAGGTCGACATCCTGCCGGTGTATGTCGGCGGCACGTACGAAGCGATGCGCAAGGGGTCGCGCATTCCGACGAGACGAGACATCGTCGCGCGCATCGGTCTGCCGCTCGAGGTGAAAGAGCTCCGACGCCTGACCGAAGGCATGCGGCCGTCCCACGCGAGCCGACGCATCGCGGAGCTCACCGAACAAGCCGTCCGCATGTTGAAGGACGGGAAGGTCCTCGATCTCCGAGACCTCGGAGAGGCTGAAGCGGCCGCAATCCTCGAGCCGGTGGAACATCCGCTGACGCGCCTCTTCCGCGATCTCGAGAACCGCTTCCGCGCCGATCTCGTCGAGCGACCGCTCACCTTCTATTTCACGCTCGGCGCCGCGAACGACGAGAAGTGGACGCTGCGCGTCGACAACAAGACGTGCTCCGCACACACCGGCAAGCCCGAGGGCGGCCAAGCCGACTGCGTCTTGAAGACCAGCCAGGAGATCTTCACGCGCATCGTCAAAGAGGCGTACGTGCCGACGCCTCTCGAGTTCATGAGCGGCGCCGTGAAGAGCAACGACATCGGCCTGCTCCAGACCTTCCAAAAGGTGTTCGACCTCGCATGAGCCGCGTTCTCGTCACAGGTGGTACGGGCTTCCTCGGCGCGCACCTCATCCATCTTCTCTTGGAGCAGGGCCACGAGGTCGTCGCGCTCGTGCGCGAGAGCGCGCACGTCATCCCGATTGGCAGCCACCCAGCGCACGGCGACATCCTCGACGCCGCCTCGGTCGAGGCCGCGGCGCAAGACTGCGAAGCCGTGTTTCATTGCGCGGGCAAGGTCTCGCGCGATCCCGCCGACGCCGAAGAGCTGCAGCGCATCCACGTCGAGGGGACGAAGACCGTCCTCGACGCGTGCAAGAAGGCCGGCGTCCGTCGCGCCGTCGTCGCATCGACGAGCGGCACCGTCGCGCTGACCCGCGACGCGAAGGAGATCCGCAACGAGGACGCGCCCGCGCCGATGGATCTCATCGCGGCGTTTCCGTATTACCGCTCGAAGCTCTTCGCGGAGATGGCGGCGCTCGAGCGCAACGCTCCCGACTTCGAGGTCGTCGTCGTCTGCCCGACGCTCTTGCTCGGCCCCGGAGACGCGCGCGGGTCCTCGACTGGAGACGTCGTCGACTTCCTCGACGGACGCGTTCCGTTCATTCCGGGCGGCGGCCTCTCGTTCGTCGACGCGCGCGACGCCGCGCAGGCGCTCATCCTCGCGTTCGAGTCGGGCGTCGCCGGCGAGCGCTACCTGGTCGCCGCACAGAACCTCACACTGGAAGCGTTCTTCAGGAAGCTCGAGCGCATCAGCGGCGTGCATGCGCCGACGCTTCGCGCTCCCGCAAATCCCTGGCTCGCAAAGGTCGGCGTCGAGATCGACAAGCGCATCGCGAAGCGCCTCGGGACCGCGCCCCGTCTGAGCGCGGTCTCTGCCGAGATGGCGCAATACTTCTGGTACGTCGACTCGACGAAGGCGCGCGACGTCCTCGGGTGGGAGCCGCGCGATCCGATGGAGACGCTGGCCGACACGGTGACGGATCTCCGCGCACGCGGCGTCGTCTGGCCCGACGCCTGACGGCACGCGAACGCATCCTTTGCACGCCGTCGCCCTTGACGGCTGGGGAGGTCGACCTAGTATTAGACCATCGGTCGAACCACTGGTCTTACCGCAAACGAAAGCCGTTCCGTGCCTCTCCCCCGATTCGAAAACCTGCCGCCCGAGCGCCGCCGCGCGATCCTCGAGGCGGCAGCCGACGAGTTCGCGGAGCACGGCTTCGAGGGGGCCTCGTTCAATCGCATCATCGCGTCCGCGAAGATCAGCAAGGGCGCGATGTACTACTACTTCGCCGACAAGGCGGACGCGTACGGCGCCGTCATGGATGACGTCTTCGACCGCAGCGAAGTTCTCGTCCAGGACATCGAGACGCCGACCGACGCGGCGTCGTTCTGGGCGGCGTTCGAAGTCGGCTTCGCGCGCATCGGGGCGATGCTGTTCTCGGACCCACGGCTCGGCGCGCTCGCGCGCACCTTCTACCAAGGCGGCGTCGGCGCCACGTATCGCCGACTCATGGCGCGCTCGACCGAGTGGATACAGCGCCTCCTCGTGCTCGGCCAGAGCGTCGGAGCCGTGCGTAGCGACGTACCCGTCGACCTCTTGATCGAGGCGACCATGGGAATGCTCGTCGGGATGGACCGCTGGTTCGCCGAAGCCATGGAGCGTCTTCCCCCGGAAGAGCTCCTCCCGCTCGGACCCAAGATGTTGGAGCTCATGCAAGACCTCCTCGCGCCAAGGCGAGAAGGCGCTCTCGAAACCAATACCTCTCTAGCGAAATAGGAGAAGAACGGATGAACACGCCAGATTCCGCGATCACGTCGGCGAACGCAGCGCAGCCTACGCTGCGCTACCAAGAACAGAACGCGACGATGACGCTCGACCAGGGGCTGAAGGAGTATCTCGGAGCGATGCCGGACCTCCTCGACTATTCGACCCTCGAGGGAGAGAGCAAGGAGCTATTTACCAATCACGATCTCACGCACGTCGTCTTTGGTTGTGACATCTCGCTCCGTCAGGAAGCGTTCGTCGACTTCTGGACGATGTTCGGCAGCGACGTCGGGATCCGCGCTTACATGCGCTACCTGCGCACGCCCGAGGCGCAGCGCTTCTTGCAAGAGATTGGCGTGTTGCGCGCCCTCTGGGTGATGGTCCTCGCATTTCCCGCGATGTGCCGCGTCATCTACCGAGCCTTGCGAATGAAGAAGAAGTGGCCGTGGATCGATCACGCCGCGTACCTGGACCGGCCGCTCGCCGACATTCGACGCGAGCTCGGCGTGACCATCGTTCATTGAGCCCGCTCGCGCCGCAGCCCGCGGGCTGAGAATGCTCGAAGCGTCTAGAGAGCCGAGGAGGGCGCAGAGTCGCCCCTGGGTCACCGCTTTCAGGGGTACGCCGATCCGCGCTCTCTCGCTCGCCATGTCGCTGGCCGCGGGCGCGGGCTGTGGGGACGATGGAAGATCCGGGCGCGAGCTTCCGAGTCGCCGTGTCGACGACGGCGCCGCGACGGGGTCCGACAGCGTCGTCGCACGAGAGCCGCTCCTCTTGACCGTGCAGCGCGACTCGGATGCGTGGCTCGGTGACTACGAGGGCATCGTCCTGACGGCCAGCCGGGCTTACAGCGCCTTCGCGGACAACGGCGACGGCACCTCGCACGTTCGGTTCCCTCGAGTGAGCGTCCAGCCGTAGTCGCGCGGTCCCTGGCTCCCGTTTCTCTCGAGCCTTCGCCGGTCCCGGCCGAGGTCGAAATCTACAATTTACAGCCCAACTACAAGCCCGTCTCGGGCCAGGGCTACCCGCCGAATCAGGGCGACATGGTCATCAGCGAATCGAGCCTTTCGCTGAGCGAAGTGGTCGCGTCGACGGCGAAGCAGAGCGACGGCGCGATGCTGGCGTGGAAGGCCATCACCATCAACGCGTGAAGACGACCCTGGCGCCAAGGGGTCGCATCGAACAAGGTGCGACCCCATGCCAGAGGGCGCCGCGCCACATCTTCCCGGTCGACGTGGTCCGGGTACCGCAGAGTTCGTCGCGCTGATCGCGCTCGCCGTCTCGATGGTGGCGATGTCCATCGACTCGATGCTCCCGGCGCTCGGGTCTATCGCCAGCTCGCTCGGCGCGCGTGAAGCCAACGATCGACAGCTCATCCTGACGACGTTCTTCGCCGGCCTGACGGTGGGCCAGCTCTTCTATGGCCCGCTCGCGGATGCCATCGGTCGCCGTCGCTCGATGTTCTTCGGCCTCGGCGTCTTGATGGTGGGCGGCGTGATCTGCGCAACCGCGACGAGCTTCGCGACGATGCTGACGGGCCGCATGGTCGCCGGCTTCGGAGCAGCCGGCCCCCGCATCATCTCGACCGCGATCGTGCGCGACCGCTACGCAGGCCGAGAAATGGCGCGAATCATGTCGATCGTGATGGCGCTCTTCATCTTGGTGCCCATCGTCGCGCCCTCGCTCGGCCAGGCCACGCTGATCGTCGCGTCGTGGCGCGCGATCTTCGTCGGCCTCCTGGTCATGGCGCTCGTCGTGACGACTTGGTTTGCGCTTCGACAGCCCGAGACCCTTTCCCCCGCCGACCGACGTCCGCTCTCGTTTCGACCGATCGTCGCCGCGATCACCGAGAGCCTCGGCAATCGGATCACGCTCGGGTACGCGCTCTCTGCGGGTTTCATCTTCGGAGCGATGATCGCGTTCCTCGGCACGGCGCAGCAGACCTTCGGCGAACAGTACGGGCTCGGGGCGAAGTTCCCGCTCTACTTCGCCGGCCTCGCCTCGGCGCTCGGCGTGTCGTCACTCGTCAACGCGACGCTCGTCAGAAAATACGGCATGCGCAGCATCTCCGGGATCGCGCTCCGCGTCGCCACCGCCGCGTCGGCGGCATTCTTTGCCATCGCGCTCGTGACGCACGGCCACCCGCCCCTCGCCGCGTTCATGGGCTACCTCCTCCTCGTCTTCTTCTGCAATGGCCTCATGTTCGGAAACTTCAACGCCCTCGCGATGGAGCCGATGGGCCACATCGCCGGCTCCGCCGCGGCGGTCGTCGGCTCGCTGGCGTCGTTCATCTCGGTCCTCATCGGGACGCCGATCGGGCGCGCCTACGACGGCACGGTCACGCCCCTCGTCGGAGGGTTGGCGTTGCTCACGCTCGCGGCGCTCGGGACGACGCTCTGGGCCGAGCGTGGGCGCGGCGTCGAGAGCGAAGCGGTGGTCAGCGTCGACTGAGCGAGCGCTGTGAACCGAAAAGAAGGCGAGGCCCGTGGACGAGCCGAGACTAGCGACACGGCTTAGTATCTCGGCCATGTCCGACTCCGCTGCCAACATCGCCACCGACCTCGAAAAGCGCCTTCGTGACGAGGTCCGCGTCCTCGGTCAGTTCCTCGGTGAGGTGCTTTCGCTGCGCGGCGAGCCGGGGCTCTTCGAGCTCGTGGAACGAATTCGGCTGCTCGCGAAGAAAACGCGCCGTGGCGGCGGATCGCAGGCAGAGCTTCGCGAGCTCCTCGGGTCGATGGAGACGCGTCACATGCGACCGCTCGCGCGGGCGTTCTCTCAATTTCTCGCGCTGGCGAACGTGGCAGAGCTCGGACATCGCGCCCGCGTCGAGCGCCGGACCGTCGCTGCCTCGGTAGAGCATGTGTTCTCCGAGAAGGCGGCGAAGCACGGCCCGGACGCGCTCTACGAAGCCGTCGCGAGCATGCGCGTCGAGCTCGTGTTCACCGCGCACCCGACGCAGATCGTCCGGCGCACGATCCTCGAGAAGCACCGCCGCATCGCGGGCGCGCTCCGCGTCCTTCACCGCGACGAGTCGAAGGCGCACGCGCTCACGGTGCTGCGACGCGAGATCATGTCGATCTGGCACACGGACGAGCTTCGCCGTGCCAAGCCGACGCCAGTCGACGAGGCGATGGCGGGCTTCGTGCTCGTCGAACAGAGCCTCTGGGACGCGCTGCCGGCGGCGCTTCGTTCGCTCGATGACGCCCTCGAGGCCGCGACCGGCCGGCGGCTCCCACGCGACGCGACGCCGCTTCGCCTCGGCTCGTGGATGGGCGGCGACCGCGACGGAAACCCGAACGTCACCGCACACGTCACCGAAGAGGTCTGCGCGTTGGCGCGGAATCGCGCGCGTGACCTCTATCGGCGCGAGCTCGCAGCCCTTCACGGCGAGCTCTCGGCTGCGCCGTGCAACGCGGCGCTTCGCGAGCGCGTGGGCGACGCACGCGAGCCCTATCGCGCGTGGCTCCTCGAGATCGATCGGCGCCTCGCCGCGACCGACGGAACCGGCTACGAAAACGCGCGCGCGCTCCACCAAGATCTCGACCTTTGCTACGCCTCGCTCGCCGAGGTGGGGCTCGAGATCCTCGCGACCGGCAGGCTGCTCGATCTCCTGCGCCGCGTCTCGGCGTTCGGGACCTCGCTCCTTCAGCTCGACGTTCGAGAAGAGGCGTCGCGTCACACCGCCGCGCTCGACGCGGTGACCCGCGCGCTCGACATCGGCAGCTATACAGAATGGACGGAGGACGCACGCGAGGCGTTCTTGATTCGCGAGCTCGAGTCGCGCCGTCCGCTCGTACCGAGAGACCGCCCCGACGACGCGGCGCTCTCCGACGTGCTCGGAACGCTCGAGGTGTGCGCGCGGCAACCCGACGACGCGCTCGGCGCCTACGTGATCTCGATGGCCGACTCGGCGTCCGACGTCCTCGCCGTCCATCTCTTGCAACGCGAGGCCGGCGTCCGAAAGCCGCTGCGCGTCGTCCCGCTCTTCGAGACGCTGGACGCGCTCGATCGCGCGCCTGGCGTCATTCGCAGGCTGCTCGACCTCGGTTGGTTCCGCGAGCGCATCGCCGGGAAGCTCGAGATCATGGTCGGCTACTCGGACTCTGGAAAGGACATCGGCCGCTTCGGCGCGGCCTGGGCGCTCTATCGCGCTCAAGAAGAGCTGAGCGCGCTCTGTAACGAACGCGGCGTGGAGCTCACGTTCTTCCACGGCCGTGGCGGCACGATCGCGCGCGGCGGCGGCCCGATCGCGCTCGCGATCTTCTCGCAACCTCCGGGCTCGGTCGGCGGACGGCTGCGGCTCACGATTCAGGGCGAGACGATCGACTCGACCTTCGGCGTCACGGAGCTCGCGATCCAGAGCCTGTCTCGCTACGCCCTGGCGACGCTCGAAGCGACCATCGACCCGCCGGCCGCGCCGAAGCCCGAGTGGCGCAAGACGATGGATCGTCTCGCAGACGTCGGCGGCGCCTCGTATCGCAAGGTCGTCCGCGAGACGCCGGGCTTCGTCGACTTCTTCCGCGCGGCGACCCCCGCGGAAGAGCTCGGACGCTTGAACGTAGGCTCACGCCCAGCGCGACGAAGGAAGGGCGGCGGCATCGAGTCGCTCCGAGCGATCCCGTGGATCTTCGCCTGGACGCAGACGCGACTGCATCTTCCGACGTGGCTCGGTGTCGGCGAAGCCCTGCGCCAGGTGTCTGAAGAGGGCGACGACGCGGAGCTGCGCGAGATGGCGCGCGACTGGCCGTTCTTCCGATCGACGCTCGATCTCGTCGAGATGGTCCTCGCGAAGGTCGATCTCTCGGTCGCTCGAACCTACGAGGAGACGCTCGTCCCCGAAGCGCTCCGTCCGATCGGCGAAGAGCTCCGTCAGCGCTGCGAAGAGACGACGCGCCGGTTGCTCGCGGTGAAGGGAGAAGACACGCTCCTCGCGCGCGACGAGTTCCTCCGGCAATCGATCGCGCTCCGCAATCCCTATGTCGATCCGCTCAACCTCCTTCAAGCCGAGCTGCTCCGGCGTGCGCGAGCGAGCGAGGACCCGGAGGTGATCGACGCGCTCCTCGTCACGGTGAACGGCATCGCGGCCGGAATGCGCAATACCGGTTAGTCCGCCCGCGACGATCTTCGCCTCTGCTAGAAAGCGGCGCATGCCCGCAGTCCTAGACGAGCTCGTAAAGTTGCTCGCACTCGAACGTATCGAAGAGAACCTCTTCCGCGGTCAGAGCCAAGATCTCGGCTGGGGCACGGTCTTCGGCGGACAAGTGCTCGGACAGGCGCTCTCGGCGGCGGTGCAGACCGTGCCCGTCGATCGCTACGTCCACTCGCTGCAGGCGTACTTCCTGCGTCCCGGCGACGTCACCAAACCCATCGTCTACGACGTCGATCGCATCCGCGACGGGAGCTCGTTTCAAACGCGTCGCGTCGTCGCGATCCAGTCCGGTCAGCCGATCTTCAACCTCGCCGCGTCGTTTCAGAAGCACGAAGACGGCTTCTCGCACGCCGATCCGATGCCCGACGCGCCTCGGCCCGAGACGCTCCCCACCGAGCAGGAGCGAATTGCCCCGTTCGCCGCGCGCCTGCCGAAGTTTCTTCGCGATCGCGCCGTGGCCGAGCGCCCCTTCGAGCTGCGCCCCGTCGAGGCAGAGAGCGATCCGTTCTTGCCCGCGCCCGTCCCTCCGTCGAGGCGCGTCTGGCTGAAAACGACTGAGAAGCTCGCCGACGCGCCGTCGCTCCACCAGTGTCTGCTCGCGTATGCGTCGGACCACGCGTTCCTCACGACCGCGCTCCTTCCCCACGGAGTGACCTGGCTCACCCCCGGCATGCAGGTCGCCAGCATCGATCACGTCATGTGGTTCCACCGGCCATTTCGCGTCGACGAGTGGCTCCTTCACGTGATGGAGAGCCCTTCGGCGCAAGGCGCGCGCGGCTTGGTGCGGGGACGCGTGTTCACCGAGCGGGGCGAGCTCGTCGCCACCATCGCCCAAGAGGGGCTGATTCGGCAGCGCGGTCAGTCCCCCTGACTAGGGACACCGCTGGGCGGCGCCGCCGGCGGGGCCGCCGGTGCACGCGCGAAGTCCTCCTCGAGGCGCTCCATCAGCTCGGCGAAGGCGTTCATGGCCTCGAACGCGTCGGCGCCCTCTGCGCTGAAGTGCACTTGTGTTCCGTCCTCTGATCGTTCGAGCCCAGCCTTCTTCAACACCTCGAGAAGGAAGCGAACGCGCTTGACTGCCTTCAGCGCCGGCTGGATCGGACCGGGTAGGTCCCGGTGCCGCACGTACAACTTGCAAAGGAAGCTGCGGCAGACGCTCGGTCGGTCCTCGTAGACCTGGCAAGCGCTCTCGCGAAGCTGCGGACACGGCTGCTCGAAACCGCGGTCTTGGAAGATCTTCAGTCCGACCCGCCTCGCCGGCTCGACCTCTTCAGGCTTGAGCAGGGCGCGCTGAAAAAGCGTTCCGTCGCAGCACATGCCGCAACTCTTGCAGAGCCTTTCGAGATCTTCTTCGCTCATGTCGCTATCGTCCTGGGGTCATCTTAGTTGGTCCCGGCCCGGTCTGCTTTCTGCCCGAAGTTCCCGGGACGATGCTTTGAGCTCAAACAATTACCGTGGTAAGGCTCCGCGCGAATGAACGACGCCCCAGATTCACCGGTCCCAGATAAATCGAGACGATCTTTCCCGCGTCTGGACGTCGTCAGTGGCTTGGTGCTGCGCACGCTCGAGCGTGCGAAACCCTCCGAGCCCAACAGAGTCTTCGGCGTGACCCTCGCCGTCGGTGGGGTCTGCGGACTCGTCGCCGTGACGTTCCACCTCGCGCTCCGCGCCGCAGAGGTCGCGCTCGTCGAGCGGGCGATGGCGATGCCCAACCGCTGGTGGATCCCGGCGTTGATCGCCCTGCCGACGCTCGGTGGTTTGGTCTCGGGGTCGCTGCTCGTCTTCTTTCCCAAGGCGCGCGGCAGCGGGATCCCACAGGTCAAAGCCGCCTACGTCATCAAGACGGACAAGCTGCGACTCCGCGACGCCGTTGCGAAGTTCTTCATCTCGGTGATCCAGATTGGCACTGGCTCGGCCCTCGGTCGAGAAGGTCCCACGGTGCAAATCTGCGCAGCCGTGGCGAGCGCCATGGGGCGTCTGTTCGCGCTGTCTCCCAGCAACCAACGTCGCCTCTTGCCTGTGGGCGCGGCGGCAGGCATCGCGGCTGCCTTCAACGCCCCGATCGCCGCGGTGACGTTCGTCACCGAAGAGCTCATCGGCGGTCTCGACACGACGGTGCTCTCCGGCGTCGTGATCGCGGCGGCGCTCGCCGCCATCGTAGAGCACAGCGTCCTCGGCGAACACCCGGTCTTCGCCGTCCCGGGGAGTTACGGCCTTTCCCATCCTTCCTCTCTCCTCGTTTTCGCGCTGCTCGGGGTCGCGGCCGGCACCCTCGGCCTGGCGTTCGTCAAAGCGCTCCTCGGAATCCGCGCCAAATTCAAGACGCAGAAGCTCATTCCGGTCTTCGCTCAACCCGCAGTGGGAGGGTTCGTCACCGGCGGGCTCGCTGTCCTCGCGCTGCTCATCGTGAACCGCGGCGGCGTAACCGGCGGCGGATACGACACGCTCGGCGTCGCGCTCCAGGGCACGCTCCCCCTTCAGGTGTTTGCGTTCCTGTGCATCGCGAAGTGGGGCGCGTCGGTGATGTCCTACGCCAGCGGCGGAGCGGGCGGCATCTTCGCGCCCGCCCTGTTCGTCGGTGGAATGCTCGGCGGTCTCGTCGGCTACCTCGACGGGCACGTCCTCGGACACGGCGACGCGCAGCTCGGCGCGTTCGCGCTCGTCGGGATGGGCGCGTTCTTCGCGGCCGTCATTCGCGCACCCATCACCAGCGTGCTCATCATCTTCGAGATGACCGGCAGCTACCGCTTGGTGCTGCCTCTGATGATCTCGAACACGATCGCGTACATCATCGCGCGGCGAGCGCAGCGCCTGCCGATCTACGATGCCCTGCTCGAGCAAGACGGCATCGTCCTGCCGCACACGCACGGCGCGCAGGCGCTCAGCCAGGTTTCCATCCTCCAAGCGATGACGAAGGCTGTGTTCTCGCTTCCCGCGACCATGACAGTGGATGCGGCGATCGAGACCATGAAGACGAAGAGCTTCGCGTCGTTCCCCGTCGTCGACATGGTGGGGAAGTTCCTCGGCATCGTCACGGAGGGCCGCCTCCGCCGCCTCGTCGCAGAAGGACACGGCGCGACGACGCTCGCCGAGCACGTGCGTCTGCGCGAGTACCTGCACACGGGCCAATCGCTGCGAGACGCGCTCGACTCCATGAACCGCCTGGGCGTTCGTCAGATGGCGGTCGTCGATGAAGCGGACCGTTCGAAGGTCGCTGGCATCCTGGCGATGAGCGACGTCATGCGCGCCCTCCTCTTGAGCGAGACGTCTCCCGACTCCACCGCGCGTCCCCCGCCCCCTGCGCCTCCGCTCTCTGCGAGCGGAACGCCCATGCCGCGCTCTCGTCGAGTCTGAGCCGCGGCGCTCAGTCGTCCTGTCGGGTCAGATCTTCGAGCGAGCGACCCTCGCTCGGGACGCAGAGTACGCGTGCGACTCCCGCCGTGATGAGCATGAGCACGGCGGCGAAGACGTAGCCGATGAGCAAGCGCACCGGCTGCCCGCCCTCGACGATCCATGCGAAAAGCGACGGAGCGATCGCGCCACCACAGGTCCCGATCGCGTAGAACGTCGCGATCGCGATGCCGCGGATCTCGACGGGGAACAGCTCACTGACGGTCAGGTACGCCGCGCTCGCTGCCGCAGAGGCGAAGAAGAACACGACGCACCACGAGATCGTCTGCGTGATGGGCCCGAGCACGCCCATGTAAAAGAGGACACCCGTCGCGATGAGGAGCACGCCAGAGGCGGCGTACGTGAGCGGGATCATCAGCCTGCGACCGAGGCGATCGAAGAGCGGACCCAACAGCACGGGACCGAGGAAATTCCCGACGGCGAAGGGGATGATGTAGAGCCCCACGCGATCGGCGCGGACGCCGTGGAAGCGCTCGAGGATCAGGCCGTAGCTGAAGAAGATCGCGTTGTAGAAGAACGCCTGCGCGACCATCATCGAGATGCCCAAGGCCGTGCGACGAGGAAACCGCTTCAGCAGCGTCCGCACGATGTGATCGAACGCGACGGTGCCGGTCACGGTGATCTCGACGACGCGCACCTGAACGGCAGCTTGCACCACGCCGCCTGCCTCGCGGATGCGGGACTCGATCAACGTCATCGTCAGCTTCGCTTCTTCGACGTAGCCATGCATCAAGAGCCAGCGTGGGCTCTCGGGGACGTCGCGCCGAACGAGCAAGATCGCGAGGCCTAGGACCGCGCCCAACCCAAAGACGAGGCGCCAGCCGATCTGGATAGGGATGCGCGCCGGATCGAGCATGACGATCGTGAGCAGCGCCCCGAGCATGACGCCGATCCAGTAGCTGCCGTTGATGGCGAGATCGATTTGGCCGCGGAGCCGCGCCGGGACGAGCTCGTCGATCGCGGAGTTGATGGCAGAGTATTCGCCCCCGATGCCCGCGCCGGCCAAGAGTCGAAAGACGAGGAACACCCCGAAGTTCGGAGCGAGCCCGCTGAGCGCCGTCGATGCGAGGTAGAGCCCCAGCGTGACGAGGAAGAGCCGCTTGCGTCCGTAGCGATCGGTCAGATGGCCGAACACCATGGCTCCGATGACCTGCCCGATGAGGTAGATGGTGTTCGCGAACCCGACCTGGACGGCGCGAAGACCGAGCGTCTGCGAATCTTGCAACGTGGGCGCGAGGTTCGCGATCAGGCTCGCCTCGAGGCCGTCGAGGATCCACGTGATCCCGAGGGCGATCACGACGCGACGATGCCAGTTGGACCACGCGAGCGCGTCGAGTCGAGTCGGAATGTCGGAAGAGACGACCGAGCCTCGCGGCACGTCTGCCCGCATGGAAACCTCGCCTTCGTCGCGCCCGAAGAAGGCGACGACCCGTTCGTTGGACCTCAAACTATCGCGAGCGCCGGCGTTGCGTCCAGCGTCCCGAGAGACCGACGCCTCAGGCTACGTCTCGAAGGACCTCGACCGAGAACGCGCGGGCCACATGGGCTCGCGGTGGGGCCGACGGCAATCCGAGCTCGCCTGGATCTGTCGATTCTCGTCGTCCAATCGGATCGAGGCGACCGTCGTGGAACGCGAGCGACGTCAACGCGCCGTAATAGTCACCACCACGATGAGCGTTCCATCCGGAGAAACCGCCAAACGAACCGGAGATCCTCCGTCGAGACGCGCTGCCGCGACGACGGCCCCCGTGGCGGTGTCCGACATGCGCACATCACCCCCGACGACCAGGTACGCGAATCGAGCGTCATTCGAGGTCGCGAGCGCCGAAGGAACGACCGAGGCCGCGCTCGTAGCGTCCGCCAGGTGCCCACGAGACGCAGGACGTAAGCAACGTCAGTGCCGCCTGCGCCGCCAGCACACCCCTCACCACGCCGCCAGGCTAGCAGGTTGACGAACGTGGGCCTCTTCGCTCCTATCCCGGTCGTGAAAACGATCCTCTACGCAGCCGTGGTCGCGCTCGGGTTGTCCGTCCTTTCTGGTTGTCAGCAGGGCGACGCCAAGAGCCCCGACGAGGTCTCGATCGATCAACAGAGCTCGGCCGAGAAGTATCCGGCGATGCTCGCGGACGCGAGCAAGGACGTTCGAGACAAGGAGACCTCTTCGAAGGAAGAGATCGGCAAGATCCCGACGTCCGCAGACAAGCTCTCCGCCGACACCGATTGGGTCACCGTCGGCAAGATCATCGACGCGTCGGACGCCGCCGGAAAAGACGGCGGGTACGCGGCCGAACACAAGAAGCTCGAGGTCGCGCGCAAGTTCATCGACGAAGAGCGCGACGAGATCGTGAAGAAGATCGGCGGCTCGGTCCAGGCCGCGAACAAGGCGAAGGGCTGTGATTCCGACGCGTGGGGCGCGGTCGGCGCCGCCTTCAACAGCGCCATCGACGACCGCATGAAAGAGCACATCCACGGCAGCAACGACGCCTACATTTTGATGGATCGCCACGAGGACACGCTCGGCAAGAAGAACCGCGCGCAGCTCGAAGACATGGCCGACCGCATCGCAGAGACGAGCTACGTCGTGCACGTCGAGATGCCCGCCGCGAAAGAGAAGCTCGAGGCCATCTCGAAGAGCGCGGGCGACGCGAAGAGCTCGCTCGAGAAGTTCATCGAAGAAGAGAAGGCGTTCGGCACCGAGCACTCGCAGAAGGCAGACATCGCGAAGGCGAGCGCCGAGCGCGTGAAGAACGCCGAGGCGAAGCTCCAGGCGCTAGACGCCGCGCAGCAGGACGCGCAGCAGAACGTCCAAGACCTGGAGCAGCGCGCGAAGGATCTCGAGAAGAGCTACGACGAAGCGCTGAGCCAGCTCAAGACGACGGTCGACGGCAAGAAGCCGAAGTGACCCGCGCCCTCGTCATCGTCAACCCGAAGGCGGGTGGGGGACACGCGACGGCTGCGCTCAGTGCTTTCGAGGGCGTCGTGCGCGGCGTCCTCGGCGAGGTCGACTTCGTCCGCACCGAGCGACCCCAGCACGCGTCCGAGCTCGCCGAAGACGCCGCGAAAAAGGGACGCGACCTCGTCGTCGCGACCGGCGGCGACGGTTCCATCCACGAGGTCGTGGTCGGCCTGATGAGGGCCCGAGAGGCCGGCTTCAAGAAGACGAAGCTCGGCGTGATCGGCCGCGGCACTGGCGGAGATCTCGTCAAGACGCTGGGCATCGAGCACCGGCTCGAGAGCTATCTCGACGTCATCGCGAAGGGCGCGTCCCGTCCGATCGACGTCGGCAAGCTCAGCTACGTCGACAACGACGGCAAGCCTGCGACAGGCTTCTTCGTGAACATCCTCTCCGCTGGAATGGGCGGCCTCGTCGATCGCTACGTGCACGACACCGCGAAGTGGGCCGGCGGACGCGCTGGCTACTTCCTCGCATCGGCGCGCGCGCTCCTCGCGAGCGAACCGGGTGCGCTTCGCATGACGATGACGCTGGATGGCGAAGAGCGCGTCGTCGAGACGTCCACGCGAATGCTCGCCGTCTGCAACGGTCGCTACTTCGGCTCGGGGATGTTCGTCGCGCCGCCGGCAGAGCTCGACGACGGCATCTTCGAGGTCGTCGACCTGGGCGCGTCGTCCAAGATCGGCTTCGCGATGCGAAGCTCGGCCATCTACTCGGGCGACCACATGAAGCAACCCGAGGTGACCCACCACCGCTGCTCGAAGATCCGCTTCGAGGTGATGAACGAGCGCGCGCGCTCGACGTTTCTGCTCGACGTCGACGGTGAGCCGCTCGGCTCGCCGCCGGTGGAGATCGAGGTCGTTCCTCGCGCCCTCGAGGTGTTGCGACCCGCCTGAAGAGCCCGGCCCGACAAGGCTACAAAGCGCTTATTTCGTGTGTGTGTTTCGCGCGGCTCTTGGCTTTACGGGCCGGCCCGGGCCGGGTAACCATGCTGCAATGCAGCTCGTCGCGTGGGGAGCGTTCCTCCTCCTGATCGCGTTCTTCCTCGCGCTCGATCTGGGCGTCTTCCACAAGGAAGACCAGGTCGTCACAGGCAAGAGCGCCCTCAAGTGGACCTTCGTGTGGTTCTCCGTGGCGATGCTCTTCAACGGCCTCGTCTACTACATCTACGAGCACCACCTCCTCGGCTTCGGCGACGAGGGCAAGACGAGCGGCAAGGACGCGGCGGTGAATTTCTTCACCGGCTACATCGTCGAGCAGAGCCTGAGCCTCGACAACATCTTCGTCATGGCGCTCATCTTCAGGTTCTTCAAGGTGCCGCTTCAGTACCAGCACCGCGTGCTCTTCTGGGGCATCCTCGGCGCGATCGTGCTGCGCGTATCGATGATCTTGCTCGGCGCAGCGCTGATCAAGACCTTCAGCTTCACGACCTATGTCTTCGGCGGCATCCTCGTCTTCACGTCGATCAAGATGGCCCTCTCGAAGGGCGACGACGACTTCGACCCGAACGACTCCTTCATCGTGAAGATCGCGCGAAAGGTGATGCCGATCAGCAAGGAGATGGAGGGGCACAACTTCTTCACGAAGATCGACGGCCGTCGCGCGATGACGCCGCTCCTCTTGGTGCTGCTCGTGATCGAAGGCACCGACGTCGTCTTCGCGGTCGACTCGATCCCTGCGATCTTCGGCGTGACGACGGACGCGTTCCTCGTCTTCACGTCGAACATCTTCGCGATCATGGGGCTGCGCTCGCTCTACTTCGCGCTCGCGAGCCTGCTCCGCGAGTTCACCTACTTGAAGTACAGCCTCATCGGCGTGCTCCTGTTCGTCGGCGTGAAGATGCTCATCGTCAAGTGGTGGCATCCGTCGAGCGTCATCTCGCTCGCGATCATCGGCGGCCTCTTGGCGGCGGGCGTCCTGGCGTCGCTGCTCCTCAAGGAAGATGACGACGAAATTCCTCCGAGCGAGGCTCCGCCGCCCGAAGCGGCAGAGAAGAGCGACCTTCCAGAAGCGGCCTCTGACGAGGCCAAGGAGGGCTGACGTGGCTCGATTTCTCATCGTCGGGGCCGGCGGCATCGGCGGAGTCGTGTCGGCCCACCTCGCAGAGCAGGGCGCCGACGTCACGACGCTCACGAAGAACCCGCTCATCGCAGACGCGATCAACGCGTACGGGTTTCGCGTTCGGGGCGAAGCCGGCCCCGGAGCGGTCCGCGGCGAGGCCGTGCGCACGCTGCCGGCGAACGCGGGCAAGTTCGACTTCATCTTGCTCGCGACGCAGCCACCGCAGGTCGAAGAGGCCGCGGCCAGCGTGCACGATCGCCTGACGGACGGTGGCCGCTTCGTCTGTTTCCAAAATGGACTCTGCGAAGAGCGAATCGCGAAGCTCGCGGGACGCGATCGAGTCATCGGCGCGGTCGTCGCTTGGGGCGCGAGCATGATCGAGCCGGGCGTCTACGATCGGACGAGCGCCGGCGGCTTCCAGATCGGCAAGCTCGACGGAGAGGCCGACCCCTCGATGGAAGAGCTCGCGCGCGTGCTCGAGGCGATCGGGCCGACGGTCATCACGCAGAACCTCGCGGGCGCACGCTGGTCCAAGCTCGCCATCAACTGTGCGATCTCCTCGCTCGGGACGATCGGCGGCGATCGACTCGGCGTCCTCATGCGACAGCGCCACGTCCGTCGGCTGGCGCTCGAGATCATGACCGAGGTGACCGAGGTCGCGCTCGCGAAGGGCGTGAAGCTCGAGAAGGTCTCGGGGACGATCGATCTCGAATGGATCGCGCTCACCGCCGACGACAAGACCAGCTCGGGGAGCGCCAGCCTGGTCGCGAAGCACGCGCTGCTCCTGGCCGTCGGGACGCGCTATCGCCGTCTGCGTTCGAGCATGCTCGCGGCGATCGAGCGGGGTCGCGCGCCCGCCATCGACTTCCTGAACGGCGAGGTGGTCACGCACGGCGAGGCGGTGGGCGTCGCGACGCCGATCAACGCTGCGATCCGTGACCTCGTGAAGGACATCGCCGCGGGCAAGGCGAAGAGCGCTCACGCGCTCGTCCGCGATCTCTACGATCGAACGCGCGCAGCCGGACCCAGCAGCGCGCGGTCTCCGAACCGCGAGAGCGCGGCGCCTCCGAGCCTCCGGAGCGAGGCCGCGCCTTCGAGCGTGCCTGCGCCTTCGAGCGTGCCTGCGCCTTCGAGCGTGCCTGCGCCTT
>Ga0164241_10002042_pt1 | contig 22866 bp, 22 predicted proteins | sample OricomyardsoilBY_FD_108780 | JGI IMG/M metagenome (GOLD analysis project Ga0164241, IMG submission 108780) | Backyard soil microbial communities from Emeryville, California, USA - Original compost - Back yard soil (BY) | ecosystem: Environmental > Terrestrial > Soil > Unclassified | place: USA... | reverse complement strand
TGAATGATGAGGAACTGAACGCCGAGCTATACCATGTACTGCGCGGCGGCGATGTTACCTTTCACGGGCCGGGGCAAATGGTAGCCTACCCTATATTGGATTTGGATGTGTTAGGCGTAACCGTAGCACAGTACATTTATAACCTTGAGGAGATTATTATTAAGTGCATAGCCACTTATGGACTGCATGGCGAGCGCATTGATGGCGCTGCGGGTATTTGGTTAGGCGCAGGCACGCCACAGGTACGCAAAATATGCGCTATAGGCGCTAAAGTAAGCAGGCATATAACCATGCACGGTTTAGCCGCCAATATTAATACCGATTTAGACTGGTTCAACAAAATATTATCGTGTGGCTTACCCAACATGGGCGTTACCTCCTTACAAGCCGAACTAAAACGCGAAATAGATATGGAGGAATTTAAACGTTTGTTTATTGATACGTTTAATACTGTATTTACTACGCAGAGCTAAGCAGACAAACATTTACTAATTTAGCTATAATTTATTTTGCTGTTAGTCAGGTGGACAATAATGGCGCAAAGTACATACTTTGCATTGCATATGCCCAGTTATTGCATCCTTGTTTTCAATGAGGATGAGGTGAAACATTTTATAAACATTACTCAAATATTTCACATACTTCACAATTTTTATTTAGGCTTCGGATTCTAACACTTTAAGTTTAAAAACGAAGTATGATACAAAGACAGTTGATCCTGAAGTAAAAACAGCCGTTGCAGCAGCAATAAAAATCTGAGTATAATATACAGAAGTGGGTTGATCAATATAATATGGCGGCATCAAACGTTTATTTCCAGTATATGATGTAACTAAGTCAACAATAAATGCTACTGCCCATACTAATTTGGATAGATTATGAATTCCATCTTGCGTTTTGGAGTCTAGGTCAATATAAGTAAAGACTAAAATCCCATTTATTATTATAGTTAAAATAACAGGTAATACTCCTCCTGCGGTTAAACTATCTAATCCCGAATAAGTTGTTATTACATCCCATAGAGCAATCGCAGAAGCAAAAGCAAAAACTATTCTTTTCGTTGTACTATCCATAGTTATTTTTTCATACGTGTTTTTCTTTTAAGGGAGATTTTCTTCAAACTATCATTTAAATTTTCTATCCGTGATTCAATTTTATTTATCTTTATTGTAAGTATTATAATTTTTGATTCCAAACTATCGATATTATCTGATATTTTCTTATTATTAGTATATCCTACTAATTTAACAGCAGACTTTCTATTATCTAAGAAAAAATTCTTTGCAATGACAATTCCTATTAATAACGGTATTAAAAAAAGCAATAGATGCTTAATCAAAGGTGAATTGCTTTTTGTGTTACTTGGTTCCATGCATGCTATAAAAATTAAATAAAAATAACCGTTTTAGTAAAGAAAAATAAAAAACCTTATTCGGTTCAAATATTTAACGCAACATAAAGCAGCATCTCCTATACCCTGCGGTAACAAAATAGCTATTTCGGAATTTAAACGCTTGTTTGTTACTACGTTTAATGCTGTTTTTGAAACAAATACATCAACGTAATACAACCTGTAACATTCAACCTATAACCTTTAACTAAATAACATGCTTTTCGGCGTGGTAGCTACTGCGCACCATAGGGCCGCTTTCAACATACTTAAAGCCTTTGCTTAGTGCTACTTCCTTATAGCGGTTAAACTCATCGGGCGTTACATATTTAGCTACGGGTAAGTGGTTGCGCGTAGGCTGTAAGTATTGGCCCAAGGTTAATATATCAACGCGGCTGGCGCGCAGGTCGTCCATGGCTTCAAACAGTTCCTCTTCCGTTTCGCCCAAGCCAAGCATTATACCGCTTTTGGTACGCTCAATACCGCCTTGTTTTAGCTTTAGTAATACTTCTAAACTGCGTTCGTACTTAGCTTGTATACGTACCTCGCGGGTTAGGCGCTTTACGGTTTCAAGGTTGTGGCTTACTACTTCGGGTTTTACCTCAATTACGCGTTGCAGGTTTTCCCAATCGCCTTTAAAATCGGGTATCAGGGTTTCCATAGTTACACCGGGGTTGTGCCTGCGTATGGCGCGTATAGTAGCCGCCCATATTTTGCTGCCACCGTCAATTAAATCATCCCTGTCAACCGATGTTATTACTACGTGCTTAAGGCCCATTAGCTTTACCGACTCAGCCACACGTATAGGCTCTGTAATATCTACCACCTCGGGGTTGCCTGTTGCCACGCTGCAAAACATACAACTACGTGTACACACATTGCCCAATATCATTAAAGTAGCCGTGCCCGCACCCCAACACTCGGTTTGGTTAGGGCATTTGCCGCTTTCGCATATAGTATGTAAGCGGTTATTTTTTACGTTTTCATGTACCTCACTAAACTCCTTACCCGAAGGGAGCTTTATTTTAAGCCACTCGGGTTTAGTTATTCTTGTAGGCTTATCTACCTGTTGTTGCTGCATTATGCAAACTTAGCGCATTTGTGTGCAATTATTTAGCAACAAAAATGCACCAACATTCGTTCAAAACAATTTGTTTCGTTAAATTCACTTAACGGATTAACGCACTTGTATCTACCCCACAGATGTAGTTAATAATGAGGAGGATTATTAATCAAACATTTCCAGATATGGCAAGTGGCATGATATACGTGATAGACGACGATAAAGCCAATAATTTTTTGAGCAAAATTATGTTTAACGATGCAGGGGTAACCAATCTTCGTCAATTTTATATGGTTGAACAGGCCATTGAAGAACTGAAAGCTGCATGTAACGCTAATAAAGCAGAAGATTACCCCGAGGTAATACTGCTTGACCTGAATATGCCTGTAAAGGATGGCTGGGACTTTTTAGATGAGTTGAAACTTGTTAACTGCGCTTTTCAATACCCCAAAATATTCATTACCACTTCTTCCGACCACCCGCGCGATGTAGAAAAAGCCAAAAACTACCCCGAAGTACTTAGCTTTTTGCCCAAACCCATGACCTTGGAAACTGCTGAACAGGTAAAACGAAAGTACCTTAGCCACTAAAAGTTATTTTATTTAACTTCCATAACTGTCAGTTTTGCATTTTTACCCGTAGTATTGCGCCGCAATTACCCACCTAAACTGTGCAATTATGAAACAAACAATGCTTTATTTAACAGTTTTGCTACTTGCAGCGTGCAACAATAACAACCAACTACCCATATACGGCATAAAGAAACCCATAACACAAGTTATTGGCGGTAAGCCCGTAATTGATAGTATTGATTACACCATTCCCCCTTTTACCTTTTATGACCAAGACAGCGCCGTAGTTGACAGCCATACGGTTAACGGCAAGGTATATGTAGCCGATTTCTTTTTTACATCGTGCCCAAGTATTTGCCCCAAAATGAAAAAGGAAATGCTACGTATTTACGATAAGTACCAAACCGATAATAATGTAGTGCTTATCTCCTATTCTATCGACCCTGTACGCGATTCGGTAGCACGCCTTAAAAGCTATGCGCAAAAGTTGGGTATTGATAATACTGCCAAGTGGCACATGCTTACCGGCAATAAAGATTCGATTTACTCATTGGCCGATGCCTACTTAGTAAGCGCCGCCGAAGACCCCGATGCACCCGGCGGGCACATACACAGCGGCAATTTTGTATTAATTGATACGCACAGCCGCATACGTGGTTATTACGATGGCACCGATACTAAAAAGGTAGATAAGCTGTTGACGGATATGGATAATCTTTTAAAGGAAGAATAAGCCGCGCTTACCATGAAACAAACCCTGCTTAAATACTTGCCTACACTATTTTTTATAGGTTTAGTGGCGGTATTTATTTACAACCTGCTTGAGCATGGCAGGATTGAGCACCCCGGCTTTACCGTTTACAAAAACCAATGCGCCCAATGCCATAGCGAAGACGGGAACGGCATACGCGAACTGGTACCACCTATTAACGATGCCGACTTTTTAAATACTTATTTCGACTCGATACCCTGCTGGCTAACCAATGGCTTAAACCATGCCATAGTTGTAAAAGGTATAACGTACGACCAACCCATGTACCCACCCAAGGTTGACGAAATACAAATAGCCAATGTAATGAACTACCTACGCGATGAATACAAATTAAAGCACCCCACCGAAGTAAACTCAATATGGGTTAAAGAACAAATTAAGGGCTGCAAGTAAATTTCAGACAGGTTAAACGGCTAAATGTTTAAAAGGCTAAAGAGTTCCCTTCTCCCTTTGGGAGAAGGGTTGGGGATGAGGGCTTAAGCTGTACTTGATATCATTAACAGCTTTTAACGCAAAGCACCCAAGCTCTTCACCAGTGAATCTATGCCTGCCTACAGTAGGCAGGGCTTGGTGTAACGCTTCCCTTTCGGGGTATTTAACCCCTACAACTAATACTACTTAGACATTGAATTGAGGCTTATTCATCGGATGAATTATTTTAAGAAGCTGCCAATTGGGTACTTTACCCTACATGCTTACGCATTCATCCGATGAATAAATATTACAACTACTTTAACACTCCATTTTTTTATTTATTGAAATAAGTTTGTATGTTAGTTTCGGACTCAGCCCCCTCATTGCAGGGGCTATATTTGTTATTGCATATCTGCAAATAAATAGCCGATGAAAAACCTATATACATACACCACCGCTTTATTGCTAACGCTGACATTGTTTACCAACGCGCAACAACCAAGTTGGCGCTGGGGGCAAATAATGGGTACAGATATAAATCACCCTACTATAAATACTTGGAGAGAAAAGACACAGGTAGTTGAAGATAAACATGGTAATTATTATGTACTGGGAAGTACCCTAAAATTTACTTTATTAGATAGTACAGTATATTATAATTACGGAACCAGTTCGTATGCTTTTGGATTTTACTTGGCCAAATTTGATTGCGATGGTAACCTGCAGTGGGAAAAAATGATGGGAGAAAAAAGTAACGACGGAAATCCGGGTGGCACTTTTTTACATTATGATGAGGTGCATGATGGTGTTTTTGTACAAGTACCATTTTCGGGCATATTCTATACCTCTTATATAGGTATAGGGAATAGTGTGGGCAATTACAGTCAATACGATACTGCATTTATACCACCTAATAATCCTCCTTCTCAAGAGTTCCTTATAGCATTTAACGGAGATGGGAGCATTAGGTGGATGCGTCCCGATGCGCCAAATGGGTCTACAAAAGGCCCCGCATTTAAAAAAATGATTACAGTTCCTGGCGATGGTATCTATGCATATGTGCTTGCAGGTGGTGTGCCGGCAGTGCCTCCCGGTGTGATATTGGGCAATGATACCCTTACGAGCTTATGCACCTATTGGGTGAAATTTGATTTTGATCTTAATTACCAATGGTCAAAGTTAGTATCAAGTCCTGGTTCAACAGTTCAATATTATGGTCAATCATTCCAACCGCTTGATATAGCTATCAGTCCCGATAGAAATGCATATATGGTCGGTCAGTTAGGAGGAGGTCAAGATAGCATGATAATAGGAAATACCTTGTATGTGAACGATACAGTACTCGATTCCTATAACGCAATGGTGGTAAAGATAGATTTAGACGGTAACCTGAAATGGGTACAACGTACAGAAGATACGATGCAACATTATTTTAACGGCGTAACGGTAACCAAGCATAACCGTATTTATGTGGGCGGTTTTTTATCGCGTGCCAGTAGCCACAATTATGGTGGTTATCAGTTTACCAATTACACCAATGGTACAGGACAACCAAATGTGCTTTTGGAAATAGACACCAATGGCAATTTAGTACAGGGCATTAACGCCGACTACCGCTATTTTGAAACTTTTTCCCGCATTAAAAGCGACCATGAAGGCAACCTGTACTACTACGCAGAATTTGTAAACGACTCAACAGTATTAGGCGGGCATGTATGGCACAGGCACGGCTCACCTTATGGTGTAAACATTATTAAGCTGAATGAAGACCTGGAGCCACTCAGTCAAATAGAGTTAAAAAGCTACCAACCGGGTGCCATTGATTACAACATGGAACCTGTAGAACTACAGGTGGACGAGAGAGGTAACCTGTTAACAAGCGGCAACTTTAGGCAAGGCTTTATCGTAGATAGTGTAGGCACCTTTTATAACCACGGTGGCCTGTACGATAATTTTATAGCACAATATGGTTACGACTGTAGCAGTAACGAAGCATTAATAGCCCCCGTAGACCCTGACAGTTTAATTGCTACGGGCATCAGTCAACACGCTGCCGATGTTACATGGGCCGATAATGCACAATACGAAACAGGCTTTTACATATACCGCAGCAACAATCAAAACGGCCCTTATACCCTAATCGACTCCGTAAGCGCCAATACTACCACTTATACTAATACAGGTTTAAATGCAGGCACGGTGTATTGGTACCAAGCAGCAGCCTATAACCATGCAGGTATATCGGAATACACCAATGCCGATAGCGCACAAACGATGGATACGGTAATAATAGGCATAACACAAGTAAGTCCCGATGTGGCCGTACAAATAGTACCCAACCCGTTTGCAGGGCAGGCCAGTATAATAAGCGGTGCCGATGCCATAGGTAGTATGGTAGAGGTATACGACCTAACAGGCAGGCGCATAAAGTCAATAAGGATTGAAGGTTCGCGCACGCCCATAACCTCGGAAGGGATGAACAGCGGCAGCTATTACTACAAGGTAGTAAACAGCCACGGCGAAACACAATGCAGGGGAACGTTTATTACAAATTAAGGGCTGCAGGTAAATAGAAAGGGTTAAAAGGTAATACTGAAAGGTCTTTGACTACCAAGTTTCTTTGTATTAATCAGTGAATCTGTGGCTTGATATAACAATTCCCTTTAGGGGTGTTACTTGCTATAATTAACTGCTTTAACCGCCTCAACTACCTTAGCTACCGATGGCATATAAGCCTCTACCAAATTAGGGGCATAGTGCATACTGCTATCGGCACCGCAAACACGCATAACGGGCGCATCTAAATAATCAAATGCATAGCGTTGCACCTGAAAAGTAATTTCGGATGCTATAGAAGTAAACGGCCAGCTTTCGTCGATGATAACTATTCGGTTGGTTTTCTTAACGCTGTTAATAATGGTAGTTACATCTAAGGGGCGGATGGTCATTAAATCAATCACCTCGGCGCTAATGCCATCTTTAGCCAATTCATCGGCGGCAGCTAAAGCCACCTTCATCATTTTATTATACGATACCAAAGTTATATCCGTACCCTCGCGCTTAATATCAGCTTTACCTATTTCAATCAGGTACTCCTCATCGGGTATTTCGCCCATGTCGCTGTACATCTGCTCGCTTTCCATAAATATAACAGGGTCGTTATCGCGTATAGCCGATTTAAGCAAGCCCTTGGCATCGTAAGGGTTACTGGGCGATATTACCTTTAACCCCGGCACCGACGCCAGCATATTGGTAAGCATTTGCGAATGCTGTGCACCCAATTGCCCTGCCGCGCCCTGCGGACCGCGAAAAACAATAGGGTTGCCAAATTGACCCGCGCTCATGGCCAACATTTTAGCCGAGCCGTTCATTATCTGGTCGAAGGCAAGTATGGCAAAGTTCCAGGTCATAAACTCAATAATAGGGCGGGTACCGTTCATGGCAGCGCCTACACCTATGCCTGCAAAACCAAGCTCCGATATAGGGGTGTCAATTACACGCTTAGGGCCAAACTCGGCCAGCATACCCTGGCTAACTTTATAGGCGCCATCGTATTCGGCAACTTCTTCGCCCATTAAAAACACGTTGTTGTCGCGCCTCATTTCCTCGCTCATTGCTTCGCGCAATGCTTCACGAAATCGTACTTTTCTCATGCGTCAAATTTTATATCACCCATCAAAAATAACAAAGGGCGGCAAATAGGGTAATTTGGCGAATAGCTTAACAGTTTATTTGGGGTGGAATAATTGATTAAGTTACTGGTTTACAATTATATGCTTTAATGCTCTTGCATATTATCCCAACAACGATATTAGTTGAGAACATAACCCAGTATTCGAGCACGTTAATTTTTTGGTTCTTTTTGATCAAGTCTTAGATCCCGATCGCAGCATCGGGGCAAAAAGAACTGTAATTACTCCTTCACCAACTTACGCATTGTAGTACCCATATCGGTTTCGATGGTTAAAAAATAAAGCCCGCTTGGTAAATTATTGGTAGCTATAATAGAAGAAGAATGCACAGACATTAAGGCCCCGTTGATTGAGTAAATTTTGACGTTTTTAATAGCCACGTTTTCGGGGTTACTGATTTGCAATTGGTCGTTTACAGGGTTTGGATAAATGGTGACTTTGCCAACGTCCGAAATATCATTTATTGAAACCGTATTGGTGCAAATAAGGGTATACAAAAAATTATTGGTGCGCTGCAGCACATCTAACAATGCTTGGTTATTTTGAAAATAGGCCCCATGTCCGCTGCCTGCAAATATCATGGTATCGTTATACACGCCCTTTAGGTTGGCTTCTCCTTTCATTTCGCAGGTGCCATACATATACATCGAGAAAGCAAACGCCTTTGAATCATCGTAGCCGCATGGCACTATGGTATCGCCAATATCATGCACACTTAACATAGGTGGCTCGCCGGCGCTTATCCAATCCTTATATAATATAGCACCCGAATAACTCAAAACCCCTTTTATGGGTGTACCATAGTTAGTATTGGTGCTACTGTTACCGCTAAAGCCTCCGTTATTATTGATGGCATTTAGCACATAAGTAGGTATGTTATCGGCAGGGTTCAAATAGGTTGTTGCTACAGCCGTAATAGCACCTGCCGAGCCCCCTGCTATAAATATATAGTTGGTATCTATTTTATAAGCATTGGCGGTAGCAGCATCTTCAACAAAATATCTGATGGCTGCTTTTGCATCGCTAATAGCTTTAATCATTCCATCTGTCACCGTTAACGAATCATGCACGGGCACGTCTATCAGCCTGTAGTCGATAGTTGCTGCAACGTAACCTTCCAATGCCATTAAGCCGCAAAAACCTGTGCCTTCAGTACGGTTGCCCCCTACAAAAGCCCCACCGTGTATAAATATTATCAAAGGCCTGCGCATTACTGTATCGCCATGCGGCTGGTAAATATCCATTATCAGGTTTTGGGTAACGTTGTTGGCAGTAACGTTTTGCCCATACTGCACATTCATAGTTGAATCGACACCTGTAAATGCATAGTTACGATAACGTACGCCATTACACGATGGCAATTGTGCAAATGCTTGCGAGGCAGCCATGCAAAATAACATCACACAGATAATTCTATTCATACAGCAAATATTTTAATTACAATTAAACTCTATTCAAAAATAATAAAGCAAAATGAATGAGGAGAATTAGGAATAGAAGTTCTCCGCCGTTGTGTTACCACGAACAATGGCAAAGGCGTGACTACCTCCCCACACTAACCTCCAACTTACCAATCTTCTGCTTGGGCAAGTACACCGATATTGTTTTTAAAACGGCGTCGTAGTTCCAGTCAACATTTTCTGTTAACAATTGGCTACTGCTTTTTACCCACTTAGGTTTATCGGCAGCTACAATTTTTATTTCGTAACTCCTCTCCTTTACCATGCCGTTAAACTGTTTGCCGTCGGGTTCAATAGTTAAAGTTGCGCCCGTATTGTTCTGCGTGTAGCGCATGGCGGTAAATGTAAATGCATCCTTTTTGTACCCCTCGGTAGTGCCATCATCTTCATACAAATTAAATACGGCATTAGCCCCGGGGAATACCGTTAATATTACGGTATCTAACACGCTACCCGTTACCCTCATTTTAGGCGTTTGCGATGGGATGATGCTGCCCGCTTTTACAAATACCGGTATTTGATTTAAGTTGTATTGTGCCGTATAATTTTTACCGCCGCTAATTAATTGGTGCGTTACAAAATCGTACCAATTGCCTTCTGGCAGCCAAATGGTTTGCTTTACTGTTTCTTTTCCGTGCATGGTTTCATACACAGGGGCAACTATCATATCGTTACCAAAATAATACTGGTGCGGAACCTGATAAGCTTTTTCCTGCATAGGGTATTCGTAATACATGGGGCGAATGAGCGACACGCCGGAATCGTACGCCATGCGCGAGAAGGTGTATATGTAGGGTATTAGCGAGTAGCGCAAAACTAATGCTGCCCTCATAGCTTTAAAATTAGCCTCGGGGTATTTCCATATCCTGCGCTCAATTTCGCCATCGGCCGTTGCATGGGTACGGAATATAGGGCTAAACGCACCCCACTGCACCCAACGGGTAAATAGTTCGGCATCCTGTTTTTTAGCTTTCGATATACCCATGTGTCCGCCAATATCGTGGCTCCAAAAACCAAAGCCCACATTGGCCGCGGTTGCAGTAAACTCAGGCTGATAATCCAACCCTTTCCAGTTAATCATATAATCGCCCGAAAAACCTATTTGATAGCGATGGTTACCCAAGCCCCCCCAACGGTGGAATATAAGCGGGCGTTTGCCTTGCCGCTGCATATCGCTATAGTGTACATAGTTTAAATAAAAAGTAGGGTTTACGCCTTTAATGTTGGTGCTGCCCCATTGCTGCCAGTCGAGCCACCAAAAATCAACGCCTGCTTTTTCGTACGGATGCAGCAGTATATCAAAATAGTTTTTTGCAAAGTTTTTGTTGGTAATTTCGAAAGGTATGGCAGCGTGTTTAGATGTATCGGCATTCATGGCTTTGGCAAATGCAGGGTAGGCATCTTCGTGCCACTGCACACCTGCCGCAGGGTGCAGGTTTAAGCAGGTTTGTATATTTTTATCATTGGTCCATTGCAAAAACTCCTTGTAATCGGGAAAATACTTTTTCTCCCAGGTAAAGCCCGTCCAACCATTCAATTTGGGTGTGGCATTATTAAAAATTTCGGGGCTCGATTTTGCAGTTTCGTGCCAGTCCATATCTACCACCAATACATCTAAGGGTATGCCGTTTGCTTCATAATCGTTTACAATGTCTTTCATTTCCTGCTCGGTATAGTTCCAGTAGCGTGAGTACCAAATACCAAAGGCGTATTTGGGCGGTAGCGAAATATTGCCCGCTACTTTAGTAAAATCGAGCAGTGCTTTTTTATAGTTATAGCCGTAACCAAAAAAATAGAAATCCTGTTCGGCTGTTTTGCGGGGTTCTACCCAAGGCCAATCGCTGTTATCAAACAAAGGCTTTCCTGAATCATCAACCAACGCCCAGCCGCTGCGCGAAATAATTCCGTCCTCCAGCTTTATGTTACTCATTTTATAAAGCGAAAACTTACCCGATACGCCATCTAAAGTACGCGTAGTGCCTTTTAAGTTTTGCCTATCGTGCATACCCGGTTTCCAGGTAAATTGCTTCAGCGAATCCTTATAATCTATCCGCAAGTTTTTGGCATTAAAAGTACCCGTGTTTTCCTGATAACTAAGCGTAAGTAACGGGGTTGAAATAATCAGCCAACCATTTTGGTGTGCCACTGTAAATGCAGGCACAGGCAAATTTCGGTTTACAAATGTTAGTGATGCCCGATCGGTAAAAACCGAATCAGCAGCATACTCCATACGCAGCAGGCCATCGGTAAGTATGGTAAAACGGGCGCTGCCATTGGTTACAATGGCTTGCGGGTTAGCCATAGGGTTATAAGCCTGTGCGTTAACAATACACACTGCATAGACTAATACTAAACTTGAAAATATTTTTTGAAGCATGGGGCGTAAATTGCAGTAGTGAATCTACATAAAATGTACAGACGGTTAGTAGTGTCTCTTTACATCTAATTACAGCTTTCAATTGGTTTTAAGAAGAACTATGTATCCGGCCTTGTGGATTTTGGCGTAAACGCAGGTGTGAATTGGCGCAATAATCTGTATCAACAAATAAGTTGAAGCTATTTAGAAATTTAATTATATTAGAGGTACTATTTAATCACATTGATTATGCGAAAAGTCCACTTACTTATATTTCTTCTTCTAAGTAATGTAATTGTTAAGTCCCAAATGATTGAAGAGTGGGCTACAACAATTGGCGACTACCCAGATGGTACCATTTATTGTGGAAATATGGTTTTAGATAATGAAGGGAACTCTTATACGTATTACATGTATCCGCCTAGCAGATATGGTTATAAACTGGTTAAATTTGATAACAATGGATTATTATCTATTCAAAAAGATAGCATAAGTCCATCTGAATTTCCGGCAGGTAACAGAGGAAATGCCCTGTATTACAAAAACGGCTTTATATATTACACCGGCGTATATGGTGTTACAAAATATGATAAGAATTTAAACGTTATTTGGCAATACAATGACACTTTAGATTTCGCCACACAGTTTTGTAAAACATCTTTTGATAGCGAAAATAATATGATTGTATCCTACCCTAGCCCAGGGAGCAACGCTTCCAGTGACGAATATTTTCATGTAAAAAAAATAGATAGTGATGGCAACTTTATATGGGAAGATACACAGCATTACGACCGTATTTATCAGGGTTATACAAGTTTTATTGACAGAATGAATAACTTCTACGTAACTTATACTTGTGGTCAAAATACAGGTGCCGATCAAGTACACGTATTATGTAAATACTCACCAGCAGGTTTGCAATGGAAGTTTGAATACTATACTAATTTATCTTCATATTTACTAAATCCAAAGATACAACCAAATGGGGAGATATGGGCTTCATTACATTGGGATAACGGACCCGATTCATTATTTATAATTGATCCTATTAATGGCAACATTATAAATAAATCATATATTTCACCAAGCTATCCTTTATCTGACTTGGGAATAGCCGGCTGCTATCGGACGTATGGAATAAATAGCACATTTGGAATACTTAAAAAGAACATTCATAACGTAACCTTAGGCACTATACATTTTAATGCAACTTATAGTGCAATTCATTACTACGCCGGCTATTTTTATGCCGTAGGAGTGCCTCAAAACGCATTAAATCAAATTCAGATTTTTAAAGTCGATACCAATTTAAATCTAATTCAAACATTTACTCATTCCTATAACCCTACTATGATGTATAATCGAGTAGAAACAATTAGTGATATTGACACTTTAAACCATATATACATACTAAGTTCATCATGGGGATTCTCATCAGAAATTTACAGGATTTGCCAAGCATGTAAGCCCAACATCACCGGGTCATTATATAATGACGAAAACCAGAATTGCTCAATTGACACGAATGAAAATAAAATTCCTAATCAGTTAATTACAATCAATCCCGGACCGCATTATACTTTTACTAATAATTACGGTAGCTATAAATTTCATTTAGCTGATGGAATTTACAAAATCAACCCGATTACACCGCCTTATTGGCAAATATCTTGTAATGACACATTAGTTGCGCAAATCGATTCATTGCATTTAACCAGTAATGGAAATTCATTTGGATTGTACGCTCCTGCTATTGTGCATGATAAAAGAATTAGCATGGCAGCAAGCCAAGCCACTATAGGGGTTGATCAAAATATCAATATCAGATATTGTAACGCCGGTACTATTCAAGATAGTGGTACAGTTGAAGTAAAAATAGATCCAGCTTTTCAATTTATTTCATCAAGTCCATTACCTGATTCAATTGCAGGAAATAATATTTTTATTTGGAAATATGACAGTTTAAAAATAGGCGAATGCCGTCAAATTAATATCACTACACATCCCAAAACTTATGTAGTTTTTAACTATCCATTAATACATTCTTGCATTATTCAACCAATTGATATTGATTCAACTTCATCAAATAATTATGACACAATACAACAGACCATATTAAGCAGTTACGACCCGAACGACAAGTCTTGTATTGCAAGCAATACAAATAATGAAGGCTACATTACTGATAGCAGTATTTTAAGCTACTTAATCCGATTTCAAAATACAGGTAATGATACAGCTATTAAAATTATCGTAATAGACACGCTTGATAACAAGTTAGACCTATCAACTTTTCAAATGGTTCAATCGACGCACAATTATGAGTTGAATATAATCGATAATAAAATACTGAAATGGACCTTTAATAACATTCTTTTACCCGATAGCCATTCTAATATGGCATTAAGCAATGGATTTATTAAGTATTCAATTTCGCCAGTTAAAAATCTAACCTTAGGAAGTGTAATTTCCAATTCAGCAAGTATCTATTTCGATTTTAATTTGCCCGTAAAAACCAATACAACATTAAATTATTACGAACTTTACTTGACAATAAAAAATGAATACGAACAAATACAGCACGTAAAAATATATCCCAATCCATTTAAAACCAATGCACATATTAGCACTAATAGTAACCCAAATATTTCTACTGAAATTATCATTTACGATTTGTCCGGTAGAATAGTTTTAACAAAAATATTTCCTGACTCTCACAATATGATTATTGAAAAGGGAACATTATCAAATGGGATGTACATAGTCGATATCAGGCAAAATGGCAATCGTATAGGATTCACAAAGTTTGTTATTCAGTAATAATTACCTGCCACGCCATACTAACCACCACATACCTGTATTCGATGAAGTTCACACAATTAATTGGCTAAGGATTGACTGAAACCATCCCCCTACTCCTCCTTACTCAACACATACACCATATCAGCCGATACGCTTAATATCCAGAAGCCAATAAGCAGGCAGTAAGTCCATTCAAGTACGGTAAGCCCCCATAAGTCGGGCCGCACAAATTCGGGCGACTGATTTACATACTGCACCATTAAAGCCTTAGGCCATACAAGTGCCGTAATAAATATAATTACTATGCTAAAGCCCAACACACTTATAAATTGGTGTATGCGGCTATACTCATTCTCCAAAATACAATAGCTAAACAACGAGATAGACACCATAGCACCCGTAAAAAAAACAGCAGTTACATTTTTATGTGCCACCCAAGTATCGGCAGTGTAATAACCTATAAACGAAAAGCTAAGTGCTGCTATAATACCAATACCTTTAGCATAACGGGCAAGCGGGGTTTTATGCAGGTAGTTGCCCAAACCATACAAAAAAACCATCAGCAGCACACCACCCATATTTACACAATAGTTAAACACATTAGCCATTGTACTGGCTTCGGGCAAGCCAAGCTCAGATATAAAATGGTTGCGCGGCGAATAGGCAATTGAGCGGGTATAATGACTTGCCGAGGTAATAAGCCCGAAACCAATTATTAAACAGCCGGCTATACCGGCCAGAGGTGTTATTTTATTAAAATCAAGTTTCTTGTAGTTATCTATCATCGCTTAATGCAAGCAAATCTAAGCTATTCCTCTGCCTACTCATTCTCAAACTTCCTGAAAGCTGCCAACTTATCGGTATTTACCCAATCAACACCTTCGTCCAATAGCACCTTCCAAACGGCGGGTTTATCGGGTATGGCATAAAAACGTATATGCTTGCCTTTGGCATGCGCATCTGCAACCATATTATCTAATTTAATTTTTTTATCGGCGGGAAAATTGCCTTTGCCACTCCAGCTAAAGTACTTATGCCAGGTATCGCTGTAACGGGTTATCACTTTATCATAAGTAGAATCCCTAATTTGGTTAATGCTGCCGTCAATAGTTACCATAGCAGTATCCTCGGCCATTACTTCGGCAAAAGGCTTGTTGCCTGATATAAGTATGCTCAACGGCCCGCGCTGTATTATCTTTCCGTTTTTGTAAAGGGTAAGCAGGTCCTCATATTTTTCCAAAACCTTTTTAAGGGTATTATAGGTATCGCCGCCTGTTTTAAAATCAACCATAAAAATTACGGGGGTGTTATCGTTTTTATACACCGTTCCGTCATTCCCCTCAATTTGCTTTTGTATGGGCTTTAAGTACAATTCTTCTATGTCCCCTTTTATATCTAACCCGGTATGCGAAACCATCAACTGGCCATGCCTTAAAAATACATCTATTTCAATGCTGGTAAAGCCATTATCTAAAGCATCTTGCAAAGGATGCTTGTGCATGTAATCGTTATGCGCATGGGCATGCGGCACAGCCTTAACCTGTGCATGGGCAATGGCAACACTTAACAATAATAGCAGGGCAAGGGTGTATCTGTATTTCATGCCGCTAATATAGTGGCAGTATATAAACCTGTGTGTTACTAAATTATAATTACCCTATGCGCTTTATATGGCCGCAGATTTAAATCTGCGGCTAATGAAATAAATGAACATTTCCATAGCCCGTGATTTAAATCACGGGCTTAGCTGAAAGGTCGTCCCCCTCTCTAATTTTTAGATGGGGGATGTCGAACATAGTGAGACAAGGGGGTGAGTAATAACAAAGCTATGATGGATTTAACATCAATAATTAAATAGATTGATAGTTATCAATAGTGGCATAAATAAATTCGAAAAGTGCCATTCGGTTTTTATCTTCACCCTACACTAACCTATACTACATGAACGGCGGAGAAATAATTGCAAAGGTTTTACAAAAGCACGGCGTTAAATATCTGTTTACTTTATGCGGGGGGCACATCTCCCCTATTTTTGTGGCAGCGCAAAATTTGGGCATACGCGTGGTTGATACCCGCCACGAGGTAAATGCCGTATTTGCCGCCGATGCGGTATCGCGCTTAACAGGTGTGCCCGGTGTGGCGGCTGTTACCGCAGGCCCCGGCTTAACCAATACTATTACCGCCGTAAAAAATGCCTACTTGGCACAGTCGCCACTGGTGCTGCTGGGCGGTGCTGCGGCTACCATATTAAAAGGCCGCGGTTCGCTGCAAGATATTGACCAAATGAGCATGATGAAACCCAATGTAAAATGGGCGGTAACCATTAATAAAGTAAAAGACATAGTACCCACCTTGCAAAAGGCGTTTGCCATAGCGCAGGAAGGCACACCCGGGCCCGTATTTGTCGAGTGCCCTATTGATACACTTTACGATGAAGAATTAGTGCGTAGTTGGTATGGTGCCAAAAGCAAAGAAACCCCACCCAAAAACATACAGGAGCGCGCTGTACAATGGTACATTAATAACCATGCTAAAAACCTGTTTGCCGGTAAGGACTCGGTTAACTTCGATGTACCTAATCAAAAGTTTACATACCCCAAACATAGCGGTGGTGATATAAGCAAAGTAATAAGCAAAATAAAAGCCGCCACCAAGCCAATAATGTTAGTGGGCAGCGGCGCTTTAATGAATCCGCAAAAAGCGAACGAACTGGCAGCAGCAGTTACTGCACTGGGCATACCGGTATACCTAAGCGGTATGGGGCGTGGCTTACTTGGTAAAGAAAATAACCTGCAAATGCGCCACCACCGCAAGGATGCCATTAAGGAAAGCGACCTGATAATACTGGCTGGCGTACCTAACGATTTTAGGTTAGACTACGGCAACCATATTGGTGGCAGAAAATTTGTTTCTATTAACCGCAGCCGCGAGGATTTATTGAAAAACAAAACGCCCACAGTAGCTATACACGCCGACCCGCAGAATTTTTTAATTGAACTGGCTAAACAATACCAAGGCAATTTTAATACCTGGATTGAAAACCTACGCACCCGCGATAATAAACGCGAGGATAACATTAACCAACAGGCTACTGCAGGTGTACAGGGCATTAACCCCATACAGTTGTTCCGCCAAATGGACCCGCAACTAAGCGACAATACCATATTGGTAGCCGATGGCGGCGATTTTGTAGCAACATCGGCATATACACTACGCGCCCGTGCACCATTAAGTTGGCTCGACCCCGGTGTGGTCGGCACCTAAGGCGTAGGCGCAGGCTTTGCCATTGGCGCTAAGTTGGTTTTTCCCGAAAAGGATGTTTACATTATTTACGGCGATGGCAGCGCAGGTTATAGCCTGATAGAATACGACACTTTTGTACGCCACAACCTGCCCGTAATATCAGTTATAGGCAACGATGCCTGCTGGACCCAAATAGCCCGCGACCAAGTTGAGTTTTTGAAAAGCGATACCGCCATGAACCTGGCTTATAGCGACTATCAAAACATAGGAAAAGCATTTGGTGCCGAAGGCGCTAAAGTAGATACCATGGAAGCATTTAATACTGCCTTAAGCGAAGCACAAAACGCCAGCCGAAACGGCAAGCCATACATCATTAATGCCATCATCGGAAAAACCGATTTCAGAAAGGGTTCCATTTCGATGTAAGAAAAGTTTGACGTTAGAGGTTTGATGTTTTTTAGTTGAATAAATAGAATTGTAATTAGCATGGCAACCATTAAACGCTTTGAGGATATTGAAGCTTGGCAAAAAGCCAAAGAATTATCTAAAGAAATTTATACGGTTTCATCTAAAGGGTTATTCAGTAAAGATTATAAATTAAAAGATCAAATTAATAGCGCATCAGGCTCGGCTATGGACAATATAGCTGAGGGATTTGGAAGAGGTAGCAGGAATGAATTTGTAAACTTTCTATCCATTTCAAATGGATCGTTGAATGAAGTTAAGTCGCAGCTTTATAGAGCTTTGGATAGAGAATACATAACACAAGAGGAATTTGATACTTTATACGAAATGGCAGATAATGCCAGCAATAAAACAGGTAGCTATATGAACTATTTAAACGCAAGCACTATTAGCGGTCAAAAGTTTAAGGATAGAACTAATATCAAACGATAAATAATAAACTACAAACGCCAAACTCAAAATGTATGATTGGAATACCACAACGCGAACACACTGCCCTTTTAGTAATAGATGTACAGGAAAAATTGATACCCGTGATACACGATGGGGAGAAACTTTTCGAGAATGTAAATAAGCTATTGCGCGGTGCCGAAATATTAGGATTAGAAACCTTGGTAACCGAACAATACCCCAAAGGCTTAGGCCACACTTGCGCCGAAATTACATTGCCCGAAAACCCTACCGTAATTGAAAAAATAACCTTTAGCTGTATGCTTAGCGAACCCGTAAAAGACCAGCTAAAGCTTACAAATATTAAAGACATAGTAATATGCGGCGCCGAGGCACATATCTGCGTATTAAAAACCGCGCTCGATGCCATTAAAGAAGGCTACAATGTATACATAGTGGCCGATGCTGTTTCATCGCGCACGCAATACAACAAAATATTGGGGCTTAAACACGCCCGTCAATCAGGCGCGCATATTGTATCGGTTGAAATGATATTGTTTATGTTGATGGACAAAGCCGGAACCGATGAGTTTAAGGCAATAAGCAAGTTGATTAAATAAATATCACGCAACGTTTTCTTTCACTTAAAAAATACATTGGCTATGGAACCCAAACGCCTTTTCGACTTTCTGGAGCAACAAGTTCAGAAAAACCCTGACAGGCCATTTTTAGCATCGAAGGTAAAGGGACAATGGAAGAGTTATACCTTTAGCAATGTGCAGGAAAACGTTAACCGCGTTAGTCAACTGTTATTAAACTTAGGTTTACACGGCGATGATAAAATTGCTATAATAGCCAATAACTGCCCCGAGTGGAATTTTACCGATTTAGGTGCTTTGCAATTGGGTATTGTTGATGTACCTATGTACCCAACCATATCCGAAAAAGATTATTAGTTTATTTTTACCGATGCAGGCATACAATATGCGTTTGTAGGCGATGCATCCATATACGCCAAAGTAAAACCCCTGCTGGGCAAAGTGCCATCATTAAAAGGTATTTACACTTTTGATAAAATAGCGGGTGCAGCCAATTTTTGGGAGGCGCTACCACCCACACCGCAAGTAAAACTTACAGAAATTAAAGCACGCGAAAGCGCTGTAAACGAAGATGACCTGGCTACCATTATTTATACGTCTGGCACTACAGGCAACCCTAAAGGCGTAATGCTTACACATAAAAACTTAGTAAGTAATATTAAAAGCGTAAACCAAGTAACCCCCTTTACCGACGGTCAAAAAAGCCTTAGCTTTTTACCGCTGTGCCACAGTTTCGAGCGCATAACATTCTATTCCTACCTATCGCTTGCCATGCATATACACTACGCCGAAAGTTTGGAAACCATAGGCGAAAATTTAAAAGAGGTGCAGCCGTATTGCTTTACTACCGTACCACGGCTATTAGAAAAAGTATACGAGCGCATTATGGAGCGTGGCAATGCACTTACAGGCTTTAAGCGCAAGTTGTTTTATTGGAGCATTAACCTCGGCTTAAAATACGAGCTGGGGGTAAATCAGGGCTTACTATTTAACCTGCAATTAGCCATTGCCCGCAAATTGGTTTTCAGCAAATGGCAGGAAGCCCTTGGCGGCAAGGTTGAGTTTATAGTAACCGGTGCCGCGCCTATGCAGCCACGCTTAATTAAACTATTTACTGCAGCAGGTATTATTGTTATCGAAGGCTATGGCCTTACCGAAACATCGCCCGTGCTTTGCGCCAATAGGTTTGAAGAAGAAAACCGCGTAATAGGCACCGTAGGCATGCCTATACCTAACGTGCAAATAAAAATTGCTGAAGACGGCGAAATACTTGCCAAGGGCCCTAATGTAATGAAGGGCTACTACAACCGCCCCGATTTAACCGCCGAGGTAATTGATGCCGATGGATGGTTCCATACAGGCGATATTGGCGAATTTGTGGGTGGCAAATTTTTAAAAATAACCGACCGCAAAAAAGAACTCTTCAAAACATCGGGTGGCAAATATGTAGCGCCACAGGTTATTGAAAACAAAATGAAAGAAAGCCGCTTTATTGAGCAGATAATGGTAGTGGGCGATTCGCGTAAGTTTGTATGCGCATTAGTAGTGCCATCGCTTTTACAATTAGAAGACTGGGCCAAGCAAAACGGTGTTGAGATAACCGATAAAAATAAAATAGTTGACAACAGCAAAATAAAAGACCTGCTGAATAGTGAAATTGAACGCCTGAATAAAGACTTTGGTAAATGGGAGCAGATTAAAAAAATTACGTTGCTTGCCGAAGAATGGACCGTTGAAGGCGGGCAACTAACCCCCACCATGAAACTAAAGCGCAAAATTATATTAGAACGTTACCGTCCGCATATTGATGAAATGTATGCCAACGAAGAACACGTTGCTGTGTAACAATTAATAATAGCAGGTAGGTATAAAAAGGACTGCAACGCTCCTCCGAAAACGTTGCAGTTATTATTCAGCATCCCACGCAGATTGCAGGTCGGAAGAATTAGTTAAACGGCTTTCTTAATCGCTGTATTAGTCTCAACCGTTGTATGGTGTATTATAGTATCCCTTTCATTTAATATTCTTTGCTGTTCTTTAAATGTTTCAGCCAGCAAAGCATATTGTGGTATTTCAAGCTTGCCCAACATAAAATCAAGGGCATATACAAATGCCGTGTTTAGGCTATATATATCTTCATCACTTAATCGCGTATCATTAGCAATCTCAATTAACCAACCATATAATATAGCATGCTTGCTTGTACCTGTTACTGCTATTTTATCAAGCGGTATAGTATAATTAATATGGCGTATGCCCTGCCACATTATCCCGTCCGATCCTACAGCCCAATTACCAAATTTACAAACTACCATAATGCGATTGTTGTATTTACAAAAGTGGTTAAGCATCTTATATTATTACAGGTAAAACCCGCATAAAACACTGCGCAATACCGCATATTTATATGCACGTATACGCACAAATACACTGCATGCGCTACCATAAATAAGCTGCACAAACATGCAATAATCATCAAATCATTGTGCAGTAAACTAAACAGGGGTATATTTGTTAGCATAGGTATAAGCACCCGTAAGTAGCTTATATCTAATTATTAATCAATTATTTAACCCACAAAAAACACAATCCTATGCCAACAAGTTTTTCAGGTAATGAGGGAACCTTTATAACCCTTAGTGAAGGAGCAGATTTTACGCAGGCCTTTCGCGATGAAGTAGGCGACACCCAAAACAAAGCCTATTTTTTTGGTAAAAACAAGTTAAGCGATATTTTGGGCCAAACCGATTGCGTAGGCATTCGCATTTACTTTGGTTTAGATAAAAATACGGGTAAATACAACTTAGTATTGGTTGGTGCTTTAGCTAATGAAAGTGATATTACCACAGGTTATATTTTAGACGTAGGTGTACCTTGCCCCACATGTTGCGGTTCTAACAACAGCCTAAATTCATAATAAATTAAATAAAATAATAAATAAACAATATGGATTCTATTACAAAATTTACTGGCAAAGAGGGCACTTTTATTACCCTTGACCAAGGCGCAGCCTTAACCAAAAATTTTAGAGACGAAGTTGGCGATACCCAAAACAAGGCCTACTTTTTCGGTAAAAACAAACTAAACGATTTGATTAACGAAGAAGGCAGCATGGGGATAAGAGTTTACTTTGGAATGGATAAAACTACCGGCAAATACAACTTAGTTTTAGTAGGCGCCCTTGGCAATACCAGCGATATTACTACAGGTTACATTTTAGACGTGGGCGTACCATGTCCTACATGTTGTGGCAATCCTAATAGTTTAAATTCGTAACTTTGGTAGCATAACTAAATAAAATTTGAACTTAGTAATACCCTTCGCATTTAGTTGCGCACTATCTGTTGTAATTCCTGTTTCGGTTGCTTTACCTAAATTAAAGTGGATATGGAGTTACAACAGATATTTTTTTTTGTTTCTATCCTTACATTTCCTCAGCGAGGTTATCGTTTCAGGCATGGCCCTATTTTCTATCCGCAACCTCGAAGCCATGCTTATTTTCGAGCTGCTTTCAGGCTGTACCGTATTATTGCTATATACTTCCATTGCGCAAAATTCAATATTTAAAATAATTATAAGGGTAATGTTGCCCATTTTCATCATCAGTTCATTAATAGTGTACTTCGCTTTCGATGATAAATTATTTAT
>Ga0164241_10002041_pt1 | contig 22875 bp, 20 predicted proteins | sample OricomyardsoilBY_FD_108780 | JGI IMG/M metagenome (GOLD analysis project Ga0164241, IMG submission 108780) | Backyard soil microbial communities from Emeryville, California, USA - Original compost - Back yard soil (BY) | ecosystem: Environmental > Terrestrial > Soil > Unclassified | place: USA... | reverse complement strand
TTCGGGGATCGCGGGCGTCTCTTCGGGGATCGCCGGCGTCTCCTCGGGGATCGCCGGCGTCTCTTCGGGGACCGGCTGCGTCTCGTCGGGGGTCGGCTCCGTCTCGTCGGGGACCGGCTGCGTCTCGTCGGGGATCGGCTGCGTCTCGTCGGGGGTCGGCTCCGTCTCGTCGGGGATCGGCTGCGTCTCGTCGGGGGTCGGCTCCGTCTCGTCCGGCTTGGGCGCCGTCTCGTCGGGGGTCGGCTCGGCCTCTTCGGCAGTCGCTCTCACGATCTCTTCTGGCTCCTCTTCCGCAGGAAGGTCTTCCTCGACCTCGGGCTCGAGAGCCACTTCGGCTTCGTCTGTGGGAACTGCGTCCTCCGCGAGAGCAGCGTCCGCGGCGTCTTCGCCCGTGGGCGGCTCGCTCGTCCGCTTTGGCGGGACCGTGCGCAACTTCAGCGGCGCGTCCTCCGACTCGACGACGAGGAGCTCGACGTGAATCGGCGAGAGCGAGTCGGTCTGAAAGACGCGCATCATGTTCATTCGGCACATCTCGAGGACGGCAAGGAATGTGATGACGAGATCGAACCGCGTCGGAGTGCCCTGCGCCGTGAACAGCTCCTCGAACGGGAGGCTTTTCCGCTCGAGCATCACGTCGACCAGCTCCGTGATTCGATCGGAGATGCTGATCCGATCGAACACGACCTCGTGCTCGATCTTCGTCTTCGTACGCGACAGGACCTTCGAGAAGGCGTCGAGCAGCTCGAACACGGTGGCGTTCGCGAACGGCGCCGGCCCCTCTGGAACGGGCTCGTTCGAGCCGCGCGGAAAGACGCTGTTGCCGAGGGTATCTCGGTGTCCGAGGTCTTCGGCCGCGGCCTTGTACTTTTGGTACTCGAGGAGACGACGGACGAGCTCGTAGCGCGGGTCGGCCTCTTCCTCTTCGTCGGCCAGATCCTGATCCTTCGGGACCTCCGGCAGCAGCATCTTCGACTTGATGTGCGCGAGCGTGGCGGCCATCACGAGGTATTCGCTGGCGACATCGATCGACAGCTCTTTCATCACGTTGAGGTACTCGAGGTACTTCGACGTCACGAAGGAGATGGGCAGATCGAGGATGTCGAGCTCGTGCTTCTGGATGATCGAGAGCAGGAGATCGAGCGGACCCTCGAACACGTTGCCCGGGAGCGAGACGACGTACGCGTCCTTCGCGTAAGGCTCGGGCTCCGGCGGCGCCTCGGCGCCCTTCTTCGATTCGGCCGCGCCCTTCGTCGACTCGGCCGCGCCCTTCTTCGATTCGGCCGCGCCCTTCTTCGATTCGGCCGCGCCCTTCTTCGGCGCTGCGTCCTTCTTCGGTTCGGCGGGCGCCTCTTGCGCAGCCGTGCGGGTCGCGTGACCAGTCTGGGCGAGGCCCGGGCGCGCCGAGCTTTCCTTGGCGGCCTCGCTCGCCACGGCGTCGGGCGTCGAATCGGCCTCTTCGGGCGAGGACGCGGGAGACTCGGGATCGGAGGTCACGACGGGGCGGCCCGGTTTACTCGCGCCCTTCCCAGTTTGGTAGTTGCTTCTTCGACGACGGGCGACGGTCGAGAGCACGCCGCCCGCGTCCGTCCGCACACGACTTCGTCGCCAGAGCCGCCCGCGTCGGTCCGCGCACGACTTCGTCGCCAGACAGGGTCAACCTCCGGGTAACTTCGCCGCCGATGTACTAAGCTGGGAGTCCTTCGATGAAGCCGTCGGGCAAGACGTGCACGGCGTGCGGGGAGCGCTATGGCCCCGACGTGCTGTTCTGTCCCGTCGACGGGATCCCGCTCGGCGCATCGCGGAGCCTCGCGAACAGCGCGACCGATCTCGATCCGTATCTCGGCCTCGAGCTGCCAGGCAGCATCAAGCTGAACACCCTGGTGGGCGTGGGGAGCATGGGGCGCGTCTATCGCGCGTTCCAGGGCGGGGTCGACCGGGACGTCGCGGTGAAGATCCTCCACCGCGAGCTCACCGGAAACCCCGAGCTCGTCACGCGCTTTCACCGCGAGGCCAAAATCGCGAGTCGACTGGTTCACCCGAACGTCGTGCAGGTCCTGATGACCGGCGCGCTCCCCGCGTCCGCCGACGCACGCGCTGGGGGCGAGGTCTTCCTCGCGATGGAATACCTCGACGGGATTTCGCTCCTCTCGGCGCTCCACGCCCAGGGCGAAGGCGGCGCGCTGCCCCTCGCGCGCTCGCTCCACATCATGCTTCAGATCTGCGACGCCGTCGGCGAAGCGCACGCGCAGGGCATCGTTCACCGCGATCTCAAGCCGGAGAACATCATGCTCGTGCGCCGCGGCGACGATCCGGACGTCGTCAAGGTGCTCGACTTCGGCATCGCTCGGATGGATCGCGCAGAAGAGGCAGAGACGACGCAGGCCGGCCTGATTTTCGGCACGGCGAAGTACATTTCGCCCGAAGGCGCCGAGGGCAAGCCGGTCGGCCCTGCCGCCGACGTCTACGCCATCGCGACGATGCTCTACCAGTGCCTCGCCGGACGAGCGCCGTTCGAGGGAGATTCGCCGATGGCGCTCCTCGTTCAACAAATCCACGCGCCGCCGACCGACCTCCGGAGCATCGCCCGCGCGAGCTACGTCCCCCCGACGCTCGCGCAGGTCGTCATGGGCAACCTCGCGAAGAGCGCCGACGAGCGCGCAGAGAACGCACGCGAGCTCGGGCGCGAAATCAGCCTGGCCGCCCGCGAGGCGGGCATCGCGCTCGACACGATCCACGTCGCCCAGAAGGGCCAACTGCGCCTCGCCTCGAAGCAGCGAACGAAGCAGCACGAGTTCACCCCAGAGCTGAAGGCCCGTATCGCGAGCATCCCCGATCCATCCAGCCCGGCCGGCCTCACCGAAATGGTCGAGGACGTGACCGAGACGGGTGGGGCGAGCGCGCCGCCGGCGCCGCCCCCTCCGCGCGTGTCGTATCCGGGCGACGCAGTACGAAGCTCACGGCCCGGTAGCTCGGTCCCCCCGATCGCCGCCTCGCACACCGAGATCGTCGACGAAGACGACACCATCCAAGGTTCGCTCGAGGAGCATCGGCGCGTCTCCCGACCGTCGTCGTCGCGGCCAGGTCCGACGATCGCTGGCGAGCCGCTAGAGACCGCGCTCCGTCCATCTGCGCGTCCCAGCGCCCCACGCGCATCGAGCTCTGGACGACCGAGCGCGCCGCCGACGGGCTCGGTGCAGCCCTCGCCCTCGGACGGCGTCCTCGAGCTCGACGGTGAGGTAGCCCCCCACGCGACGCGGCGACGCTGGGCCATCGTCGTCGCAGCCGCGTTGGTTCTCGTGCCCGTCGCAGCCTTTGGCGCTTCGCGCTTACTGCGCACCAACGCCGAGACCGCCGCGCTCGAGGACGACTTGTCCCGCGCGGAATCCGCGATGCAGCGCCGCGCTTGGGACACACCCGCGGACGACAACGTCCGTGACCTGACGAACGACGCGCTCTCGCGCTCTCCAGGAGATCGTCGCGTCCTCGGGCTGCGTCGCACCGCCGCCGAACAGATCGTGAACGACGCGCTCGGTAGAAAGTACGCGGGAGACAACCCCGACGCGCTCCACCTCGCGAAGCTGGCGCTCGAGCTGGCACCCGAGCTCACGACTGCGCAGCACCTCGTGCGCGAGCTCGAGAGCGCCGACGCCGTCCCGACCATCGCACCGACGACGGAGCTTTCGAGTCCGCCGTCCGCATCCGCGTCCGCGCGGCCGTCTTTCCATGGTGGTCTGCCCACGCCGCCCCCGAAGACCTCGGCGAGCGCGAAAGCGAGCGCCTCGAGCGGACAAGAGCTTCCTCCTCCGCCGCAACCCGACCTCACCCCTCCGCCGCCCAACTCGGCGCGCCCGTGGCTATGAGCATGCCCCGCAGATTCGTAGCGTGCGCAGTCGTGCTCGGCGCCGTCGCCGCCGCCTCGTCGGCCTTCGCCGACGACAACTCCACGTCTGCACAACGCGCGGTCGCCGCCCGCGAGCTCGGTCGGCCCTACACCGTTGTCGAGGTGGGCGTCGGAATCTTCGCGCTTCCCGCCGCCGAGATCTGCCCGACGTCGCTCGACCAGTGCTCGACGGGAGAGATCAGCCTGGGGCTCGGCATCCGCAACCTCTACCAGTTCGGCCCGTTCGCGGTTGGCGCGGGCATCACGTGGGGGACGACGCTGCGTAACGACGACGCCCGTGGCAGCGAAGACCTGCAACGCGAGCACGCGCGACGCTACTTCCAAGTCGACGGCCTCTTTCGTTACTCGTTCTTCGAGACGCCCGAAGCGGACGCGTGGGTCGGCGGAACGCTTGGATTGGTGAGCGTCCTCGATTCGTGGACGGTCGAGGCCGATCGTGACCCGGTATTGAAGGTGAAGCTCGTCGGGCCAGAGGCGCTCACGATCAGTACGGAAGGCTTCAGCACGAGCATCGCGACCGGGGGCAGTTGGTTCTTCACGGACAACCTCTCCGTCGGGGGCATCTTCCAATACGGAAACTGGATCCTCCCCTTCGACCCGCACACGACACCTCTCGGCGATGTCGCATCCCTGTCAGGTCGACTCGACGTGTTTCAGCTCACCCTGTCGCTCGCCTATCGCATCGCGATTTGAGCGCGGCCCGGAGCCGTCATACGTCACCCGCCAAGCCGGCCCGCATCGACGTCTCACCCCGCCCCGTTCCCCGTCGTCGTGGTTGACGCGAGGGGCGGCCGCCGATAGCCCTTCGCCCGATGCCGCTCGATCTGACGACCGTGGGTAAGACCAGCGCGGTCCACACACTCGCCTACGATTGGAAGACCCTCGCGACCTACGCGCTCGGCGTCGGCGCCAAGAAGGACGAGCTGGCCTATCTCTACGAAGGCACGCCGGACGGGATGAAGGTCCTTCCGACCTTCGCGGTCATCCCGGCGCAAGCCGCGGTGTTCGAGTCGCTCAGCGCGACCGGCGGGGACCTCGCGATGATTGTACACGGGGGCCAGACCGTACGCGTGCGCGGTCAGATCTCAGAGTCCGGGACGCTCGAGACCACCGGGACGCTGCGCGCCATCTACGATCTCAAGAAGTTCGCGCAGGTCATCATCGACACCAGGACGACGCAGGCCGACAAGCTCGTCTACGAGACGACGTGGTCGATCATCTTCCGCGGCGCCGGCAACTTCGGGGGGCCGCGTCCGGTCTCGGAAGACACCCCCTCTGTCCCCAAAGATCGCCCCGCCGACTTCCGGATCGAAGAGTCGACGAGCCCCGAGCAGGCGCTGCTCTATCGCATCTCGGGCGATCAGAACCCGCTGCACGCCGATCCGGCCTTCGCCGAGAAGGTCGGCTTCCCGCAGGGACCGATCCTCCACGGGCTCTGCACGTTCGGCTACCTGGGCCGGGCGGCCGTGCGCTACGCAGCCAAGGGCGATCCGTCGAAAATCCGCGTCATCGCCGCACAGTTCCGCCGCCCGGTTTGGCCCGCGGACACCTTCATCATCGAGGGCTTCGATCTGGGTGACGACAAGTTCGCGTTCACCACCAGCGTGAAGGAACGAAACGAGGCCGTGCTCGGTGGCGCGTATGCCGTACTCGCGCCCTGATTTCCGACCGGTCGGACGGCGACAATTCGAGGAGTCATGAGCAAGCAAGAAGACGAAGAACGAGACGACGACCTCGAAAACGAGGACGACGAAGACGAAGATCTCGACGCAGCCGAGGACGAAGACGAAGACGAGGACGAGGACGCAGCCGAGGACGAGGACGAGGACGTCGAAGACGACGTCGAAGACGAGCCTCTCGCGGCCGCCGCTCCTCCGCCAGGGCATCACGCTCCGCGCGGGCACCATGGCGCGCCTCCGCGCGCCGAAGACGGCGCTGAAGATCCGACGTGGTGGCTACCGCACGCGGTCCTCGCCACGCTCGTCTTGCTCGGTGTCGCCGGGTTCTTCGGTGCGTTCTCGAGCTTCGTGAAGAGCCCGCTCTCGGCCACGAGCGCGTCGGCAAACGCCAGCGCGTCCGCGGCGCCCGCTGCCACGACTGAACCTGTGCCGATGCGACCGACGGCGAAACCTCGCCCGGGCGTGCCGACACAAGATCCGAACGATCCGATCTTCGCGGCGAAGCAGATCCTCGTTCAATACAAGGGCGCTGCGAAGTCGACGCAGACCCGCTCGAAGGGCGACGCGAAGAAGCGCGCCGACGAGGCGCTCGCAAAGATCAAAGGCGGCGCGAAGTTCGAGGACGTCGTGAAGGACTACTCGGACGAACCGGGAGCGGCCGCACGCGGTGGGCTCCTCGGACGCTTCAAGCGCGGCGTGCTGCCTCCTCCGGTGCAAGCCGTGTTCGAGAAGACCGAGGTCGGCAAGCCGACCGAGGTCGTCGAGTCCGAAGCCGGCTTCCACATCTTGCTTCGTACGCAGTGAGCGCGGCGCGCGTGTCAGGGTGAAACCTCGACGCGCGCCCACCATCGAAGAGGTCGTCAGGGCAGCTTGCCGGCGACCTCTTCGAGCATTTTCGCCTTCGAGTCGCGATCGAGCCACAGCTTCGCCGTCTCGTCGGCTGGGGCGCCAGCGCGAGCAACGCGCGGTTCGTCGCCGATCGCGAGGACGCGTCGGCCGCGGAGCGTCACGAGCCACTCGACCGAGACCCCCCCGTCCTTCATCGACAGGACGACGCCGGGCGCGCTCTTCTTCGCGCCGGGTGCCGCGCCGAAGGCAGCGAAGGCTTTCTTCGCCGCGGGCTCGTCGGCCGCATCGATGATCGCCAAGCGCCAGCGCTTCCCATTGTCGGCGTAGTAGCCGACCGCCCCCGGACCGGTTCCCTTCACGCCGCGCACGACCTCGTCCAAGAGGAGCCGCACACCCTCCGTGACCCTAGAGGCTTCCGGCAGCAGAGCGACCGCGCTCGGCAGCGGGCCCGCCGTACCGCCGAGCGTCTTCGCCATCGCTTCGAGCACGGGACGCGACGCCTTTTCAATCTCTGCCGGAGACGCTTGGTCGTCGCTATACGTGATCTCGAAGAGCGTCGGACCGCGGACGACGTACGCGTTGCCGATGCCGATCGCCGCGGCGTCGCCACCAGGGGTCGGCTTGGGCGTGGCCGAGTCTGCCGGGTCCCCGTCGCCGACGACTCGCTTCGTGAACATCGCGTACGCGCTCGCGGGCGCATCGAAGCGGCTCGCGTACACGTCGAGGGTCGCCCCACCTCCGGACTCTCGGACGTAGCGTGCCCGTGCGACGCGCTTCACGCCGTGGTCCTCGTAGACCTTGCACTCGCCGTCGAAGAGATCGCACATCTTCTCGAGCGGCTCTTTCGCGCCCTCGCCCATTGCTTCCCCCCCGTCGGCGGGGTCGAGGCAAAAGCCCTCGACCTTCGCCGCGAAGATGGCCGCGGTCTCTGAATCGTCGACGTGCGTGCGCGTGCAGCTCACCCTCGCCGCCACGCCGTTCGACGCTCCTGCAGCGGGAGGCGGGGCGGCACCTCGATGCTCAGGCTCTGCCTGCGGTCCGTGGTCACCGCAGCCGAAGAACACCATCGCGCCGACGAGCAGGGTCGTCCTCATGTCGCTGATCTATTCGGCTCAGCCGCGGAGGTCGACGGCCTTGCGCGAACGACGCCGCCTGTACCTTTTTTCGCACCTCGGAAACGGATTCCGTCCTCTCATGTATGCGACTGGACGATGACACGGCACCCTTCCCTTCACGAACCAGCGCGACCTGCGAGCTCGGTGGTCCAGAAGCAGGGGACTTCCGGGTACCGAGGCTCTCCGTCGCGCAACGGCTGCCCGGGCTCACAGGAATTCGCGTAGATGGAACGTCCCGTGCACGATGGGGGGGAGCTCATGATGTCCCGACCTCGGGGAAAGAAGTTTTTGCGTGGTTTCACCCTCATCGAGATGATGGCGGTGGTGGCCGTGATCGCCATGATGGCCGCGATGGCGACGCCGTCGGTGCTGGAAATTCTACGCGATCGGCATACGCAACGCGACGCGACGGATCTCATGCTGACCCTTCAAGACGCGCGAGCTCGCGCGTACGGGCGCGGGTCGTCCACCCGGGTGGTCTGGAACTCTGCGGCAGCCAGTGGTCGCGGTCTCATGACCGTCAACGAGGCGCTCTCCGATTCAGACGGCGACAACATCGGCGACATCCCGTCGCCGAGCTGCAACGCCTGCGAACAAGGCGACGCCACTGGTACGTGCACGAACTTCTGGACCCCGACCCAGAGCTTCTTCCAAGTGCAGGACAAGGAGTGGGGGACCGTCGTCCAGCTCACGGAGGGCGTCGCCTCGACGACCGCCACGGACATCACCCTCTGCTTCACGCCCCAAGGTAGAACCTACAGCTTCGACGGTTCCACCTACGTGCCATTGAGCAAGGTCCTCGTTTTCAAGATCTACAAAGCGCAAAACGGTACCATCGTCGATTCCTCGATCACCCCTCGGATGGTGCTACTCGGGCCGAACGGCGTCGCGAGGATGAAGCTATGAAGACGCGACTCCTGCGTCCTGGTCGACGCGCTCGGCGCGCTGGGTACACCCTCGTAGAGGTCATGATCGCGATGGGTGTGCTCACCATCGGCAGCTCCGCCATCATCGCGATGCAGCGCGTGAGCGTCATGGGGACCGTCAGCTCGCAGAACCTGGTCAACGGTTCCTCGATCGCCGCAGGCGTCGCGGCCCGCATCGGCAGCGAAGCCAATGCGACGTGGTCCACGGTGAACCCGGACGGGCTCAGCGGGACGCTCTTCAATCAAGGCAAGACCAACTTGGGTGCGTGGCGTCGTGCCGACCCTTCCAACGCCGTGAAAGAAGCTGCCACCGGGCTTCAGGGTCAGCATCGCTCCGGCGCCGAGACCGCGCTCCCCGTAGAACAAGTCGCCTACTGCAGCTTTTTCCGCATCACCAAGCTGAACGACGACACGGTTCGGGTCGATGTACGGACGATGTATTCGCGGCAGGGAAACCCGATCGGTGACGAGTGCGCGCTCAGCGCCCCCACCGTGAACGCGATGCTCGACTCTCCGACGGGCACCGTGACGACCGGCTCGCTCACGCACGTCCACGACGAATACGGCGTCGCCTTCATCTCGACCGCGGTCAGGCGGGTGAACCTGTGAGCCTCCGAAAGACCGCCCGCCGCGGCTTCACGCTCGTCGAGTTGATGGTCGCCATGTCCGCAGGGCTCATGGTCGCAGCGGCGGCCTACACGCTGTCGAAGAACTCGCTCGACGTCTTCCAGAACGAATCGCGCGGTTTCGCCGCGCAGTTCAGCGGGATGAACGGCATGACGCGCCTCTCGGCAGACATTCGCCGTGCCGGCTTCATGACGTCGGCGAACAGCAAGCTCGACCCGTTTCGTTGCGGCGACATGCCAGGCGGCGCGGAAACCCGCCTGCTCTCGGCGATGGTCGTGGTTCGTGGGTCGAGCCCCAGCTACGCCAACGACTCGGCAGTGACCGCGCCCGATTACGACACATTTTCTTCGACGTTCACGGGCACCGACAACAACCGGTCTCCAGATCGCGTGCGCGTCGCGGGTAACTTCGCGACGACAGAGATGTTCGACCTGTCGACCTACGACGCCACCGATGGCAGCACCATGATGCTGCAGGTCGATTCGCCCGCGGTGCAGCGCGTGTTCGAAGAGTCGCTCTCGGGCGGCCCGGACATCTGCGATCTTTTCAGCCCCAAAGACGATGGAGGAACTCGCCGGACACGCTTCGCCACTGTCACGACGTCGGCGGGCCAGACCGGATTCGTGAAGGTCTCGAACTGCGTCTCCACGAACGCTACGGATGGCACGAACTACGACTCGGTGAAGCTGACGGTGGCCTTCGTACAATCGGCGAACCGCTGCAAAGAGGCTCCGAAGACCATCGCTCCGACTGTCTTGATCGAATACTTCATGGCCCACATCGACGACGCGGCAGACGCGACCGCGACTGGCCTCGACGCCTCGATGGCGGACCTGACGACGCCCTACCAGTCTGCGGTGACGGGGGACGACGACAGGATGGAGCTCGTGCGTCGCGAGATCCTCGCGGATGGCAGTGTTCTCTCGGGCTCTGCGGAGATCGTCTCCGAATACGTGGTCGATCTGCGCTTCGCGTTCCGCGCACTCGCGAATCCACCCCCGTCGGTTCCAACGCTCGTCGACTTCAACGACACCGCCAACGTCGACCCGGCAAGTGGCACGGCCACGCACCGTCCGGAGCGCATCCGCTCCACGCTCATCCGTTTGAGCACGCGCTCGCGCAGCCCCGATCGAGCCGAGGGTGTGGCCGCGGTCCCGACGTTCGACCAACCTCTGACTCGATTCGCCGTGTTCCCCTCGACGAGCACAGTACCCACTCGCTTCTCGCGTGTTCGAACCATGACGACCGAGGTCGTCGTCCCCAACCTCGCTGGGCTCGTGTGGTGATCCCCATGCACACCGACGACTCTTTCTCTCGCCTGCAAATTCGCTTCGAGCGCGCAGCACGTCGTCGCCGAGGCATGGCGGTGCTCATCGTGGTGCTCGTCCTGTCGATGCTGACAGCGGTGGCCATTTTCGCCGTGCGTTCGTCCGTCGCGAACACCACAAGCTCCGGCCGGTATCGCCAGATGGTGCAGACGCACTCGCTCTCGGACATGGCGACCACGGTCACGGTGAGCGAGGTCGCTCGCAACCCAGAGCAATACAGCCAACGGATCGAGGCGTCCCCCGCTCCGACGAGCGGCGCGATCCCTTGCAAGCTGGCGACGCGTCAGCGAACGCAGTGCGCGCAGCTCGGGTACGAAGCCCTGGAGAACCTCTACGACGAGCAGACTGCGGGCGCCGTGTTCGTCCAGGGCTCTTCGCCCAGCACGCTCGGCTTTGCGAATACGCAAGCGGACTTCCTCGTCGAGCTCGGCGACAACACCATCACGCCCACGCCCAGCCAAGGATTCAGCGCCGGCACCACGCTCACCTCGACGATGCACTTCCGGCGCATCACCGTGCTCGCAAGCGCCGCGGTCCTCCCGGCCGGCGCGCTGTCGGCCGCTGGCAGGTATCAGTCCTCGCTCGAGACGACGCGGGCTTATGTGCTCGTCGGTCCGGTGCCCTGATCAGAGCCACGCTCTCGAGCCATCGCGCCATCCGCAGCTCGTACGAGACTGGCCACCGAATGCCGCGTCGATACGTACGCTCCCCCCATTGCGCGCTCCTCGCGCCGATTCTCGCCGCGGCCGCGAGCGGCTGCAGCACGCCACCAGAGCCGACGCTCACGACAGCGAGCGCTTCGGCGGCGACCATCGAGCTCGCGCCAGGCGCCCTGGTCGAGGGACCGAAGACCTTGATGGGCCTTCACATGCCCTTGGGCGCAGAGGTTGGCGCGGACTCGGGAGACTACGCAGTCTGGTCGATCGAACGTCGCTCGGATCTAGTCTCGAACTACATCCGAGCGCGCGTGGACGGAGACGCCGTCGTCGGCCCGCGGCGCACCGTGTTCGATCACGTCACGCCGAAGGGCGTCGACACGCAGGACATCAAGGTCACGATCATGGTCGAGCCGAGCGCGTTCGGCACGCGCGTCCTCATGCGACGTCGCTGAGACCGACCAGGTCGAGCCGAACGAGCTCGGCTCGCAGGACCGTGGCGCTCGTGGCGACCGGAGCCCGCATCGCGGGAGCGGGTCCACGCGCGCCTATGTCGAAGCCGAGCGCATACATGCCGACGGCCAACGATCCGTCGACGTCTGCGGTCGGCGAGTCGCCGATGTGAACGATCTCCTGGAGAGGCACGTTCATCTCTGCGGCGAACCAATCGAAGATCCTCCGATCAGGTTTCTCGAAGCCGAGCCTGCCCGAGTCGGCGACGACGGCGAAGAGGTCGCCGATGCCGATCTCGCGAAGCAGCTCGGCGAGCCGCCCTTCCGAGTTCGAGATGATCCCGATTGGCACGCCGAGCTCTCGAAGCTCGCGGCACAGCTCGACCATACCGGGCACCGTCCGACGCCACAGGTTTCGCTTCGGTTGCTCCTCGAACAGCCACGCCGCGAGCGCCGCGGCGTCGGACCTGGAGACACCGGCGCACGTGAGGAGCGTGCCCATGAACGCCAACCACGGGTGGCCGTCTCGAACGCTCAAGCGATCGTACGTGGCGTACGCGACGGGTCCGGCAGACTCCAGCAGTGCCGGCTCGACTACGACGCCTCGCTCGCGAAGGCGCGCGGCGAGCATGGCTGTATCGAGCTCGACGAGCGTCTGTCCGGCATCGAAAGACACCGCTCTCGGACGAGGACGGCTCACGTCATCGAGACGCGAGATCGTGCGTCGGATCGCCCGGGCTGCTCGGGTTCGGCCACCATTCGGTGAGCGACTGGCGGTACACGGTGAGACGCAGCAGATCGATCCCGAGGGTCGCCGAGCCGCCATACGTCGCGACTGTGCCGACCTGCCCGCTCAGCGTGAGCTGCAAGCCGAGGGGCGCGCCGATGACGACCGAGCCGGCGAAACCTCCGCTCGGGGTCGGCGACGACTCCGGGCCGAAGGAGCGCAGGTAGCCCCCGAGATCGACCGCGACGCCGAAGTCGCCGGTCTGGAACCCGCCCGTGGCTCCGCGGGCGAGGAAGTACACGTCGACGCCGTCCTCGATGATGGGTGCGACGCGGAAGATGCCGCCGACCAGAAACGGTGCGGTAGGACTGGTCCCGACGCCCGCATCGAAGGCCATCATTCCGCGGGCGACGACGTCGCCGCCGTCCATCGAGTAGACCGCAGTTCCGCCGTTCACGCTGACCCACGCGCTCGCGTCTGCGTGGGCGGATTGCGCGAAGAGCGTCACGCCGAGGGCGCTCGCGAGACCGACTACCGAGGAGACCGTCCGACGCATGAGGGCGGACGAAGTACCACGAACGACCGCGCGAAACTATCCGACCGGATCCGAACAGAGGCCGAGGATGCGACGCTCGACGAGGGCGATGACGTCCGCGTCGTAGAGCAGGGCGTTGTGCCCGAGCCCGCCCGCGACCTCGTAGGAAGCCCCCGCAGGCGTATGTGCGCCGTGGTCGCGCGTCAGAGGGTCGCCGCCGGCGAAAATCGACAGGTGCGACACGCCCTCGGGCGCAGGCGTGCTGCGGGCCAGCGCGAGCGCCGCGCTCTTCGGATCGAGATCTCGCGTCGCAGAGAGGACGGCGGCGCCGCGCACGCCTCCGAACGGACTCGCGAGCGCGGTCGTGGAGAGGACGCGGCGATCGCGGCGAGTGACGACGTAATAGCGCGCGACGATGCCGCCCAAGCTGTGGCCGACGAGGTGCACCTTCGCGTCGGCGGGCAATCTGTCGATCGCCACCGCTAGACGCTCGGCGAGGTTCTCGACGCCCGGCCCCGGGGGATACGTCAACGAAGCCGCGCACAGGCCTGCGTGACGGGTGACTGCGTCTCGCAGCGGACGGAGCACGCCCGCGGTCGCCATGAAGCCGTGCAGGAAGAACACGACCTGGTCTCCCGGCTCGATCCGCTCGGGGAGCGAGGGCTCGAGATCGCGCGCGACCAGGAAGGCCTGGCGGGCGTACGCAGAAGCCTCGAGCGCGCGGATGCGAAACGTCTCCCAGACCATGCGCGCCTAGGGCGTGAGCTCGAAGTCGTAGGTGTGCGCGTAGGCCTCGACATGCACCGCTCGGCCTTGCGCGCTGACCTCTTCGGGTCCGGAGTCGACGTGGACCTTGGCGACGGTCTGGCCCGAGTCCTTGCGAATGGCGAACACGAAATCGGGCTCGTCGGTGAAGCCGTACCCGGTGACGAGGAGATCATCTACGAAGTCGAACGTGGAGTTGCAAACGAGCGGATCGCTTCGCCACAGCAGGCGCCCAGTGGCCTCGTCGATCGCCGAGATGAAGCCCTTCTTGCCGAAGACCTCTTTCGCGTACGAGCCGCCGCCGTTGCAGACGTAGAGGACGCCGCCCTCTTCGCGCGCGTACGTCGCGTCCTCGATCGCGAACTCAGCCCACTGCGGGTTCGCCTTCGGTGGAGTCATGTACGCGGACATGTCGACGGCGGCGACGAGCGCGCTCCCATCGACGACGACCACATGCCGGCCGCCATAGATCAAGATCGTCCGGCTCCCGTTCGGGATGATCGCCCGCAGATCTTCGAGGCCGTACGACGTCGGGGTGTCGCCGCGCGCGCCCTTCGGGAGCTTGCCGTTCTCGGCGGGCGCGATGAACGCAGGTCGACCTTCGCGGACCTGGTCCCTCCCGCGAAGCGAGCGGACCGGATCGGCCGCGGCGCGCGACTTCTGGATCCAGCGCGGCGTCCCGGCGCGTGGAGCCACGTTCGCCGGCACTTTGGCGTCCCAAGGAGGCGGCTCGGCGACGACGAGCGCGCGCGTCGAGAGGTCGATCGCCGGCGCAGAGCCGGCCTGCTGCTCGAGGAATCGACGCACACCGTCGAATGCGCCCGCGACAGGCTCCTCGACCTTGTGGGCCACGAGCTGCTTCGTCGCTTCCGCGATCGCGTTCGGATCGCGCGCGTCGACGGCCGCGATCGCCCGCGAGAGGTAGCAGCGCGTCGCAGCGTCGACCTCGAGGCTGGGATCCACGCGTCCTGCGGCAAGGTTCGGCGGCGCGGCCGCGCTCGGCGTCGGCTCGACGCGGTAGAGGAGATCGTGATCGTAGGTCCGCACCAAGAGGCGGTCGCCGGACAGCGAGAGCTCGGTCGGCCCCGAGGGCACGCTCACCTTCGAGAGCGTCTTGCCGGTCGCGAGATCGAGCACGAAGAGAAAGTCGGGCTCTGCGGTGAAGCCGTAGCCCGAGATCACCGCGTCGTTCGTCACGACGAAGTCAGAGGCGTTCGCGACGAGCGCGTCGCTCTGCCAACGGAGCGTTCCCTCTGTGAAGTCGTACGCGGAGATGTAGGCCGTCTTGCCGCCGACCTCTTTCGAGTAGCCGTTGCGAGACGTCTGCACGAGGAGCGTGTCGCCAGTGACGACCGCGTAGTCGAGGCCGAGAAAGTCGGCCGAGGACGTCGTCATCGGGCCCTTCGCGTCGAACAGACGCGGGAGTTTCCCTGGAGCGAACACGCCGAGCGCCGTGCCGTAGGCGGCGACGTCGTACGTCGGCTGGTGAAAGAGCATCTGGAGCGGCCCGGCGTCGGGGACCGCGCCCGCGACGTGCTCGGGGATGTCGCTTCCACGCGGGCGCGACACGCTCGGCGAGATGCCGTTCGCCTTGAACCAAGCCGCGTCGTCCGTGATGAGATTCGGCTTGTTCGATTGGACGACGAGCTTCACGGTGCTCGGCGAGGTCACGCCGGGGACCGCCTTCTTCAGCGAGTACGTCGCGGGCGGCGTCTCGAGCTTGGTGACGGGGAGATCTTTTGCGCCGTCGCTCGCCTTCCGGGTGGCCGACTTCGCGCGCTCGGTGGCGGCGACGAAGAGCGCCTGCGCGGCGAGATCGTTCGGTCGCTTACGCACGATCGGCTCGAGCAGGCGAATCGCCTCGCGAGGGCGATCTTGGAGGAGCGCGAGCGCGGCCGCGTCACGATCCTTCGCGACCGGGCTGCCGGCCGCCGGCGGCTCGACGCACGCCTGTGCGCCGGCACCGTCGACGGTGCCCGCGACGGAGAGCGTCGAGCCCTGACCTCCGGCGCGGCTCGCGGGCTCGGGCGCCGCGCCGCACGCCGCGAACGAGGACGCGGCGAGCGCCGCAGCGATGTTTCCCCAGTACCCGCGCCGACCTCCCACGCGGCTCAGTGGTCTAGCGACGCGAGCAGCGCCTCGTAAGCGGCCGCGTCGAGGACGTCCGTGAGCGAAGCGCCCGCGCTCGGCTCGATCGCCACCATCCAGGCCGCGTAGCAATCCTCGTTGACGAGCTCGGGCTTGGACTCGAGGTCCTTGTTGATGCGCGTGATCTTGCCCGAGACGGGCGAGAACAAATCGCTCAGCGTCTTGACGCTCTCGATCGTCCCGAACGTCTTGCCCGCTTCGACCGCGTCGCCCTCTTTCACGTCGAGGTTGACGAGCGTGATGTCACCGAGTTGATCGACCGCATACGCGGTGATGCCGACCGTGATTTCCTTCTCGTCGGTCTTCGCCCACTCGTGATCCTTGGTGTACTGAAGGCCGGGTTTGACGTTCGCCATTGTCGGGGGTCCTCTCGATCGAAGAACGGACTACGTGGAGCGCTTGTAGAACGGGGTCTTGACGACGATCGCCTCGGCCTGGCGGCCGCGGCAATCCACTAGAAATTTCGTACCGATCGCGGACATGGCGGCAGGCAGATAGCCGAGGCCGATGTTCTTGCCGACCGTAGGCCCGGGGCTGCCGCTGGTGCAGATGCCTACGGGCTCGCCCGCGAGATCGAGCAGCGGATATCCGTGGCGCGCGATCCCGCGCCCCGTGACCTCGAAGCCGACCATCTTGCGAGACGGCCCCGCTTCCTTCACGCGCACGAGCGCGTCCTTGCCGAGAAAGCTCGGTTTGGCGAGCTTCACCACCCACGCGAGGCCGGCCTCGATCGGGTTCGTGGTCTCGTCGATGTCGTTGCCGTAGAGCGAGAGGCGCGCCTCGAGGCGGAGCGTGTCGCGGGCGCCGAGGCCTGCGGGTTGAAGCCCCTTCGAAGCGCCGGCTTCCATGATCGCGTCCCAGAGCTTCGGGGCCTCTTCGCCTGCACAGAAGATCTCGAGCCCGTCTTCCCCGGTGTAGCCCGTTCGAGACGCCGTGCACGAGACACCGCCGAGACGCGCCTTCGCGAAGTGGAACGACGCGAGCGCGGACAGCTCTGCGCCACCGATCGCCGCTGCGATCTCGAGCGCGCGCGGACCTTGGAGCGCGAGGAGGGCGATCCCGTCGGAGGCGTCGTCGAGCTCGCACACGCCCTTCGCGTGCTCGGTGAAATGAGCGACGATCTTCGCGCGATTCGACGCGTTGCAGACGACGAGCCAGTCGGCCTCTGCGCGGCGATAGACGATGAGGTCGTCGAGAATCGTCCCCTTCTCGTTGCACGCGCAGGTGTAGAGCGCCTGCCCATCGACGAGCTTCGTCGCGTCGTTCGTGATCAAGCCGTCGACGAGCTCGCCCGCGCGCGGCCCGCGCAGATCGATCTCGCCCATGTGCGACACGTCGAAGAGCCCTGCCGCCGTCCGAACCGCCTTGTGCTCCTCGACCAGGCCCTTGTACTGGACGGGCATCAGGAAGCCGGCGAACGGCACCATGCGGCCGCCCGCGCGAACGTGCCGATCATGGAGAGGCGTCAGCAAAAGCGGGGCGTCGGGCTCGGTCACGCCGAATCAACTACCAAAACGCACCATCCGTGTCGATGCGCCCGAAGGGGTGGCGTGCTCGTCATTGCACCTTCGCGTGCCGACGCCGCGGGCCTCAGCGTGGTTTCGGCTCGGTGTCGCTCACCGTGGCCGAGACCGAGCCTTCGGCCAGGGTGACCCGAATTCGATCGCCCGCGGCGACCTCGTTGGGACGACGGAGGACCGCGCCCGACTCGCGGCGCACGACCGCGTAGCCGCGGCCGAGCACGGCGAGCGGGCTCAGGGCGTCGAGCCTCGCCGCGTGCTGGCCGAGGGTCGCCCGTCGGGACTGCACCAGGGTGGCGATGGCCACGGCGGCGCGGCGCGAGAGCTCCTGCGGCGTGGCGCGCCGCATCGCCACGAAACGAGCCCCGGCCGCGTCGAGCCTTCTCCGCAGCGGTTCGATGGCCCCGCGTGCGACGGCGAGGACGCGGGCGGGATGCCGCGCCGCGAGTCGCTTCTCGAGGCGGTGGAGCGCCGTCCGATTCGCAGCGACCTTCTGCGTGATCTCCCCCAACATCGCCCCCGAGAGATCGTCCAGGTGCTCGACGCGTTCATCGAGCGCGCGAACGATGCTTCGTCCAAGGCGCGCGCGGAGCTGCCCGACGAGCGCGAGCCTCGCCGCGCCGTCCGGCACGACGAGCTCGGCCGCCTGCGACGGCGTCGAGGCGCGAACGTCGGCGACGAGATCGACCAACGTGACGTCGGTCTCGTGCCCGACCGCGCTGACGACCGGGACCGGCGAGGCGGCGACGACGCGCGCGAGCTCTTCGTCATTGAACGCCGATAGATCCTCGGCCGACCCGCCTCCGCGGCCGACGATGATCACCTCGACCTCCGGATGCCGCCCGAGCATGCGCACCTTCGCGGCCAGGAGCCTCGCGGCGTCGAGGCCTTGCACCGGCGCCGCGGCCAGCACGATCCGGGTTCCTCCACGTCGAAACGCGACCTTCAGGATGTCTGCCAGCGCCGCGCCTTCCTTGCTCGTCACGACGCCGACGACGCGCGGCTCCTTCGGCAAGGTGCGCTTGCGCTCGTTCGCAAACAGACCCTCTGCGGCGAGCTTCGCCTTGAGCTTCTCGAGCGCGACCAGGAGCGCGCCGCGCCCCGCCGGCTTCGCGTTCTCGACGACCAGCTGCACGCGCCCGCGCGGCGGCCAGAAGGTCACGCGGCCCTTCAAGATCAGGCGCGCGCCGTCTGCGAGCAGTCGCCGCGCCCGCACCGGCGCCGAGCGGTACATCACGCAGTCGATCGCCGCCTCTTCATTTTCGTCACGCAGCGTGAAGTAGGCATGCCCGCTCGAGACCTCACGAAAGCCGACGATCTCTCCGCCGACCATGATGCCCGTCGTCGCCTCTTCGAGCTCCGAACGCAGCAGCCGCGCCAGGCCACCCACCGAAAATACGCGAGCAGGAGCCTCGTCAACGGGAGGTTTGCGGGCGGGCGCGACCGGAGCCTTCGACGCCGGTTCGTCCCAAAGCGTCGGCGCGCCCAGAGGCGGTCTCGTTCCTCGGCGCTCCATTTCGGCCGGAGGATAGTGCGAGACGGCGAGTTCGTGGGGCCTCCGTCTCGCCCGCCTTCGACATCAGAAGCGCGTCTTGGTAATCACGCTGCCGTGTTCAAGAAGGTCCTGATCGCGAACCGCGGCGAGATCGCCGTCCGAATCATCCGCACCCTCCACGAGCTCGGGATCCGCGCCGTGGCGGTCTACAGCGAGGCGGACGCTCGGGCGCTCTTCGTCCGCATGGCCGACGAGGCCTATCCGATCGGCCCTGCCCCCGCGCGCGAGAGCTACCTCGACATCGACAAGGTGCTCGCCGTGGCGAAGAAGTCGGGCGCCGACGCCATTCACCCCGGCTATGGCTTTCTCAGCGAGAACGCCGCATTCAGAGAGGCCTGCGATGCCGCCGGCGTGACCTTCATCGGTCCGCCCGCCGCGGCGATGCGTGCGATGGGATCCAAGACGGCCGCGCGCGCGAAGATGGCGGAAGCCGGCGTCCCGATCACGCCCGGCGGGAGCGCGACGAGCGCGAAGGAAGCGCTCGAGACAGCCGCGCGTGTCGGCTACCCCGTGATGCTGAAGGCGGCGATGGGCGGCGGCGGCAAGGGCATGCGCCTGGTCCACACGCCGGAAGAGCTGCCGCACGCGCTCGAGCGCGCCGAGAGCGAGGCGCTGCGATCGTTCGGCGACGGCACCGTCTACATCGAGAAGGCGATCATCAACCCGCGCCACGTCGAGATTCAGGTCCTCGGCGACCGCGACGGCAACATGGTCCACCTCTTCGAGCGCGACTGCTCCATCCAGCGACGCCATCAGAAGGTCGTCGAAGAGACGCCCTGCCCCGTCGCCACGCCCGAGCTCATCGCGAAGATGGGCGAGGTCGCCGTCAAGGGCGCGCTCAGCGTCGGCTACTTCTCGGCGGGCACCTTCGAGTTCCTCTTGGGCGAGGACGGCAGCTTCTACTTCCTCGAGATGAACACGCGTCTCCAGGTCGAGCACCCGATCACCGAGTGGATCACCGGGTTCGACTTGGTCGCCGAGATGGTTCGCATCGCGGCCGGCGAACGCCGCGGCTACGCGCAGTCGGACATCGTGCGGCGCGGCGCGGCCATCGAGTGCCGTATCTACGCCGAGGATCCGCAGTCGGGCTTCCTGCCCAGCCCCGGGACGATCGAGACCCTGCGCGTGCCGAGCGGCGCGTGGGTTCGCGACGACGGCGGCTACTATCCCGGCGCCGAGGTCCCGAGCCACTACGATCCGCAGATCTCGAAGCTGTCGGTGTGGGGACGAGATCGCGCCGAAGCGCTCGGCCGCATGCGACGCGCCCTCTCCGAGTACGTCGTGACGGGCATTCGGACGAACCTGTCGTTCCATCAGAAGCTGATGCAGAGCCCGGAGTTCGTCGCCGGACGCTACGACACGGGCTTCATCGAGCGGCACAAGGCGGTGCTCCTCGGATACGCCGACGTCTCGACAGAGGACGAAGCGGCGATCGCCGCGGCCATCGCCCTCGCGGTGCACCGCGAATCACGCGAGCCCAGGTTCGAGACCTCTGGGAGCCGCGAGCAGAGCTCTCCATGGCTCATGCAGCATCGCGCCCGAAACCTGCGTAGCTGACGCGCCGCGCTCGGGATACGGCCAAAGGCGCAAGCGTGCGGAACGGTACGCATCGCACTCCTTGAATCGCGTCGCGAGCGCTGCGAACCGTTTCGGAGGATGCTACGCTCGCACTCGTAGTCGGAGGCGCGATGGCCGACGGTTCGTCGTGGGGTCAGGACAGCTTCGTTGAGCCATCTCCGCGCGAGCCGCGGCGCGTACGGCTTTTTCCGCTGGTCGAGGCGTCTCGCGTCGAGCCACCGCCGACGGTCACCCCGAAGCGAACGCGGCCTTGGGCGACGCTGCCGTTCTTGGTCATGGCGCTCGCGCTCGTCGCATTGGTGCACGCGGTCTGGCTGCGCGTCTTGCTTCCGCTCGTGCTCGTCGCGGTCGCCATCGGCGTCTTGATTCGCTCGCGGCGCGCGGCGCGCACGCACGCCGATGTGCGCGTCGCGACCCCGTCCTTGCGCAAGAGCGGGCGCCGTTCGCTCCCAGAGGTTCGCGGCGTCGTGCTCGAGCTGGGCGACACCCCGAGCGTGGCGCTCGCGTCCGATCGGCTCGGAGACCTAGCGAAGCTCTCGCTCTTGGCGCCGTTCGGCGTGGTCCTACTGTCGAATCGTCGCCGCGATCATCTCGTCGCTGCGCTCACGACCCACGCAGGTACGTTCCTGGTCGGCGCGCGCATGGACTCGGAAGCAAAAAGCACCCTCGCCGACCTCGTCGCGCGCGCGTGTACCCACGGTGGCGACGACTCGGCGCTCCTCGCGGCGTCACCGGACGGAAGCCCCGTCTGCATCGCGGGCGACCACTTCCGCGAGCTCATGAACGAGCTCGAGCGCCTCGATCCCGATGCCCGCGGTCGCGTCGTGGTCTCGGATCAAAGAGGCGAAGCGGTGCGCCTCGAGGGAGACGATCTCCTCGTCCGCGGTACGCACTTCGATCTTTCACGCCCCATCGAGTGGAAGCCGATCATGTTCCAGGAGCAGTTCGGCCAGGCGTTCACGCTCTTCTATCAAGGCACCTGGATTCGTCAGGGCACGACGGAGGTCGTGTTGGTGTCGCTGCTGTCGCCGAGCCTGCTCGAAGCGACGCTCGACCGCACGGCGGTTGAAGCCGAAGTCGCCACCATCCCGATCGACGTTCAAGCGATGCGCGATCAACGACTCATGCAGCAGGCGGCGGCGGACGCACCACCGATCGAGCAGCGCGTCGCGATCGACGGCCTCTTCGTGGTCCCCATTCGCGCAGCGCTCGACCAGGCCCCTCGCGCCTCGTCTCGACGCGAGCGAACCAGCTACGCCTGAAAAGCGCCTTTCCCTCGCGCCAGCCACGCCTGAAAGAAGGCCTTCACTGCAGGCTCCGCGGGCGCGCTCCGACACCTCCTTCGACGGGCGCCTCCCGCGCGCATCGAATCGCCCGGAAGTCGTGAGCGTTTTGTTTCGCACGCGAAAGGAATGCTTGCGGTCCCAACGCAACGCAGGTACCTCGCGCGCTGCTCGCAGCGCCGCTTTCGGCGACGCGCATCGACACTCGCGCACCGGGAACGGAGCGCATTCGGAGGCGAACATGGCGGTCGACATTCAGAACCTGTTCAACGTGACCATCCCCGCAGCGCTCGCGAAGAACGTGGACGCGGCGAAAGAGGTCGGCGCGAAGTACCAGTTCGTCATCACCGGCGACGGCGGCGGCGAGTGGTTCATCGATCTCACGGCGAGCGGCCCGTCCGCTGCGGCCGGCAACCCGGGAGGAGCGGACTGCACCCTGACCCTCTCCTCGGAAGACTTCCAGAAGCTTCACGAGAACCCCGACGCGAACGGCATGCAGCTGTTCTTCTCGGGCAAGCTCAAGGTCGCCGGCAACCAGATGCTCGCGATGAAGCTGAAGAAGCTCTTCGCCCTGGCGTGAAGCCCGCGGGCGCGCTCGCCGCGCCCACGACAAGCACCGCTCCCACGCCGTCGACGTGAAGAGCCGATTGAACGCCCCTCCCCTCGTGTAGGCGAGGGGCGTTTCGACGTTTCCGCCCGTCCCTTTCGCCGCGTCCGCGCGAGCCGGAGCATGCCATGAGGCCTCTCACAGGTATTCGCGTCCTCGATCTTTCGAGGCTGCTCCCCGGTCCCTTCGCGACGCTCGTGCTCGCCGATCTCGGCGCCACCGTCGACAAGATCGAAGACCCCGGCCAGGGCGACTATCTGCGCCACATGCCGCCGCAGATCGCCGGCGCGAACGCCGCTTTCGCGATGCTCAATCGCGGCAAGCGCAGCGCGGTCCTCGATCTGAAGCAGCCCGCCGCGCGCGACGCTCTCCGCAAAATGCTGGCGACGTACGACGTCCTCTTCGAGCAGTTCCGCCCGGGCGTGCTCGCGCGCCTCGGGCTCGACATCGAGGCGCTTCGCGCCGAGCACCCTCGCCTCGTGGTCTGCTCGCTGACCGGCTACGGGCAAACAGGTCCCATGCGCGACAAAGCCGGCCACGATCTCAACTACCTCGCGCGCGCAGGCATCCTGGGAGCCACGGGCCCCGAAGGTGCGCCGCCGACGGTGCCGGGCTTCCAGCTCG
>Ga0164241_10002040_pt1 | contig 22877 bp, 18 predicted proteins | sample OricomyardsoilBY_FD_108780 | JGI IMG/M metagenome (GOLD analysis project Ga0164241, IMG submission 108780) | Backyard soil microbial communities from Emeryville, California, USA - Original compost - Back yard soil (BY) | ecosystem: Environmental > Terrestrial > Soil > Unclassified | place: USA... | reverse complement strand
TCACGACCAAGGAGCGGGGCACGGGGCTCGGCCTCGCCATCAGCCAACGTTTGGTGCAAGAGATGGGGGGCCGCATCGACGTTCATTCGCGGCCTGGGGAGGGGAGTACCTTCAGTATTGTGCTGCCGCTTCGACCCCAGGATCCGCTGGAGCTGGGCGAAAAAGGCGAGCCCTCGGCTGCCAACCACCTCATCCCACCTCTGGATTCGGCGGATTGGGCGTCGCGCGGCGCCTCTTGAGCCTCCGAAATGGTCGGAACGGCCGGTGAATGGACGAGCTCCAAAGTCGACTTCGGGGCGGGGCCGGCCAGGACCAGAGCCTTCCCGGGACGCGCTCGAGGCTCGGTACCCTAACTTGTTGCATTAACTCTGCTTTTGTTGACCAGCCGCCCTAGGGCCGGTTATTCTCGTGAGTTCCCATTGGGTTCATTGGCCAGCGAGGCGAGCACCATGCTTCCTCGTGAAAGTTTCATGCTCTAATAATGCGTCCCGGAGCCGCTCTTCTGCGATAGCGCCCTCGGATCCCGAGCGGGTTCCACCACCATCGAAGATGGACTACCAGCAACCGTCATCGCCGAAGAAGACTTTGAGCAAGGAGCTCGCGCTTCGCTTCATTTCGGGCAAATACCAAGGAGGAGAGTTTCCGCTCACCGAAGGTGTGCCCGTTGTAGTGGGTCGCTCGAGTGAGCTCGACATGGTGCTGGTGGAAGAGATGGTGTCGCGTCGCCACGCGCGCATCGAACTCGTGAGGGGGTCGGTATTGGTCGAGGACTTAGGCTCAACCAATGGCACGTTCGTCAATGGTGAGCGAGTCGAGCGCGCCTATCTCAACGAGGGGGACCGGCTCTTGATCGGGACGAGCATCCTCAAGCTGGTGAGTGTCGAAGAGCCAGCGGGGACGAAGCGTCCCTCGATTAAAGGCCCTTTTGGCAAGGAAACGACGCGCCAAAACCTGACGGGCTCGCTGAGCGGAGCGCGCATGACGGGCAGTCTCGATGAGATCCCCTTGCCCGATTTGATGCAGCTCTTCGGCACCTCCAAGAAGACGGGGACATTGGTCTTGCATGGTCAACGCGAGGGCCACATCCACCTCCACGAAGGCGCGATTGTTCACGCTTCGATCGAAGGAGCGAGCCTCGCTCCCAGCAAAGCTGCCTTTCGTTTGCTCTCTTGGAGTTCGGGTACCTTCTCTCTGGAGCCGGCGGATCCGAGCGTTCCCGAGTCGCTGCATCTGACGGCGCAGGGTTACTTGATGGAGGGCATTCGTCAGATCGACGAACTCGCGGCCATCGCGTCGGGCTTACCGCTACCCACTGCCAAGTTGACGCTCAAGACGCCGCTCACCGCGCCGCTCTCGACGCTGGAACAGCCGCAACTCGAGGTGCTGCAATCTTGCCTCAATTCGACGGACTTTCAGGCGGCCATGGATCGCTCGAGTCGCTCCGACCTCGACGTGGCTCGCGATGTCCTCGACTTGATTCGTCGCGGCTACCTCGAAGAAGTCCAATCGTAGGTTGAGCCGCTCGGCTGAACGAGCCGCTCGGCTGAGCCACTAGATTGTTGAGCGGCTCTATGCCTTCTTGGTATCGGTTCGCACCAGGACGGCACGAGCGTGGGCCTCAAGGCCCTCGGCGCGCGCCAAGGCGACGATAGCACCCGCTTGTTCGCGGAGGGCCTCGAGCTGATAGGAAATGAGGCTGCTGCGCGAGACGAAATCGTATACGCCGAGCGGCGACCCGTAACGAGCGGCTCCACCTGTGGGTAAAACGTGAGAAGGCCCGGCGAGGTAGTCCCCGGCTGCCTCGGGCGTGAAATGGCCGACGAACAGCGCGCCCGCGTAGGTGACTCGCGCTGCTACTTGCGCGGCATCCTCAAGCTGCAAAGAGACGTGCTCGGCTGCGAGCTGATTGGCTATCTGAACGAGTGCATCCAAGCTCGAGACCACGAGGCCTAAGCCGTTACGCTTGACGGACTCGGCCGCGATGGCCCGCCTCTTTCGGCCTTTGCCATCGAATTCGGGCAACGCATCGACCTGAGCCTGAATCTCGAGCGCTGTTTCGCGGGCCACTCGTTCGCTTGTGGTTACGAGCAAAGGATAGGCATCCTCATCGTGCTCGGCTTGAGATAGGAGGTCAGCCGCGACGACGACTGGATCGGCGCTATCATCAGCCAGCACTAGAATTTCGCTAGGCCCAGCGATGCTATCGATGTCGACCTGGCCAAAAACAAGGCGTTTGGCTGCGGCCACGTAAATATTGCCGGGGCCAACAATCTTATCACAAGCTGGAATCGACTCTGTGCCATAGGCCATAGCCGCGATAGCCTGAGCGCCGCCAGCTTCGATCAGGGCAGTGACTCCCGCTAGGTAGCACGCGGCTCGTACTTCCACGCTTGTGTCGGGGCTCGCGAGGTAGATCTCGTCTACTCCTGCTACTCGGGCGGGGACGGCGCACATCAATACGCTCGACGGGTAGGAGGCTTTGCCGCCGGGCGCATAAATTCCTACTCGGCGAACCGGGGTGACGCGGCTGGCCAAGGTGATGCCGCCCGTCGTGTACTCGAAGCTCTTCTGCTGCTTGGCTTGCGCTTCGTGATAGGTGCGAATCCGCTCATTCGCGAGCTCAAGCGCGGCGCGGAGCTCGGGGGCGAGGCTCTCGAGGGCTGCCTTGCCGCCGTAGTCGCGAACCAAGAGTTCGGTTGGCCTTCGGGCCTCGTACTTCTCGATCCAAGACTTGAGGCCTTCATCGCCGCGCGCTTTGACGTCGCGCAGGATCTCGCGCACGAGTGGCTCGACGCGCTCGAGGTCTGTATCACCGCGACCAGCGAGCTTCTTCAAGGCGATAGAAAACTGGGGGTCGTCGTCGCTCAGAATACGGAAGTCAGGCATGGGGGAAGCAAAGGGGTTAGAAGCTCGATTCCCTATAGTTCGCGCTTAGAGGAATGCAAACGCGCTCAAAAAGAAGGGCACAGCCTGGGGCCTCGGCCTCCTATGGCTCTACAGGTGCGTCTCTGCGGGTAGAAGCAGCTTGCGATAGTCGATGCGAAAACCAGTATTTTCTAGCGCGGGAAGTGCCGCGATGGCGCCTTCGGGAAGCGCCGCTTCTAGGTCATTGGGCCATCCCGCAAGCAGAGGCGAGGTTCTCGGTCCGGCGTGCCGGAGCAGCGCGATGATTTGACTCGTAACGGCCCCGCGGCGATGGAGATCGAGGAAGGAGCGCGTGAGCCCTTCAAGGTCGAACCGATGCTCGGCAATTAGGTGAGCCCCCACTCGGAGAACTGCATCTGCGTCGAGGCAGCCGCGAGCGAGCAAGACGAGCGCAGCCTGCATGTAGTTAAAGAACGGGACGAGGCGACCTCCGTAGACTTGAAAGCTCGAAGGCGGCGACTGGCGATCCAGGTGGATCAGGATCAAAAACTGGGGATCAGTTTTGGCTCTTGCGAGCTCGGGCGCGAGCTTCAAGATGGTCCGTCGCTCATCGTCATAAAGCTGCGCTCGCTCGAGCAATTGTTCGAGCTCGGGCCCCGAGAGAGACCCCTGGCAAATATCCGCGAAAAGCGAGTAGACGAGCGAGTCTTGCTCCGAATCATCTCCGACGAGGACTTCGGGGGGCGTGCCGGGCCACAAACTTCGCTCGGCGCTTGCCGCTACGAGCAGGGCCGAGAGTTTGAACCCAACTTGGGCTTTCAGCGCCCGGAAGCGCAGACGCAGCAGATTTTCAAGGTTGGGCTTGAGGGTGAAGCGCTCCACCCGAATTCCGTCCAAGGCTAGCCTTTGCTGCAGTCTTCGCTTGAGCTGCTTCGGGCTCCCCGAGAGCACGTGCACGTGAGCGCCGCGATGCTGTAGCTCGCGCAAGACGAGCGATGCTCCAGGCACGGAGCGCTTCTGATCGGGCCTTTCGAGCGCGCTCTGGAGAAGATCGCGCGCCGTAGCGAAGTCACTCCGCAAGTAGGTCTTGTCGAGATCCCATCGTGTAACGAGCGGAGGCGGCTCGGGACTGGTCAAGTTCGTCCTTCTGAGCGGGTATCTTCAGCGTTAGCTGGCCCAGGCTCGCCTGGTGTCTTCGAGCGTATCTACCAAATCGGGCGCGCCGGCGGCGCGAGCTACCGCGAGCGCCGCATCCAAGCGATTTTGAGCCTCTTCGTAACGTCGCCGCCCATAGGAGACGTGCGCGAGGGCGCCCAAGATTTTGGCTCGGTCGGCACTCGAGGGCCCTGCCAAATCAAGTGCCTCTGAGAGAACACCATCGGCATCCGAATAGTCGCCGGCGCGAATCAAGGAAGCGCCCAGCTTGCGACTGAAAATGAGCACGGCGCGCATCGGGTCATCGATCTCTCCGCGGGCGATCTCGCGTCGGGCGACATTGAGGCCGAGTCGGAGCGCGTACACTTCGGCCTGGGTATCGCCGACGGCGGTGGCGCGATCTGCCACCTGTTCGAGGAGCAAGAGCGCCTGGAAGGCTTCGTCGGATTGATAGGCGTGGAAGGCACGAACCTCGAGCGGGCCGCGACGTTTGTCTTCGATGCGCAGGGCCTGCCGATGGAGTTGCCGGCGGGCTTCGATGGGCGTCGAGGCGAGAACGACGCCGCGCCAGAGTGGGTGACCAAAAGTGGCCACGCCGTTGGCGACGCTGATGATGCCCCGGCTTTGCAAGATCTGAATCGGTGCGTCGGCACCGTCGACGCGAACGAGCTCGGCGATCGTTGAAATTGGCGAAGAATGACCTAGTACGGCCAGGCCTTGGAGGAGCTTGCGGGCCTCAGCGTCCAGCAGGTCGAGCCTCTGGGCAATGACGTCGCCCAGGCGTTCGGGGACCTCGGTGGCGCCTTCCACGCTGAAGCGCAGAGCTTGATCGAGGTAGAGCGGCAAGACCTTGCCATGTACAGGAATAGCGAGCCCACGAATGGCTGGCCGGATAAGATTGACGTCGAGTGGATCGAGCACGCGCGTCGCGCTGCGATCGGCGTTCCAATGGGGATTGAACGAAGGCACATGCGTACCGACGATCAGTGCGGCGACCCCAGGTGGATCCTCGAGCAGATCTTGGAAGGCCTGCAAGGAGGGGCCGTCGAGCTGATCCATATCTTCGAGCAAGATCACGGGCAACGACGAAAACTTCTTGGCCGCCGCCGCCAGTGCGTAGCGGAGCGCGCTCGACAGACAGTGCTTTCGGTCCATCGGCGAGCGAGAGTCGCCGCGCTGTGGCCCTGAGAAAATCTCTTGCAAGCCACGGCGAACATCGACGGAAGCATCAGCGAACTGGGCTGCCTCGGCTTCCTCGTGGCTGAGCCGAAATAGCCCACAAATCGCGGTGCTGAGGCCGGTGTATGCCACCTTGGCGCGATAGGGATCGGGTTCTACCAAGATGACGCGATGCTCCTGCTCGGAGAGCCCGCGAGTGAACTCATCCAACAAGCGCGTCTTGCCGGAGCCCGGCTCGCCCACGATGCGCGCACCGTGCACCGTGATGCTACTCGGCCGGCGGGCCAGCAAAAACGCGAGCTCCTCGCGACGACCTACGAAGGGCAAGGGATAGGCATCGGGCCGCGCATCGGGCAAGGGGGCGGCGCATTCGCAGCAATACCGAGCCAAAGGCACGCGATACTCGCAGGCCTCACAATCTACCATTTCACCTAGCGCGAGACTGGGGGCGAGCTTGTCTTCGCCGTGAACATCGCTCGGGCGCGAAGCTTCGCGACCGAGGGCAGCAGTTAAAGCCTCGGCAAACTCCTGCGCGTCCTCGTAGCGATCCCGAGCGGCCTTGGCCAAAGCCCGTTTCACGACATCTGCGATCGAAGCCGGAATATCTCGGCGGGGCGAAACCTGACGCGGATCGGGCGCTGGCACCGAGAGATGCATCATCACCACTTGCGTAGGAGATTCTCCTTCGAACGGCAGCTTACCGGTCAAGAGCTGAAACAGGATTACGCCAACCGCATAGAGATCGCTCCTGCCATCGATCTCGTCCCCTCGACCCTGCTCGGGGGCCATATAGTCGGGTGTACCGCAGACAATGCCTGGGCTCGTGACATTGGTGGGTGAGGCGTCGGCCCGGACCTTGGCCAAGCCGAAGTCGAGCACCTTGACGAGTTCGCCGCCCCGCCGCTGCGGTTGAATGATGATATTCTCTGGCTTCAGATCGCGGTGGACGATACCGAGCGCGTGCGCTTCGCCGAGCGCGGCCAAGACTTGCAGCACGATATCGACAATGCGGGGCAAGGGCAGCGTGTGCTCTTGGTTCAGGATCTGCGCTAGATCCTGGCCCTTCAAGAACTCCATGACCAAATAAGGTTGGCCATCGTCGGTGCGGCCGAAGTCGAACACCGAAATGCTGTTGGGATGGTTGAGCTGACTTGCCGCGCGCGCTTCGGTCAGAAAGCGAGCGACCGAGCTCTCATCGGCGAGCAAGTAGGGATGAACAATCTTCACGGCTACCGTGCGGCCGAGCACGCTTTGTTCGGCGCGGTAAACGCGACCCATTCCTCCTACGCCGATCAACTCCAGGATGCGGTAGTTGGAGCCAAGCATCGTGCCGATGAATCGATCTTCGGCGCGCGGAGCCACCACCCCCACCGGGAAACCGCAACTCGCACAGTATTGTGCCGCACGTTCGACTTTGCGTCCGCACTCCGGGCAGGTCGAGTCGAGGGCACCCTGGGCGACTGGTTCTGGGGACAAGCTCATGGGGTGGCTCGGGGCCAGGGGCGCCTCCGTCTTCCGTTCGCAGTTTTGCTAACTTCTGGCCGGCCCGCAATTCGAGCCCGGGAGCCTGGGCTCTTGGGCTTGCTAGTGACAAGCCTATATAGTCGCGCCCGTATGGCGGAAAGACTCAAGCTGGGGGAGCTCTTGGTCGAGACGGGCCTCATTACGGAAGAGTCTCTGCAGGCCGCCCTGGCTCGCCAGCGGTCTGATGGTCGTCGGCTCGGCGAGCTTCTGGTCGAGGATGGTGTGGTCAGCGAGTCGAAGGTCACTCAGGTCTTGAGTCAACAGCTCAGTGTACCTTGGGTGTCCTTGTCGCATATTGATTTTTCGAGGCAGCTCTTGAACCTCGTTCCTCCGGAGTGCGCTGACAAATATGGCCTCGTGCCTATCTACGTGCGGCGCTCGAAGAATCGCGAGCAGACTTTGTATGTGGCCATGACCGATCCGACCGACCCGGTGCCACTTCAAGAAATCGCGCAGTTCTCCGGGTTACCCGTGCGTCCCATGATCGCGCCGGCTTCCGATATTCGAGGGGCAATTCGAGCCTACTACTTGGGTATCGAGCCAGACGAACCTTCCGCCGTGAGCGCGGCTCACGTGGATGTGCCAGAACCGCGGATCTCCGCTCCTCCCGCCAAGATGGTGACGGTGACCCTGCTGGACGGCACGGAGCTACGGCTCCCGGCGTCAACGAAAAATCCCGCCAGAGCGGGCGCCACGGGCCTTACCGCGCGAGATTTGATCGAGGCGCTTCGCCTTCGCGCTCAGGGAGGCGACGCTTCGGAAGTGCTCGGCGATGACGTGAACTGGGAGACGATGTTTGGCGCGCTGCTCTCGCTCTTGCTCAAGAAGCATCTGATTCACGATTGGGAGTTTGTTGACGAGCTGAAGCGCCAATGAGCAGTGAGGCCCCCACAGAACCGCGGATTTATGCGGTTCGCGAACTCGCCCAAGGCATCAATCGTATCCTCGAACAAAAGACCGAGGGCTTACTGGTAGAAGGTGAGGTAGGGCGTGTGCAGCGGCCCCCGAGTGGCCACCTCTACTTCACGCTCAAGGACGATCTGGTCGAGGCGCTGCTCGACTGTGTTGTCTACAAGCGCGAAGCGATGCGTTTCGGACGCTACGTTGAAGAAGGCGCACGGGTCGTCGTACGGGGACGAGCCTCCTACTACGCGCCGCGCGGACGCCTGCAGTGGGTCGGCTCAACGATCAGGCCAAGCGGGCAAGGTGCGTTGCTTGCGATGCTGGACGCCTTGAAGAAGCGCCTAGCCAGTGAGGGGCTCTTCGACGCTGCGCGCAAACGTCCGTTGCCCAGACACCCGCGTGTGGTGGGGGTGGTCACGAGTAAGAGCGGCGCTGTATTTCACGATATTTGCACGGTGGCGGCTCGACGTGGCCGCGTGCGGATCGTGCTCTCCCCTACTGTCGTTCAAGGTGAGGACGCCCCGCGCAGTATCATTGCCGCGCTGGACCGCATCGAGTCCTTACCCGACCTCGACGTATTGATCGTGGGTCGAGGCGGGGGTTCTCAAGAGGATTTGTCTGCCTTCAACGACGAAGGTGTAGTGCGTCGCTTGGCTCAGGCCCGTGTGCCGGTGGTGAGCGCAGTTGGCCACGAGACGGACGTAACGCTGGCCGACTGGGTCGCAGATGTACGGGCTGCCACGCCGTCGGAGGCGGCCGAGCTCGTCGTGAGTGACGTTCGAGCCCAACTGCGAGTTTTAGAAGAGTTCGTGGACCGGCTCGCCTTACTCGAGGGTGCGCGCATCGCTGAACAGCGGGTGAAGCTATCGCGGCTCGAGCGTAGCCTGGGTGATCCTCGCTTCTTATTGGTGAACCGCGGGCGCGAGCTCGATGAAATCTATCATCGTTTGGTGATTACGGCGCAGGCCAAGCTCGCCGCATGGACGGACCGGGAGCGCTCACTCCGCGCTCAGCTTTACGCAAGTCATCCGAGGACGGTCTTGATGCGAGCACGGGCTCACTTCGCTCCCCTGGACGCGCGCCTCCGGGTCTTGGGCCCGAACCTGGCTCTTTCGCGCGCGAACCAACTACAAGTGCTAGCAGCGCGACTCGATTCGCTCTCGCCACTCGGCGTGCTGGGACGCGGCTACGCGTTGGTATTCGGGCCAGACGGGCGCGCCGTCCGCTCGGCAAGTGAGGTAGGCGCAGGTGATCCGCTGAAGATCAGAGTGAGCAGAGGTGAGATTCGAGCGCGGGTCGTCGGCGACGAAACCAAGTAGAATCGCCGGAGGCCCGACCCTTGCGCTTCGATCCGTTGGACGTTAACTCCGCTAGCGGAGCGAATCGTGAACACGGACAATCAGATGCAGAGCTTCCACTTGCTCGGGCACCCTGTGGGTCACTCGGTTTCGCCCGCCATTCATCAAGCTGCCTACACGTCCCTCGGGCGACAAGCGCGCTACACCGTGCTGGACTGTCCCGATCGGAGCGCGGTTTTGCACCAGGTGAACCGTTTGCGAAACGGAGAGTGCGCGGGGCTCAACGTTACGGTGCCCTACAAGAAGCTGGCACTCGAGCTCGCAGACGAGGTCGACGAGCTCGCCTCGCGCATCCAAGCGGCAAACGTCCTTAGCCGCACCGAACGCGGCACGGTGCGCGCTTACAACACTGACGCGCCCGCGCTGGCGGAAGAGCTGGGCAGACTGAGCGCAAGAGCAGGAGCCGCGCTGATTCTGGGTACGGGCGGAGCCGCGCTGGCGGCGCTAGAGAGCGCCCGTTTAGCTGGATTTGATCCTATTTTTGTCAGCGGTCGCCGCTACACCGCGAATCTTCCCGAGCGAGACTGGCCCGAAGTCGAGCAGGTCTTGAGGCTTGGCGCGAGGCCTCTCCTTTGGCCTTCCGCTCCTTCGACGCGGGGCGTTTCAAACGAAGACTCGGCTTCGAGTGTGGCTGAGCTGCGCGCGCGCCGAGGCGAATTGGAGCGAGCTCTCACGGATTGCGCGGTAGTCATTCAAGCTACCAGCGCGGGCATGAAAGGCGCTGATTCTGGCGAAGAGCTCGTGCAAGTCTTGAAGTTCTCGAAGGACACGGCCTACTACGATTTGGTTTACAATCCGGAGCTCACGCCTTTCTTGATGAAGGCCAGGGCTGCCGGTGGCAGAACGGATGGTGGCCTCGGTATGCTCGTTTTACAGGCGGCAATGGCCATCGAAATTTGGTGGGGCGTGCGGCCAGATACCGCATCGATGCGCGCGGCCGCGGAGGCCGAGCTCAAGAGTCGCATGGGGAAGTAGGCATCGGTGAAGGGAGACAAGAAGCGCAAATCGGAGTGGCACGGACCCTCCGACGGACCATGGCCGTGGGTTAACGTGGGAGGCGAGATTGAAAGCGCCGAAAACGAATGGCTCACAACCAACGACCTGGGGGCGTATGCTTCGAGCACGGTGGCGCTCATGCACACGCGTCGAAATCATGGCCTGCTCGTGGTGCCCTGGGGCGAAACCGGGCCGCGATATGTGATTCTGAGCCATCTCGAAGTCACGCTCTCGACGGGGGGGCGCTCCTATCGTCTTTCGACTCACCAGTTTCCCGGTGTTGCTCCTACTCCGGGCTATCGGCACCTCGAGTCCTTCCATCAAGATCCTATTCCGCGCTGGGTCTACCGGTTTCCGGCCGGCAGTATCGAACGAACCGTGAGCATGGTTCGGGGGCACCGCGCGGTTTGCCTCGGCTTCACCTGGTCGGGCAGCGAGCAGGCGCGGCTTAGTTTGCGACCGCTCATGCCGATGCGCCGAGAATACGAACTCACGCAAGAGCACGGCGGAATGCTGCAGGAGGTCACGCTCAGGGCAGGCGAAGTAGAGGTGCGCCCCGTGGGCGGTCTGCCTTCCGTTCGTTTTCGGCACAATGGCGTGTTCATGGGTTCGCCCGATTGGTGGCGGCAGTTTGAGTACCTAGACGATCGCGAGCGCTTCAAAGATTTCCGAGAGGACATGTGGTCTCCCGGGGTCTTCGAATTGCCTCTCTATCCCCAACAAACGGCTCATCTGGTAGCGTTTGTTGGCGACGCGCCCCGAGAGTCTCCGACGATGCTCGTGCTCGAAGCGGCTCAGCACCAGCTCGCTCAAGATCCGGGTCCATCCGCCCCGGCCGCACTTCGCACGCTTTCGGTGGCTGTAGACAGCTTCGCGCTAGCGGGGGGGCGAGGTGTTGTCGCCGGCTATCCGTGGCACGACATTTGGGTCCGCGATTTACTCCTCGCACTCCCTGGCGCGTACCTGTGTCGCGACCGCGCTCTCGAAGGACTCCTCAACTTGTCGCGGGTGTTCGCAGCCTTGCGAGGCGGCCTCTCACCCGAGAAGCTCGAGGTGGAGGAAGAAACGAGGATTTGCCTCGATGCTTCGCTTTGGCTCTTTGTCGCGAGCGCCAGAGTGGTGGCAGCTTTGGACGCTACCACGCGCGAGCTTTGCCTGAGGGAGCTGGTCCAAAATTTGTCCAGTGTGTTTGAGGCCCTGTGTAAGGGCTCGAAGAGCGCAGGGGTGGAACTGTCAGCAGAGGGTCTGCTTTCTGTCTCAGGCGTGGGACCAGCTACGTGGATGGACGCGGTCGTTCTCGGTAAAGCTGTTACGCCGCGGACGGGCGTGGCGGTGGAAGTCCAAGCACTCTGGGTACGAAGCTGCACCATCTTGGCCGAGCTCGCGTCAGAGGTGGGAGACGACGCGTTGGCGGCGCGGGCCACCGAGCAGGGCGCGCGGGCAGCCCGGGCTTTCCGCAGTCATTTTTGGAATTCTGAGCGAGACTATCCTTTCGATCGAGTTTCGAGCGAGAAAGGGACGCTCGCGTCCTGGGGCGACGCTGCCATTCGGCCCGGGGCCTTGATAGCGCTCGCGGTTTCGCCGGAGCTCTTCGATGACGCTGAGGCCCATCGCATCCTGGATGTGGTGGAGGGTTGCCTCTTGACGCCGCGGGGGATTCGCACGCTTGAGCCCGACGATCCAAACTATGTTGGAAGTGCCGGCGGGACTATCGAGGATCGACTGCGAGCCGCGCACCAAGGCTCAGCCTGGCCGCATCTCTTACTCTACTACGTGCGAGCGAAGATGCGCGTGGCTCCGTCCGAGCGAGCCAAGTTGATGGGCCGCGTCGAGGCAGCGCTCTGCGGAGGTCGCTCTCTTGGCTTCGTGCCGCAGATGGTGGATGGCGACGCGCCCCATGTTTGGCGGGGAAGCCCGGCCTACGCCGTGGCGAACGCGCTACTGCTGGAAGCGTTGATGGTCGACTTGCGCGCACCTTTGCCTGGCGAACGTGGCTCGATCCCGCCCAAATTCTAGGCCGAACGGCCGCTATAACGTTTGGCTCACAGGAGCTAGTCGTTCGCTCAGCGCCGCGAGGGCCGAGCCACGCCTCGCCGCTACTGGCGAACTCGCCAATGGCCAGGGAACGATGCACCCAAGTTGTCAAAGGTCGGATCGGTTACGATCAACTCCGGTTTCCCGCCCTCGCTATAGAGCACGGAATTTTGACGAAAGGTGCGGCCGAAGTGGAGCGCTTCGTCGCGCTCGATGCCGTGGACGAGCCACGACGGTTCACGCCATGACCCTTCCGGATCGTCCTCGAAACCGACGCAGGCATCGACCCGATAGCAACCGAGGATGAGCAGCTCGCGCATGACCTGGTGTCTTTGATCGTTCACCTTGCGAGGCAAGAGCATCGAGCGCGGGTTGTAAGCGGTAATGATGGCCAGGCGGCTTTGCAGCAGCTTGGGGAGATCGGCCTCACTCTTGAGACGCTCGCCATCCAAAGAAACGCGCACCGTGCCCTCGGCGGAAGGCAGCTCGTAGATGGTGGCGAAGTAGGCTCGGAGTAGGGTCTGGTCCATTACGGCGCAAATCGGTAGCCCACTCCCCGTACGGTCAGCAAGTGATTCGGGTTCGTAGGGTCCGTTTCTAGCTTGGATCGCAGTTGGAGCAGGAAATTATCGATGGTGCGGAGGGTCCCGTGGTGGTCAGGCCCCCAGACGCGGGTCTGGATCTCCTCGCGCGAGAGCACCTCACCGCGTGAGGAGACGAGGCACCATAAGACGTCGAATTCGGTCGCTGTGAGGGTTACGGGCTCACCGCCCTTGGTGACCTGGCGTAACTTCGGATCGATGAGCGCGTCACCGAGCTGGACGAGTTCGCGGGAAAGCCCAGGGCCGGGGAGTGGCTCGACCCTTTGGCGTTGGAATTCGGCTCGCCGCAGCACGGCTTTGACGCGCGCCAAGAGCTCGGCCAACCCAAAGGGTTTGGTGATGTAGTCCTCCGCGCCCAGGTTGAGCCCCATTACCTTATCTGTCTCGGAGCCGCGCGCACTCAGCATGATCACGGGGACGCGCGAGCCTTGTTCGCGCAAATGCGTGACGACTTCAAAGCCGTTTTGCTTAGGAAGCATGACGTCCAAAATCAAAAGATCAGGCGGCTCGGCCAGGGCCCGCTCGAGCCCCGTCTCGCCTTCGTCGACCGTTTCGACCGCGTAACCTTCTTCTTCGAGATTCATCTTGAGCCCGAGGGCAATGCTCTCGTCATCTTCCACGACCAAGATTCGAGGGCTCAGGTTCTCTGAGTTCATCAGCGCTCCCCTCCTGAAGCTGGCACGCTGGCGCTGGCTCCCATTTTGTGTGGCTCGGTCTTAGGCAAGACGAGCGAAAAGGTGGAGCCCTGGCCGGCGTTGCTGTTGACCTCAACGCGTCCGCCGTGGGCTCGTAGCACATGGTTGACGATGGCGAGCCCGAGCCCGGAGCCTTCTCGATTGCGCGAAAGTCGGTCGTCTACACGATAAAATTTCTGAAAAATGCGCTTGTGCTCGGCGTGCGGGATACCCACCCCGTTGTCTGTGACCGAAAGGTACACCGAACGTGCCGACTCGGCGCAGCGCACCTGGATCTTACAAGGTCGCCCGCCATACTTGGCAGCATTGGTTAGCAAATTGAGTACAGCGTCCGAGAGTGCCCCTCGATCGGCGAAGACTTCAATCGTGCCCGGTGGATAAGCGACGTCGAGCTCAACGTCGGCGCGCCTGCGGATCATTTCGAAGGCGTCGACTGCGGTCTGCAAGACCGAACGCAGATCGGTTTGCACTTTGTGAAACTCCTTGTTCCCGCTCTCCATGCGACCCCAATCGAGCAAGCGGTCAATGAGCTCCGCCAGTCGGGTGCTCTCTCTCTCCAGAGCTTCAATGCATTGCGCTTCGGTCTCAGGGTTACCGCGGCGACGAGACAGGGTCTCCGTAAAGAGCCGAATCGACGTCAGTGGGGTCCGCAGTTCGTGGCTCACTTTGGATACGAAATCAGACTGCAAACGAGATACGTTGGCCTCGCGTCGCACGAAGACCCAAACCAAAATGACGCCGGTAATGGTTGCGCCGGAGAGGGCGAGTACCAAAATGCCCATCAGCACGTTGGCCTCGAATCCGCCCAAAAAAAGCAGCATCACACCGAGCGCCAAAAGCAGGGCGGTTGGCACTACGCCGAGCAGCACCAGAAGGAGTACAATGCGTCGATACCCAAGGTCGGGAAGCTCCCTCGAACGCATATCATGAGCATACACCAAGAAAGGGCGCGGGTCGGTTCCGTTGAAGATGTAAAAATTCAACACGCTCGTTTCCCTGTGTGGCTCACAAGTCGACGCCTGTGGGGGACGGCCTTGGTAGCTAGCTTGCCTCTCGTGGCCTTCGGGCTTCAGAGGTGGCTCATGGCGAGGATTCTGGTCGCGGGGCTCTGGGCTCTTAGCTCGGTTCAGGTTCCTGCTGCTGAGTCCGCGTGGGCAGAGTCGCAGGAAGCTCCCCAAGTCGTCCCATTACCGAGCGGCGAGCTCGCGGAGCCCACCCTGGCGAGCGCAACGGTTCGGCGTCCGGTCGGTAAACGACAGCCTGCGGCCTCGAGAGGTGTGCGAGTTTCGGGCGCAACGGTCGAACAATGGGTCCGGGCGCGCGCGGTTCCGCGGGGACGAAGTGTGGCAGCCAGCGCTACTTTACCGGCAGGAGTTGAGATTATTGGGGCGAGCGCATTTGGCGTGGGTCTCGGCGACCGCGATCGACTGGTTTCAGTTGAGGGGAGGCAGGTCGTGTCACCGACGGAGGTGATTGAGGCCGTTTTGGGGGCTGTCGGGAGGAGGGCGGCGGCGCTCACGGCCGTATTTCTTCGGAGCAGTCCGGCTGGGGTGGTTTCAACGACTCTGACCGTCGAAATGCCTGACTTGAACAAGCTGACGGCAGAAGATCCGGCCCAGCCCTAGGGGGTGAACCGATTGAGCTGCCGCGCACCGATTGCGCGTGGCGGAAAGTCGCGCTAGCGCTGGCGCCAATTCCCATGGAAAGAACTGTCTTTTGTGTGAAGCTGGGACGAGAAGCGCCCGGCCTCGAGAAGCCTCCTCTCAAAGGGCCCGTGGGCCAGAAGGTCTTCGAAACCGTTTCGGCCGAGGCTTGGAAGAAATGGATCGAGCACTCCAAGATGTTGATCAACGAGTACCGCTTGGACGTGACGAGCGAGCAGGGTCAACAGATTTGGTTCACCGAGCTCGACAAATATTTCTACGGCGAGGGCTCCTCGGCTCCGCCCGACTTCGTCCAAAAAAGCGACGAAGCGAAGTGATCCTTTAGAACAGGAGCGTCGTCTTTCGACGAACCTCGCTGGACTGCGACTTGAGGTTTAGGCCCGGGCAGCGCCTGCGAAAGCGAAGGCTAAAAAGGCTTCGATTTGGACGTGTTCGGCTTGCGCGTAGGCGCGAAATCGTGCCCCGAGGAACTCGTGCAAGATCTGAGGAGCGAGGACGTGCGCGGTTTGCCCGAGCGTGCGACTCGAGGGGCGCTCGGCGTCCCATTCGGCTTGCAAGAAGGCGCGTTCTCGAAATGCCGCGTGGCGGAGTGAACCGAGCGCGACCTGCTGATAGGCGCGACTGGCTCCTAGATTTTGGACGATCTCGAGGACTTGCGTTGGGTCTTGGGCTGCCTCGAGCAGGAAAAAAATACTCTGACCGACAAGGTGAACCGAAAGCGTGACGTAGCGCGCCAGCACCGCTTCGGCGTGCTCGTTGAGCGCGCGCCAAGTGCCCTCTTCCTTGCCCGAGGGGCTGGGAGTGGGAGCTGCCGCAGGTGTGGCCAGAATAGCTGAGAGCGTGCTCGCTTCGAGCTTGGGTAAGGCCTCACGGAGCGAGCTCGCAAGCTCGGCGAGCGAACTAGGGCCGAGCAAACGAGGGCTGTCGAGAAGCCGTAGAAGCGGCTCGCTCAGCGCGGGCAGCAGGCTGGGTGGCACGCTCTTCGCGGCCACCGAGCGCGTTAAGGTGGCAAATGTACGGAGCACGCCCAAATGCGGCGATGAACCTTTTGTTAGCGAACGAACGAATCGCTCGATACTGGGCGAGGTTTGCCCGCCGAGTTGCTCTGCTTGGCCAACCAAGGGCAAACGCCTGCCGCCGGACGCAGCCGCGGGGGACGCGTCGGACTCAGAGGAGCGCGCAGGCATCTTTGACTTCGGGGGCGTCGAAACCCATCAAATAGAGCAACGTGTCGAGCCGGTTGTGGTGGCGGAAGCAAGCATCGGCGTGCGCGAGGAGTTTCGGCTTGGCCTGGTAAGCTATACCTAGGCCAGCCGCTTCGAGCATGAAAATGTCATTGGCTCCGTCTCCGACGGCGATCGTTTGCCGAACGTCGATAGCAAAGACGCTGGCCATATCGCGGAGAAGCTGAGCCTTACGCTTGCCGTCGACGATCGAGCCGACCACATTGCCGCTGAGTCGGTCATCCACAACCTCGAGCTGGTTGGCGAAGGCGAAGTCTAGCCCATATTGCACGCGGAGCCGCTCGACGAAGAAGTCGAAGCCGCCGCTCACCAGACCGACTCGTACCCCTAGACGCTTCAAGCTCGAGACTAAATCTTCTGCGCCGGGCGAGGGCACATAGCGTTCACAGAGTTCGAGCGCCTGGGCCATAGGCAAGCCGCGGAGGAGGCGCACACGTTCGCGGAGCGCGCCCTCGAAATCCAACTCGCCGCGCATGGCTCGTGCCGTAATTTCCGCTACCTGGGGCTTTACTCCGGCCAACTCGGCAAGCTCGTCGATGAACTCGCCTTGCACGAAGGTCGAATCCACATCCATACAAACCATGCGCCGATTCCGCCTGTAGAAGTCGTTGCGCTCCACTGCGACATCCACGTCGAGTTCGAGGCTCTTGCCGAGCAAGGTGGTGCGGAGCGTGCGCAAGGTGTCGTCCCCCACTTTACCCGCCGCGTTCGACACCAAGAGTTCCAGGCCGCGTGGTCCTCGCTCGCCGATGGGCCGCGTCGCACCCACCTCGAGCCCTTGACTCTCGATGAGCGCAATGGTCGTCGCCAAGGCATCCCCGCCTCGGAGGTCACCGAGCAGCGTGACGGATACGCAGGCGCGCCTCCCCGTTTCGATGCCCGAGACGATTGAAAGCAGGCCGTTCGAGCGCGCCCAGCTCTCGAACGCACCGGCTTTCTCGGAGCTAAGCTGTCCCAGGAGGCGGACACTCAAATTCAAGATCGAGCCCTCCTTGTGGTGGCGAACCTGCTCTAAGCGCAGACCGAGCGCGATAATGGCCTGCAAGCAAGGCGAGAGCTCGCCGGGACCAATGAGCTGAACTGTCGTGGAGCCTGGCTCACTCATGACAGCCGCCTCTTAGCACCACACCAAAGCCAAAGGCGAGGGGGCCATTCAGCGCCACCCCAACTCTACGCCTATACTTGGCAAAATGAGGGGCGCCGTACCTTGATCGATACACTCGTCTTGGTTGCAGGTTCGTCGCGTGACATTGGGGCTATACGTGGCGTTTAGCACCTCGATATTGGCGCCGAGGTAGCTCGATTCGTTCAAGTACCAGCGTTTTTCCAGCTTCAAGTCCACGCGAAACAACGGGATAGAACGGCTGCCATCGAAGACAAAGCCGTCCTCGGTTGTGCGTCTTCCCGGAATGCCCTGAGCGAGCGACATCTTGGCCGAACCTCGGATATGTTTTCCAAAATCGTAGGTTAGCGCCAGGTTGATCATGTTGGGTCGATCGTAACCAGGGACGGTGCCGATGTTGTTGTAGCCGCGATACGACGTCATGAGCGTATAGCTGAGGATACCGCCAAAGCGCCGCGTGAGGGGGCGATGCAACATGAGTTCTACGCCCATGGCCCTGCCGAGGGCGCGATCACCCTTGCTCGACTCATCGATCGATAATGTTTGGTTCAATCCAATCGGATCGCTCAGCCTTTGAGTGCCATTGATGAAGCCCGAGAGGGAAGCCTTGATCTCCCAAGGCAGCGCGACGTCGAGGCGCGACTCGGCTTGCAGGCTCTCTTGCAGGCCACCCTCGAGCCCTCCCACCTGCGCGCCCGGCACGTTGGGCACGAAGTTGGGTGATTGATGAGCGAGCCCGACCCCTTGCGTGACTTTGACGCGCTTACTGACGTAAAATTCTGCGAAAATGCGTGGATCTACGGCTCCAAGCACCTCGCCCAAAGACGAGAAGATGTCGACGCGGACGCCGGGTGTTACGCGGATCCGTCCCTTCGGAAAGAAGACGGTATCGACGAAGAGTCCGCCCGACACATCGGTTCGAGGCGGAAAGAGCTCTTCGTAAACCTCGGGTTCGGGTACGGTCTTGTCGATCATCGAATCGTAGTTGTCGACCGATACGTCGCCGCCCACGCGCAGTTTTCCCCACTTGGCATCGTGCTCGAAGCGAGCGCGAGACAAGATCATCGTGTCGCCGAGATAGCCCGCTGAGGAGCGCGTTCGGTCACGGCCCGTGGAGGCAGCCACGTAGAAGTTGGTCTTGGCATCGAACTCGTGGCGATAGCGCGCATCAATGCGATGAAATTCGGTGCCGCCTACCTCGGTTCCTCCGGTAAAGAAATCGTAGGCGCCAAAGGCAAAAATACGGAGTTCGTCGCGCTTAGTGAAGCGGTAGCCGGCGAGCGCTTGATAGTCCCAGTATTCTGCCGTTACGCCCGGGGAAAGCAACGAAACGAGCAGGGCCGTGAACGAGTAGCGGCCGCCAACCATGACGTAGCCGCGGTCTTTGGCGAAAGGCGCTTCTACGAACGCGCCAGCGTCGAAGAGTCTGACCGACGCTTCAGCACGGAAATCTTGACGCGGCGCCGCCAGCCCCGCTTCCACGGAAGCGCCCGCAAAGCGACCGACGTGCGCCGGCATGGGTCCCCCGTGCAGCGTGACATCGTCGATGAAGGCCGGATGGATGACGGAGGGCCCGAGGAACCCGTGGTAAAGAAGCGGCACTCGAATGCCATCGATGAAATAGCCAACGTTCCCCGGCGGAGCGCCGCGTACGAAGAAGAGTGGTAGCCCTGTCGCAATCGGCGTAACTCCAGGCAGAACGTCGACGGCACGCAGGGGGTCACCGAAGGCTCCCGCGACGTTCTGAACTTCGGCCCGGGTCAGGCGCGTACCAAGTGGCTCCTCACCGCGGCCGATAACGATGATCTCACTCATGGCCTCGGTGCTGGGGCTAGGGGGTGGAGGGGCCGCTTTTTTCGAGGATTCTGCCGTGTTTTCAGCTTCGGGCTGGGCCTTAGGCTCTGGCTCTGGCTTGAATCGAACCAGGAACTGAATGCGCGCCGGAGCAGGTTGGCCGTCGCGATAAGCAGGACGAAACTTCCACGCTAGAGCTTGACGCTGCACTTCACTGGCAAGCGGCTCTGGCCCCGTGATGACCGTGGCGTTCGTAACGGTCCCCTGAACGTCGAGGCTCAGCTCGAGGATGATTTGAATTTCCTCGGACACGGCGACCGGCGCGACGCTGGTATCGATCGCGAGCGGCATCGTCACCCCCGAGTTGGGCGGGCTCGGGTCAGAGGGCGTAGGGCTCGGCGGCGGAGAGGTGGACTCAGTCGAGCTTGGGGTTAAGGGCGCCGAGGTCTCAGCGTGAGTTTCCTTTGAACCGGCTGGGGCCGGCTCTGCGAAGGCTGAGGTCACTGCCAGACTCAGCGCAAGCTGGAGGCCGAGGGACCACTCCGGGTGGCGCGCGCGAGTCAACATGACGAAGGCAGATTGCGGAAAGCGAAACACGCAAAGCGCCTGCGGGCAAATAGGCGTTGGCCTTCTGACTCGGCAGAGCCAGAAGAACGTCTTCGGGGTGCGCGATGGGGACGGGAGAAGAAAATTCTACCAGCTTCTCGGGGCCTGCTAAGTCGTGAAGGGCGGGGACAAGGAGGAGACTCTGCGCCGCGAGGCCCCGTTTTGAGCTTGGATGGCCGAACTGTGGAAGATGGACTAAGCACGCGCCTCGGTCGTGAGTACGAAGCAATCCCTCGTCGAAAAACAGCTCCTGAGGCAGCTCATCCAGACGTCTGAACAATATCGTCTGATCGAGCCTGGCGACCGCGTGCTCGTGGCGATGAGCGGAGGCAAGGATAGCTATGGCCTCTTTCACTTGCTGCGCCAACTCAAGCCGCGTTTGCCGTTCGCTTTCGAGTTCGTGGCGGTTCATCTCGACCAAGCCCAACCTGGTTACGATGGCCGCCCCCTAGCCGAGTATCTCGAGGCGAGTCAGGCCCCTTACAAGATTCTTCGCGAAGACACCTATTCAGTTGTGATGGAGCACGTAGGGGAGGGCGGAACCTACTGTTCGCTTTGTTCACGGCTCAGGCGCGGGGTGCTCTATCGTGCTGCGGAAGACCTCGGCTGCAATAAGATTGCGCTCGGTCACCATCGCGACGACGCGCTCGAGACGTTTCTGATGAATTTGATGTATTCGGGCAAGCTGCAGTCGATGCCGCCGCGCTACGAAACAGATGACGGACGCTTCAGCGTCATTCGACCCTTGATTCAGTGCGACGAACAGCGACTACGCCTGCTTTCGGCGGAACAAGGCTTCCCCATCCTGCCCTGCAAGCTGTGTGGTTCGCAGGAGGGCCTAAAGCGTGACAAAATGGCAGAGCTCTTGGTCACGCTGGAACGCGATAATCCGACGCTGCGCAGCGTGATGATGGCGGCGCTCGGCAACGTCTGCCCCACGCACTTGTTCGATCGGGATGTGGCGCGGGCCTGGGACGAACGGGACCCTACTATCCCCGCAAAAGCCAGTTTGGGCGCAGGAAAGGCTCATTCGAGCGTCGGGCCCGAAGGTGCAAGGCGCCTGCCCATGCTGGGTTCGAGCTGAGTTGGCCGTGGAGGGGGATCGATCGAATCGGTCGCCGGCTTGCCTTGCTGTTCGCCGTTCTGCTAGCTCTCCTTACGTGAGAGTTCCTGTCGTCTTCTGCATCGCGCCTTGGCTTGCCGCGGTGCTGCTCACCGTCCGCCCCGCGTCGGCCCACAATCATTTTGAGCTCGATGTCGCCTTGGGCTACCGCATCCTCGGTGGAGTCGATTTGGAAGATCCTGATCCAAACGACGGCGTTTCGTCGGATCGTGTGTCCTTTGATAGTTCGCCGGTGTGGGGCCTTATCTTGGGCTACCGCGTTCGACGCGACGCGTTCATCTATCTGAACTACACCCGGCAAGACACGACCTTGCGTCTAACGCCTGGTGGACAGGCTGTAAGCACGGAGAGCGGCGGCGTCGGGGTCGACACGGTGCAGCTCGGGGGCAACATCGAGCGAACGATGGGCAGGTTCGTTCCCTATTTGGGTATGAGCGTCGGCCTCTCGCACCTTGGGGCCCAGAATCGCAGCGCCAGAGACGAATGGGACTTCACCTTCGCGTTCGACGGAGGCGTAAAGTTCGACATCACTTCGTGGCTTCACTTGCGTGCACTCGGCCGCCTTCCAGTGACGTTTTACGGTGGAAACAGTTCCGTGCTTTGCGTGAGCGGCGCGGACTGTTTGGTCAAACTCGATGGCGAACCTTCGATTCAGCTCGAGGCGCTCGGCGGCATCGGTATTTCGTTTCTGTGAGGGCCGCGGAGAGCCTCATGGCTCCACAAAGAAAGCCCCGGCCTGCATCGCAGGTCGAGGCTTCAAAACGCCCGCCGGAGGACTCGGCCGCGTTTATTTTAAGAGATGAATCACCCCACGCGCGGCGCTAGTTGCTGCCACCCGTCTCTGCGTCGGGAGGACCAAACTCTCCGCCCCCTGCGCCGTTGCCTCGGCCACCCGTGCCGTTGCCTCGGCCGCCAGTGCCCTCGCCGGGACCGCCCTCGCCGACGGTGAAGCAGCGCCATGTGCTGGCTTCCATTTGCGTTCGGCAACTGCACCGCTCGGTATCGTAGGTACAAGTTAGACCGCGGCCCCCGGGGCCACCTGGACCTCCACCAGTTCCCTCGGTTTCGGGAGGAGTGCATTCGCTATCGGCTTCAGGTGCCGATTCGGGACAATCCTCGCTGTTGGGCTGACCGCCAGTCGCACCGGGGAAAGGGGATCCTCCCATGCCGCCGTCGGGAGCGCCGCCTAAGTTGTCGTTGCCGCCGCTTCCTGCGCGGCCGCCTACGCTGGCTCGTCCGCCATCGGCCGTCTCCCCGCCCTGACTCCCTGAGCCGCCGCTCGCGCCGCCACCGCTGCCTTGGCTCGCCTTACCTCCCGAGGTGCTGGATGACTCGCCGCCGCTGCCTGAGCCGCCCGTTTCGGAGTCGGATTCGTCCTTGGCGCCGCAGCCGGCAGCTAAGCTTAGCGCAATCAGCGCCGTTAGTGAGAAGAGGGTAGCCTTAGATTGATTGAGAGAACGTGATTGGAACATGATGATTGTTTCCCGGTAGAGAGAACGAAATAGGAGCAGGGAAGCTCGTGTTGTGAGTCAGCCGAATGGCAATAGGAATCCAAGGCCTTGCTCGCGGCCTGAACGTGGCCGAGCAAAGCTGACTTGGATGGTTGGTTTTTAATAGCAGCGCGCCGAAGTGCGTTGTTATGTGATTGTGTTCAGAGCCTCTGTGGCGGCTTTGGTGGCGCAGCTACAATAGTGGTTTCAGGTGCGGAGTAGCGAGGGTCTACCCGTCGCTTTCAAGGTAACTGGGAGGGCTCGGTTGTTCTAAAATTTTGCGCAATAGCCTCCTTTGCACACAAGCCCCTCACAACACGTGGCGCCAGGTGAGGCGTCGTCACAAGGGCGGCCGTCCGCCATGCAACCAGGCTCACAGATGCCCTCAGCCGAGCACTCGCGGCCCCCGCAGCATGGCGCGTCGTCTCGGCACAGTTCGGCTTCTAACTTGGGCGGACGCGGACCCTCGCCTTGGACGCAGTAAGCTTCGGTGCAACCAGGTGCCCAGGGGATGTCTCGAAT
>Ga0164241_10002039_pt1 | contig 22879 bp, 18 predicted proteins | sample OricomyardsoilBY_FD_108780 | JGI IMG/M metagenome (GOLD analysis project Ga0164241, IMG submission 108780) | Backyard soil microbial communities from Emeryville, California, USA - Original compost - Back yard soil (BY) | ecosystem: Environmental > Terrestrial > Soil > Unclassified | place: USA... | reverse complement strand
GAGCGCTGCGCTCTCGCAGGGCGGCCCCACGTCATCGAGCGCGGTGCGGTCGTCCCGGCAGACCTGGATCTGCGCACCGTTGCACTGCATCTGGCCGGCCTCGCACGGAGCGTCCCGGCAACCTGCCTGGCCCTGATCGGCGAGCACTGCGTTGCAGAAGGGCGCGCCGATGCACGTCTCCTGATCGAGGAAGCCGAGGCGGTCTTCGCTGCACACCTGCAGCACACCCGTCTCCGTGCAGTTGTGCTGGCCCACGGCACACACCGGCGCCAAACACGCCGGAGTGCCCAGACCGAGACTCGATCGGCTCGCCTCACACAGGGCGGCCGAGGCACACTCTTCGGCCACGTTCCAACCCGTGCGCCCCTCCGAGCAGAACTCCAGCCGCGCCCCCTCGCAGCGCACCTCTCCGACTGCGCACGCCGGCAAGAGGCAGCTCACCACCGCTTGCGGCGTCGCCTGCACTTGCACCATGCCGTCGGCGCCCAGCTCCAGGCCTCCGGCGGTGCCGCTGGTCAGCGTCTGGTCGCACAGCTCCCGCGTCACGCAGCCGTCGAGCGGCGCCCAGTCCTGACGATCGTCCCGGCACACCTCGAGCACCGGCGACTGGTCCGTCTCGCTGCGATCGCAGCGCCGGTCTCCGGGCGTACACGGCTCCGGCAAGCACTGCCGCTGGCCCGCGTCGCAATGCGCGGGCGACAGACAGGTGGCGAACAGATCCCAGCCCGTGCGGTCCGCGTTGCACTTCTGCAACACGGAGCCGGCACACGTCATCTCGTCGACCGAACACGTGGCGGACAGGCACGCCGCCGGGCTGACCTGGCACAGAGCGGCCGCCGCGCAGCGTTGCATCGTGGTCCAGCTCGATCCGTCGTCCGCGCAGATTTGCAGCAGCGCTCCTTCGCAGCGCGTTTCACCGGCGCCACACACCGCGACCACGCCCGCCCCCGTCGTCCCCATGGCCGCCACGGGCATGCCAGGCAAATTCGGGCGGGCGATGGGCGCTAGCGTGTTTGGCTCGTCTCCGCCAAACAGCTGCGTGCACGCGACGCCCCAACCCAAAACGAGCCCAACAATCCCGATCTTTCGGCCGAAAGAACTCACGAGAAACTCTCCACTTCCGCTCGACGCGTGTGCCGGACCACCCGATCCGTCATTCACCTGCGATTCCCAGCGCTCTGAGTCCCATCGAAGGCTGCGGGCTGCATACACCCGGAGTGCGTCCTCCGTCCACAACGCTGAGACACTGCTGCAAGTCGCCGCCGCCCTCCGAGCAGCCCTTCGCGAACGCGGACGAACGTGGCACGCCCACCACGACGTCAGCGCCACCACAACACGATCTGGCATAAATGAAGGTCGGTCCGCGATCGATGAAGAGCATACGACTGATCACAGGGCGACGCGTTGAACGCGATCCAATGCAGCGACTCGCACTGAAACGGGGCGGCCGAACATCTTTCGCCAGGACAAATTACGTACGAGATCGCTTTGATTCACGACCCGCGCAATGACAGGCCGCTGGTGATGATGCGCACGTGACACCGATGGGCTTCCGGGACAGGCGGCGATGATCTATGGTCGAGCAACACCGAATGGGGCCGTCGCATCCCAGATCCTCGGGGCGCGCCAGCGCGCGGCCCTGTCCCTTGCTAACGTCTGCCTGGGGAACCTGCCGTTTTCGCGGCGGACGCACCCTTGCGTCGCTCTTGCTGATCGGAGCCGCAGCTGCCGGACACGTCGGACTCGCTCGTGCGGCCGATGGCCCTGACGCGAAGGAACCCAGCGACAGTTCGGAGAGTGGCGCCGAGAGCGGTCCGGAGAACGCCCCCGAGAAGGCCGCGGCGACCGCGCAGCTGCGCATTCAGGTGGAGGGCGAGAAGGGGGAAATCTCCCTCGACGGCGAGACCGTGGGCAAGGGCAAATACATCGGCCAGGTCCAGCCCGGCCGCCACTCGGTGCGGGTCACGCGCGAGGGTCACGATCCGTACGAGAAGGAGATGTTTCTGAGTGCGGGCGAGGTGCGCTCGGAGTCGGTGACACTGAAGCAGACCGTGGGTGACGTCGCGGCGCCGGGGGAGGAGCCATCGTCCCTTGCCTTGGATGGAATCTACGGTGGCGTCCAACTCCTGGCGGCCTTCGTGCCCCAGGGCTCCGGCACCACGTTCCAGGACGCATGCGACAGCATCGGCGCTACTGAATGCTCGCCGGGCAGCATCACTGCCGGCGGCCTCTCCGGCTACGTGGGTTACATGCTCGACCCGCTGGGCATCGAGCTCGCCCTGCTATTGACGGGCGATTTTTCGGGGCCAAGCGCCAGCTTCGACGGGGTGGTCGGTTCGGAGATCAACCCCGTGGTGGCCGAACCAGCACGTACTGAGAGTTTTACGATCGGCGGCTTCGGCGGTGCCGCCATGGCGCGCGTCCGAGTGGCGACCAGAGTGTCACGCTTTCGCTTCGAGTTTGCGGCAGGCCCAGGTCTGGCCTACCGCGCCTTCGCGATGAAGCGCGATACCGAAGCAGAGGACGGTCGGACTGGATTCTATTCCGACATCGGGGCAAGCTATGTCTCCGCCCTGCTATCGCTCGAGGCGAGCGTGGGCTATCAGCTGGGCGGCAGCACCGCGATTACGCTCGGCGTGACGAGCTGGTTCGAACACGCCGGGGACGACACGACGAGCCGACCTGAAGAACGCTCGGTTTTGACTGCCATCGATGGCCAGGCACCCACTCCCCAAGCCACGCCGAGGTACGACCTGGCGAACGGCCCGCAATGGTTCATCGGGCCCTTCCTCGGGCTGGCCTTCGGACCCTGAGCACGGAGGTCATTCGTGATCGATCCGGAAACGCTGAGCGGCTACCCGCAGGCCGGCGAGATCATCGACGAGAAGTATCGCATCGAGCGACTGCTCGGTGCGGGTGGCATGGGCGCGGTGCTCGAGGCCACGCATCTGCTCCGGCGCGCTCCGGTCGCGCTCAAGTTCATGAGCGCGCGGCTGGTCCACGATCCCTCGATCGTGGAGCGCTTTCTGAACGAGGGCGTGGCGGCTTCGCGCATCAGCAACGACCACGTCGTGAGCGTGCTGGATGTCAGCAAGCTGCCGAGCGGTCAGCCCTACCTCGTGATGGAGTACCTGGAGGGGGAAGATCTAGCGAAGCTGCTGGTGCGCGAAGGCACGCCGGGGCTGCTCGACATTCCGCGTTGCGTGCACTTCGTCTTGCAGTTGTTGCGCGGGCTGCAGGTGGCCCACGGCGCGAGCATCATTCATCGCGATCTGAAGCCCGCCAACTGCCTGGTGCTGCAGCGGGATGGCGAGCCAGATTTCCTGAAGATCGTCGATTTTGGGATCAGCAAGCTCAAGAGCGAGTCGCTCAATCTGACCAAGGTAGGCTCGGCACTCGGCACACCGCTCTACGTTTCGCCCGAGCAAGCGCGCGATCCGGCGTCGGTCGATGCGCGCGGTGACCTGTACAGCGTGAGCGTGATCCTGTACGAGCTCTTGACCGGGCGCACCCCGTTCCATCCCAAGTCCGGACTATTGAGCGAGCTGTTCATGCAGCTGGCGACGATGCCGCCGGAGCCCCTGGACGCGATCCGAAGCGACCTGCCGGCAGGGCTGGATCAGGCCGTCCAGGTCGGGCTCGCCAAGTCCCGGGACGAGCGCTACCGCTCCGCCGCGGAGATGGCCGCTGCGCTCGCGCCCTTTAGCGACTCCCGCAGCGAGCGCGTGCTGCGTCAGCTGCTCCAGCGCTCCACCGTGAATCCGGGCGGCTACGCGCCGCCACCACCGTCGACGCGACTCTCCCCTGCGATCCTGGCCGCGCTGACGCCTGCGCCTCACACGCCGGTGCCGCCGGTGCACACGCCGATGCCGGCGATGCACACTCCCGTGCCGGCGCTGCGCGCGCAGGTGGCGCCCGGGCGCACCACCATCCAGCAGCCCGTCTCGAGTGTCGGTGCCCCGACGGAGCGGGCCCCCCAGCAGCTCGTCGAGTCGTCGCCTCGCGCCAATGTGTTCGACACGGTGGCTGCAACGACGCTGCCCCCCTTCTTGCTGCGCCGGCAGACCGAGCTGAAGATCGCCGTGCCGGTGCTCGCCGCCATCGCGATCGGGCTGGTGTTGCTGCTGAGTCGCAGCGGTTCCCACCAGCCCAGCGGCGACGAGGCCTTCGGTGCCGGGCGCCCGGAGCCGACCATGATCGACCTGGTGCCGCCTCCAGCGGCGGGCTCGGCACCCGTCGTCCGTCCGACGGCGGAAACGTCGGCCGCCGCTCCGCCGGCGCGGCACGGAGCCGTCACGGTGGTGTCCGGAACTACGCCCTCCGGAACGACGGCGCCCACAGCAACTGCCGGCACGACCACTCCGAGCGCAGCTCATACGCGGCCGCTCCCCCCGGAAGCCGCCGAGCCCGTGGCCATTCGCCCGCTGCCGGAAGCCACCACGACTCCGCCCGCTGCGCGAGCGGGTGCGCGGAAGGAGGCAGCTCCTGCTCCGCACAAGCCGCCGCCGAAGCGGCGCAGACCCTCCCTGAAGCAGATCGGCATCGAGGAATGAACCTGAACTTGTCACAGCTGCTCCCGCTTCGTTCCCCCGCGGGGGTCCGTTCCCCGCTCCGTTACGCGGCGTTCGTCTTGCTCGGCGTATTGAGCCTGTTCTTGCTCGCGGGCAGCGCTCAGGCGCGGCCGACCATTCGCGACGAGCTGCCGCGCCAGGCGCGCGAGCAGTGGGATGCAGCGCGAGAGTTGCACGACGCGGGTGACTTCAAGAGTGCGCTCGTCTACTTCAACCGTGCCTTCGAGCTCAGCAACAATCCGCGCGTGCTCTACAACCTCGGCGTGTGCTGGAAGGACATGACCAGGTACTCGGAGGCAATCCGCGCCTGGGAACGGCAGCTCTCCTTTCGCAAGAAGCTGACCAAAGACGACGTCAAGAAAACCGAAACCGCCATCCGTGCACTGAAGACCTTCGTCTCCACGATCGAGATCAAGGCGGATGAGGGCGGAGCACGCTTGCTGATCGACGGGATCGAGGTCGGTCTCACACCCTTCGTCGAACCTGTCACCATCGACGTGGGTCGCCGGACGCTGCGCTTGCAGAAGGCTGGCTTCGAGCCGCTGGAGAAATCCGTCGACGTGGTGCGCGGCAAGGTCGCGTCGGTCGAGTTCGATCTGCAGCACGTCAACAAGACGGGCACGGTCTCGATCGAGGTGGAAGGGCCGGAATCGGCCACCGTATTCATGGACGGGCGAGAGCTTGGTCCGGCGCCGTTCAACGGTCCGCTCCCCGCGGGTCCGCACACCTTCGAAGCGCGCGCCGCCGGCTACGCCGCCGTGCAACAGACCGCCGAGGTCGTGTACGGCGAGCCGCTGGCTGTGAGCATGACGCTGGCCGAGTCGAAGAACGAGGGCAAGCTGCGGGTCCTGACCAAGTACCCCGACGCGGAGATTCGCATGGACGGGGCGATCCTGGGCCAAGGTGCTTGGGAAGGGCTGGTGCCTGCAGGAGGCCACCAGGTGGAGGTGAGCAAATCCGGTTACTCCACGGAGCGCATCGAAGTTACCTTGAACGCCGAACAGGAACGCACGGTGGAGATCGATCTCAGTCCGCAACGCTCCTGGGTGTTCTGGACCGTCGGCCTCGCCGCAGTGGTCGGGGGAGCAACGGTCGCCGCGGTGCTTCTCTCCAAGCCGTCGGAGACCGCTCCGGTGGACGGCACGCTGACCAACGTGGCTACCTTTTAATTTTGGCGCTGACCAGATCCGAGCAGACAGTAGTTATGAGGCACTCTTGGCTTTTTGGGGCGCTGCTGGCGCTGGCCTGTACCGCGACAGAACCGACGGAAGTCGTCGCCGGCGTAACGACCCAGATCAAGGTGCCGGAGTACCTGCGCTCGGTGGGCTTGGTGGTCCAGGCCGAAGGCGAGTTGGTTTTCTGTCAGACGTATCCGGTCACCGACGGTCAAACTCGGTTGCCTGCCACGCTCGGTGTGCTGGGAGCGACGGGGCTGGGCTCGCGCGGCGTGGTCACGGTGCAGGTCCTCGGCTTGCGCAGCGAGGATTCGGAGTTCGAGCGCGACTGTGTCTTCACACGCTCTGAACCCGACGAAGACGACAACCGCGAGGTGCTGGTGATCCGCCGGCGGCGCTTCACCTTCGTCGACGATCGGATCGTGTACCTCCCGTTGCCGCTCAAGGAGTCGTGCAGCGATGTGGCGTGCCCGCTCGACCAAACGTGCGTCGGTGGCAGCTGCGTACCCATGGATATCGATGCCACGACCCTGCCGGACTACCAACCGCGCATGGCCTTTGGCGACACGAACACCTGCTTCAGCGGCCGGAGTTGCCTGCCATCGGGGGGCACGTTCCCGGCGTTCCTGGTGAACCCCGCCGACTGCACGTTTCACATCGAGTGGCCCCCGCAACTGCCGGGCCCACCCAGTCCGGGCGATCTGAACGTGCGCTTGTTCTACGACTCACTCGGCACCGAGGTCCTCGATCGCGATCCTGCAAACACTCCCCCCGAGCAGCAAGAGGGCTTTTCTTTCCCCGACCCGAACGACCCGTTGACGTTCCGTCTGGCCCCCAATCTGTGCAACAGCAACTACAAGATCGATCGCGTACTGGCGGTGGAGGCCAGCGCGCTCTGCCCGTCCAAGCGGATCTTCCAGCCTCTGTGCGAAGATTACCAGGCACCCAATCCGCGCAGCGCCAACTCGGAGATGACGTCGAGCGCTGGCGCAGGGCTCTGCACACTGGCCCAGCTCGAACCGATCGAAAGCGTCGTGGAGGTCCTGATGGACAACTCCTTCCGCATGTACCCGTTCTACGGCAATGGCGGCCTGCGCTTTGCGGTGGAGCTGCCGCTCTCCAGCCCCGTGGCGAGCCGCGCGCAGGTCGCGTTTGATCAGTTTCCGGCACAGGCCGCGGAATGCAGCACCAATGCCTACGCCATGCCCCAGGTGCCCTTCGGCAACGTGACCACGACGCGCGGACCGATCGCCGATATTTTGGGGACGCCCCTCGATCAAACCCTGCAGATCAATCCGCCCGAGGTGTTCCTCGAAGCGGCGCTGCAGGGTGCCTACGCGGGAGTGACCAACGCACGCGTGCTCAACCCGGACCAGGCGGCTCGGCGCGCAGTGGTGGTCATCACCAATCGGGACATCAACGTCGGGGCCTGCATGGGCGGGCCGACGGCGGTCGAGCTGGCGCAGGCAGCGGCGCAAAGTCCCGCGGCCATCGCGACCTACGCCGTGGCGCTGGGCGACCCGAACGAGAACAATCCGACCGCGGACGCCAATACCGTGGCCAGCGCAAGTGCCCTGGCGAGCGCCGGCGGCACGCGCGTCTTCAACGGCGTGGCCGACGAGAGTCAGGGTGCGCGCGCCGTGCTCGACGTCTTGACCGAGCTCGGCACCTGCTCCTATCGCGTCAAGCGGCTCGATCTGGGCAACGACGGAGCTGCCGCTTTGCCGGACACGGCGCTGATTTCCTACGTCGACCCGCTCGCCCCCTCCACGTCAGCCATCGACATCCCGCTCAACGCCGAGTGCGTGGCGGGCGCGCCAGCCAGCGTCTCGGGCTGGAACCGCGACGGCGATCGCGTGAGGATCTGCGGCAAAGCCTGCGACGATCTGCGGGCCACCATCTCCAACGTCAACCTCGCCCATCTGCTGCGGACGCCGCCGCTCGTTGCTCCGCCCGTACCGGTCGTGGTCAGTGCGCCCTGCAACAACTTCGTGCTGCGCACCGGAAACTAGCGGCGTCCCCCAGGGGTCCTGGGGGGAAGCCTGCGCGACTGGCGTGCACGCGAGCAGCGGCGTGGTATGCCGCCGCCATGGCACAGATCAAAGTCTACGGGCTCCGGCGTGCGCTCGACCCGATCAAGCGTCAGCTGTCGGACATCATCCACGCTTGCGTGATGGAAGCGTTCGAGTACCCCGCCGACAAGCGGGCTCACCGCTTCTTCCCGCTGGAGGAGGAGGATTTTTTCTATCCGCCGGGGCGCAGCGAGCGCTACATGATCATCGAGCTGTCCATGTTCGAGGGCCGCAGCGTCGCCGCCAAGAAGCAGCTGATGCGGCTGCTGTTCGAGCGCACCGAACGGGAGCTGGGCCTCGGACCCATGGATCTCGAGCTGACGATCAGCGAGACGCCCAAGCACAACTGGGCGTTCCGCGGCTTGCCCGGGGACGAGCACGTGCTGGGCTACAAAGTCGAGGTCTGACGCAAGGCGGGCCACTCGGTGCCTGGACGCGACCGAACTGCAGCCGAGGCTCGGCTCACTGAATCAGGGCCGTGAGCGCCGAGGAGTATTCGTCCTGCAGCTTCGCCACGAGCTGGGCGCGTCGCTCGGGGTTCAGGCCGAAGGTGGCTTCTGCCTTCTCCAGGAGCTCGGGAGGACGTGCCACGAGAGAGGCGGTCACGTCCTCTTCCTGGGTCAGCTCGCGCGCCATCTGCGCCGCGATCACCAGCAAGTTCCAGAGCGGTGCAGCTGCGGGGGTCGGCGGGGCCAGGCCGTGGTGACGGCGGACCAGGCCAATCACGAGCTCCGTATGCCCCCAGCGCTTGAGTACGGCTCCGCCGATGGTCTCGTGGTGTTCGCGAATGAACGCGAGAGCGTCCTGGGGGTCCGGGGGCTTGCCGCGCGATTTATCGACGATCGCCCAGAGCAGAAACGAGGCACCCACGTCGGCGAACAGGCCGCTCAGGTAGGCAGAGAAGCCGTCCATGCGCTGCTGTTCGGCCATCGTTCGCATGGCGAGCGCGCGCGCCAGAGCGTGTCGGGACAGCCGAGCGGCATACGGGCGATAGCCTGGATCGGGGATCTGAAAGCAACCGTTGGACCAGACCGTCTCCACGATGCTGCTGATCTGACGAAAACCGGCGCGCTGGATGATGAAGGGCAGATCCGGCGGCTTGCCGACGCGAGCAAACGTGGCGCTGCGGCCGAGCTGCAGCACACGCGCGACGAGCGCCTGATCGCGTTCGAGCAGCGCGACGATGGCGTCGATCTTGCTGTCGCTATTGCCGACCAGCATGCGCAGCTCGGTGACCAGCGCTGGGGTCGAAGGGATCTGGATCTCGCCCCGCTGCAGCTGAGCCAGGATCCTGGACAGGACGGGGACGACCGGTTTCTCTGTCTGCATGGGCCCGTAGAAGGACAAACGGCCCAGTCGAGCAGCGCAAAACCTGTCAGTGAACGAGCTAGCCTAAAGCGGGGTCACCCGGAGCGTGCCGGGGGTCCCCGAAATGTCGAACCGAGCCAGCTTCGGCGCAAATGCCGCGCTCCGACAAGGCGAGCCAATGTGGGCGCACCACTGTGCGCGGACCACTGTGCGCGGACCACTGTGCGCGGCAACCGGCAACTCGTCGGCTCGCTCTGCCGGTCAGCGCTGCCGCCACTTGCGAGGTGTCGCAATCAGCCACACCTGCTGAGCGCGGCCGCTCAGCGATGCACGCGACGAAACAGCGGTCGCTGCTCGTCCGCCGCCGCCTGGTAGGTGACGCTAAAGTCCAGAAACGCCGACAGCGCGCCTTCGATGTCCTTGCCGGGCTTGAGCGCAAACGAGTCGATGCCACAGCGGGCCATGTAAAACAGCTGGTCGCGCAGCACGTCCCCGACGGCCCGGAGCTCGCCGCGGTAGTGGAGCCGATCGCGCAGTAGCCGGGCGCTGGTGTAGCCTCGTCCGTCGGTGAAGCTCGGAAAGTCGATCGCGATCAGCGGCACCTGGTCCAGAGCCTGAATCTGCTCGGGCGCTTCGCTGCTCTTCAGCTTCACGCCGAGCTTACCCGCGCGGCCGGAGAAGCTCTCGCGACCCGCATTCCACTGCTCGAGGCTGACGATCACATCGCCCGCCTCCGGCACCGGCGCATCCGGAGCCAGCAGCACCCAGGCGTCGTCCACAATCGCTCGGTCTTTGATCACGTGCATGGCGAAGCAGGCCTCAGGCCACAGCCTGTTCGGAGTCATCGTCGCGGGCGGCGCCGTCCGCATACACGGCGGCCTTGAACGGTCTGTCCCCGAGCCTGCGGTAACACTCGAGGAAGGTCTCGTCGTCACTGGTACGCAGCTGGAGGTAGGTCTCGATCACCTGGGCGACCGCGTCCACCACGCCGTGCTCATCAAAGGACGGCCCGAGGATGCGGCCGATGCTGGCTGAATCGCTGTCGTTGCCGCCCAGGGTGAGCTGGTAGGCCTCCTGCCCGTGCTTGTTGATGCCGAGAATGCCGATGTTGGCGATGTGGTGGTGGCCACAGGCGTTGATGCAGCCGCTGATCTTGATGCTGCACGGCCCGATGTCGTTCAGGTAGTCCAGATCGTCGAAGCGGCGGTTGAGCTCCAAGGAAATCGGGATCGAGCGCGCGTTCGCGAGCGCGCAATAGTCGAGGCCGGGACAGCAGATCTGATCGGTCAAAAGCCCGTGATTCGGCGTGGCTAGATCCAGCGCGACCAGCTGCCGGTGCAAGGCTCGCAGATCGCTCTCCTTCACGTCCGTCAGCACCAGGTTCTGCGTGTGCATGACCACGGCGCGGCCGAAGCTGTAGCGCTCGGCCAGGTCTGCTACCGCGTCGAACTGCGTGTCGCTGATGTCGCCCGGCGGGTTGTCCTTGTCCTTCGCCGTCAGCACCACGACCTTGTAGCCGGGCACCTTGTGGGGCAACACGTTGCGCTGCAACCAGCGCGCGTAGTCGCGGTCACGGCCCAGCTCCGCGCCCAACAGGCCGCCGCCCAGCGCGGCTGCCGCCTCGAACGTTTCGTACGGCGGGGGAAAGTACTGCGCCACTCGATCGTATTCGGCGCGCGTGAGCTGGAGCGCGCTGTCCTTGATCAGGGCCCACTCGGCCTCCACGGCCTGCCGGAACTTCTCCGTGCCCAGCTCGTTGACCAGGATCTTGATGCGCGCCTTGAACTTGTTGTCGCGCCGCCCGTACAGGTTGTACACGCGCACGATCGCTTCACAGTAGCTGAGCAAGTGCTCGTACTGGATGAAGCTGCGGATCGGCTTGCCGATCACCGGCGTGCGGCCGAGGCCACCGCCCGCCCAGATCTCGAAGCCGCGCTCGCCCGCCTCGTTGTCTACGATGCGGATCCCGATATCGTGGTAGCGGATCGCCGCTCGGTCGTGGCCGGGCGTGCCCGTCACGGCGATCTTGAATTTACGCGGCAAGAACGCAAATTCCGGGTGGAACGTCGACCACTGGCGCAGGATCTCGCAATACGGCCGCGGATCCTCCAGCTCGTCCGGGGCGACGCCAGCGAACGGATCGCTGGTGATGTTGCGGATACAGTTGCCGCTGGTCTGGACCGCGTGCATCTGCACCTCGGCCAGGTGCTCGAGCGCCTTGGGGACGTCCTCCAGCTTGGCCCAGTTGAACTGCACGTTCTGACGCGTGGTCACGTGACCGTAGCCGCGATCGTAGGTGCGCGCGATGTATGCCAGCTTGCGCAGCTGAGGGCTGGACAAGATCCCGTAGGGCACGGCGATGCGAAACATGTAGGCATGCAGCTGCATGTACAGGCCGTTTTGCAGCCGCACCGGCTTGAACTCGTTTTCGGTCGTCTCCCCCGAGACACGGCGACCCACCTGCCCGGCGAACTGGCGCGCCCGCTCCTCGACGATCTGCTGATCGTAGGCGTCGTATTGATATTGGTTCATGGTCTACGCTCGCCCGCGTTTTCGCGCGACTCGTTGTCCTGGGAACCCGGGTCGGGGCGCCGCACGCGAGTGCTGGGGCCGAACGCGCGAATGCGCTCCCGCGTCGAGAGGGGATCGATCGTGTTCTGCTCGACACGCACCTCAAAGAAGTACGGATCGCACACGATGCGCTCCTGCTTGCCGGCCTCGGCGAGCAAGACGTCACGTTCCTCGTCGGTCAGCAGCGTCAGCGCAGCTTGTAGGTTCGTGGACCACACGCCCGCCGCTGTCAGGTACGCGGACGCCCCCGTCTCGAGCAGCTGGGCGCTGATCACGTAATGAGTCCCGCTGCGCTTGGCCATTTTCGTCAGTGTGGCCACCCCTGTAAGATAATCAAAAGACATAATAATTATGTCTACCATATCCAATTGTTATGTCTCCGGCCGTACAGCCCAATGCGGATCAGCCGACCCCCTGTGCCAACACAGGCGCGATTCAGCTGCGGAACCCACGCGGGTTTTCTGAACCTGTCGTGGGAACGCTACGCGGGAGAGTTCGCTCTCGGCGCCCAGGCGACGTCGGCAACGCCGCAGCTTTGATTTTGGTGACGAGCCATCACAAACAGCAGATCGCTCAAGCGGTTGAGGTACACGATGAGCTCCAGGCGCAACTCCGCGCTCACCTGCACGCCGACGACCGCGCGTTCGGCGCGCCGGCAGACGGTGCGGGCGTGATGCAGAGCGCTCGCCCCGGGGCTGCCCGCGGGCAACACGAAGGTCTGCAGCGCCGGCAGGTCTGCCTCGAGCCGGTCGATGTCGGCCTCCAGCACTGCCACCTCTGCGGCGCCGATCAGCGGTAGCTTGAGCCGAGGCCGGTGGGACGCCGGTGTCGCCAGCTCGGCGCCGAGCACGAACAGCTGCGCTTGCACCCGCTCGACGATGGCGTCGAGTGCGGGCGTGAGCTGCGCGGCGCGCGCCACGCCGAGCAAGGCGTTGGTCTCATCCACGCTGCCATACGCGTCCACGCGCGGATCGTTTTTTTGAACACGCTCCCCGCCGAACAAACCGGTCGCGCCGTCGTCGCCCGTCTTCGTGTAGATTTTCATGCTTTTTCTTCTGCCTCTGCATGCCAGCCCGCAGCGCCGTGCAGGCGGTCGAGCCCGGCCCTATCGCGTTCCATCTGTTGCTCCAACTGGTCTCGCGCGGAGCGGACCAGGTTCGTACGCTCGGCCTCGTTCGCCCAGACCGGGAGGATCTGCTCCAGCGATTGGACGTTGTGGCGGCGGAACTGGTCCCCGCGCTCGCGTGCCTCGTACGGGCGCACCCCCAGCCTCTCCAGCGAGCGACGGCCGACCAGGAGCGCCGATTCGAAGGTCTCGCGCTCCACGACGGAGACGCCGCGCGAGCGCAACCGCTGCCAGTGAGCCACGTCGCGAGCGCGCGCCACGATCTGCAACTTTGGAAAATGCTCCTGCACGGCCTCCACCAGGCGCACGCTGGTGTCGGGCTCATCGATCGCGACGACCAGCAACTCGGCCCGCTCCGCCCCGGCGGCATGCAGCAAGTCGAGGCGCGTGGCATCCCCGTAGTAGACGCGAAAATCGAAGCGCCGCATCACGTCCACCTGGTCAGGGTCGTGATCGAGCACGGTGGCCTTGATGCCGCTCGAAAACAGCACCCGCCCCACGATCTGCCCGAAGCGACCGAAGCCGGCGATGATCACTCGCGTGTCCTGGTCTTCGATCGTGTCCTCGGCGCGTTCGCTGCCGGCGCACTGAACGCGTGCCTGCAGAAAGTCGTGCAGGATCAGCGCCACCGGCGTCAGCGCCATGGAGAGCGCCACCGCCAGGGTGAGCAACGCCTCCCAGTTGCCGGGCAGAAGCCGCGAGGAGCGCGCAACGCCGAACACCACAAAGGCAAACTCACCGCCCTGCGCGAGCAGCGCCGCAAACAACCATTTCTGCCGGGGAGTGACGCCGAGCGGACGCGCGACCAGGCGGAGCGTGAGCGCCTTGATCAGCTGAAATCCCAGGATCAGGAGCGCAACAAAGCCCGGCTGGCTGCGCAGCAGGTCAAAGTCGATGCTCATGCCGACAGCGATGAAAAACAGCCCCATGAGCAGGCCGCGAAAGGGCTCGATGTCGGTCTCGAGCGCATGCCGATATTCGGAGCTGGCGAGCAATACGCCGGCGAGGAAGGCCCCGAGCGCCATGGAGATGCCGACGCTCGCCATGATCCCGGCAATGCCGAACACGAGCAGCAGCGTGAAGGCGCTGAACACCTCGCGCTGCCCGCCACGCGCCACGACCCGCAGCACGCGCGGCGTGAGAAAGCGCCCGATCACGATCACGGCGACCACCGCGATCAGCCCGCGCAGCAGCGGCCAGTAACCCCCGCCCGCCGCGTCTTGCCGAGCTGCGAGCAACGGCACCACCGCCATCACGGGGATGGCAGCGATGTCCTGAAATAGCAGCACCGCAAAGGCGATGCGCCCGACCGGCGTCGCCGACAGGTTCTTCTCCGCCATGGTCTGCATGCTGACCGCGGTCGACGACAGCGCGAGAGCCAGCCCCGCCACGACAGCGGCTTGCCACGGCAAACCGAGCAGCAGCGCAGCGCCGCCCAGCGGCAGCGCCGCCGCCAGCAGCTGCAACGAGCCGCCCCCAAAGACAGCGCGCCGCAACTTCCACAGGTGCGATGGATCGAGCTCGAGCCCGATCACAAATAGCATCAGCACCACGCCGAACTCGGCAAAGTGCAGCGTGGACTCCGCATCCTTGACCACGCCGAGTCCGAACGGGCCAATGATGCACCCGGCGGCAAGGTAGCCGAGCACCGAGCCCAACTTCAGGCGGCTGGCGATCGGCACGCAGACCACCGCGGCAGCGAGGTACACGATCGCGCTCCAGAGCAGCGATGGTTCCTTCATGGCGAGCTCCGGGGGCCCGACAGGAGCTGCTCCAGCCGTGCCTGATAGTCGAGGGCGGCCGCCTCGAGCACCTCTTCCTCTACTTTGTGCGCGCCCTGTACCACGAGCGGCTCCTCCCAGGTCATCCCGCAGAAGCGCGCGGTCTGCTCCACCACGGGTGAAAACTCATCGAACGGGCGAGCATGCATGCCGTGCTCGCTGAACGCCCCCGCGTCTCCCCCGGTGGTCACGACCCACAGGCAGCGTTTGCCCCGGAGCGCATCACCGCCGCTGCCGTAGGCGAAACCGCGCACCAGCACCTTGTCGAACCAGTGCTTGAGCAGGCCCGGCACGGAGTACCAATACATCGGGTGTTGCCAGACCACGGCTCTGGCACTCTCGAGCGCGCCCTGTTCCGCGCCGACATCAATGTCAAAGTTGGGATACAGGTCGTACAGCGAGCGCACCGTCACGCCGCTCAGCCCCTCTGCCGCACGCAGTAGCTTGCGATTGGCCCGAGAGCGATCCGGATACGGGTGAGCAAAGACCAAAAGCACCGGGGGATCGGCCATGGGCGGGGCACCGTACCCTCAGCACGCTCGCACGGCGAGCGCAATCACGGTAGCGCACGACACCACGAACAGATCGATGGCTAGCGCTGAGCTTTTTTTTTTGAAGCGAGCGGGGCCAAGGTCAAAGGATCGAGCGTTTCCGCGCGCAGCACGATGGCCTGGCGCTGGCGGGCCAAGAAGTCCTGCAATGCCTGGCGAACCGCTGTCGGCAGGCGCTCGGGCAGGGGCGCGTCTTGGCGCGGATCGATCACGACCGCCGCCGAGGTGACTCGGCCGTGAGCGTCGTGGTCCAAGGGAAAGGCCAGCGCTGCGACGAGATCGCCACTCGGCAGCGTGGTCCAGGTGACCCGCGGATTGTCGGGCGACCAGCCGTCGCTGGGCGATGCCATGAAGCGCAGGTGCGCCGGACTGCCGAGCCGCTGCGTAAACTGGGTGGCCGAAATTTCGATGCCGCTCGCGAGCAACACCGTCGCGTCCATCGAGTTGGCGGTATTGGGCAGCACCAGGGCCGGCAGATCGGGAGAGCTCATGCAACGCCCTCAGGGCCGTCGTCCGGGCCCGCTGCGCGGGGGCCCGGGGCGCGCAGCTCCGACTCGCCCGTTGCCGACTCACGCAGGCCCGAATCACGCAGCCCCGACTCGGTCAACATCGCGTACAGGTCTGCACCGACGAAGGAGAGCATGAGCGCGTTCAGCGTGAACTGCCGCAAGGTCTTGCTGGTCAGCGAGAGCAACAGCGCGGGGCCCAGGTTGGCCTGCAGATGCTCGGGCCAATGACTCACGAGCTCGCTGCGCAGCTGGCCGAGGCGCGCCTGGTGCTCCGCGCGAAATTCGCGGAAGTTGTCCGCTGTGCACAATGCGTCGATCTTGTTGGCCACGAGCACGACCTTGAAGCCGGGCTCGAGCAGCTGCGTGTTCTGCAGGATCCAATCGAAGTCGCGGGCGATGCGCTCCCGGTACTCTCTCGCCTCGGGGCCATCGCCGGGGCCACTCGACAGGCGCTGCCAATCGGCAACGTAGACGACGACGCTGGCGCCGCGCACCACCTCCTTCCAATTGCCGTCGCGAATGTACTCCTCACCACCGATGTCGGCGTTCTTCCTGACCTTGAAATGGAAGCGAAACTGCTGCCCCTGCTCCAGCGTCAAAAGGAAGTTGACCTTGATCGCGGTATTGGCCGAGACCTCCGTCTTCTCGTACGCGGTGAGCTCCGCCTCATCGGCATTGGGGTTGCGAAAGACGCGGAGCAGTGTGGTTTTGCCCGCTGCCGGTGGACCGAGCACGGCGACAGAGCGCCCCACCAGGCGGTGCTGCGCCTCGAGCAGCTGCCGGCGCACCTCGTGTTTGGCGCGCAGCAGCAGGTGATCGCGCACGTCCCGGTACAGCGTCTCGAAGAACCCGAACAGGTGTTCCTGCACCCGAGTCGCCGCGGGGCCCCGGGCCATCAGCACTCCTCCATCGACAGAGGGTAGCAAGCATCTCCGGGGGGTCAATCCACGCGCCGCTCCGCCGCGTCGGGGAGGCTCCCGGCACGGCGGAGCGAGCTTGCGTCGCAGCGCGCGCAGGGTCAGCCTCTCCGACATGGCGGAAACAGCATCGCCCGCGCTCGAGCCGCCCTTACTCTGGCCACGGCCTCAGCGCCTGCGCAGGTCCGGTAGCTCGTGGCCAGTGCCGGCGTGTCTGCGCCTCTCGTGTGGCTCCGGCGCACTGCCCGGCCCTGCCCTCGGTTGGCTGGAGCAGGCGCTGCTCGCGCGCGGGCATCGCCTGGAACGCGCGGATGCCGACCCGACCGCGCCATTTTCGATCCAGATCGGAGCTGCGCCTGCGACGCTGCGCGCTCGACGGGAGAGCTACACGCTGCGCATCGCGCCGGGCAGCCTCGCGCTCTCCGCCAGCGATGCTCGCGGCCTTCAACATGGCCTGTGCACCCTCGTCCAGCTGCTCCAGCTGGCGCCGGGCGGGCCGGGTCAATTGCTGCTGCCGGGGCTCGAGATCGAGGATTTTCCGGACTTCCCCGAGCGCGGAGTGATGCTGGACGTGAGCCGAGACAAGGTGCCCAGCTTGGCCACGTTGCGCGCGCTCATCGATCGGCTGGCAAGCTGGAAGGTCAACCAGCTGCAGCTCTATTTCGAACACAGCTTCGCCTACGCGGGCCATCAGCGCGTCTGGCAGAACGCCAGCGCGTACACGCCCGAGGAAATGCGGGACCTGGACAGGTACGCTGCCGAGCGTCAGATCGAGCTCGTCCCCAACCAGAACAGCTTCGGACACATGCATCGCTGGCTGGTGCATGAGCCCTATCGCCGGCTCGCCGAGTGCCCCGACGGCTTCGATCACCCGTGGAACTGGACGCGCGAGCCCTACGGTCTGTGCGCCACCGATCCGGGCAGTCTGACCCTGCTCGAGGACCTCTACGATCAGCTGCTGCCCAACTTTCGCAGCCGCCAATTGAACGTCGGCCTGGATGAGACGCTCGATCTCGGGCATGGCCGCTCCAGGAGCGCCTGCGAGGCTCGCGGCAGCGAGCGCGTGTACCTGGAGTTTTTGAAAGAGGTGCACGCGCGCGTGCAAGCGCGCGGTCACCGCATGATGTTCTGGGGCGATATCATCGTGAAACGGCCGGAGCTGATCGCCGAGCTCCCGCAGCAAGCCATCGCTCTCGAGTGGGGCTATGAGGCCGATCATCCTTTCCCTGAACATCTGCAGCGCTTCCGGGAGGCGGGCCTCGAGTTCTACGTCTGCCCTGGCACGAGCAGCTGGAACTCGATCGCCGGGCGCAGCGAAAATGCGATCCTCAACCTGGCGCGGGCGGCGAGCGCCGGCCACGCCTCGGGGGCCAGCGGGCTGCTCACCACCGACTGGGGGGATCACGGGCACCTGCAACCGCTGCCCGTCAGCTACCTCGGGCTCTTGCTCGGAGCGGGCTTCAGCTGGAACGTGGCGGCTGCCGAGCGTCCGCAGGGGCTGGACGTGCCTGGGTTGCTCGACCGCCATGCCTTCTTCGATGCCGCCGGCGTGCTCGGGCGCGTCGCTCACGACCTCGGCAATGCGTATCGAGAAACAGGCAGCTTGCGGCCGAACGCTTCGGTGTTGTTCTGGATCTTGCTGAAACCGGAACGGCTCTTCGCGCCGCCGGGAGTCACCGCCGAGTCGCTCGCTCGTACACTGGCTTACGTCGAGCGCGTGGGCGAACCGTTGTCCCTGGCCCGCTCCAGCGCGCCCGACGCGGCGCTCGTGCTCTCGGAGTTGGGATGGGCGCGCGACGTACTCACATTTGCCTGTCGTCTCGGCATGGCGCGCTGCGCGGCGGGCAACACGGACAGCCACACGGCACTGCCCGCGCCCGTGCGCGCCACGCTCGCCGCCGAATTGGGCGCCCTGCTCGAGCAGCATCGCTCGCTCTGGCTGGCGCGCAACCGCCCGGGAGGACTCGACGATTCGGCGCGCCGCCTCGAAAACCTGCTGCAGACGTTGCGCGGCTGAGCTCTGCTCGAGAGCTGGCCTACTTTTGCGCCACACACGATAATTTTTTTCTTGAAGGTAGGCGAGACGAACGCGCTAGACTGCGACCTCCGGGGGGAGGGTCTCGTGGGTGAAGCGGTAAAGCAGACCGTGGGCAATCTTGCGAAAGGCAATATTGCGAAAGACAACGTTGCCAAGGGCAAGGTTGCCAAGGACGAGCGCATTTCAGCGCTCGAGGCCCAAGTAGCGCGCCTACAGACGATGTTGTCGAGCGCGCCCAGCTTCATCTCGCGCATGACGGTGGACGGTATCTTCCTCTACATGAACCGTGTGGCTCCCGGCCTCCGGATGGAAGAAGTGCTCGGTACCTCGTACGAGCTCTACGTGCCTGCCGAATATCGAGAGCGAGCCCGGGAGGCGATAGAGAGGGCTTGCGAGAGTCGCACCACCCAGCAGTACACCACGGTGGGCGTAGTGGCGTCCGGGCGCATGGGCAACTACCTGGTCCGCGTTAGCCCCGTGCTCGAGAAGGGTCAGGTCAGCTCGCTCGTGATGGTCGCGACCGATGTGACGGCCGTCGAGGAAAGTCGTACGCTGCTTCAGGTCGTGCTCGACGCCACGGCGATCGGCATCTGGACCTACGATCCGTTCGAAGGGCAAGGGACCTGGGACGCGACGACCCGGCGCATCTTTCATGCCGCGGAAGACGATCCGGCGCCGCGCGGCGAGCGGCTGGTGCAAGAGCGCATCCATCCCGACGATCGACAGCTCGTGACCGAGAGCTTGAAGAAGGCCTTGATCACCGGTCGCTACGGTCCGCTCGAGCATCGAATTGTGGGGGCAGGCGCTTCGGTGCAATGGGTGGCGGCTTCCGGCGTCACCCTCGGAGAGCCCGGCAGGGAACGGATCGTCGGCAGCGTTCAAGACATCACGGAGCGGCGCGCGCTGGAGGCGCAGCTGCGCGAAGCGCAGAAGCTGGAGAGCATCGGGCGTCTGGCGGGGGGAGTGGCCCACGACTTCAACAATTTGTTGACCATCATCATCGGCAATGTGGACCAGATCGATGAGACCACCCCGCTCGAAGAGATCCGGCAGCATATCGGGGAGATTCGCGGCGCAGCGCTGCGCAGTGCCGCCCTCACCGCCCAGCTCTTGGCCTTCGCGCGCCGCCAAGTCATCGAGCTGAAGGTGATCGATCCCAACCTCGTGGTCACGGCGCTCGAAGCGCTCTTGCGCCGGGTGCTGGGGGAGCAAATTCAGCTCAGGTGCTCCTTGGACGCTCGCGGTCGGATCCGCGTGGATCCAGGCCAGTTCGACCAGATGATCATGAACCTGGTCGTCAACGCCCGCGACGCGATGCCCCAAGGCGGTCAGCTGCACCTGTCGACGACCGACGTCCAGATCGACGAGCCAGGCCCGGGCACACCGGGAGGGTTGGCGCCCGGCGCCTATGTGGCCTTGTCGGTGGCCGATACGGGCCAAGGCATCTCCGCGGACGCGTTGCCTCACGTGTTCGAACCGTTCTTCACCACACGTTCGAGCGGGACCGGGCTCGGGCTCGCCACCTGCCACGGCATCGCCAAGCAGAGCGGTGGGCACCTGCTGGTTCGGAGCCAGCCGGGGCAAGGCTCCACGTTCACGGCCTATTTTCCGCTCGTTACCCAACAGCCTCGAGAGGTAGAGCCGGGCTTGCCGTCCGGGCCGGACGCTCCGACCCAGGCCGAGCGGATCTTGATTGTGGAGGATGAGCCCTCGGTGTGCGCGGTCATCCGCCGCACTCTGGAACGTCGCCGCTACCGCGTTTCGATCGCTGGCTCGGCCGAAGAGGCGCTGCGCCTGGTCAAAGCGTCGGAGCCCTTCGACGCTTTGATCACCGATCTTTCGATGCCGGGGATGGGCGGGCGACAGTTGGCAATGCTGCTCCGTCAGCGGTTTCCAGGACTCAAGGTGCTCTACGTCTCCGGCTACCCGGAGAGCTCGATCGCACATGGCGGGGTGGTCGACGCGGGTCTCGACCTCTTGCAGAAGCCGTTCGTGGCGACCGAACTGCTCGCACGCCTGCGCCAGGTGCTGGAGCGTCCCGGGGGCCACGAGCGGACCACGACCGCCCAGCTGCAGTCGTGACCAGGTCGCCCAGGCCGGGCCTGGGCAGCAGCTGAAGCACTGGACAGCAGCCGGTGCGGAGGACACTCTGGCCTCAGATGCGAGCCCTCTCGTGTTTGGTGCTCTCCTCCCTGACGGCAGCGCTCGCCTGGGGCTGCGCTGCGCAGCACCGCGGATCGGTGCCGGCGGCTCCCGCACTGGCTGCTGGAGCCCCGCCGGAGCCACCGCCGCCGGTGGCTCCTCCCCTGCCCGGCGGCTCGGGCTGTGTCGAATCGCGAGAGCTCAAGGCCTTCGTATTGGCGCTCGAAGCGGAGCGTCAACGTGCCCGCACCGCGGCCCTCTCTGCCACGCTCGCGCCCATCAACGGACAGGCGCGGGAGCACCGGAGCGTCTTCGAAGAGTCGGTGCAGGGACTGCACATCGGCCAGGTGTATGAGTCCAATGGCCAGCGCTATGCCGCGGTGGCCCAGTTGGCGGCTCCATTTCCGCCGCCGGTGCCGCTGGTGCAGCAGGACAACACGCTGCGTCCGCTGGAGGAGCGCCCGCGCGCGCATCCGGTGCCACTTTTGGTCTGCGGTGGACCTGCGTGCCCCAGCACGAGCGCCGTGTCGCTGCCACCGCTGCGCTGGATCGCCGTGCCCTTCGCGCAGGAATGGCAGCTCGGACCGCCGCTGAGCATCAGCTACGACTTCTGGTGGGCGCAGGTCAGCTATGATCGGGCGCAGAAGTGCCCGGCGTCAGCGAGCCACTAGGGGCGTGTCCTTGGTCACGTGCCCCGGGGGCGCGCCAGTTCCTGTCCGGGCGGGGGCCTGCGCGCACTTCTAAAAGACGGTTCGTACACGAACTGACTTTCCGAGTGGCGAGAGGGTGCCCGGGCGGAGCGGAGAAACGCTGGTTAGCCCCCCTACAATCCCTGCTTCAGCGCCAACCAGAAGAGCCCAAGCAGCACGGCGCCGATCGCGAGCGTCGCCAGCGCGCCGGGCACGAAATAGGGGTAAATCATCAAGATCAGCCCCGTCAGCATGTGCGGCGGACGCGACATCTTCTTGCCGTAGCTGAGCAAGACGAAGCCGATCGAGGAGATCAACAGGCCCGCCAGGATCGTGCCTGCGTCCAACGACATCTTACCCTCCGCTCCGCTCGTGTATCCCCTCCCGCGTCCGCCCGCAGCGCGCTGCGCGCGAGGACGGCGCCGGGGAGGGGCCGCGCGCGCAGCCGCAGGCGAGCACGCGGGGGGTGGGCATCCTCTTACTCCGCTGCAGTCGCTGGTGCGGGGGCGGCCACGTCACCGGTGCCACACGATTCGGCGAGCAGCTCGACCACGTCGAGTTGGCGGACCTCTTCCCTTTCCTTCGCCTTCAACCCGTCGCCGAGCATGGTCATGCAGAAGGGGCAGGCGCTGGCGATGGTCTGAGCGCCCGTGTCCAGGAGCTGCAGGGTGCGCTTGACGTTGACGCGATCTTTGTTCTGCTCCTCCATCCACATCTGGCCACCACCGGCGCCGCAGCACAGGCCCTTGCTTCTGCTCATGGTGGGCTCGACCAGCTCGACGCCAGGGATGCGTTCCAGAATCTGGCGCGGGGACTCGTACACCCCGTTGTAGCGACCGAGGTAGCAAGAGTCGTGATAGGTGAGCCGGCCCTTCACCGGATTCACCGGTACCAGCTTCTTCTCCGCGAGCAGGCCCAGGAGGAAATCCGTGTGATGGATGACCTCATATTTGCCGCCGAAATCGGGGTATTCGTTGAGCAGAGTGTTGAAGCAGTGTGGGCAGGTGGTCAGGATCTTCTTCTTGCCCTTTTCCTGGTAGGCGTTGAGCGTCGCCACGTTGGCTTCGGCCAACATGCTGAACAGGTACTCGTTGCCGGAGCGACGCGCCGGGTCGCCCGTGCACGTTTCTTCGTCGCCCAGGATGGCAAAGTCGACGCCGGCGCGTAGCAGGAGCTGGGCGGTGGCGCGCGCAATCTTCTTGGCACGCTGATCGTAGCTCGCGGCGCAACCGACCCAATACAACACCGGCACTTCGGGCTTTTCACTGGCGAGCGGCACGTTCAGACCCTCGGCCCAGGTGCCTCGGTCGCGGCGCGACAGGTTCCACGGGTTGCCGTTGACCTCCATGCCCTCGAAGGGTTTGTTGAGCTCGGCGGGGAACTCTCCCTTCATCACCACCAGGTGGCGGCGCATCTGCACGATCTTGTC
>Ga0164241_10002038_pt1 | contig 22891 bp, 19 predicted proteins | sample OricomyardsoilBY_FD_108780 | JGI IMG/M metagenome (GOLD analysis project Ga0164241, IMG submission 108780) | Backyard soil microbial communities from Emeryville, California, USA - Original compost - Back yard soil (BY) | ecosystem: Environmental > Terrestrial > Soil > Unclassified | place: USA... | reverse complement strand
GTGACCAGCATCTGCACCGCCGCCATCGCGATCCCCGATGCGGCGAGCGACCAGCCGATCTGGCGCTCGTTCCAGTCGAGCGCGATCTCGGCCCAGAAGGACCATGTCGCCGGATAGACCATATGCGCGAACTGCCAGAGGAACGCGGCGGCGAGCAGCCACTTGGCGTTGCCCGCATTCGCCAGCGGGCGGAACGCGCCGAAGATATGCGCCTGTTTCCACTCGAACGTGCGGCGGCGATCGGCGCCCATCGTCTCGGGCAGCATGAAATAGATCCATGCGCCGTTAAGCGCCGAGAGCACCGCGGCGGCAATGAACGGCGCGCGCGGGCCCAGGAAGGAGAGCATGCCGCCGATCGCCGGCCCGAGCACGAAGCCGATCCCGAACGCCGCCCCCATCAGCCCGAACACCGGACCGCGCTTTTCGGGCGGTGTGACATCGGCGAGGACGGCGTTGGCCGGGCCATAGGTCGCCCCCGCGATCCCGGCGATCGCGCGTCCCACGAACAGCCACGCGAGCGTGGGCGCGGCAGCCTGAAAGGCATAGTCGATCGAGAAGGCGAGCATCGAGAAGAGCAGCACCGGCCGTCGCCCGATGCTGTCGCCCAGGCTCCCGAGCACCGGCGCGGCGAAGAATTGCGCGATCGAATAGGCGAACAGCATCAGCCCGCCGATCCGCGCGGCGTCGGCCTTGCCGACATCGCCGAGCGCCTGGATCAGCTTGGGAAGGACAGGCAGGACAATGCCGAAGCCGATCGAATCGATCATCACCGCGGCGAGGACGATCGGGATCGCCGGATGATCGAATTTCATGCCGCCCCCATCGCGGTGCTTGACGCGCACGCCGCCATACCGCATTTTCGAAACACGCTCGAACAGGGTCGATTGGAGAGGGACGAAATGGCCACCGCAGAAATCGACGCGCCGGTGAATGCGCTGGACGCATTCCGTGCGCAAGCCCGCGAATGGCTGACGGAGAATTTCGATTCCGCGTTGAAGGGGAAGGACAATTCGATGTCCGCCGTCGAGGGCCCCAACAACGATACGCCTGAACAGGCGAAGTGGAAGAAGGCGATCGGCGACAAGGGCTGGAGCGTGCCGACCTGGCCGACCGAATATGGCGGCGGCGGGCTGAGCCGGGCCGAGGCGCGGGTGCTTCAGGAGGAAATGGCGCGGGTCGGGGCGTGGAACCCGATGGGCGGGAGCATGGGCGTGATGATGTTCGGGCCGACCTTGCTCGAATATGGCACCGAGGAGCAGAAGCGGGAGCATATCCCGCCGATCGTTCGCGGCGAGCTGCGCTGGTGCCAGGGCTATTCGGAGCCGGGCGCGGGGTCGGACCTAGCCTCGCTCCAGATGTTCGCCGAAGATCATGGCGATCACTACGTCGTCAACGGCCAGAAGACCTGGACCTCGGGCGGGCAATGGGCGGACAAATGCTTCGCGCTGGTGCGGACGGACAAGTCGAAGAAGCATGAAGGCATCACCTTCCTGTTGATCGACATGAGTTCGCCGGGCGTCGAAGTGAAGCCGATCCAGCTGATCTCCGGTTCGTCCCCGTTCTGCGAAACCTTCTTCACTGACGTGAAGGTGCCCAAGGGCAACCGCGTCGGACCCGAAGGGCAGGGCTGGACGATCGGCAAGCGGCTGCTCCAGCACGAGCGCAACAGCCTGGGCGGCGGCGGATCGAGCGCGGCGCGGCTGTTCGCGGGGACGCCGCTGTCGGCGCTCGCCAAGAAATATGTCGGGGTGGATGGCGAGGGTCGGATCGCCGACGGCGAGCTGCGCACCAAGATCATCCGGCACGAAATGGATTTGCGCGCCTTCGCCCTGACGCTGAAGCGCATTCAGCTCGATGCCAAATCCAACTCGGGGCCCAGCGCCGCCACCTCGATCATGAAGAATGTCGGCGCGCGGATCATGCAGGAACGGTCCGAGCTGCTGATCGAGATCCGCGGGATGGCGGGGCTCGGCTGGGAAGGCGAGGGCTTCGACGAGGACGCACTGAAGGACACGCGCCATTGGCTCTTCGGCAAGGCGGTGTCGATCTATGGCGGGTCAAGCGAGATCCAGAACAATGTGATCGCCAAGCGCATCCTGGGGATGCTGGATCACCAGTGACGTAATTTCCCTCTCTTCGCTTGCGGGGAGAGGGAGAAGGGGAGAAGAACATGGCAGTCCTCACCGAAGAACAGACGATGCTGCGCGATATGGCGCGCGAATGGGCGGACAATGAGTCGCCCGTCACTGCCTTTCGCAAGATGCGCGACGCGGCGCCGGCGGCGCTGTTCGATACCGCTGGCTGGCAGTCGCAGGTCGAAATGGGCTGGGCGGGCATTTTGATCCCCGAGGCGCAGGGCGGCGCGGGGATGGATTATGTGACCTTGGGTTCGGTGCTCGAGCAACTCGGGCGCACGCTGACCGCCTCGCCACTGGCGGCGACTTCGGCGGCGGCGAGCGCGATCATGCTGGGCGGGTCGGAGGCGCAAAAGGCCGAATGGCTGCCGAAGATCGCGACGGGCGAAGTCATCGCGACACTCGCGATCGATGAGGGCCCGCGCTTCGATCCGGCGAAGATCGCGGCGAGCGTTTCAGGCGGGAAGCTGAGCGGCGCCAAGGAATTCGTGGCCGAGGGCGACAGCGCGCAGCTGTTCGTCGCGGCGGCGGTGGACGGGCTCTATCTGGTACCGGGCGATGCGGGCGTGACGCGCTCGACGCGCCATATGGTCGATTTCCGGAGCCATGCGCAGGTGGTTTTCGACAACGCCCCTGCGGACAAGCTCGAAGGCGTCGACCTTGGCGCGGTCACCGATCGCGCGGCGGCGGCGACCTGTGCGGAAATGCTCGGCATGGCCGAGGCGGCATTCGCGCAGACAAATGATTACCTCAAGACCCGCGTCCAGTTCGGCCAGGTGCTCGCCAGCTTCCAGGCGCTCCAGCACCGTATGGCGAAGATGTTCACCGAGCTCGAGCTGATGCGTTCGGCGGTCGAAGGCGCGCTGGAGGCGATCGATGGCGGCCGCCCCGACGTGCCGCAGGCGGTCAGCGTCGCCAAGGCGGTGGCGGGCGATACGCTCAAGCTGGTCAGCAGCGAGATGGTCCAGCTCCATGGCGGGATCGGCATGACCGACGAGCATGACGCCGGCTTCTACCTGAAACGCGCGCGCGTTCTGGAGACGATGTGGGGCAATTCGGCCTGGCATCGCGAGCGGTTCGCGCGGCTGGGCGGCTATTGAGCACGTCCTGCCGATGGGGGTGCCGCCCCTGATGCGGTTACGGATTCGAATTCGGGTATGGCGGCGGCGGGAGTGCGGACGCGCGCGTATGACTTTTGCGCAACACTCGTGAACCGTCCTGTAATGCAACGTTTGTTACGCTTGACTGACGCTAGGGAAAAGCGTGTATTCGAGTTTAGGGTATGGAGCCGGCTAGTGCTCCAGCCATTTGGTGGGAGAAGATGATGATGCGATTCCGGCTTTTGACGGCCTGTGCCGTTCCCGCGCTTGTGATGGCGCTCGCAACGCCTGCGATGGCGCAGGACACCCGGACTCCGGACGAAGGCTATGGCAACGAGGAGATCGTCGTCACTGCCCAGGGCCGCGCCCAGCAACTGAGCGATGTTCCGCTCTCGGTCACCGCGGTCAGCAGCCAGACCATGGAGCTCACCGGCGCGACCGATATCCGCCAGCTCAACCAGGTGGCCCCGTCGCTGCTCGTTTCGTCGACGGGTTCGGAAGCCAATGGCTCGGCCCGCATTCGCGGCGTCGGTACGGTCGGTGACAATCCCGGTCTCGAAAGCTCGGTCGCGGTGTTCGTCGACGGCGTCTATCGCTCGCGTTCGGGCATCGGCCTCAACGAAATGGGCGATATCGAGCGGATCGAAGTGCTGCGCGGGCCGCAGGGCACGCTGTTCGGGCGCAACGCATCGGCGGGCCTGATCAATATCGTCAGCAAGGCGCCTTCGTTCGACGGCTTCCATGCCGGCGGCGAAGCGACCTATGGCAATTACGATTATCTCCGCCTCGGCGGCTTCATCAACGTGCCGCTGGGCGATACCGCCGCGGCGCGCTTCGACGGCACCTATGTGAAGCGCGACGGCTTCTACAACGACGTCACCAATGGCGGCAAGGTCAACGACCGCGACCGCTTCTTCGTGCGCGGCTCGATCCTGTTCGAGCCGTCGAGCGCGCTTTCGGTCCGGCTGATCGGCGATTACACCAAGCGCGACGAGAATTGCTGCGCGGCTGTCTACATCAACCGCACCGATAATGAATATATCGGCGACCTGAACGATCCGGCGCAGAACAGCATCATCCGCGTGCTGACCAGCCTGGGCCAGCCGGCCGCCGCGTTCAGCAACGCCTATAGCCGCGACATCTATGTCACGCCCGGCCGCTCCTATGGCGGTTATACCGAGGATTATGGCGTGTCGGCGCAGATCGACTGGGATCTGGGCGGCGCCAAGCTGACATCGATCACGGGGTATCGCAGCTATTTCTCGTCGCAGGCATCGGACACCGACTATAGCTATGTCGACATCCTGTACCGCGCCGACGACGACAATTCGGCGCGCGAGTTCAAGACCTTCAGCCAGGAACTCCGCCTCCAGGGCGAGGCGTTCGGCGGGCATCTCGACTGGCTGGTCGGCGCCTATTACGCGAACGAGGATCTGACGGTCACCGACAACCTCAAATTCGGCAACCAATATGGCCGCTTCGCCAATTGCCGCATCATTTCGGGCGGAGGACTGGCCGGGCTCTATTCGCCGGCCAACCCCTCCTGCGTCATCCCCGGCGTCGGCCCCGCCACGATCGCGGGCGCCAGCGGCGCGAGCGGGCCGGACATCGTCGCGGGCTTCACGCTGCTCGACAGCCTGAACAATATGGGCTCGACGCTGGACACCTATAACCAGAACAGCCGCAACTTCGCGTTCTTCACGCACAACATCATTCACTTCGGCCCCAAGGTCGATTTGACGCTGGGCCTGCGCTACACGAACGAGGACAAAAGCTTCGACGCGACGTTCGGCAACAACAACACGGTCTGCCCCGCGCTCCAGGCGTCGCTCCTCGACGATCTGGTCGGCGGCAATGCCACCGCGCGCGCGCTGGCCGGCGGCCTGATCGCGCTTGGTTGCCAGGGCAATGCGACCGCCGAGCTCAATGGCGTGTCGATCAACAGCAATCGCAAGGAGGACAAGTTCACCGGCACCGCGGTGCTCTCGTTCCGCCCGACCGATGACCTGATGCTCTATGGCAGCTATTCGCGCGGCTATAAGGCGGGCGGGTTCAACCTCGATCGTTCGGCGCTCAAATCGCCGATCCTGCCCTTCGGCGGGCAGGCGGGCGCTCAGGCGCTGGTCGGCAACCTCCAGTTCGCGCCCGAAACGGTCAATGCGTTCGAAATCGGCGCGAAATATTCGAGCGGGCCGCTGGCGATCAACTTCGCCATCTTCCGTCAGGAATTCAGCAACTTCCAGCTGAACACCTTCAACGGCACGGTCTTCCTGGTGCAGAACATCAATGGGTGCAGCGCCAACCTGAACGGCGGTGACCGCGACCAGAGCAAGTTCACCGGCGCGGCCAATTACAACGCAGCGGCGACGACGACCGGGGCCTGCGCCGCGGGCGACGTGACCTATGGCGTGCGTGCACAGGGCGTCGAGATCGAAGCCTCGCTCGTCCCCACGCGCGACATCCGCGTGGGCCTGGGCCTCACCTACGCGCAAACCAAGTATCGCGACCAGCTGGTCGGCAGTTCCTCGGGCGTTCCGCTCGATCAGGCGCTGCGTTTGCTGCCGGGGGACAACCTCTCGAACGCGCCGGAGATCGTCGCCACTGCCTCGTTCGCCTGGACGCCCGACATCGGCAGCTCGGGGCTTAGCGGTCTCTTCTATATCGATAGCCGCCTGACCGACGACTATAACACCGGCTCGGATCTGTTCCCGCAGAAGGAGCAGGACAGCTATGCGCTGGTCAACGGCCGCATCGGCATCCGCGGGCCGCACCAGAGCTGGTCGATCGAATTCTGGGGCCAGAACTTGTTCAACGAACAATACACCCAGGTCGGCTTCAACTCGCCCTTCCAGGAAGGCGCGACGAGCACCACCACTGCGTTCTCGGATGCGACCAACTATCCGGGCGGCCGCCAGATCTTCTCGGCCTTCCTCGCCGAGCCGCGCACCTACGGCATCACCGGGCGGTTCAAGTTCTGATCTGAAGCGTTAGCGAATGAAGACGGGCTCGCGGGAAACCGCGGGCCCGTTTTCGTTGGGGGCTTCGATCTAGCGCGCCCTTTAGCGGCTTTCGGCCCGGACCCTCAATCGATCCTCGGCGTTTACGTGATCCGGCGCAGCCGTATTTCACTTGGGGAATGATCATGTCCAGCAACGTGCCGACCGTCACGCTCAACAACGGTGTCGATATGCCGATCCTCGGATTCGGCGTCTTTCAGGTCCCCGATCCCACCGAATGCGAACGCAGCGTGCGAGACGCGCTGGACGTCGGCTACCGCCTGCTCGACACCGCTGCATCCTATGGCAACGAAGACCCCGTCGGCACTGCGATCCGCGGAAGCGGGATCGACCGCGCGGACATCTTCGTCACCACCAAGCTTTGGGTCCAGGATGCGAGCTACGAGGGGGCCAAGGCCGCATTCGAGCGTTCGATCAACAAGCTTCAACTCGACTATCTCGACCTCTACCTGATCCACCAACCCTATGGCGATGTGTACGGCGCGTGGCGAGCGATGGAGGAACTGCACCGCGCCGGCCGAATACGCGCCATCGGCATCAGCAACTTCTATCCGGATCGCGTGACGGATTTCGCGATTCACAATGAGATCATGCCGGCGGTCAACCAGATCGAGATCCATCCCTTCCATCAGCAGGCCGAGGCGCAGGCGCTGCTGCGCGAACATGGCATCCAGGCCGAAGCATGGGGCCCGTTTGCGGAGGGAAAGAACGGGCTGTTCCAGAACGCGCTGCTTCAATCGGTTGGGCGCAAACACGGCAAGAGCATCGCACAGGTGGTTCTGCGGTGGCTGATCCAGCGCGGCATCGTCGCGATACCCAAATCGGTCCGCAAGGAACGCATGGCCGAAAACTTTGCGGTCTTCGACTTCGAACTCGACGGCGAAGACATGGCCGCCATCGCGACGCTCGACCAAAAGGCGAGCAGCTTCTTCGATCACCGTGACCCGGCCATGGTGAAATGGCTCGGGACGCGCAAACTCGGCTAGGCCTCCTGGCCGTCGGCCAGCGCCTTTGCCGCAACGTCCTTCAAACCGCCGGCCACGAGCAGCGAATCCCCACTGACCAGGCCGACCTTGGTTTGTTCGTTCTCGTCGGCGCGGAGATAGGCGATGTTGGCCGCGACGACGAAATAGTCGCCGCCGCGCGAGTGGAGTTCGTCATGGGAAAAGTCTCCTGACGTCGATGCTCTATCCGCAAAGTGCGTGGTTCAGGCTAACGGCGCGGCTGCCTCCCCGGCGATCCATGCCGCGAAGGCCTGCATCGCGGGCGCTTCCGGACGCGAGATCAGGCGCGTGAGCCAATAGCTGCCGGTGGTGATTTGAACCGCGAAGGGCTGGACCAATCGCTCGGCCATCAGCTGGTCGGCAAACATCGCCGGCGGGGCGAGGGCGACACCCAGGCCGGCTTCGGCGGCCGCGACCATCGGGATCGAGCTGTCGAACACCGGGCCGCGCAGCGTTGGCGATGCCACGCCCGCGGCGTCGAACCAGCGCGGCCATTCGTCGGCGCGGTACGAGCGGAGCAGCCTTTCGCTCGCCAGCGCCCGCGGCGTGCGCAGCCGCGCGGCGATGGCGGGGGTGCATAGCGGGCTGAGCGGGGCCGGCATGATCGGGAGGGCGTGCGTCCCGTGCCAGCTGCCGTCGCCGAAGCGGATCGCGAGGTCGAGCCCTTCGCCCGCCAAGTCGACCCGGTTGTTGTTGGTCATCACCCGCAAGTCGATCTGGGGACAGGCGGCGGCGAAGCGATCGAGCCGGCCCATCAGCCAGCCGGTCGCGAACGTGCCGACCACGCCCAGCGTCAGCACTTCGCGGAGACGCCCGTCGGCATAGCGGTCGAGTGTCGCGCCGATCCGGTCGAACGAGTCGGCGATGATGGGCACCAGCGCCTGCCCCTCGTCGGTGAGCGCGAGCCCGCGCGGCAGGCGGCGGAACAGCGGGACGCCGAGCCGCGCCTCGAGCGAAGCCACCTGATGGCTGACCGCGCCCTGGCTGACGCACAGCTCGATGCCCGCGCGCGTGAAGTTGAGGTGGCGCGCCGCGGCTTCGAACGCGCGCAGGCCGTTGAGCGGGAGCTGGGCGCGATCCATGAGCGAGGCATGAGCTGAATTGGGGGCTGTGTCGAGAATTGATGCTTTGCCGGGATGGGCACCCGACGGGCAGAAAAGCGCATCCAGTGAGGAGATTGCGCGATGCGGACGCATGCTATCCTGTTGAGCACAGTGATGCTCGGGCTATGGGCGGCGGGCTGCCAGCCCTCGGCCAACACCGCGGCGGCGGACCCGAGCCATCAACAAAAGCAGGAGCAGGCGCCGCTGGAGATCGCGCTGTGGCCGGCGGGAATGGCGATCGCCAAGCCCGAACTCGATGGGCCGGAGGAACATGGCGAGGGCAAGAACCCGATCGCCGGGCGCCCGCTCAACTGGATCAGGAATGTCGAGCGGCCGACCATGACGGTCTATCGGGCGAAAGGCCGCAACACCGGCGCGGCGCTGATGGTCTATCCCGGCGGCGGCTATCAGGCGCTGGCGATCGACCTTGAAGGGACCGAGATCTGCGACTGGGCGACCGCGAAGGGGATCACCTGCATCGTCCTCAAATACCGGGTGCCGCAGATCTGGTGGAAGCGCGGGGTGGAGAAGCAGCCCGATCCCTTCCTGCCGCTCCAGGACGCGCAGCGCGCGATGGGCCTATTGCGCCGGCGGGCGGCGGAGTTTGGCGTCGATCCGCACAAGATCGGCGTGATCGGCTTTTCGGCGGGCGGGCATCTGGTGACCGCGATCAGCAATGCGACCGGGCGCAGTTATGCCCCCATCGACGCTGCCGATGCGCTGAGCGCGCGGCCCGATTTCGCGATGCCGCTCTATCCGGGGCATCTCTGGGCGAAGACCGGCGTGGCGCTATCGCCATGGAACCATATCCGCGCCGATTGCCCGCCGACCTTCATGGTGCAGGCCGAGGACGATCCGGTCGATGATATCCGCCATTCGATCACTTACTTTATGGCGCTGCGCGAGAAGAAGGTGCCGGTCGAGATGCATATCTACGCGCATGGCGGCCATGCCTTCGGCGTGCGGCCGACCGATCAGCCGATCACGCGCTGGCCCGAACTCGCCGAGCGCTGGCTGCACATGATCGGGATGATCTAGGCGGAATGATCTAATCCCTCACGCGCTCCAGCACGGCGGCGCAGAGCGCGGCGACGGTCTCGCCATGCGTGAGGTGGAGAAAGCGTCCGCCGCCTTCGATCGGCGCGATCGTCACGCCGGGAAGCGTCGCCTTCCAATGCTCGGCGGCCGCGCCTTCGAACTGGTAGAGCGGGTCGCCCCTGCCATAGGCGATCGTCCAGCCGGCGCCGTCCTCCAGCGGAACTGCGCGCGCGCCGCCCCCCTGGGTCAGCATCTCGTTGAGGAAACCGCGCATCCCCAGCGCGCATTGGCGCCCGGACCGGGCGATGATCGCCATCTCCTCCGGATCGTCGAGCGCGGCGAGATCGGCGGCGCTGCCCGCCACGCTTTCGCGCATCAGCCGCGAGATCGATTCCGAACTGGTGCGGCGCGAGAGCAAGCGGGCGAGCCCCTCGGCGAGCCAGGGGCGGTCGTAGAAGACCGCGCGCCCCGCGCCCATCATCCCCGAACGCACCCGGTCCAGTTCGACGGGCGGATCGGGGCCGAGCAGCACCCCGCCCAGGATGCGCTCGGGCAATGCCGCGGCGGCAGTGACCGCGCCCGAGGCGAAGCCGCGCGAGACGATCAGTGCCTCCGCGCAGCCGAGCGCGTCGAGCACGTCGGCGAGATCGTGAGTCACGGTGCGATAGGGATCGCCTTCGACGAAATCGGTGAGGCCATAGCCCGCACGGTCGAAGATGATCGGGCGGAGTCCCTGCGCCTGGAGCTGAGCGACGAAGCGCAGCGAGATCGATCGGCTCATCGTGTTGGTCTGGAAGATCACCATCGGAAAGCCCTTGGCCGGGCCATGATCCGCCACTGCGATCTGCCCCGGCGCCCAGCTGCGCGCGACCAGCCGCAGCGGTTCTTCGCTGGCCTGGCCGATGTTGAGCGCGATGTCGCACGCGCTGGCGAGCCCGGCCAGCGCATCGACTTCGGAGACGATACGGGTCAGGTCGACCGCGGTCTCCACGCCGCATGCGATGAACACGATCTTGAGGTCGGACTTCACGGCATGTTCGGAAATGCGCATCGCGTGCGCCACCTGGCCCCGGGTGCCGCCCGAGGCGATGCCGCGCGCGATGCGGGCCTGGCGCAGCGTCAGGTCGAACAAGTCGGCGAAGAGCCGGTCGATGCCCACGGGCGTGCGCAAGTCGCCCGCGGCGAGCCGCATCGCCTCGCGCACCAGATCGGTCTGCCGGGCGGCGCCGCACTTGGCCATCGCGCTGGCGACCAGCTTGCGCGCGGTTTCATAGGCGATCCCGGCGTGATCGGCGGCGGTGCGCAGGTCGCCTTCCTGCGTGAGCACGCTGATCAGCCGCGCCTCGGACCGAGTGAAGCCATGCGCGCGGGCGGCGCGGAGCCAGCCATTGTTGTCGGGCCGGAAGGCGACCAGTGCGTAGCGGGCCTTGCCGGCGGCGAGCGCAACGCGAACTTCGTCGCTGAGCGGCCAGGTCGCGGCGGCGCGACTGTCGCCGGCGGCGATCGCGACGGGGCGGCCGCTGCGGTCCTGTGCGATCATCGACAGGCGCGGCTCGCCCTGCGCGACGTTGCGCACCATCATTTCGCTGGCATCGACCGGACCCAGCCAGGTGCGGAAGCTTTGATCGGCGACAGTGACCGCGCCGGCCGCATCGCAGGCGGCCGAGGCGAAGGAGCCCGGCATGACTTCGGCGATCGATCCCTCGACCCGCGCGGCGGCGGTATCGAGCGCCTCGGCCAGGCTCTCGGGCGCGTCGGCGATGGCGGCGTGAAAACCCTCCACATCGTCCGCGAACAGGAAGAGCGGTGAGCTCTCGCGCTCCACCTTGCGGAAACGGTCGAGGAATCGGGCGGCGCGCATCATGACCTGGGGGTTAAAGCGCAATTTTCCACGCCGGTACCCCCAAATGGGGGGCGTGCGCGTCCGTAAGACGGCCTAGCCCCGCAGAGATTGGGACTGACCAATGCCAAGAGGGAATTATCGAATGCGTAAATTGCTCGTTGCCGCCGCGCTTGCGCCCGCCGCCCTGCTGCTGACGGCCGCCGCGCCGCAGGACGTTCTCGATCAGGTCGAAGCCAAGGCGACCGAATTGCTTGGCCAGAAGGGCCTGAACCCCACCGGCTGGGTCAACAACGGCTCGCTCGAGCAGGGCGGCAAGGCCTCGGTGAAGGTCTCGCTGAAGGGCGGCGCGGTCTACAGCATCGTCGGCATGTGCGACAATGGCTGCACTGATCTCAACACCGTGCTGACCGACGCCAGCGGCAACGAAGTCGACAGCGACGTCGAAGCGGACGATTTCCCGCTGCTCGTGACCGACAAGTCGGGCACCTTCACCCTGACCGTGACCATGGTGGGGTGCAAGACCTCGACCTGCCGTTACCGGCTGAAGTCGTACAGCAAGTAAGTCGCCGACCCTGGAGAACGGGCTCGCGGGAAACCGCGGGCCCGTTTGCTATTGGGGCGCGGGGATTTTGGTGTCAGGCTGGGTTCAGGCGGCGCAGCGGAGACACAGGCCATGAGACCGATCGTCCTTATGCTCGCCGCCATCGCGCTCCTCGGCAACGCCAGCCCGGCGCAGCAGCGCGGCGTGCGCGGCGACGCCACGCCGATCCCCGCCGATTGCCCGCTCAAGGTTGAGTTCGGCAGCTATGCAATGGGGATCGATCGGAACGCCTATGACGCGATCGACCGCCTGTTCGCCCGCGATCGCGGCGTCCGGCGCGTGGTGCGCCAGCGCTGGGGCAGGGAGGGTGAGGTGACTCTGTGCGCGATTACCCGCAACCCCGCCGATGCGAAGCGGCTCGGCCAGCGGGCGCGGGCGCTGGTGCCCGCAAGACCGCGCGGGCCAGTGACGATCAGCGGGCGCGGGCTGAAGCCGTATCAGTCGCCGGCGCCCCGGCCCAAGCCGCCGGCACGGCCGAACCGCTAAGGGCAGGGCGGCGAAGGGCAGGGCAGGGGATGCAGCTGCCCTTGATCGCCGCGCTGCTGCTCGGCAGCCCCGCGCAGGATGACGCCTTGTGCGATGCGCTCAGGCAGGTCGTAAGTGCCGCGCCCGACGATTTTCAAAAGGTGCGCGGGGCACTGGTCGAGCACACCGACGATAGCTGGCAGCAGATGAAGCGGGATCCCGGCTCAAGGCCGGATGACGCGGTGTTTCGGGTGGCCGGGGACTTAGTCCGCTAGCATTCGATCGTCGAACAGCCCGAACACCAGCGTCGAGGCATAAAAGGCGATCGCCTTTTCGCGCTCCATCGTGCTCGCCCATTTGCGCATGTCGAAGGCGGCGTTCTGGAGCGCCATCAGCGCCTGTGACGCGACCAGCGGGTCGATCGCGCGGATCGATCCTTCCGCGATCCCGTCCGACAGCATGCCGGCGAAGCGCCGGGCGATCCGGTTAGAGCGGTCGATCATCGTGGTGCGGACGCGCGGCGGCAGGCCCGAGAGCGCGGTTGTGCGCAGCAGCGGCCCGCGTTCGGAGAACTGGACGTCGAGCAAGGTCGCGATCGTGCTGGCGAGCCGGTCCCAATGGCTGCCGCCATGATCCTCGGCCAGCCGCTGGGCCTCGGCGATGATGTCGAAGCTGCGCTTGTAACAGGCGATCACCAACTCGTCCTTGGCGTCGAGATGGTGATAGAAACTGCCCTTGGTGACGTTGAGCTCGCTCGCGATCCGCTGGACCGATGCGCCGCGATAGCCGAGTTCGTTGATCAGGCGGGTGGCGGCGAGCAGGAAGGCCTCGCGCCCCGGCTCGGGCTCGTCATGCTCGAGGTCGAGCAACGTGGGCGCCCAATGCTGGTTCGCGCCGACGATGCCGTGCGCGAACACTTCCATCAGCCGCGCCTCGACGCGGGGATATTCGTCGATCTCGTAGCGCGTCAGCCAGGCGGGCAGCCAGAAGGTGTTTTCGAGCAGCACATGCGCGCGTGCGCCGTACAGGTCGGTTTCGGCGCGGTTGGCGGGATCGCCCCACAGGCTGCGCGTCTTGCGAAAGATCGCGCGCCACCGGTCGAGCAGCTCGCCCTTCACTGGATCCTCCATCGCGCGAAGGTCCGAAAGGATCGCGAAATCGCGTTCGTCGCCGCGGCGGATGCGCGCGAGCCGGTCCATGTTGATCGCGAGGTAGCGCTGGACGCGAAGCTCGGGCGCGGCTTCGGCGAGCGCCTCGTCAAGCATGGCATCGAGCCGTTCGAGTGTCTGTTCGAACGCCGCTGCCGCCAGGTCTTCCTTGCGCTTGAAATAATAGGTCACGCTGGTCGTATTGAGCCCGACGCGGCGCGCGACATCGGCGAAGGTCATGCCCTTCGCGCTCTGTTCGTTGATCGCGTCGGCGGCGGCGGCGAGGATCGAATCGCGCTTGGCCTGGAACCGCTTGGTCCCAGCCCGCTTGTCAGCTTCGGATTCGAGCTTCCCCGGCGCGTCCATCGGGATAGCTTAGACAATTCGATCCGAACCCAAAGCGGTTTTTTAGAATTCGCGTGCCCGGTATGGAACGCGCTTTTTCATGGGCTCATCCTCTTTACCGAATATCCGGTACGCTCTAAGCCCGGCTCGGCCATTATCAGGAGAGCATCCGTGGACTTCACGCTGACCGAACGCGAAACCTATTTCCGCGACCGCGTGAAGGCTTTCATCGACACGAAGATACGCCCGCGCGACGGGGATTACCGCAAGGAAACCTATTCGGGCGACCGCTGGAAAGTGAACCGGGTGCTGGAGGAAGTGAAGGCCGAGGCGAAGGCCGCCGGGCTGTGGAATTTCTTCATGCCGCCGCATTCGGGCCAGACTCATGTCGACGACAGTTTCGCGTTCAAGGGCACGCAGCTCACCAACCTCGAATATGCGCTGTGCGCCGAGGAGATGGGGCGCGTGGGCTGGGCGTCCGAGGTGTTCAATTGCTCGGCGCCCGACACCGGCAATATGGAGGTGCTCCACCGCTACGGCACGCGCGCGCAGAAGGAGGAATGGCTGGGTCCGCTGATGGAAGGCGAGATCCGTTCGGCCTTTTTGATGACCGAACCGGCGGTGGCGTCGTCCGACGCGACCAACATCCAGACCTCGATGGTGCGCGACGGCGACGGCTATGTGATCAACGGCCGCAAATGGTGGTCCTCGGGCACCGGGGACTCGCGCTGCAAGATCGCGGTCGTGATGGGGAAGACCAATCCGGACGCCTCCAGACATTCGCAGCAGAGCCAGATCCTGGTGCCGCTGGACGCGCCCGGCGTGACGATCGAGCGGATGCTTTCGGTTTATGGGTATGATCACGCGCCGCACGGGCATGGCGAAGTGGTGCTCGAAAATGTCCGGGTTCCGGCCAGCAACATTCTGCTCGGCGAAGGCCGCGGATTCGAGATCGCGCAGGGCCGCCTCGGGCCTGGCCGCATCCATCATTGCATGCGCACGATCGGCACAGCCGAGGAAGCGATCGAAGCGATGGCCAAGCGGCTCGTCAGCCGCATCGCCTTCGGCAAGCGCATCTCGGATCATTCGATCTGGGAACAGCGAGTCGCGCGCGCGCGGATCGATATCGAGATGACGCGGCTGCTGTGCCTCAAGGCCGCCGACATGATGGACAAGGCCGGCAACAAGGCCGCCCAGCTCGAGATCGCGATGATCAAGGTCCAGGCGCCGATGATGGCGCTGCAGATCATCGACGACGCGATCCAGGCGCATGGCGGCGCGGGCGTTTCGGGCGATACCGACCTCGCGCATAACTGGGCGGGCATTCGTACGCTGCGGCTCGCGGATGGGCCGGACGAGGTCCACAACCGGGCGATCGCGCGGAACGAGTTCGGGAAATGGGCGGAGTATAAGGCTGACCGGGTGTCGTCGGGCGAGATCGGGGTGGCGCGGTGAGCCGCTACCAGTGCTCCTGCGAAGGCAGGAGCCCAGGGTGATCGAGTGCAGTCCTTTGTAACCCCGGGGTTCCTGCCTTCGCAGGAACACGGGAGTTTTTGAAGAGGTAAGATGAAAGCCGCATTGCTCCGCGAACCCAAGACTCCGCTCACGATCGAGGAGGTCGCCCTCTCGGAACCCGGCCCGCGCGAGGTGCTGATCCGCACCGCAGCGGCGGGGGTTTGCCGGTCGGACCTGCACTTCGCCGACGGGGCATGGCCGCATCCGATGCCCACGGTGCTGGGGCATGAGGCAGCGGGGGTGGTCGAGGCGGTCGGCAGCGCTGTCGTCAGCGTTAAGCCGGGCGATCATGTCATCACCTTCTTCACGGTGTTCTGCGGCACGTGCGAGTTCTGCGTAAGCGGGCGGCCGTCGCTTTGCGTCGATCCCTCGACGCGGCGCAGCAAGGACCAGCCCTCGCGGCTGGCGATGCCCGATGGCACGCCGGTGAACCAGTTCATCAACCTCTCGGCCTTCGCCGAATATATGCTGGTCCACGAAAATGCCTGTGTCGCGATCGACAAGGCGATGCCGCTCGACCGCGCGGCGTTGCTGGGCTGCGCGGTGATCACCGGGGCGGGAGCGATCTTCCATGATTCGAAGGTGCAGCCGGGCGAGAGCGTCGCAGTGATCGGGGCCGGTGGGATCGGGTTGAGCGCGATCAACGCGGCGAAGATCGCGGGGGCGGGGATGATCGTCGCGATCGACCCGGTGCCCGAAAAGCGCGCGCTGGCGATGACGATGGGCGCCACTCATGCGATCGACGCGAGCGCCGACGATGTCGCCAAGCAAGTGATGAAGCTCACGGGCGGCGGCGCGCATTATGCGATCGAAGCGGTGGGGCGTTCGAGCACCGCCGAACTCGCCTGGAACATCCTGCGCCGGGGCGGCACCGCGACGATCCTGGGAATGATCGCGCCGGGCAACACCGTGAACTTGCCCGGCCACACTTTTCTCAGCGGCAAGAAGATCCAGGGATCGTCTTTGGGCTCGACGCGCTTTCCGATCGACATGCCGCGGCTGGTGAAGATGTACCTCGACGGGCTGCTCGATCTCGACACGATGGTCGCCGAACGGATCGGACTGGAGGACGTCAACGAAGCGCTGGAAAAGCTCCGCAAGGGCGATACCGCGCGTTCGGTGATCCTGTTCGAATGAGCGATATGGACGAAGGGAAGCTGGGCGACTGGCTGGCGGCGAACGTCGCGGGGTTCGCGGGGCCCTTCACGGTCGAGAAATTCGCGGGCGGGCAGAGCAACCCGACCTACCGGATCGATGCGGCGAGCGGAGCCTATGTGCTGCGCCGCAAGCCGTTCGGGGCGATCCTGCCCTCCGCGCATGCGGTGGACCGCGAGCATCGGTTGATTGCGGCGCTGCACCCCACCGGCTTTCCGGTGGCGAGGCCCTATGGGCTTTGCGAGGACGACGGCGTGATCGGCTCGGCCTTCTACATCATGGAGATGATCGAGGGGCGGACGCTGTGGGATGGATCGCTCCCCGGCATGGCGCCCGCCGCGCGCACGGCGCACTATAATGCCATCACCGATACGCTCGCGGCGTTGCATTCGGTCGATTACGAGGCGGTGGGGCTGGGCGACTACGGCAAGCCGGGCAATTATTTCGAGCGCCAGGTCGGGCGCTGGTCGAAGCAGTACAAGGCCAGCCAGACCGACGATCTGCCCGAGATGGAGCGGCTGATCGAATGGCTGCCCGCCACGCTCCCCGAACAGACGCGGACCAGCATCGTCCATGGCGATTTCCGCATCGACAACATGATCTTCGATGGCACGCAGTCCAAGGTGCTCGCGGTGCTCGATTGGGAGCTATCGACGCTCGGCGATCCGCTGGCGGACTTCTCCTATTATCTGATGAGCTGGGTCACCCAGCCCGAGGGGCGTTCGGGCGTGATGGGGCTGACCGGCGAAAGCGGCATCCCGCCGCTGGAGGATGTCGTCGCGCGCTATTGCGCGGCGACGGGGCGCGACGGCGTGCCGCGGCTCGACTGGTATTTCGCCTATAATCTGTTCCGGTTGGCGGGCATCGTTCAGGGCATCAAGAAGCGGATCATCGACGGGAATGCCTCTTCCACGCAGGCGCAGGCGACGGTCGAGCGGATGCCGGGGCTGGTCGCGGCGGCGTGGCGCTTCGCGGAAAAGGCGGGGGCATGAATCTCTTCGATCTCTCGGGCAAGGTCGCCATCGTCACCGGCTCCACGCGCGGCATCGGCAAGGCTGCCGCCGAGGCGCTGGCCGAGCATGGCGCGAAGGTCGTGATCTCCAGCCGCAAGCAGGATGCGTGCGACGCGGTGGCCGCCGCAATCAACGCGCGGTTCGGCGAGGGCATGGCGATCGCGGTCGCGGCGAGCATCTCGGACAAGGCGGCGCTCCAGGACCTCGTCGACGCCACGCTCGCGGCGTTCGGGCGGATCGATCGACGGAGGCGTGACGATCTAAATCCCCCTCCCGCTTGCGGGAGGGGCTAGGGGAGGGGAGTCGTCTGACGGTAAGTTAGACGATGCGGACAGGCCCTCCCCCAATCCCTCCCGCAAGCGGGAGGGGAGCGAAGATGGGAGAGATTATGCGGTTCACGGGCAAATCGATCATCGTCACCGGCGCCGGCTCGGGCATCGGACGGGCTGCCGCCACCTTGTTCGCGGCCGAGGGCGGCAGCGTGATCGCGGCGGATATGTCCGACACCATCCATGCCGCGGTCGAGGCGATCAGGGAGGCGGGGGGCACTGCCATCGCGGTCGAGATGGACGCGGGTTCGGAGCCCGATGTCGCCGAAACCGTCGAGCTAGCCTGCGCGGAATTCGGCGGGCTCGATATCTTCTATGCCAATGCCGGGATTTCGGGCGGGCTGGAGAGCGTGCTCGAACAGAGCGTCGAGCTTTGGGCCGAAGTGCTCCGCGTCAATTTGATCGGCCCGTTTCTCGCGATAAAGCATGGCGCCCCCAGGATCGTCGAGCGGGGCATGGGCGCGATCGTCTGCACCGCGAGCGTCGCCGGGCTGCGCTCGGGCGCGGGCGGATCGGCCTATTCGGCGAGCAAGGCCGGCGTGATCAACCTCGTCCAGACCGCCGCGCAGCAGCTCTCGACCTCGAACGTGCGGGTCAACGCGGTCTGTCCCGGGCTGATCGAGACCGGCATGACCGAACGCGCCTTCACCTATGCGCGCGAAAAGGGAGTCGAGGACAAGCTCGGCCAGCTCAACCCGCTGCGCCGCGCGGGCGCGCCCGAGGAAATCGCCCGGGTCGCCGCCTTCCTCGCCAGCGACGATGCCAGCTATGTCAACGGCCAGGCCTGGGTGGTCGATGGCGGGCTCTCCACCAGCCACCCGGTGACGCGGCAGATTTTCGGCAAGACAGCGTTCTGAGATTGACTCGTTACGCCTGCTAAACCAGCTTCCTCCGCCTCGGGGGCGAGAGGAGAGAAGTCATGCGTATCCTGTTCAAGGCGCTGATCGCGCTGGGCATCTTCATGAACGTCGCGCCTGCGTTCGCGCAGGAAGTCATCGTCACCGCCAGCCGTCGCGGCGGTTATCTCAACAGCTATGCCGATGGCGACACAAAGCCCTTCGTCCATCTGCGCCGCCAGGCCGATTATGTCGTGCAGACCGTCCGCATCGTCGGCGACACGCGCGAGGAAGGGAAACGGCGCGAGGAAGTCTATGCGATGGTGCGCAACGCCGTGGAGATGGCGGGCAAGCAGGGCGTCGAGCTTTCGACCGGCAATTACATCATCGAACCGCTGACCATGGCGAACTACACCAACCTCACGCTCAGCGGGGACGGGCGCGCGGATACCTCGGTCGCGACCTTCCTCGTCAAGGTGAAGCTCGAACCCGGCATGGACGCCAAGACCGCGCTGGGCCGGATCGGCAAGTTCATCGCGGCGGTGCCCGCGGTGGGCCGGGCGGAGATGCAGGCGGTCGGCGACCTGACGCTTTCGGTGGTCAATCCGGACCAGTATCGCGGCCAGATTATCGGCCTGATCGCCGAGGACGCGAAAGGCAGCGCCGCGATGTTCGGATCGGATTATGGCGTCGAGATCAGCGGGCTCGACAAACCGGTCGAATGGACGCGAGGGAGCCTGACCGAAGTTTTCCTGTACTTGCCGGTCGAATACACGATCCGGCCCAAGGGGGATTAGCCTTCTGTTTAGCCCCTCCCCTTGAAGGGGAGGGGCTTTATGTCGTCAATCCCTTACCCGGATCAGCCCCTCCTGAGTGACGCTCGCCACCAGCCGGCCATCACGCGAGAAGATCTGTCCGCGGTTGAAGCCGCGCGAATGACCCGACCAAGGGCTGTCGGTCGAATAAAGCAGCCATTCGTCGAAGCGGAACGGCTCGTGCAGCCACACCGCGTGATCGAGACTGGCGGTCTGCACCTTGCCGTCCATCCAGCCGACCCCGTGCGGCATCATGCAGGTGCCGAGCAATGTCATGTCGGTGGCATAGGCGAGCATCGCGCGGTGGAGCGCGGGATCGTCGGGCAAAGGCGCGGCGACGCGGAACCAGCTATTCTGGCGCGCCGCCTGTTTCTCGGGCCGGAACCAGCTGCGCGGGCTGACCGGGCGAATCTCGATCGGGCGGGCCCGCAGGAAGAAGCGGCGGAGCTTTTCGGGGACCTGATCCTCGATTTCCTGCCGCAGATCGCGTTCGCTGCGCAGCGTATCGGGATCGGGGACGTCGGGCATCGCGTCCTGATGGTGCAGCCCCTCGGCGGGCAGCTGAAAGCTCGCCGCCATGTTGAGGATCGGCTTGCCCTTCTGCATCGCGATCACCCGGCGGGTGGCGAAGCTGCGTCCTTCAAAATCGCGGACGACGCGGTAGATGATCGGGTGATCCTCATCGCCGGGCCGCATGAAATAGGCGTGGAGCGAGTGAGCCGCCTTACCGTCCTCCACCGAACATTGCGCGGCCTGGAGCGCCTGGCCGATCACTTGCCCGCCGAATACCCGGCCCACGCCGCCGGGCTGGCGACTACCGCGATAGAGATCGGTGTCGATTTCCTCGACGGTGAGCAGATCGATGAGCTGCTCGACCTGCGCTTCGGGCGTGGCGGCGCGTTCGGGGGGACTATCGGCCAAACCTGACTCCGTTCGTGCTGAGCTTGTCGAGGCACCGTTCTTCTTTCTCGCTCAAAAAAGAAAGACGGCCCTTCGACAAGCTCAGGGCGAACGGTGTTGGGTTAGTATCCCGCAGCCTCCGCCAGTGCGTTGGCGTGGAAGTTGGTGTCGCCGAACATCTCGGCAAGGACGCGGGCGCGCTTCATGTAGAAACCGATATCATATTCGTCGGTCATGCCGATACCGCCGTGCATCTGGACGCCTTCCTGCACCGCGAGCGTGGTGGCGAGGCCGGTCATCGCCTTGGCGACCGCGACGGCTTGCGCCGCGTCCTGCCCCGCGTCGAGCAATTGCTGTGCCTTGAGGACAGCGGCGCGGGCGACTTCCATCTCGCTATAGAGGTGCGCGGCGCGGTGTTGGAGCGCCTGGAAGCTGCCGATCGCGACGCCGAACTGCTTGCGGTCGTTGAGATAGGCGACTGTCATATCCATCGCGCCGCCGCCGACGCCGAGCATTTCGGCTGAAGCGCCGGTGCGGCCGGCGGAGAGGAGGCGGGCGAGGGGGGCGTCGCCCTGATCGACTTCGCCGATCACCGCGTCGGCATCGACTTCGACGCCCTCGAACGTGAGGCGCGCGGCGATGCTGGCGTCGGCGAGACGCTCGGGGGTGGCGGTGAGGCCCCTGGCGTCCTGCGGGACCGCGAAGAGCGTGGTGCCGCCGCCGGTGTTCGCGGCGACGATCAGCAGGTCGGCGACATGGCCGTGCGTGACGAACCGCTTCGCGCCGGTGAGGCGGAATCCGTTGCCGCTGCGCTCGGCCTTCATTTCGACCTTGCCGTCATGCTTCGAACGCTCGTCGATCGCGAGCGCGGCCACGGTGTCGCCGCTGAGGATCCCGGGAAACCAGCGGTCGCGCTGCGCCGAGTCCTTGAGCGCTTCGACCGCGGCGATGGCGGTTGTGAGGAAGGGGGAGGGCGAGAGGTTGCGCCCGATCTCCTCGAGGATCGTGCCCGCCTCGACATGGCCGAGGCCCAGGCCGCCATCGGCCTCCGGGATGATCACGCCGGTGAAGCCCATTTCGGCGAATTGCTTCCACAAATCGCGGCTGAAGCCGGTCGCGTCGTTGGCATCGCGGAGCGCGCGCATGTGGCTGATGGGGGCGGCATCGGCGACGAAATCCTTCGCCGTGTCGCGGAGCATCTGCTGTTCGTCGTTGAGGTAGAGGGGCATTTCTTCTTCTTTCTTCTGCTCCCTCTCTCCGCTTGCGGGGAGAGGGCCGGGGAGAGGGGGCTATCGAGGATGCATTGCACTTGCCCCTCTCCCTCGCTTCGCTGCGCTCGCTTGCCCTCTCCCCTGAAGGGGAGAGGGAATTTAAGAGGGCAAATCCAAAATGCGCTTGGCGACGATGTTGAGCTGGACTTCGCTCGTCCCGCCCTCGATCGAATTGCCCTTGGTGCGCAGCCAGGCGCGCGGGGCGTGACCGTGGTTCGAGGCGTCGCTCTCCCATTCGAGGCTGTCGCTGCCGCCCGCCGCCATCAGCAGCTCGAAGCGCGCCTTGTTCAGTTCGGTGCCGTAATATTTCATCATCGAAGGCTGGGCCGGATGCGCCTTGCCGGCCTTGAGCTCGTCGATGAACTTCTCCGACATCGCCGTGAACGCCTTGGAGCGGACATCGAACAAAGCGATCTGGGCGCGCAGGATCGGATCGACTCCCTTGCGCGCTGCGTCGATCAGCGGATCGCCGCCCCCGGCAAGGCCGAAGCCCGAGATCATCTCGCGCTCATGCCCCAGCAGGAATTTGGCGACGTCCCAGCCCTTGTTGAGTTCGCCCAGCAAATTTCCCTTGGGCACCTTCACATTGTCGAAGAAGGTTTCGCAAAAGGGCGAGCTGCCGCTGATCAGCAGGATCGGCTTGGTGCTGACGCCTTCGCTGGCCATGTCGAACAGGAGGAAGCTGATGCCGGCCTGCTTGACGGTCTTGTCGGTGCGGACGAGGCAGAAAATCCAGTCGGCCTGATCGGCGTAGCTGGTCCAGACCTTCTGGCCGTTGATCAGGAAATGATCGCCCTTGTCCTCGGCAGAGGTCTGCAATCCCGCGAGATCGGAGCCAGCGCCCGGCTCGCTATACCCCTGGCACCAGCGGATTTCGCCGCGGGCGATCTTGGGCAGATGCTCGAGCTTCTGTTCCTCGGTGCCGTACTTCAGCAGTGCGGGCCCGAGCATCGAGATGCCGAAGCTGTTGAGCGGGTTGCGGCAATGGAGCGCCGCCATTTCCTCGCGCAGGATCTTGGTCTCGGCGGCGCTCAGCCCGCCGCCGCCATAGGCGCTGGGCCAGTCGGGGACGGTCCAGCCGCGCGCGCCCATGCGGTCCATCCAGAGTTTCTGGTCCGGATGCGCGAACACCGGATTGCGGCCGCCCCAGGTGGCTTCCTTGTCGGACTTTACCGGGGTGCGCATGGCGGGCGGACAGTTCGCCTCCAGCCAGGCGCGGGTTTCGAGGCGGAATGTTTCGAGGTCTTCGGTCATGCTT
>Ga0164241_10002037_pt1 | contig 22903 bp, 19 predicted proteins | sample OricomyardsoilBY_FD_108780 | JGI IMG/M metagenome (GOLD analysis project Ga0164241, IMG submission 108780) | Backyard soil microbial communities from Emeryville, California, USA - Original compost - Back yard soil (BY) | ecosystem: Environmental > Terrestrial > Soil > Unclassified | place: USA... | reverse complement strand
CCGCAGCTCCCCTTGCAGAACCTGCCGTGACGTCCCTCGGTCCCACCGCACGACGCGCCTCGGGCTGCTGTCGTGCAGATAGCTCATGCCGAGCGCCTGCGAGATTTCACAGGAAGATCAGAAGATCAGAAGGTTTGATTGCTCGCCGCGCCATTCGGCGCGCAACGCAACGCCAAACGGGCTGGCGGCAGCGCCAATCCCCCCAAATCTCTCGGCCTTCTGCCCTTCTGATCTTCCTGTGAAAAAATCTCGATCGTGCGAGGTGGCTTGTATCCGCTACAGGAGCTTCTGCGAGTTGGGGATGCAGTTTGGCAGCCCTAGCCGCTTACGCCGTAGACGCCGGTGCGCAGCAAGGACGGCACGCTGCCGGTCGACTCGAAGTGGAACAGCGAGCGGGCCATCGCCTCGGCGTGACGATGACCGGGGTAGTAGAATTGTTTCGGAAAGCTGCGCAGCGGACCACGCAGCACCACCTTGTGGATGTGCTCGAGCATGAGCGCGTTGTGCACGAAGCCGATGCCGCTCTGCGGGTCAGCAAGGGTCGCGCCCGGGTAACCGCCCCACGGCGGCGTACCGGTGCCGTAGCCGATGGCGGGCCAGTAGTTGACCGCGACCGTGCCGTAGCGCAGCTCGTCGACCGCGCGATCGACGGCGGCCTGAACGCTCGGGTCACCTTCGGCGGCGCTGGGTACGAACAACATGGCGTTCAGGGTGCCCCACACTTCGTCGTTCAAAAACCGCATCGCCGTCGCCAAAAAGGCCTCCGGATCAGCCTCGTCCAGCTCGACCACGCTGAGCAACGGACAGAACGGCTCCAGCTGAAAAGACTCGGCCCCCGAGCCCGGCGTGAGGCCGGTCAGCAGCGTCCACGGCAGCTGCCCCTCCCCCGCCGGCGCCTTCCAAACGCGCCCCGGGATCCCTTTGGCGGTGAGCGCCGCGTAGCGGGCCACCGCGCCGGGATAGTACGCCGGGCGTGCGGGCTGGGCCGTGAACAGAGCTTCGAGCCGTGAGGTGAGCGCTTCCGCCAGGTGCTTGGGCACGACCAGCAACTTTGCGGCGTTGCAATTGAACGACGCATTGTTGAAGAACATGCCGCCAATGCTCTCGGCCACGTCCGCAAGCTCGCGTTCACTGTAGTGCCCCGGCGTCACGACCACGGGGCTGATGTTGCCGAGCTCACTGGTGACGGTCTTTTGCAAGAGCGGCTGGCCCCGGCGCTGGCGCTCGACGCGCTCCGCACCCGGCGGTCCCCAGACGACCGCATCGTGCGTCTCGACCGAGCCCGTCATGTGCACGTGGTCGACGTGCGCGCTGCCGAGCAGGGCGCGCCCCGCGTCGACGCCGCCGTACACGATGGCGAGGCCGCCCAGCTCGCTGACGGGCGCAAAAATGTGCTCGAAAATCGGACCCAAGTACGCATTCACGGGGCTCATTTTCAGCACGCAGGCTCGCCCCGCCACGAAGCATTCGTGCAGCAAATCGAGCGCGGGAATACTGGCGACGTTGCCCCCGCCCAACACCGCCACGACCGCGCCCTCGGGCGCGCGGTCGCGATAAAAACTGGCCTGGGCGCTGCGCACGTCCGCCGCGTCGACGTGGGCCGCCAGCCGCACGTCGACCGTGTACGGCATGAACAGCGCGCGATCGGCCAGCGAATGTGGCATCACGCGCACCGACACTTCGCCGTTGTCGAGCCGCTGCACGCGCTCGTCGCTCACGAACGGCGCGCCACGCTCCCGGATCTGCTGCAATGACTCGGTCAGCAACCGTACGTAGCGCTGGATGATCACGGCTCCGGCCAGCAGCTCTTCACCGAAGCCGCCGGGGCGCTCCGCGATGCCCTTCGCGGTCGCGCCCAAGCGAGCCAGCTCGTGGCCGCGGGTGCTCAAGCGAGCTCGCACCTCGTGCAGCGCCTGGAGCTTGCGCGACACCGGCGCGCGCGCGAAATCGCGAGCCGTCGCTTTCATGCGCGCGGCCACCCCCTCGACGACGGCGGGCTCGGTGACGCGCGCGGCCGCGCCCGCGCTGGCGCCGGTGAGCTGATCGCCGAAAACCGCGCCGGTTGTAGTCGAAGGTAAGTTTGCCAAGACGCCGTTGATTTTACGCGGTTTTGGTCGCGCGCGCTGCATCGCTTCCGTGCGCTTGCGCGTCGAGCTACTCTCGAAAGGCTATGGCAGAAGGCCCGCGAGCGCCCCTGCTCCGCGCCATGCCCGGCGCCCCCATGGGAGCGACCATTCCCCCGCAATCCCAGAGCCAGTTGGCTTCGTCACGTGACGAGGGCGACCCGCACGAGTCGGTCACCATCGCGCCGCCGGCGCCCAGCTTCGACGACCTGCTGCGCGGGGCGACGCCGGTCCCGTCGCTTTCGAACCGCAGCGATCAACACTTTCGCGCCGCGGCGGACGCCGGCTCGCGCGCCGGCTCGAGCCTCACGGAGCTGTCGAAAATCGTCGCCGAGCTCTCGGCGGGACTTTCGGGAGCGCGCCAGGCCAACGAACAGCTCGTGCAGGAGCTCAGCACGCTACGAGCGATGCTCGGCTCCGCCAACGAACAGCAACTGTCACTCCGCGAGCGCATCGCGCAGCTGGAGCAAGAGCTGATGCTCAGCCAAAGCGCGGCCGAGCGCGATCGACAATTCTTGACCGAGCAACACGACGAATTCTTGGCCGCCATCTTGGAGGAGCACGAAGAGGCGTTGCGCGCGCGTGACAGCCAAGGCGACACCAAACGCATGAGCGGCGTCGCCGAGCTGGCGCAGCAGCTGGTCGATTCCGAGTCGGCGCGGCTGTTGGCCGAGACCGAATGCGCGCGCGCCCGCGAGGCCTTGGCCAGAGCGCAAAGCCAACGCGACGAAGCGCAAAGCCGCGCCGAAAAGCGAGAACGTGAGCGCGATGAGCTACGCGCCGAAGCGTCCCAGCTGCGCGCCCGGCTCGGTACGCATCGCAGCGCGAGCACCACGCCGCCCCCGCCCGCGACCAGCACCCGCCCGCCCAGCTTTCGGCCGCCGCCGCTGTTGCAGCTCGACGCCGGTGAGCTGGATTCGACGCTGCACACGCGCAGCGCGTCACCCCGCTTGCCCAGCGTGCGGCCGCGGCTGGCGCCCCCGCCCGCTGAGCTGGAGCGCGCCGTGTACACACCGCGCCCCGTCAGCCTGACGCCCCCGTTGAGCATGGCGGGGGCGAAAGCCGCCAAAGCGGCGAAAGAGGCGACCCCCACCGTGCCGGCCCCCAAGCACGGCCCCGCCGTCACGACCGCCCCCACCGCCGAGGCGTTTCCCCGCGAGAGCACGCGCCCGGGCGTGGGCGGCCCCAAGCCGTCCGAGCCCCCGCCGCCGCCCAGCTTCGGCCCGCCGCCGTCGGGCTGGACTCCGCCTCCGCCCGCTCCCGAGCCGAGCAAAGCGCCGCGGCAGGTGGTCATTTCGGCGGCAAGCCTGCCGCCGGGCCTGGCCAGCCAGCACCCGGTCATCAAGCAGAAACCGGACCCCACGACTCGACCCCTGATCGACTATTCGCTAGGTGGAGACGGCATTCTGAGCGAAACGCTGGAAGGCGCGCGCATCTCCTCCAAGCCCCCCCGAAAATAAGTGCCACGTCCCCTGCTGCTCCGCGCGGTGCTGGCCGCTGCGGCCGCGCTGCTGTCGATCTACTTCACCAAGCTCGGCTTGTTCGCGGCCGTGGGCACGTTCGTGGCGTGGGCGTCCCTGCCACGCGTGCCCAACACCGAGCTGCGACGCGAGCGTCGGTGGCTCTTGGTCGCGGCGCTTGCGGCCAGCATCGGCCTCGTTCGCTTCCTGATCATCGAGGCCATTCCCGGCATCGTCGCGGGCGGCAATCGCTTCACCGAGCAGCGCGCCATCTCGCGCCTGCGCGAGATCTTGTTCGCCGAAGACAGCGCGCGCCGTACCGCGGCCTACGACCCCGATGGTGACCACATCGGTAGCGCCGCGCTCCTGGGCGAGCTCACCGCCGAGCTCGGTCTGCGCGGTGGCAATCGTCTGTCGGTGCCGCTGCTCGAGAGCTATCCCAAGCAGGTCGACACCAGCATCGGCCCCGCCACGGAAATCGGCGGCTATTTTCTGATCGTTTGCCTGCCCCGGCGGGGCGGCGGCTTCACGGCGCAACCGAGCGAAGCCGTCGACGAAGAGCTGGCCGAGCGCCGCTTCATTGCCTACGCTTGGCCGAGCGGCACGGCGCCGGGCCTGAACGACGCCGTCGCCCTCGACGAGCACGAGCAGATCTCGCTCGCGCCCGCCAAAACCGGGCTCCGCTACGGCTTCGCCGCGCCCCCCCGCTGCGACGACAGTGTCGCCCCCGAGACGCGCGGCGCCTGGACGGCGTGGCGCCACAAACAGCCGCGGCGGACGCTGCCCGGCGATCGCTGAACCGACGGCGGTGTGCTACGGAGGCCCCCCAAGAGATGGACGCGCAATACCGCAGCGAGATCAACCGCGACGTCGAGCCCGCCGCCCCCGGTGAGTTCGCGCCGTTGTCGCTCGGGCCGTTGCGCGTCAATCCCCCGGTCGTGCTCGCGCCGATGGCAGGGGTGACGAATTATCCGTTTCGCTCGCTGTGCAAGCGCTTCGGCGCGGGCCTGTACGTGAGCGAGATGATCACGGCGCGCCCGCTGGTCGAGGGCAACGAGAAGACGCTCAAGCTGGCCGACTTCGGCCCCGACGAATCACCGCGCAGCTTGCAGCTGTACGGAATCGATCCGTATTACGTCGGTGAAGCCGTCAAGCGTCTGATCAACGAAGGGCGCGTCGATCACATCGACATGAACTTTGGTTGTCCGGTGCGCAAGGTCACGTCCAAGGGCGGCGGCTCGGCCATCCCGGCCAAGCCCCGCTTGCTGGAGGCGATCGTGGGGGCGGCGGTGAAAGCGGCGGGCGACGTGCCGGTCACGATCAAATTTCGGATGGGCATCGACGAGAGCTGCATCACCTACTTGGACGCGGGTCGCGTCGGGGAGCAGACGGGTTGTCGCTGGGTGGGGTTGCACGCGCGCACCGCGGCCCAGCTTTACGACGGCGAAGCGCGTTGGGAAGCGATCGCGGACTTGAAGAGCAAGCTTTCCATCCCCGTGTTGGGCAACGGCGACATTTGGGAAGCGGAAGATGCCCTGCGCATGATGCGGCAGACCGGCTGCGACGGCGTGATCGTCGGCCGCGGTTGCCTGGGTCGCCCGTGGCTGTTCCGCGATTTGTCGGACGTGTTCGCGGGCCGCGAGCCACAAAACCCGCCCAACTTGGGCCAGGTGCGTGACGTGCTGTTGGAGCACGGCCAGCGCCTGGCCGCATGGTTCGGCGAGCGCCCGGCGATGCGCGCCTTCCGGCGCCACGCGACCTGGTACACGAAATGTTTCCGCAATACGGCAGAGTTGCGGGCTCGGCTGATGCAAGTCGCGACGCTCGCCGAGCTCGAGCTGACGCTGGCGGGGCTGAATGCCGCAGAGCCGTTTCCAGCCTTGGCAATGCGCGTTCCACGCGGCAAAGCCTCGGGCACGCAGACCGTGAGCTTGCCCCAGGGGTACCTGCAAAATCGCGAAGATGCGACGCCTCCTTCGGCCGAGGCCGAGGACGCGTTTTCGGGCGGCTGAAACCGAGCATCCTGTCTAGTCAAGCGGCCGTGACGGGGTTACCCTTTGCGGCGGATGCGGGAAAACGGGCTCCCCCAAGTGCTGAGGTGGCGTTGGGCGCCGTGCGCGGCCTTCGTGCTCGGCTCCGTCTCGTTCGCCGCGTTCATGCTCTTGGCGATCCCTGATCAAATCGGACAACTCCCCACCGAAGCGACGAGCGACAGCCTGCGCTTCCAGCTCGCACGCACCCAAAGCGCGCCTGCACCGCCGAGCGATTGGTCGAGCGACACCACCAACACCGCCGCCGCCACGCCGCGCCTTTCAGAGCGCACCGCCACCCGCAGCGGCGACGCCCCGACGTTCCCCAAGCGCGGCTTCTCACCGCCGCTCGAGCGTCCCGAGCCTCCACCAGCGCCTGCTCCGGCCGCGCCGCCGCCCATCCCGCCGCAACCGCAGCTGAACATCCCCCCGCCCGCGCCACCGCCTTCCCCCGCCGAGCCGCCACCGGCAGCTCCGGCGCCGCCGCCCGAGGCCACGCCGCCCGCGCAAGCCGTGCCGCCGCCGCCGGACGCGCAAGCCCCGCAGGCACCCGCACCGAACTGAGCCGAGCCCCCAGCCCCGGCGCCGCCTCGCCGCGCGCGCGAGAGAGGCAGTTAATCGTTTTCGTCATGACGAGCGCGACGGCAGATGCTGTAACACCCGCGAGCAATGACGACGCTTCTCGACCTGAGCTCCCAACGGCTCAGCTGGCGCTTCTTGGACGTACCGCACCGCGCCGGAGAGGAGCTGGGCCGTCTAGCGTCGCGCGAGCCGCAAAGCCCCGCAGGCTGGCTGCCCGCTACCGTCCCGGGTCTGTCCGCGCAAGACCTGCTCGTCGCCGGCCGTATTCCCGACCCGTACTGGGGTGATCAAGTCGGGCAAGCACGTTGGATCGAAGAGCGCGACTTCGTCTACGTCACGGAGCTCGAGCTGAGCGTCGCCGACTCCGCCCGGCGCGCACGCTTCGTGTTCGACTCGCTCGACACGTTCGCCAGCGTGTACCTCAATGGTGAGCTCGTCGCACATCACGAAAACCAGCTGCGCCGCTTGTTCGTGGACGTGAGCGGCAAGCTCGTCGCGGGCGTCAATCGGCTGGCCATCGCGTTAGAAGCCAGCATGCCGGGCACCGTACGCCGTGCCGGTCCGCCCCTACCGTACTGGAACGAGCCCTGGGAACGGCTGTACGTGCGTAAATCACAGATGAGCTATGGCTGGGATTGGGCGGCCCGAACGCCGACCGTTGGCGTCGCGGGCCCGGCCCGGTTGGAGCTGAGCCGCGGGCTTTTTGCCGACGATTTGCACGCGCAGGCGCGCCCCCACGGCGACGGCTCAGGGCTGTTCGGGGCACGGCTGAACGTCACTCCCCACGTCAGCGAAAGCGCCGAGGCCGAGCTCTTGCTGGACGGCGTCGTGGTCGCAAGCTCGCCCCTCACCCTCACGAGCGGCATGGTCCAAACCGTCGCCATCGAGCACCGCCTGCCCAACGCGCGGACCTGGATGCCGCGCGAGCTGGGCGACCCGCATTTGTATCGCGTGGGGCTGCGCATCCGCTCCGGCGCGCGCGTGCTGCACGAGGTCGAACGCCGCGTCGGCGTCCGCCGCATCGAGCTGGTCAAGCGCGACCCCGCAAGCCCCAACGGCAAGGTCTTCTACTTCAGCGTGAACGGCCAAAAGCTGTGGGCCAAGGGCGACAATTGGCTGCCGCTCGACTTTCTGCACACGCGCGTCACCCCGACGCAGTATCGAGATTACCTGCAGCTGCTGATGGCCGGCGGCGTGAACCTGCTGCGCATCTGGGGCGGCGGCATCGTCGAGCACGACGCTTTTTACGAGGCGTGCGACGAGCTAGGCCTCTTGGTTTGGCACGACTTTCACTTTGCTTGCGGCATCTACCCGGAGTCGCCCGAATTTTTGGCAGAAGTGAAGCTCGAGGCCGAAGACATCGTGAAAAAGCTGCGCTCGCACAGCTGCATCGCGCTGTGGTGCGGCAACAACGAAAACGAAGTCTTGGCGGTGCAGACGCTGCCCGACAAGCGCTTTCACCCCATTTATTACGACGTCTTGCCCGCCGTGTGCGAGGCCCTCGATCCGGATCGGCCGTATTGGCCCGGTAGCCCCGCGGCCGAATCGCGTGAGCTCCACCCCGACACCGACCAAGAGGGCGACCGCCACAATTGGGACGTGTGGTTCGGCTGGAAGAACACCGACTACATCACCGATCTTTCGCGCTTCAACTCCGAGTTTGGCGCGCAGGCGCTACCGCAGCGCGAAAGCATCGAAAGCTTCATGCGCCCGGACGAAGCCTGGAGCCCCGGCGCGGTCAGCCGCTCACAAGGCCAGAGCCCGGGCCTGGTGTTGGCGCGTCACGGCGCGCAAATGGAGAAGCTATTCTCACGGGCCGCCGCCTTTGGTCCGCCCACCAGCTTGGACGCCGCCATCGCCACCACCCAGGCCTTCCAAGCCGACACCGTCGGCCGCTACATCCGTCACTACCGGCGCAATATGAGCTTCACGGGCGGCGTCGTGCTGTGGAACTTCACCAGCACGTGGCCGAGCGTGTGCTGGGCCCTGGTCGACTTCTACCGCCGGCCCAAGCAAGCGTATTACGAGTGCAAGCGCGGCTTCGAAGCGGCAAGCGTCGGTATCGAGCCGACCGACGAAAACCAAACCCGCTACGTCGCCCACGCATCGCTCGACCGCCCCGGAAGCGTGCGCGGCACGCTGCGCCTCGAGCTCCGCGAGATCGAAAGCGGCGCCGTCAAGGCGACCGTCGAAGCCGCAATCGCCCTCGACCAACCGGGCGCCGTCGATGGCGCCACCCTGGACCTGCCGGCAGGTCTCGTGCGTCGCCGGCATGCGCTGGTCGCGACGCTGAGTCACGACGGCGGCGTTGCGCGTGACTTCCGCTACCTGGTACCGCTGGCCGACGTCGAAGGACTGGGCGGCAAGGTCACGGCTCGCCGCACCGCGGACGGAGTCGTGGTCTCGAGCAGCGGCTGGCGCCTACGGGTGGGAATAGAAAGCTACGAATCCCCGGCGATTTGGAACGACAATTATTTCGACCTTTTGCCCGGTGAGTCGCGCACGCTGAGCATCGTCCACGGCGCCGTGCCCCGGCACCTGTGGGTCGTCGCGGGAATGGGTCAGCGCGCGGCGCTGACCGGCTCGGCGGAAGTCGAGCTATAGCTCTCGGCTATGCGACGACGTCGTGCACGGTGAGGCTGAAGGACGCTCAATTGGGCGCGGCGACGCCGCCTTCGCCGCCTTCGCCGCCACTGCCGCCCGCGCCGCTTTCGGCGCCACTGCCGCCGTCGGTGCTGCCGCCGGCGCCCCCGGCCCCACCTTCGGCGCCACTGCCGGCCGTTCCTCCCGAGCCGCTCATCCCGCCCACGCCGCCCGTTCCGCCCGAGCCGCTGATCCCGCCCGTTCCGCCCGAGCCGCTGATCCCGCCCGTTCCGCCCGAGCCGCTGATCCCGCCCGTTCCGCCCGTTCCGCCCGTAAAGGTGCCCGCGAAGCTGGTGCCGGCGGTGCCGTTACCGCCACTGCCGTTGCCTCCCGTGGACTTACCGCCGCTGCCGGAACCGCCGGAATGAGTGCCCGCGGTCGGGGTGGGCGAGACGCATTCGTAGTCTTCGCAGACGCGCCGGGTGCCGCAATCGTCGTCGTTGCGACAGGTCACGCAGGCCTCGAGGTCGATGTCGCAGACCAGGCCGTCGGGGCAATCGCTGGTGAACTCACAGCTTGGCCGCGCCGCGCACGCGTTGTCGTCGCATTTCTGACCGGTGGCGCAGTCGCGGCTCGACACGCACTCCACGCACACACCAGCGCCCTCGTCACAAACCAGCTCACCCTTGCAGTCCCCGGAATCGGAGCATTCCTCCTGCGTCTCGCACAGGCCCTTCAGGCACATGTCCCCTGCCCCACAGTCGCCGTCGCCGCGGCACTGGACGCACTTGCCGTCGCTGCCGCACAATAAATCGTACGCGGCGCAGACCTTGTTCGAGGTGCAGGGCACCCCGAAACCCTGAGGAGTCGTGCTGTTGCTGCCCCCGCCGCACGAGACCGCCGCGCAAAACGCGCCCACCAGCAGCCAACCTAATACTGAACGCTGTTGCATCGACGAGACCTCCGTCCGGCGCGAGCGGTGCCGCGCAAAGATCCTTCAGCGATATCATGCGCAGCGGCCGCGCTCCACGCCCTCGGGGTAACCTGACGGGGCTCCCACCTCACCGGACATTGGCCCGCCGGACGTTGGCCTGCCCCTCAGATGCCCATCGCTCGGGTCTCGCTCGGGGCTGCGCGCGGGTCGCCCTCGCCGAAATGCGCGGTTTATTCGATATTTTTGCAATTGATATTGAAACTCACTTTCGTTTGCAATACGACCTGGACCGTAAAGGTTCGCATCACCCATGAAGATCGCTTTCCGAATCCCCGCTCGCGGGGCGGCTCCCCTGCCTCGCCTCATTGCCCTCACCTGCTTGCTGGCGGCCGGCGCCGTCGGCTGCAGTGACAGCGGCGACGACCCGGCGGACACCGGCCCGGCCCAAGAAGCCGTGATCGAAAACTACGCCCAGCTGGTCTCGGCCAACTACGCCGACGCGCTCGCGACCGCCAAAGACCTCGACAAGGCCGTGAGCGCTTTCCTCGCGTCGCCCAGCGGGCCGACGTTGACCAAAGCCAAGAACGCGTGGCTGACGAGCCGCGATCCGTACGGACTATCGGAAGCTTACCGCTTCTATCAAGGCCCGATCGACAACGACGACACCACCGACGACATCGCGGACGGCCCCGAAGGCCTGCTGAACTCGTGGCCGCTCGACGAGAGCTACATCGACTACGCGGTGGGTGTGGTCGATGGCAAAGAGATGATCGTCAACGGCGGCATCATCAACATGCCCGACGACTTTCCGACCATCGACGCCGAAGCGCTCTCGGCCGCCAACGGCGCGACCGGCGAGACGAGCATCTCGACCGGCTACCACGCCGTCGAGTTCTTGCTCTGGGGTCAAGATCGCAGCGACGACGGCCCCGGCGAGCGCCCGTACACCGACTACGTCACGGGCGCGGACGGCACGGCCGAAAACCAAGACCGGCGCGCCCAATACCTCGCCATCGTCAGTCGATTGATCGTCGACGACCTCACGACCGTCAACGACGCCTGGCAGGACGGCGAAGCCAATTACCGCGCTGATTTCCTCACCATGCCCCCGCGCGAAGCCCTGGGCAAGATGCTGCTCGGTATGGGCAGCTTGTCGGGCGCCGAGCTCTCGGGCGAGCGCATGGACGTCGCCTACGTCAACAAGGACCAAGAGGACGAGCACTCTTGCTTCAGCGACAACACGCTGAAAGACTTGGAAAACAACGCCACGTCGATCCAAAACGTCCTGCTCGGTACCTACGGCGATCTCGACGGCCCGGGCATCGACGACTTGGTAGAAGCCAAGAGCCCCGCGCTGGCCAACGAGTTGCGCGAGCAAATCCAAGACGCCATCGACAACATCAAAGCCGTGCCGGCGCCGTTCGACCAAGCCATCTTGGGTAACAACGACAGCGAGGGCCGCGTACACGTGCTGGCCGCCATCCGCTCGCTGCAAGACTTCACCCTGACGTTGGTTGAAGCCGCTTCAGCCTTGGATATCGACTTGAAGCTCGACGAATGATCACCCGCGCGCTCATTGCCGTCACCTTCGTCAGCGCCACGCTGCTCGGCTGCAGCGGAGGCGAGAAACCTCTGTCAACCCCGGACGACACCGTGGCGCGCTCGGGCGGCGACGGCACCACGTTCACGGTTGGCAAAAACGCCTTCGCCCAAATCGCGGAGAACGTGACCGGGGAGCAACGGGATCCGTTTTTTGCCGGCAATTCGCTGTTCAATCGCAACTGGACGACCGCCCCCGCCTCCACGAGCGCGACCGACGGCCTGGGCCCGACGTTCAATGCGCGGTCTTGCTCCAGTTGTCACTTCAAAGACGGGCGCGGCCGTCCCCCGTTCAGCGAAGACGAGCCCATGTCGTCCATGCTGCTACGCCTGAGTGTCCCCGGCACCGACGAGCACGGCGGCCCCAAGCCCGAGCCCACGTACGGCGGGCAACTCAACCCCCAGGCCATCTTGGGGGTGCCCGGTGAGGGCGACCCGCGCGTCGTCACCGAAGCCGTTGCCGGTCGTTACGACGACGGTACCGAATACGAGCTGGCCGCGCCGCGCTACGAGCTGCGCGACCTGGCTTTCGGCGAAATGGCCGAGGGCACCATGGTCTCGCCGCGCACCGCTCCGCAAATGATTGGCTTGGGACTGCTCCAGGCAATCGACGAAGCAGATCTGTTGGCGCTGGCGGATCCGGACGACGCCGACGAGAACGGCATCTCCGGCCGACCCAACCGGGTTTGGGACGTAGCCAGCGAATCCATCATGCTCGGTCGCTTCGGGTGGAAGGCGAATCAGCCTCGCTTGGAGCAACAGAACAGCGGCGCTTTCGTCGGCGATATCGGCATCACCAGCCCGCTCTTTCCCGGCCAAAACTGCACTCCCGCCCAACCCGAGTGTCTGGCCGCGCTCGACGGCGGCTCGCCCGAAATCGATGCCCAGCACGTCGCTCAGGTCGACTTCTACAGCAAGTACCTGGCGGTTCCGGCGCGCCGTGACTACACCGACCCCGAGGTGTTGCAGGGCGAAGCCTTGTTCGGGCAGCTCGGCTGCGGCGGGTGCCACGTGAAATCGTTCAAGACGGGCACCGTCGATGATTCGCCGGAGCTGTCGGCGCAGACCATCCACCCCTACACCGATCTGCTCTTGCACGACATGGGCGATGCCTTGGCCGACGGCCGCCCCGATTTCGAAGCCGACGGCAACGAATGGCGTACGCCGCCGCTGTGGGGCATCGGCCTTTTTCAAGACGTGAACGGCCACACCCGCTACCTACACGACGGCCGTGCCCGCAACCTCGAAGAAGCCGTACTGTGGCACGGCGGTGAAGCAGCCGACACCGCCGCCGCCTTCAAATCTCTCTCCGCCGACGAACGCGCCGCGCTATTGCGATTCTTGGCCTCGCTCTGACGCGCTAGACGCGCGTCAACGCCATCACCAAGTCCGCGTGCTCGGGCAGCTGCGCCAACAACTCGGCGCGCCCCGGCATGCGAAAGTCCGCAAAATCGACGCCCGGCCCGACCGTGCACGCGCACGAGGCAAAGCCATACTGCCCCGCGACCACGCGACAAGAACCCCCTCGTTTTGGGCGTCCAGCTGAACCGCGCTCAGTAGCTTTCACCGTGGATGTGCTCGGGTGCGACGCCGTGCTCGAGCAACAGCGTCGTGCAGTCGTTGACCATGGGCGTGTGGCCGCACAAATAGGCGCGCAGGTCCGGGCCCAGCGCGCGCACGAGCTCCGGCAAATACGCTTGCACGCGCCCGATACGCCCCGGATGCCCTGGTAGCGGCTGCGAGTGCGTGGGCAAGTAGCGAAAGCGCGGGTGCTCGCTGGCCAGACGCGCAAACTCCTTGCCCCACAGCTCTTCTGTCGCATCACGACAGCCGAACAGCAACGTCAACGGTGCCTGCGCGCTTTGCGCCAATTGTTCCAACACCAGCGCCCGCAACGGAGAGATGCCGGTGCCGGTCGCGATCAGCAAGGCGGGAGCGTCGGCCTTCCAAACCAAGACGCCGCTCGGGCCCGTCACCATCACCGTGCTCCCAAGCTCGAGCTCGAGCACGCTGCCGGCCGTCGTACCGCGCGCCACCGCGATTTCGAAGCGCCGGGGCGCCTGCGCGTCGAACGGTAACGCCACCGAAAACGCGTGGCTCGACCCCTCGTCCAGCGTCAAGAGCACGTACTGCCCAGCCGCTCTAGCGAACGGTTCTGCCGCGAGGAATGTCAGCGATTCAACGCGGGGGCTGAGCGGAGAACGCGCGATGAGCTCAGCCGCAAAACTGGGCATACCCGACGATGTAGCACCGCTCGCGACCCTTGGGCGAGCGCCTTCACGCGGCCGCGAGCGGCTCGAAGCGGCTCGAAGCGAGCGCGAGCCCCAGCGGCGCGCGGCTTGTAGGGCGCGCGCGGCGCGTGCGAGGATGCCCGCCGACGCGGCCTTTCGAGCTTTGCGCGCCCCAGAGCCTTCGATGAATTTTTTCGGCCACGCAGCGCTTGCGGCTCGCCACTTTACCGAGCAAGAGCCACCCCTCGACCGACAGCTCCTGCCGATCGCGTGTGTAGGGGCGATGCTGCCCGATTTCATCGGCATGCTGCGGCTGGGTCGCCCGACGATTCACGACGCCACGCTGGCACGAGGCGTCGCTTTTCATCACGGCACCGACGAGGTGTTTCACGAGCTGGCGAGCTTTCACCGGCTGTCGCGCCAAGCCTTTGCGTGGCTGTCCGACCACGACATGCCACGCGGTCCAGCACGAGCCGTCGCGCACATCGGTATCGAGATGTTGCTCGATGAAGTGATGGCCGCTGACGAATTCGCCCGCGAAGCGTACCGGGCCGCGCTGCGCGTGCCGCTGGCGACGCTGATGACCTTCGCCAACGCCGCCGAAGCCGAACGCCTGGCGGGGCTTCAAGACGCGCTGCTGACGCGCGCCGACAATTACGTCCTGCCGACGCCGGAGTTGGTCGCCGAACGCATCCGGCGCACGCTGGCCGGACGGCCACGTCTGGCCACCGACGAGGCCGGCCAGGCGCTGCTCGGCACGTGGGTCACGCGGACGCGCCCGTACGTCTTGGCAGAAGCGCCCGAGGTTTTGGCCACGCTCCGCGCCCGACTCGCGAACTTCGGCCGGGCACAGTAGGCTCGCCGGGCCCATGAATGAGCGCGCGCCGGCTGCCGGCAACATCGCCGCGACCGTCTTTTCCGACCTGCGGCGCGCCATTTTGAGTGGGGAATTTGCGGCCGGTGAACGCTTGCCGGGCGAGCGCGAGCTGGCCCAGAAATACCAGACCAACCGCAACACCCTGCGCGAGGCCGTGCGCCGGCTGGAGCACGCGCGGCTGGTCACGGTGCGGCACGGCCAAGGCGTGACCGTGTGTGACTTCCGCAAGACCGGCACGCTCGAGCTTTTGCCGCCCTTCTTGGAAAACTCCAAAGACTTGGGCGAAATAGCGCACCTGCTCGAGGACATCTTGCCGGCGCGCCTGCTCGTGCTCGAGTACGCGACCAAGCTGGCCGCCGAGCGCGCCGCTCCTCAAGACGTAGCGCGTATCCTCGACATCACGGATTTACTGATCGCCGCCTTCGATCGACGCGATCCGGTCGTGATCGCCCATGGCTTCCAGCGCTGGCTCGACGCCTTGATCGAAGCCGGGCATTCGGTGGCGGTGCGTTGGATCGCCAATCCGTTCTTGGACGCGTACCGCGAGCTGCTGGATCGTTTTCCAGCGCTGTGGGTGCTGGAGCCCAGCTTTCCCCAACATCTGCGCGACGTCGCGGCCGGCATCGAGCGGGGCGACGAAGAATCGGCCATCGTGGCGTTGCGCGGCTACTACCAACGCGTGGATCGCGCCCTGATGCAGACGCTGTCGGGCGTGATGAAGGCCAAGGGCTAAGCCGAGCTCGGCGACGCCGTGGGCGCCGGCAAGGGCGCGCTCGATTTGGTGCACCAAAACAGCACCGGGCCGCGGTCTCGGGCGACCGTCGCCAGCAAGTGGGCGGCCGCCTTGCTCGCATAAGTGCCGTCCAGAATGGCAAAGCCGGCGGCGGCAAAGGCGGCCTGCGCGGCCGTGCCGGCGGGCGTGGGGTGCGGGTAACCGCGGCCCTGCTGATCGGTGATCACGGTGATGGGCAACAGCTCGCGCTTACCCAGCTGGAGCGAAGCGTCGCCCGCAAGCTCGGCCAGGCGGGCCAACGCCTTCACGGCCAGCGCCACGACACGCGCGCGTCGCGACAGCGGCCAAGCGGCAATGCGCACCGCTTCCACGGCCACGACGTCGTTCAAGCCCATTTTTCGTCCCAACGACAGCCCGGCCAAGATGCCCGCGCTGGTCGCGGCCGAGCCGATCGGCAGGACCAGGCGCGACACCGACGGGCACTGCTTGTGCGCGATCTGCTGCGCCAGCTCCAGCCCCGCCGCGACGTAGCCAAACAAGCTCTCGGCGCTCAGCGAAACCTGCGACAGCACCTGGGCCGGCCGCCCCTCGCTTTGGTCTCGTCGTCGAACCCGGTCCGCCGCCACGGGCAAGAGCGACCAATGGGCGATCGGTACGACCCGCGCGCGCGCACACACCACGCGGTGGCTGCGCTCACCCTCGGGCGTAAGCGGTTCGGGAAAGCAGATCGCGCCCGGCTCGAGGCCGACCCGCGGCGCATGCAGCGCGGTCGCCACCGCGAAGTTCGAGCCGATCGCCCCCGAAGAGTAAACGCGCGCAACACCGCGCGCGCGTGCTTCGCCCAACAAGTGCTCGAGTAGGCGCAGCTTGCTGCCGCCGTAAACGTCGGACGACAAATCATCGCGCTTCAACCACAGCTCGCCGGACAGGCCCGCACCCGACAGCACCCCCTGGGCGTCGTCGACGCGAGTCGGCAGCGCACCGAGAGAGACCCAGCGCACGCGCTGGCGCAGCACCGGAAAGAGCTCGAACAGCACGCTCATGCGAGCACCATGTGCGTGGGGCACAAGCTACTACTGCTCTTGGGTCCACTGTTCTTTTGTTCAAAGAGATGCTAACGACCGTCAGGCGTGCGTGGCCGTCGAGGCCGCGCCGCCGTCGGACAATGGCAAAATCTTCAAAGGCATCGCGGGGTTCCGTGGGCAAAGCGCGAGCGAGCGGCCGCCCCGCGCCGCGACTCAAAGCGGCGCCCAAGCCCTCCAAGCCCCCCGCCCGTTCAGCACTCGCTTCCAAGCGGCCCCCGGCCGTCGGCGCCAAGGCCAAAAAGCCGGCGCCCGCCGCCACGCTCAAGAAGGCCAAGCCGGCGCCCGCCGCCACGCTCAAGAAGGCCAAGCCCGCACCCGCTGCCACGATCAAGAAGGCCAAGCCGGCGCCCGCTGCCACGCTCACGAAGACCAAGCCGGCGCCCGCCGCAATCACGCAAGCCAAGGCCAAGCTGGTCATCGCCGCGTCGTCTCCACTGTTTCAACTGCTCGGCCGCGCCGAGCAGCGCGCCGTCCAGCTCGCTCTCGGCGGCCAGCCCACCTTGCTCGAAAGCTCGCCGCGCGCGCGTGACGCGGCGCTGTTCGCCGCCGCCGCCAGTCTCGCGCCATCACCGGTGCTGGTGGCTTCACCGCTCGCGGCGGAGCTGTTTGCCCAAGCTTCATCAGCGCCCGGCTTGGACGTGGTGGCGTTCGGCTCGTTCATCGTGCCGGCCCTGGCCGCCGCCTACAAAAAGCGGCTCGATCGTGGCGGTCGCTTGCTGGTGGTGGTCGAGCCGGCGCAGCTGTTCGACAGCGCGCTCCGCCAAACCTTCGCCAAGGCGCCTCTGGCGCTGGTCGGCATCGCGGCCGCCCACGCTTGCTCAGAGCACGCGCACGAGCTTTCGCCCGCTTACTTGAGCCTGCGTGAGGCGCTCGCGGCGCTCGCGACGCCCGTGCTGGCGACCTGCACCAGCACGTCGGTGCGCGTGGTCGGACAAATCATCGAAGCCATCGGCGCCGACCCCACCTCGGTCATTCGCGCCGAACAGGCCGAGATTGACCGGGCGGCCCAGGTCGTGCGCGCCACGGAGCGTAAAACCGCGCTATTTACCGCAGTTCTGAGCTACGGGGGCCCCGGCATCGTGCTCACGGCCACGTCGCAAGAAGCGGACAGCGTGTTCGCCGAGCTGAGCGCGCGCGGCGTCGCGTGCGTGCGCGCTCACGCCGGCATGGCTCCCGCCGAGCGCAGCGCCGCTTTGGCTCGCTTCGTCGAGCCGCGCGAACGGCTGGTGCTGGTGACCCAAAGCCCCCACGCCAACGCGTCGGGCCTCGCCGGCTGCCCCGAAGCGAATCAGGGCCTTACTTGCGTCGCCCCGCGCCCGGACTTGAGCTTCGTGCTCCACTATCAAGCGCCGCTCTCGCCCGAGCAACAGTTCGAAGACGTGGCGTGGCTGCCGGCCGGGGCTCACTCGCTGGTGCTGGCCGATTCGAGCGATGCGGCCTTGGTGCAGGCGCTCTTGGCCCAACAGCGCATCAAGCCCGCCGCCATCGAAGCGGTAGCGCTCGCGCTGGCGCAAGCTCCGGAAGATCGCCCCACCTATGCCGACACGCTGGCCTTGCGCGCGGGCACCAGTCGCCGCAGCGCCGAACGGGTACTGAGCGCCTTCGCCGACCGCAACCTCATCGCGCGCGACAATGGGCAAATCTCCCGCCGCGCGGGGCCCGAACAGCTAGCGGCGGAAGCGCGGCTGCTGTCGGCGCGCTTTGCGACCCTGCGCGCCGCCGATACGGCGCGTGCAGAGCTGGTCGCCCGCTACGTCACCAGTCTCCACGGCAGCGCGCCAGTCGCGACCGGTAACGCCGTCGAGCAGCGCCACGTCAAGGCGTGACGGCGTCGTAACGGCGCAGCTCGCACTCGATAGCGCCGTTGAAGACGAGCAAAAACTTGTCGGCTCGTACCGACAAATCGAACGAGCGCGGCACGATCAGCCCGCATTGGTAGGCTTCGAAGCGGTGCAGCGCGGCCGCCAAGTCGGCGCTCAGCCCGGCGCCTTGGCCCAACCGCTCGCCGTACGGCGGGTTGATCAGCATGCCTCCGCGGTCCGCGCTCGGCACCGCGCTGGAGAGCGGAGCCAACCGCAAATTGACGCGCAGGCCCGCTTCCTCGGCGTTGGCGCGCGCGGCTTCCAGGACTTCGGGATCAGTATCCGAGCCCAGCAGCGAAAACGTCAGCGGCCGAGCCAGGCTCTGCGCTTCTTCGCGTAGCTCGCGCATGCTCTGCGCCGCCACCGCGTCGAAGTCGGCCCAGCGCTCGAAGCCAAAGTTACCTCGAGCGAGGCCCGGAGCGCGCCGCGCTGCCCACAAGCCAGCTTCCAACAGCAGGGTACCGGAGCCGCACATCGGATCGACCAGCGGAGACTCGCGATCCCAGCCCGAGTAGCGCACGAGCGCCGCCGCCAGCGTCTCTTTGATCGGGGCCGCACCTTGCTGCTTGCGAAAGCCGTGCTCGTGCAGCGAATCGCCCGAGTAGTCCAGATAGACGGTCGCGCGGTCTTTGACGAGGTGGACGAACAGCTGCACGTCCGGCGCGTGCCGATCGACGTTGGGCCGCGCCCCCAGGTGCTCGCGCAGCTGATCGACCACCGCGTCTTTGGTGCGCTGGGCGATGTATTGCGTGTGCGTCAGCCGACTGGAGCGGCACGCCGCGCGCACGGCTAGCGTGTGCTCGGCGTCGAGCACGCGACGCCAATCGATGGCGCGCACGCCGTCGTACAGCGCGTCTTCGTCCGGGCTCGCAAACTCGGAGAGGGGCTCCAACACGCGCTGGGCGATGCGCGACCACAGACACGCGCGATAGGCATCTTTCGGCTCGGCCCCGAAGTGTACGCCGCCGCGATCCGCGCGCACGCGCGGCAGCCCCAGCTCGTTGAGCTCGTCACGCAATAGCGGCTCGGTGCCCTTTGCGGCGGTGGCGAAGAAACGAGGCTGCAGGCGATGGCTTTTTTCCGACATCACGCGACCGGCGTCTAGCGCTGAATGGACGGCGTGCGCGCGAGCTTGCGGGCCACGCGCAGCACCGACTCATCGGTGGTCAGCTGATCGATTTCCGCGAGGGGGGCCCAGCGCGCCGCGACGACCTCGTCGTTGGTCGCAAAGTCGAGCGTCGGCGCTTGGAAACAAAAGCGCACATCGAAGTGCTCGTGCGCAGGTTCATCAGGGCGGGCGGGAATGCCGTGAATGTCCAAGTCGAACACGGCGCCTTCCGCCGACGCCGGCAGCGTGAGCCCGAGCTCTTCGGCGACCTCGCGTCGGGCGGCCGCGGCCAAGCTCTCGTCACCAGCCTCGATGTGCCCACCTGGCTGGAGCCACAGGCCGAGCTTCTTGTGCAAGATGAGCAGCAACGAATCGCGCGCCGGGGACAGCACGAAGGCGCTGGCGGTCAGGTGACCGGGAATGAAGTGGCTCCGGGAGGTCGGCGCGGCCATCGCCAAGAGCTGCAGCATGCGCTCCTGAAAGCCCCGTTCGCGAGCGTCGTCAGGCCGGTAGCCGGCGATGGCGGCTCGAGCGGACTCTAAAATCACGGCCCCTTGTTCATCAAAGTAGCCCGAGCCGCAAACGCATTTCTTCTGGGAGCGTAGTCATCGCAACGGGGCGCATTTTTTCGGCCGAAAATCCCGCCGAGGCGTGACTGTAGCTCAGGCGGCTCGGTTGCGGGCAGCCTCGGGCGGTCCTTACCAACCGGCCCGGGCGGCCGTTTCCCCAACCAACGCCCCTCTCCCCACCCGCCCAATTTGCACCCATGCAAGCTCGCGCTCACCTCAAACTGATCATCTCCGAACCGCCCCGCCTGGAGCGCGAGCAACCGGATGAGGTCGTTCAGGACCGCGCGTCGATGGTGCAGCCGCTCAGCGCGGCGCGCCTGCGTCGGCAATGGTTGCGAGCCCACCTGCAAGTGCTTGCGCTGTGGTCGGCGTCGGTGGTGTTGCTGGCCGTCGCGGCCTTGGTCGCGCTGGGCTGGCTCTAGCGCCACTCACGCGTCGCGCTACGGCGCGCGCGTTACCTTGACGACGTCGAGCTGCAAAAAATTGCCGATGTACGGGCTGCTCGTCAGCGTCACGCCGTCGATGACCTTGTCGTGGTTGTAACACTGGTGCTCATCCGAGCCGATGATGAAAAAGTCGAGCGTGGCCTGGCCCTTCATCTTCAACGTGACGGTGTAGTCCTGTGAATACACGGCGTGCGGCGGGCGATCGCCGTTCTTGTCGGCGGTGTAGTTCAAATAAAAGTGCTGCTTCGGCTCGGACACGGTCATGGCAAAGACGTTGAAGCCGTTGAAGCAACCGTCGGTCGGCGAAACCTCGGCCGGCAGCTGAAACGGCAGCTCCGACGCCTTGTTTTTGCAGGCGGAAGCAAAGCCGCCAACCGTGGGCACGCCGCCGGTGTAAAACACCTTGCTGACCGGATCGAGGGTGCCGCCTTCGTACCAGTAGCGCTCGACGACTCCGCGCACCCGCAGCGTCACGTCGTACGTCACGTTCGCATCGCCGGCGATCTTCTTCGAGACGTGCTGGTTCTTGACGCTGTCCAGCTGAGGGCACACAGCTCCCGGATCGGATTGAACCTGGTAGTTGGTCAGATCACACGGATCGAGCAACTGGTAACCGTTCAGCGGGGCGAGCGCGGCCGTGTCGTCGACCGGGCTCGAGCCTCCGGTTCCGCCCACCGCGCCTCCGGTTCCACCCACCGCGCCTCCGGTCCCGCTGCTTCCGCTCGCACTCTGCCCGGCCACGCTCGCTCCCCCGCTTTGACCGCCGGTGCCTGCCTGGGGCATCGCGGGCTGACCCGCGCTGGTTGCGGTACCGGCGGCGCTGCCCGCGCTACTCGCACCGGCGCTGCTGCCGGCTACGCCGGGCTGGCCTGCGCCCCCCGGCGGACCGCTCGCCGAGACCGCGGCGTCGCTACACGCGCTGATGATTGCCAACAGCGCGCCGACGGAACACCAGTCCCAAGACTTCGAACGTCGGGCTCGCTTCATGCCTTGGGGTTTGTGCGAAGCACCCCCACCCTTGTCACTTTTTGTTTGTAGGCCGGGCTCAGCCGCCCAGCTGGGCGGCGTCGCCATGTCAGGAACTGGGCCTACCCTTCCAACCAACCGCATCACTCGTCACGCGCGCGCGGCTACGCGTGGTGCGATATGCAACCTCCGGCATTCGCGAGCTAGTCGGCGAAGCGAGCCGCCGGCGGCGCGAGATTCACCCTGGGTGACGCCGGCGAGGTCGCGGCCACGGGCGGCACCGCGAACGCGCGAAGCCGCGCCCCCGCCGAGAGTGCCGCGCGAGGCGCGCGAGGCCGAGCCTTGACGGCGCTAACCACCGGTGCCGACTCGACGCTGGCCTTCGGCGCAGGCGCCGGTACCGCGGGCGCAGGCTCGATCAGCTGCATTTCAGGCAGTTCTTGCGGCGCGTACGCCGCGACCACGGGCGCCGCTTCCAGGGCGCGCGGCCCTGGCTGTACCAACGCCAGGAGCGCGCCGATTCCCAGCGTCGCGATGATGGCGCCCACTACGCGCGCGAAATGAACACGACGCAGCTCGCGAGCTTCGAGCTCGAGCGACGGTCCCAGCTCGAGCGGCTCCGTATCGAACGAGACAGGGCGAGCGCTGGACGTCGGCGCGCGCTCGAAGAACGCCTCTTCAACGGAATCGTCCACCGTTTCCGTATCCGTTGCCTGGTCCGTCGTTGCCTGGTCCGCCATTGCCGGCCCCACCATTGCCAGGTCCGAGGTTGCCGGGAAAGTCATTGCCGTTGCCGGCGTTGGTCGGACCACCAATTTCTGGAGGATTACCGCCATTGCCGGGAAATTCGCGACGCGGGCCGGACCCCGGACCGGTGGCGGCCCTCGAAAGCACCGGCGACCCAACGAGCCGGCGGGCATGGCGGCCAGGAGCCAGCGGCGGCCGGGGTCGAGAGCCCTAAAATCCCGACAAACGCCGCTGATTAATGACGGCACGGTGCTCGCACTGCGGCGTGCAACATGAAAACAGCAGGCTCCGCCGCGCAGGTCATCGCCGGCACTCCGACCGGCATCGCCACCGCGCAAACGTCGGTCTTGATCGGGCTCGAGGCACACCCCATCCGCGTCGAAGTCAGCTGCACGCGCGGCCCCGCTTTCTTTCAGATGGTGGGGTTGGCGGAAGCGGCCGTGCGTGAATCGAGCGTGCGAGTGCGCGGCGCTTTGGCGCGCCTCGGGGTGTTGGTCGACCAGTATGCCATCACGATCAACTTGGCCCCGGCTGATCTGCGCAAGATCGGCGCTGCGCTCGACATCGCGATTGCGCTGGCGGTGTTGGCGGCCGTCGATCTATTGGAGCCCACGTCGCTCGAAGGTTTGCTGTTGGTCGGCGAGCTGTCACTCGACGGCTCACTGCGGCCCGTCACGGGTGTGTTGCCGCGGCTCGAGGGCGCCAGCCGGCGCGGTATCCGCACCGCGATCGTGCCGCGGGGCAACTCGGCCGAAGCGGGCTTGGCGCGCGGGGTGAGCGTGCTCGTGGCCGACACGTTGAAGCAAGTCGTAGAACACCTACGTGGACGCCAACGATTGTCGACTGCGCCAGCGACGCGCTTCGTGCCCGCAACGTCGGGCGCGTCGGGCGATTTGGCGGAGGTACGGGGCCAGGGCACGGCTCGGCGAGCGCTGGAAATAGCGGCCGCGGGCGGGCACAATCTGCTG
>Ga0164241_10002036_pt1 | contig 22906 bp, 18 predicted proteins | sample OricomyardsoilBY_FD_108780 | JGI IMG/M metagenome (GOLD analysis project Ga0164241, IMG submission 108780) | Backyard soil microbial communities from Emeryville, California, USA - Original compost - Back yard soil (BY) | ecosystem: Environmental > Terrestrial > Soil > Unclassified | place: USA... | reverse complement strand
CTCCGTAGGTCGGGCTGGCGCTCGCGGTCCGGCGGCGCCATGGTCCGCAGTAGCCATGATCCCCGCCGCGTCTCCGTCGGCCTCGGCCTCTCTCTCGGGGCTCGCCTCGAGGGGCTTCGCGTTCGTGAGCGGCATCGACATGCGCCGCGTCCTCGCGTCCAGCGGAGAGGACGCGCTCTCTGATTTCGAAGAGTTCGCGGCGAGCTGGGGCGACCTTCACGTCGACCAGTACATGGCGGATGGGGGTCGTTACCGTCGCCGTCGCCACGCGCTCTTCGAGGTCCCGCGGAGCGGGACGATCGAGAGAAAGCCGCACGGGCCGCACTTTCAAGGGCTCGAGTACAACCCGCTGAACGGCGGCATCGCGCGGTGGTTCGAGCCGATCACGCGCGCCGTCGGTCAATCGCGCACGCTCGGAACGATCCTGTCGTTTTGCCAGGCGACCTTCAGCGGGCTCTCGCCGTCGGTCGCGCGCTGGAACGTCGAAGCACATCAGTTTCGCATCGAGGCCAGCACGGACGAGCTCGCGCGCCCCACGCCCGAGGGCATCCACCGCGACGGAGTCGACTGGGTGCTCGTGCTCCTCGTCCGTCGAGAGAACATCGCGAGCGGCACGACGACCATCCACGCTCCGGACGGCGAGACGCTCGGGAGCTTCACGCTCACGGCGCCCTTCGACGCGGCGCTCATCGACGATCGCGAGCGTTGGCATGGAGTGACGCCCGTCGAGCCCGTGGACACGTCGCGTCCGGCGTTCCGCGACGTGCTCGTCGTGACGTTTCGAGAAGCGTCGGCGCACGCCTGAATTCACGTGGGCCCGTGGGCAGGACATTGTCTGTCCTAGGACATTGTCCGGCGCTGCGCGCGGCGACGGCGCGGTGCAGATTGTGGGGCATGGGAAAGCCGAACCACACGCAGCTCGCGCTCCTCGATCTCCCGGAGTCGACCTCGACCCGCTCGCCGTCTGCAGCCCGCCGCTCCGGCCGCCGACTGTCGCGTGCCGACACCGTCCAGCATTGCAACGCGCTCCTGGCCGAGCTCGACCGCGTGACGACAGGCGGCGGACGTCGCGCCGTCGAGCTCGCGCGCATCTTCACGGCCGCGGAAGACGCCAGCTTGCGCGCGAACGACGATCGGGCCTCGGTCGCGTGAATCCGCTCGCCTTCGGGCACCGCGCCAGTCGATATTGACCCGATGTTCCTAGGACGATCGGTCGCCCTCGCGGGCTTGGTGGCTTGCATGACCTCTGGCTGCGGAGACGCGAGCACGGCGGGCACGGGCCCATCGGCGAGCGCGCACGCCGCAGGCAACGCCTCGGCGTCCACACACCCGACGGCGGCCTCTGCGACGCCGTCCGGCGCCCCCTCCGCCACCGCCTCGAGCTCCGCATCCGCCGAAGGGACCCCACCGCGTCCGCCTGTCACCGAATGCGAGGCGTCGGTCGGACACTTCGGCGGCTACACGCCCACCGTGGACGAGCTGGTGAAGGCCGCGAACGCGCTGACTGCGGACGTGTGTATCCCCCGCGCCAGCTTGGAGAATGCCATTCGCGACTGCGCCGCCAGCACCGGAAAGACGGCGCTCCGCATCTTCATGGATGCCGGTGGCGAGAAGGGATGTCACCTCGTCATCGAGGGCGGCACGTCGAAGGACCGGAAGTGGATCACGTTCGTGGCCGGGTTCCGGGTCGCGGCGACCTTCGACGCGGGCTCCGTGGCGGTCGAGCTCACCGAACCTCCGACGGTCTACCTCGACTCGCTGGGCAAGGACAACGAGCTCTGCCCCATGACCTCGTCGACTGGCAAGCTCCCGAAGGTCCTCCCCGCGGGTTGGAACGACCTCCCGAAGGACGCGCGGGACTTCCTCTGCTCCGGCAGCCCGGAGCGCTGAGCGCACGCGCCCCGAGCAACGCACGCGCCCTGCGTGTCGGCTACTTCGTCACTCGGAATGGTCAGCCCGCGAAGAGCTGCTTGGCGATGACGATGCGCTGAATCTGGCTGGTTCCTTCGTAGATCTGAAGGACCTTCGCATCGCGCATCAGCTTCTCGACCGGGTAGTCCTTCACGAAGCCGTTGCCACCGAACACCTGCACGGCGTCGACCGCCGTCTGCATCGCGCTGTCGGCGCCGAACGCCTTCGCGATGGCGCTCGTCATCGGATCGCGGACGCCGTGGTCGAGGTTCCACGCGGCCTTCATGTAGAGGAGGCGCGTGCCCTCGCACTTGATGGCCATCTCCGCGATCATCGCGGCGACGAGCTGGTGTTGCGAGATCGGGACGCCGAACGTCTTGCGCTCCTTGGCGTAGCCGACCGACTCGTCGAGTGCGCGCTGCATGAGCCCGGTCGCGCCGGCCGCGATGTCGGGACGGGTCTGGTTGAACGTCTCCATCGCGAGCTTGAACCCTTGGCCCTCGGGCGCGAGGAGGTTCGCCTTCGGGACAACGACGTCGTCGAGGTGAAGCACCGCCGTATCGCTCGCGCGCTGGCCGAGCTTGTCTTCCTTCTTGCCGGGCCGGACGCCCTCGGTGTCGCGGTCGACGATGAACGCGGCGATGCCCTTGTGCTTGAGCGCCGTGTCGGCCGTGGCGAACACGACGTAGAACCGCGCGTGACTGCAGTTCGTGATCCAGCACTTCTGTCCATTCAAGACGTAGTCGTCGCCGACCTTCTTGAACTTCGTCTTCAGACCGGCGACGTCGCTCCCGGCGTCGGGCTCGCTGGTCGCGTAGCTTGCCATGACAGGCTCGCTCGTCAGCATGCCGAGGTACTTTTTCTTCTGCTCCTCGCTGCCCCCGAGCTTGATGGGCGTGAGCGCGAGCTGGTTCGCGGTGATGCTGGTCTGGATGCCTGTGCAGCCATACGCGAGCTGCTCGGTGATGAGCGCGTTCTCGAGCTCTCCCATCTCCGAGCCGCCGTACGCCTCCGGGACGCAAGGGTTCACGAGGCCGATTTCCCAAGCGGCCTTGAACACGTCGTGCGGGAATTTCGACTCCTGATCGCACGCCGCGGCGACCGGAATGATGCGCTCTTTCGCGAAGCGACGCGCGGTGTCGATGAGTGCCTTGTGCTCCTCGGAAAGTGAAAAGTCGACCACGTACGCTACTCCTTCATTCTCTTCTGTCTGCGCTCGAGCTCGCTCTTCATGGCGCGCGCTCCGAGCATGTATCCGATGATCAACCCGACGAGCATCGCCGTCGGGATGTAGAGGAAGTGTCCCACTGTCATCATGCCGAAGTTCGGCATGGTCAGGCCTCGCTTTCGGCGGCCTCTTTCGCGGGCGCGTCCGTCTTCTTCGCCGCTTCGCTCGTGCTCGCTCCTCTGGCCGTGGCGCTGGCCTTCGCGAGGGATCGCTCGAGCACGTCGAGCCGCGCGGCGAGAGAGCGCGTGCGCATCCAAGCCAGAATGATGAAGCCGAAGATGACGATCCAGATGATGGCGTACGCCTCGACGACGAGCTTCTCGCCACTCTGAATCTGCGGCTGATCGCCGACCGCCTTGTAGTTGCTGTCTTGCGACTCGACGCTGTCGCTCTTCGGAGCTTCGCCGTCGGCGAGCGCGTGGGACCCAGCGAGCACGAGCATGATCAGTCCTCTACCGCGCCGCTCGCGAGCGCTTCGTCTTCGGCGGCTTCGAGACGCGTGGCAAGTTGGTCCTGACGCGTGCGGAGCCACACGAGGACGATGGAGAGCAACGTGAAGGCGCTCAACCCCAAGAGGAGCGCTCGAACGAAATCGGGGTGATGAAGGCCGCCGCCCTCGCCCGTGATGACCTCTGGATGCGTGCCTCCCCACTTGCGGACGGCGAAGTGGATGATCGGGAGGTTCGCCGCGCCCAAAATGCCGAGCGCCGAGGCGAACTTTCGCTCGCCGTCACCGGTGCCCGTGAACGCGCGCATGACGACGTAGGCGACATAGACCAGGACGCTGAGGAGCGACGTCGTGATCCGCGGATCCCATTTCCAATAGGTGCCCCACGACTTCGCGGCCCAGAGCGGCCCCGTCGTCATCACGATGATGCCCATCGCGACCGCGACGTCGGCGCCCGCGCGAGCGAGCGAGTCCCAGCCGACGCGCTCGGTCCAGAGGTAGCCCACCGAGCCGACGCAGCAGACCGCCGCGCCGACGTACATCGCGTAGGCGGCCGGCACGTGGAAATAGAAGATCTTCTGGACGATGCCGGATTTCTCGAGCGGCGCTTCGAGGAAGATCCAATGGATCGACACCGCGACCAGGGCGGCGGTCACGACGCAGAGAGCGATGAAGGCGCGATCCTGCGTTTTCAAAGGCTGGGCGGCACTTTAGTTCTCCCCACGAACGCCGGCAAGCGTGGGTCGCGGCAGATTCCTCGACCGAGCCAAACCCGCAAATGCTCGAATTCCCAAGCCGCGACGCGGAGGGTACACTCCAGCCGACCGACGGTGGCTACCTCCCCGAACACGGCTGCGCCTCTCGCGGCGGGCGAGCCTGCAGAGCTACCTGCTGGCACCCTCGTCGAGGGGCGCTATCGCGTCATTCGACTCATCGGAGTCGGCGGCACCGGCGTCGTCTACGAGGTCGAGCACGTGCGCACCGTGCAGCGCCTCGCGCTCAAGACGTTGCTCGATCCGCAGCACGCGCCGCGTCTCGAGCAAGAGGCTCGCGCCCTGGCTCGACTCCGGTCGCAGCACGTCGTGAAGGTCGCCGACCTGGGCCAGAGCGAAGCGGGACCGTATTTCGTGATGACGTTGCTCGAGGGGAAAAACCTCCGCGACGTCCTCGAGTCGAAGGTGAAGCTCGGCGTTCCCTTCGTCGCGAACCTGGCGCTTCAGGTCACCGAGGGGCTCGACGAAGCGCACCTCGCGGGGCTCGTGCACCGAGATCTCAAGCCGGACAACCTGCACATCGGAGAACGGCGCGGGCTCGATGGCAAACCAGAGCGTACGGGCGCGCCGCACGATCTGAGCGCCGTCACGGTCTTCGATTTCGGTGTCGTGAAGCTCGCGACGGCCGAAGCGAACAGCGCGCTCACTCGCACCGGTTCGACCGTGGGCACGCCGTACTACATGAGCCTCGAGCAGCTCCGCGGGTCGGGGACGGTCGACGCGATCAGCGACGTGTATGCGCTCTCCGTCGTCCTCTACGAGTGCCTGGCGGGTGTGCGTCCGTTCGAAGCGGGGACGCTGGGCGATCTGATCTTCGCGATCTGCTCGACGTCGCCGACGCACCTCTCGACGCTCCGCCCCGACGTCCCGAAGGAGCTCGCCGACATCATCATGCGCGGCCTCTCTCGCGAGAAGAGCGATCGGCCGCAGACGATGCGAGACCTCGCGAGGGCCTTCGAGCCGCATGGCGACCCGGCTTTCACGTTGTGGCTGCGAAGGCCCGAGCCGCCGCGCGCCGGCGGAGCCGACACGCCCGCGCGGAGCACGGCTCCCGCGACGGCTGGCGTGCCCCGCGTCGGTGGAGCGCGTCTGCCGTTTTCTCCCTCTGCCGCGAAAGAAGCGTCTCCGCCACCGCGCGTCCCGAAGCCGACGCAAAAGCTCGGATCGGACAAGGCCGTCCCGCCGCCCGCTGCACGCGCAGAACATTCGACGGATCCGGATCCGACGCATCCTGAAGACGCGCCGACGCGCGACACGCCGACTGAGATGTACGTCCGCGACATCCACGGCAACCTCGTGGACGCGCGCGGCCTTCCAGCACCGGCGATTCCGACCCTCGCGCTGCCATTGCAGGATGCGCTGAGCGGGGCAGGCTTTTCGGGCTCGGACGAACCCTCTGACAAGACCGCAGTGCTCGAGCTTCCGCCTTCGCTCACGGGCAGCCCGGCTGCGGTCGCGATGCAGGCCGCGCTCCAGGGCGGGCCGAGCTCGACGCCGTCGCCGAACAGCGCGGCCCCCACCTTCGGCGCGCCTCCGCTTTCTCAGTCCGGTACGGGGATGCCTGCGATGCAAGCGCCACCTTCGTCGCAGATCCCGTCGGCGCCCTCCTTCGCCGGCGCCGCGAGCTCGCGCGGATCGCTCGCGCAAATCGGCACGGCAGAGCCTGATCTTCGCTCACCCTTCGTCGTGAAGCTGGACGAGCTCCTCACGAGCCTGGGCAAGAGCGGCAATCAGTTCGGCGCAAAGGTGCGCGTTCGCTTCCGCGCCGCGTCTCAGGAGCAGCAGATCGTCATCGTGGTCGTCGTCACGGCCGTGGTCGCGCTGCTCGTCGTCGCGATCGGGTACGCCCTATTCTGAGAGGCGTCGCCTCCGCGTCGCGCCGCCGCTCAGGGAGCCTTGCCGTCGGGCGCGATCGCGTCCCAGCCGGTCGCGCGCGCGAGCTTCGCCATCGCGATGTCGAGCTCCATCGTCGCGTTCATGAGGTTGAACCGCCCGAGCGCGTAGGTCTTCGCGGGCTCGAGGAGCTCTTTGTCCTCGAGCGTGCCGACGTCGATCCCCGATTGGGCGCGGATGAGCCACTTCTTCGCGTACCCGTTCGATTTTGCGTAAGCGTCCACGCGCCTCCGCCAATCTTGGACCTCTGCGTAGGCGACGCGCACCTCGGCTTCGACGCCCCCGGTCGCGAGCTTCGACGTCGCGTGCATCTCGGCGAGCTGGCTCTCGGCTTCGTGGAGACGCGCGACCTGCGGCGCGATGTCGAGGTTCCACTGAAAGACGAGCGCGGCGCCGTAGCGGAAGATGTTGCCCGGGTCGGTGACGAACGGGTTTCGCTGGTCGTCGATCTCAGGGGCGACGCCGACGCCGACGGTGAGCCCGACGCCGATGTCGGGATAGAAGCCGCTCTCGGCCAGGCGCACCTGCGCCTCGCGAGCGACGACGCCGTACTTCGCTTGCGCGAGCTCGGGTCGATACTTCGCCGCCGCCTCTAGGTACCGCTCGACTGGGAGGAGCTGATGTCCGGGCGCCGAGAGCGGCGCGTCTGGAATGTCGAACTTCGGGGTCCCCGTGTAGAAGCGCAAGCCCGCGAGCGCGACGTCGACGTACTTGTCGGCTTCGGCGGCGCGGACATCGAGCTCGGAGCGGAACGTCTGGAGCTTGAGGAGATCGATCGGATCGGCGTCGTCCTTTTCGACCTTCTCGGTGAGCGCCTTCTCCGCGGAGTCGAGCTGCTTCTTGACGTCGTCGAGCAGACGCTTGGCGTCGCGCGCGAGCTGCAGGCCGTAATACGCGCGCCGTACTTCGAGGCGAACGAGGTCGCGCTCTTTCTCGACGCCTGCCTCGTTCACCTTCACGTTCGCCTCGGCGGCGTCCCAGAGGTTGCCAATTTTGCCGAACGTCCAGAGCGGCAGGACGCCCTCGAGGTTCACACGCCAACCGAACCCGACGCCGGCGTCCGTCGAGAGCGAGACGTCGTGATCGGGGCTGTAGGTCGCGCCTCCGCGGATCGACGGCGCGACGCCGACGCCACCGCTCAACTTCACCTGGCTGAATGGCGCGGTGTGCGCCTCGTCGAGCTGCGCGCGAACGAAGTCGAGACGCGCCCGGGCGGCGAGGATGTTCGGGTGGTTCTTGTCGGAGAGATCGAGCGCCTCGGCGAGCGTGTAGACGCGCTCTTTCGCAGGGGCGACAGCCTCTTCCCTCGCGGGCGCGGTCTTGTCGTGGGTCGCAGAGGGCTCGTCGGCCTGCGCGACGCGCGACATGGTCACGAGCCCGAGCGCGACCAAGCCGACGCTCCCGACGCGGAGGTTCCGGCGATGCATCTTCACCTTCCGACGTTCGGTCGGCGTTGCGGCGCGGAGATGGAGGCGCATGGGTGCGAGCCGAGCAGGCTCCGTGGCCTTGTTATCAAGAACGCGGCGCGGACACACCTCTCAACGGGCCGAGCCTGCCATGGCTCTCGCTCATTCGCTCCCGCGGACGCGCCGGACCATGCGTCGAAAGTTTGCTCGATCCATCCCAGCGATCGCCGCGGCGCGCGTCAGGTTGCCGCCCGTGTGCGTGAGGAGCCTCTCGACGTAGTCGGACTCGAACGCCCCGATCTGGGCGGACCGCGCCTCTACGTAGGGTCGCAGATCGCGCGGCACCGGCTCGCGCTCGCCTGGGAGGGCACCGAGATCGCCGGGCATGAGCGAGTCTCCGGTCATGGACGAGACGCCGCGCACGATCGCGGCCTCGAGCTCGGGGATGTTCCCGGGCCAGTCCGCGCCACGAACGCGGCGAAGCGCCTCGGTCGAGAGGCGCGGCGCGGCGCGGCTCATCGCTTCTGCGGCGTGCCGCGCGAACACGTGGGCCATCACTGGGATGTCGTCTCGACGCAGGCGAAGCGGGGGGACGTCGATGACCACGCCAGCGAGCGAAAAGAACGCATCCGAGAGGAACGCCCCGCTCTTCACGGCGTCGCGGAGCTGCGGCGTCGCGGTCGCGAGGACGCGCGCGCGTCGAGTGCGGTCCGCGAGCGCCGTCACGAGCGCGCGCTGCGCCTCGAGCGGAAGGGTGTCCACCCGATCGATGAGCACGCTTCCATCTGCGGCTCGGGCGATCGCGCCGTCGCGATCGAAGAGCTCGCGCACGATGGAGCCTTCGCCGATCGCTTCACACGCGACCTCGATGAGCGGGGCTCGACCGCGCGCGCCAGCGCGATGGCAGAGGCGGGCGAGCGTCCGCTTGCCGACTCCCGGCTCGCCGACGAGGAGCACGCTCGCGTGACCATCTGCGGCCGAGCGAGCGAGATCGCGGGCCCGCCGCGCCGCCGGAGCGACGGCGACGAGCTCGTCTGTGGCCTGCGCGGGAGCGTGGCGCTCAGGCGATGGACGCGCCGCGCTCGCCGCGAGCACGGGAAGACCCGGCGGCGGACGGAGCTCGCGAGTGAGCCATGCGAACGCGCCGTCCACCTTCGGCTCTTCGGGCTCGAGCCGCGTCGGATCGATCGTGAGGACGAACGGACGCTTGATGCCGCGAAATGTCGCGGAGTCGGCCTCGAACACGCCGAGCTCGACGAAGACGACATCGGGCTTGGCGGTGGTGAGGAGCGCACGCGCCGCCGCGCCGTCCTCTGCGGTCAAGACCTCGAACCCAGCGCGCACAAACGGCTTCGCCCATGCGCGACGCATGGGCGAGTCCGGGTCGACGAGGAGGATCCGGAGCGCCACGAGCAGCGATGCCTCACCGGGCCCGACCAGCCGAGAAGAGGCCGGCGGGCTTCGCCGACCTCGATCCGACTAGAAGGACGGCATCGAGCTGCCAGGCTCGTTCGACGCAGTGCGAGCGCGCTCTTCCGGCGTCTTCGGCGTGGTGAACTTCTCTCGGCCTGAGGCCTTCGAGTACATGACGTCGATGTTCGCGACGAGGTCGAGATAGAAGACCGCGTCGGGGCTGTAGAACACGTTGCGCGACTTGCCGTCGTTGCCGAGCGTCAGCGTCTCGTTGTTGTAGCCGATGTCGAGATCGAAGATGTCGTAGATGGGGATGCCGAGCGAGACGTCGAAGGTCGAGCTGGTCACGTAGGTGACCGGATCCTCGACGGTGTCGGCTTCGACGCAGCCGCCGGTGCCGGGCTGCGAGACGTCGCATCCGTTGCCCTTCAGCGCGTGCTTGAAGCGGCCGATGAGCCGGAACTGCGTCGCGAGCGTGAGATCCTTGTAGAGCGGCAGCGTGAAGAGGACGCTCGGGATCAGGCGATCCGGATCGAACGGCGTACCCGAGAGGGTGTCGCTGCTGATGTTCTGCCCGAACGCATTCTGACGATCGCGGCCGAGCGACTCGTTCGTAGGGACCTCTGCGCGCGAGAACAAATGCGAGTACGTCAGGCCGCCTGTGACCGTGAGGTTGTTCAAGCCGTCGGCGTCTTTGCCGAGGAGCCGAACGACCTGGCTGACCGACGCGCCGACCGCGACAGTGAAGTATTTGCCCTGGTTGATGCTGCTCTTCGCCGTCGGGAAGATGCCGCGCACCTTGAGGCCCGCAGAGGTCGCCCACTCCTTGTCGTCGCTCGTGAAGATGCTGCGCGTGTAGCCCGCGCCGACCTGCGTGTCGTGGAGACGCGGCTCGTGCTTCGTCACGGTGTCACCCGCGTCGGTCCATTCGACCCCGACGCCGGCTTCGGCGAAGATGTTGATCTTGTCGTTCGGCTCGTCGAGGACGTAGAGGTTCGGCGCGAGGATGAAGTCCCACGCGTAGTACTCGTCTTCGTGGCCGATGTTGTCGCGGCCAACGCCCACCATCGTGGTGCTGATGGTGTGGGTCCACGTGAACGTCGTCCCGCGCCAAATGAGCGGGTCGGCGCCCTTCTCGTGGTTCTGAATGTCCGGCGGGCTCGTCTGGTCGACAGGCGCCGTGGGCATCGTCGCGTTGAAGGACGCGTTCGGATCGGCGGGCGCGCCGGGGTTCGCCCCAGAGCTGGCCCCAGGGTCGGTGACCGGACCACCGATGGTGGGCGCGGCCTGCGCGAGCACAGAGGACGACGAAAGAGCGAGCGCGAAGGCCAGCGACGCGGCAATCCCAAACCGGGTGTGATTCACGTTGGTCTCCCCAAACAAGACGTGCGCGTCTCCCACAGGTGGTGAGACGCGTCAATGAGGCTAGGTCGGCCGAAAAGCAGGAAGCGTGCCCGTGCGTGGACGCTGAGAATCGCTGAAATATCGACCTATGGGCTCGGGGCGCGTTAGCCGAGTGACGGGGACGCGGAAGACCGCCGTGCGAAGTTGCGCGCGAACGCCAGGAGCGCTCGTGGGTCGCCACCTCCCGGGGTTCCTACCCCTGTCTGATAGAGTCGGCCGATGCGGTTGGCGGTCACGCTCCTCACGTCGGTGATCGCCACCGGCTGCGTGCTCGACTTCGACGAGCTGGCCCTCGGCCCTGGGGGCGGCAACGTCGGCGCCACGATCAGCGCCGGCCCCATAACCGGCAGCGGAGCCGGCGGGAGCACCAGCGTGAACGTCGGTGGCGGGACCCTCACCTCTACGGGCGGCGGCGGCTCGACCGGATCCGGATTCCCGTCGTGCGGAATGGGCGGCCTCTGCGTGCCCCCAGCTCCCGACGGTTGGTTTGGACCGATTCTCCTCCGCGCCGGTTCGACCTGCGACACCGAAGAGACCGACCTGCCCCTGGCAACCAACACGATCACGGCGACTGGGAGCTGCGGCTGCGCGAAGGTCTCCTCGACGACGTGCTCGGCGCCAGTCGTCGTATTTGGAAACGGCAGCTGCGCTGATTCGACGGTTACGACGGCGGTGACGCCGGGCCTGACGTGCGCGCCGGTGGGCGCGGCGAAGTCGGCGACCTCGGCCGGCCCCGCCCCGGCTCCGACTGGAGTGCCGTGCTCGCCCACGGCCATTCCGCCCTTGGTTTTCGAGGATCCGTACGTGTCGTGCAAGTCGGACGAGGTGCCTTGCGGCGTCGACGGAGCGTGCATCGAGCCTGACGCCCAAGACTCGATCTGCATCCGCGCCTCGGGGTCCGTGAGCTGTCCCGACGACACCTACGTCACCGAGCTTCATTTCGTGACCGCGACAGAGACGTGCACGTGCGGGACAGCCAGCTTCAACTGCGGTGGCCAGACCAAGGTCGGCGACTACGCTGCGGGCTGCACGCAGAACGTCAGCACCATCCAGACGGACCAAGTCTGCGTCAACCTGGGGACCTCGGCCGCGGGCGCGCTGTTCGTTCCGGACAACGCCTCGCTCTTCGCCGGCCAATGCGCGGACATGGGTCCCACCCTCGCGAAAAAGAGCGTGACGGTCTGCTGCATCGGGCATTAGCGGCGTCCTCTTCGCCCGGATTCGGCGCTCACGGGCGCGCGCAAGTAGGCGCCGAGCTGACGCCGGAAGGCTTTGCGCCTGCCGGTGCCCATGCGAGGAGACGGCATGGAGCCGACGAGTCATTCCCCGTCTTCACCGCAGCCGGGGGGCGCGCGACCGACCGAAATCACCGCGCTGCTCGGGCGAGGGACGGCGTTCGAGGGCAAGCTCCACTTCGTCGGACGCGTCCGCATCGACGGCCACTTCACGGGGGAGATCCACGGCGAAGACGTCCTCGTGATCGGCGAGGGCGCCGAGATCGAGGGCACGATCGAGGTCTCGACGTGCATCGTGACCGCGGGCGAGGTGCGCGCGAACATTCGGGCGCGCGACGCGATCGAGCTCTACCCGCCGGCGCGGGTCTCCGGCTCGCTTCACGCCCCAGCGATTTTCATCGACCGGGGTGCGGAGTTCGAGGGGACGTGCACGATGGCGCCGCTCGGCCCCCGTGACGCAGCCGCGTCTGCGCCCGAGCCCGCGCCGGAAGACGAAGCGCCGACCTTTGCGGGCGCCGGTGAAGACGACCGCTGATCCGACGCTCGTCCCAACGGAGCGACACGTCGAGCGACTCGGGCTCGCCGGCGCGACGACGCCACGCCGACTCTTCGACAAGCTGAGCGCGCGCGCGCGCCCCGGGCGACGCGTCGCGACGTTTGCCGCGTCCCGACTCGCGTCTCTCGTGGGATTGCTCGAAGCGCTCGAGGCAGGGACGTCACCACTTCCGCGTGATCGCGTCGCGATCGTGGCGGGTTCGATTGCAGAGGCGCTCGGCGCGCTCGCCGATGCGGGCACGACGCCGGCGGCGCTCTCGAGAACGGGGACGCCGCGCGGGCGGATCTTGGCGGCCGCGCGCGAACGTCAGGGCGAAATCTTGAGCGCGGCGGGGCTCGAGGATCCTGCACTCCAGAGTCAGCTCACTCGGGTGGCGGCCGGCTTCGGGCCACCTTCTCTCGACGTGCGCTGCACGGCCGGGTTCTCGACGAGCCTCCTTGCGAGCCTCTCGTCGCTTCACGTAGCCGGTCGGCGCGCAGGCGGCAGAGGCGTGAGCATCGCGTTGCCGCGGGTCGAAGGAGACGAGTCCTGGGCGCGGGTCGCCGATCGCGTCGAGCGCCAGCTGTCTTCGGTCGAGGACGCGCCCGAGCTCGAGTGGTTCGAGCTCCGCCCGCCCGAGCGCGTCTCGATCGTCGAGGCCCGAAGCCTCGACGCCGAGGCGCGCGCCATCGCGCATCGCGTCGCGTCCGCGCTCGCGGCAGGCGTCGCGCCCGACCGCATCGCGATCGCCATCCCGCCGCGCGACGAGTCGCTCGGCGAGCCTCTGCGCGCGGCGCTCGCAGACGCGGGCGTTCCTTTCTCGGAGGCGTACGGTCCGCCTATCGACCGATCGCCAGAGGCGCGCGCGGCGCTGTCGCTCCTCGAGATGACGCGCGGTCGACTTCGTCGAGACGCGATCATCGAGCTCTTGGGGACGCCGGGGATCCATGCCGGGAGCTGGGTCGCGACGCGCGACGAGGCGACCGCCGCGAGACGCGCAGCGAAGGTCGGTCGACGACTTCGCGAGATCCCGCTCGTCGCCGACGCGAACGGCCGACTGTTCGTCGAGCTTCTGGCCGCCATGTCTCGAGACCAGGAAGACGACGAGGGCTTCGTCCCGGGCGCCATCGAACGACTCGCAGCGTCGATCGGTGCTCTCCGCGCGGCGCCAAACCCCGTCGTGCTCGCGAGAGAGCTCGCCGAGATGATCGACCGGCTCCGCCTCGGAGAGCCGTCGGCGGACGAGCTCCGCGCCGCGCTCTCTTCGGAGGCCGGCGGCCACGGTCGACTCGCCCTCGCCGCGATCGGAGAGGGCGCGGTCGCGGTTCGAGCCGTGCTCACCGCGCTCGACGACTTTTCGCACGCCGTGAGCGCGCTCGGCGTCGATCCGGCGCGGCTCACCGCAGAGGATCTCTCGGCCGAGCTCGACAACGCCGTTCGCGGAGCTCGGTCGGCCGCGCGTGGCGCGGCGGGACGCGCCGGCGCGGTGCGCGTAGGCCCGCCGCGTGAGATCGCCGGGCTCGAGCACGATCTCGTGATCGTCACGCGGATGCTCACGCGCGCGTGGTCGCCCGCCGACCAGCACGGCCTCCTCGACGAGGCGACGCGGGAGCGACTCCCAGAGGGCGCACGACCGCATGGCCACCGAGAACGCGCCGACCTTTGCGACGTCGAGCTCGGCTGGGCGCTCGCTTCCGCGCGAGAGGTCGTCCTCACATACACGCCGTTCGATGACGAGGGCCGCGACACCGAGCCGGCGCACGCGCTCGTGAAGCGCGCCGTCGAGCGCGGCGCCGACCGAATGCGCGAGCCTGGCTCGAAGCTCGCTGGGAACGCATCGCGCGCAAGCCCACACGACCAAGAGCTCGCGCGGCTCGCGGCGAACGCGTCTCCGCCGCCCGACCTCGCCGCGCGCGTCGCCATCGAGAACGAACGCGCACGCTTCTTCACCGATCCTGGCACCACGGCGGGCCGATTCTCCGGCGCGATTTCAACGGAGCTCGAACCGCGCCTTCGCGAGATGTTTCGCGGCGACTCGAGAGAGAATCCGATCAGCGTCACGTCGTTGGAAGAGGCGGCGAGCTGCCCGTTCCGCGCCTTCGCGCACGGCGTGCTCGGCGCGCGACGAGCTGAAGAGGCCGAGGACGCCCTCTCTCCGCGCGAACGCGGGACGGCGCTTCATCGCGCCCTGCAGGCCGCGTTCGACGCGGTGCGCGACCTGCCTCCATCCGCTGACGATGAACGACGCTTGGAAGCCGGCCGCGTCGCGATGCATCGCGCGCTCGAGCTCGACGCGCCAGCGAGCGCGCTGCGACGCGACGCGCGCGAGCGCACCGCCGCAGAGGCGCTCGCAGTCCTGAAGGAGGAGCTCGCCGCGCCGCGAGACCTCACGTACGCGATGGGAGAGCGCGCGTTCGGACGCGGCGCGGTCAGTCCCTGGGACTCGCTCGGGCTACCACCTGGAGACGCGCCCGAGCTCTGGGTCGGAGGACAGATCGACCGCGTCGATTTCTCTCCAGACCGCTCTCGCGCGCGCATCGTCGACTACAAGTCCGGCGCGAAGCTTCCGAACCCGAAGGCGCCGGGCGCGCTCCAGCTGCGGCTCTACGCGCTCGCGGTGTCGCGTCTCGGGGTCGAAGAGGTCACGAGCATGTATGTCGGCGTCGGACGCAACGGGGCGGTCAAGACGAGCCCCGGGCGAAGCAAGCTCGCGCCGTTCTCGGACGAAGAGATGGACGAAGCCATAGAGGTCGCACGCCTCACCGCACGCGGCCTCTGGACAGGTCACGTCGAGCCGCGCCCGATCGATCCGCGCATCTGCAAGCGCTGCGAGGCACGCGACATCTGCCGAAGACCTGCCGTGATCGCGGGGCGCGACGACGACGACGAAAAGACGAAGACGGCGGCGGAGCCCGAGCCCACGTGAACGCCGATGACGCGCTCCTCTACGCTTTCCGGCGAAACGTCGTCGTCGCAGCGAGCGCCGGCACCGGCAAGACGCATCGACTGACCGCGCTCTACGTCATGCTCGCGCTCGGGCTCACGAGCATGGGAGAGGGCCACGACGACGTGCTCTGCCCTGCCCTTCCGATCGATCGCATCGTGGCGACGACGTTCTCGCGGGCCGCGGCGCAAGAGATTCGCGGCCGCGTCGAGCACGCGCTCACGGCGATCGCGGAGGGCGCGAGCGGCTTCCCATTCGAAGACGAGATCCGCGCGCGGTCCGCGCGCTCGGGCGGTCGACCGAGCCCCGGCGAGCTGCGAATCGCCGCCCGCCACGCGCTCGACATGTGGTCGCGCGCTCGCATCGACACGCTCCACACGACGGCGTTCGATATCGTGCGCCACGCAGCGCTCGTCTTGGGGCTGCCCCCATCACCCCGCGTCGCAGAGGAAGACGAGGCGCGAGAGCTCGCGCAAGGCGTCATCGACGACACGCTCGAGTCTGCGCTGGGCGGCGGAGGCGCGAGAGCGGACGCCGCGCGCGCGCTCGTCGCGACGTGCTCCGGCCTCGAGCGGACGCGCGAGGTCGTCTTGTCTTTCCTTTCGCGCCTCGACGACGAGGGCCTTCCGCCGAGCGCGCTCGCCACGAGCGATCATTTGGGAGAAGCGCGTGAGCTGCGCGCGCAGCTACTTCGCGCGACGCGCGGGCTCGTCGACGGCGGCCGCGATGCGCTCGCCGCGGCGGCGAGGGAGCTGTTGCTCGCATTGGGAGCGCCCGATGACGATCTCGTGCCGTCCGCGGACGCACGTGGCGCGCTCGACCGACTCTTCGAGAAGCGAAAGCCAAGCAAGCTGAGCCCCGACGAGGCGGCGTTCTTCGCATTTCGCGAGACCATCGGCGGCAAGACGAATCTGGAGCGTGCGCGGGCGCTCGGCGGCATCTTCGCAGAGGCGGAGAATCTCGAGGCGCGCGAGCGCGGCGTGCTCGCGCTGGTGGGCGAGATGGCGACGCGCCTCCCGAGCGAGAGGACGAGGCGCGGCGTGCTCGGCTTCGGAGACATCTTGCGCCTCGCACGCGACGCGCTTCGCGATCACGCCGAGGCGCTGTCGGACGTGCGCCGCGAGGTCCGCGCCCTCCTCGTCGACGAGTTCCAAGACACGAGCTTGGTACAGCGCGATCTCGTCTATCTGCTCCGCGAACGTCCCGCGTCGGCCGCGTCTCGCGCTCCGGGGACGATGCCGACCGAAGCCGACCTCGAGTCGCACGGCCTCTTCATCGTCGGAGACCGCAAGCAATCCATCTACGGATTCCGCGGCGCCGACGTCACCGTGTTCTCTCGCACCTGCGCCGCGCTCGCGGGTGAAGCCTGCGTCGCGGCTCTCGATCTTCCCGCGGGGCTCGCCGGCGCGGACCCGATCGCCGACTTCGTCGCGCTGGTCGAGAGTCGGCGGTCCGAGCCCGCGATCGTCGAGTTCGTGAACGCGTTCTCCACGGCGGACTTCGCATCGCACGAGGGCGACACGGATCGCGACGTGCCGATGCGATACGGCCCTGGAGAGCGGCTCGTCTCGGTTCGACAGGACGCGGGCGGGCGGGTCGAGCTCGTGCGAGACGACGGCGTCACCGCGCCCGATCCGCTCCTCATCCACGCGCCGGCGGCGCTCCGCGAGGCGTTCGTCGCCGCCGCTGCAGCGCATCGTCTCCACGCCGACGGGCTCGCGTACGGCGACATCGCGATCCTGGCTCGGCGTCGCGCGACGATCCCGCTCGTCGAGCTGGCGCTCGGGCGCGTCGGCGCGCCGTACGTGGTCGCGGGCCGCGCGCTCTACGACACCGCCGAGGTGCGCGACGCCGCGGCGCTCGTCCGCCTCGTGCTCGACCCTTCGGATCGACATGCGCTCGCGACGATCCTTCGAGGTCCCATGGTCGCGCTCTCGGACACGGCGCTGACCATGCTCCTCGGGACGCGCGGGCTCGACCGACGCGTGCTCGCAGAACGAGGTCCCCTCGAGCTCGACCGCGGAGCGTTTCCGACCGAAGGTCGGACGGTAATAGTTCCCGACGAGTCGACGCGCCTCGCCTCCTTCCGGCAGCGGTTCCTCGCTTCGCGGGCCGCGCTCCTGCGGCTGTCCCCGGGCGAGGCGCTGCGGGCCGCGGTCCGACATTTCGACTTCGACCGCGTGCTCGCCGCGTTGCCGCGCGCGACCGCACGAATCGGAAACCTCGATCGCCTCGTCTCGATCGCCGCAGGACGCGGCGGCAGCTTGCTCGCGTTCTCGCGGTGGCTCGACCACCAGATCGCGGACGAGACCGACGAGCGCGAGGCCGTCGTCTTCTCACCGGAAGACGACGCCGTCCGACTGACGACCATCCACGCGAGCAAGGGCCTCGATTTCGCCGCGACGATCGTGCTCGATCTCGCCGCGAAGGCGTTGCCGGAAGCCTCGCCGCTCGTCTTCCTCCGTTCGCGTGGTCAAGGGGATCCACCGCGCTTCGTGTTCCTCCATCGGGGAGAAGGCGGCGTGGATCTACCGAGCGCCGCTCGCGCCGAGGCGAGACGCGTCGCGGCGAGCCGCGCCGCCTCTGAGCGTCGGCGCATCACGTACGTCGCGTTCACGCGCGCCAAGCACCGCCTCGTCCTCGTGGCGCCCGAAGTCGCAGGACACGCCGGTTCGGCGCTTCACACCATCGACGCACAGCACGACTCCGCGCTCGAGGACCTTCTGCACGATGCGCCGACGAGCGAGTGGCTCGAGGACGCCCTCCGGACGCGTCCATCACCGCCGCCCGCGCTCGACGTCGCACCCGAGCCGCCGCCCGCGATCCGCTCGAGCGCGCGCTCGCTGCCGATCGCGACGACGCCGCTCGGCGTCTTTCGAGGCTGCGCACGCCGGTTTCGATTGCGCTTCCTCCTCGGGCTCGAAGAGCCGGTCGACACCGGACAGCTCGATCTATTCGAAGTGGGCCAGGCCGAGAGGCGCGTCGAACCACTCGAACGCGACGACGTGGATCCACGAGAAGCCGGACGGTCGGCGCACCGACTCCTCGAGGTCTGGCCACGCGAGCGGTTCGGAACCACGCCCGTCCCTGGAGAGCTCGAGGCGCTCGTCGCAGGCGACGATCTCGCGCCGACGGAGAGCGCGCGCATCGTCGAGGCCGTCCGCGCGGTCCTCGCGAGCCCGTTCGCGGCAGAGCTCGCAGAGGCGGAGCTGCATCGCGAGGAAGAGACACGCGTCGTCATCGCGCCATCCTCAGAGGGAGATCCCTCGCTCGAGCTCCGCGGAACGATCGATCTCTGGGCGCGGGATTCGAACGGGCGCATCAGCGTCGTCGACTACAAGCTGGCGCGACGCGCGCCGACGCTCGACGCGTACGCCTTTCAGCTTCGCGCCTACGCGCTGGCCCTCTCCCGCGCGAACGACGGCGCCCCGGTCCGGACGGGGGTTCTCTTTCTCCTGGGCGATCCGCGGCCGGTGTGGCTCCCCGGGTCTGACGCCGACGGGTTCCTCGACGCGTCCGACCACGCCGCCTTCGAAGCCGAGCTCGCGGTGGTGGCCGCGCGCCTGGGCGAAGCCCGCGCGACCGACGTCTGGCCGCCCGAAAAAAAGCCCGAATGCGAGCGGCTCGGCTGCGGGTTTCTCACGGCTTGCCACCGGAAGTCCGCGTCGGGCGCCGGCAAGCCGCGGGGGCGATCGCGCCGCGTTGGGTAGCGCCTCGCTTGAGATCTCGACCCATGCGTGGGAAGGACGCTCGCGAATGGACGCTGCGATCCGCTGCCGCGGCCTGAAGAAGCGCTACGGGGACGTCGATGCCGTGCGCGGCCTCGATCTCGACGTCCGCAAGGGCGAGTGCTTCGGGCTCCTCGGCCCGAACGGCGCGGGAAAGACGACGACGATCGAGATCCTCGAGGGCTTGCTCGATCCCACCGAGGGCGACGTGGTGATCCTCGGGCGGACGTGGAAGGCCGACGAGCAGGCGCTTCGCGAACGCATCGGCCTCGCGCTCCAGGAGACCCGACTGAGCGACAAGCTCACGGTCGAAGAGACGCTCCGCCTCTTCGCGTCGCTCTACCCTCGCGGGCCCACCGTGGCTGAGCTCCTCGCGAAGGGCCAGCTCGAGGAGAAGCGCAGCGCTCGCTACGAGACCCTCTCCGGAGGGCAAAAGCAGCGCCTCGCCGTCGCGTGCGCGCTCGCCGGAGATCCGGAGCTGCTCTTCCTCGACGAGCCGACCACCGGCCTCGATCCGCAGTCGCGACGCGGGCTCTGGGATCTCGTGCTCGACTACAAGTCGCGCGGCGGCACGGTCCTCTTGACGACGCACTACATGGACGAGGCAGAGAAGCTCTGCGACACGATCGCGGTCATCGATCACGGCCTGCGCATCGCGCTCGGCACGCCACGCGAGCTCATCGCTTCACTCGGCGGCACGCAGGTCGTCGACTTCGCCGTCGAGGGGACGCTCGACGTCGCCGAGCTCGAGGCGTTGCCGTCGGTGAACACGGTCCGCGCAGAGGCGGATGGCTACGTGGTCACGACGACCCGGCTCCACGAGATCTTGCCGCCGCTGCTCGCGCACATCGAGGGCAAGGGCGCGCCCCTCACGCGTCTCGCCACGCACCGCGCCACGCTCGAAGACGTCTTCGTCCACCTCACGGGGAGGCAGCTCCGTGAGTGAGCGACGCCCGCATGCGCTGACGCAGCTCGTCCTCGCGCGGCTTCGCAGCTTCTACCGCGAGCCCGGCGTCCTCTTCTGGTCGTTCGGCTTTCCGCTGGTGCTCGCCGTCGCGCTCGGCATCGCCTTTCGCAACCGCCCCGCCGAGCCGCCGCGCGTCGCGATCGAGGACGGTCCGATGGCGGCCGACGTCGACGCGAAGCTCCAGGCGAGCGGCGCGTTCCACGCCGCGATCCTTCCTCACGACCGAGCGAGCGTCGCGCTTCGGACGGACAAGGTCTCGCTCGTCATCGTGCCGGGAGATCCGCCGACGTACCGCTACGATTCGACTCGACCGGACAGCCGCCTCGCGCGCGCGCTCGTCGACGACGCGCTTCAACGTGCGAACGGACGCCAAGACGAGTTTCGGCCCCAAGAGGAGCTCATCACGGAGCCCGGCGCTCGCTACATCGATTTCCTGATCCCGGGTCTCATCGGCATCGGGCTCATGCAGAGCGGCCTCTGGGGCGTCGGCTACGTGATCGTCGAGATGCGCACGAAGAAGCTCATGAAGCGCTTCGTCGCGACGCCCATGAAGAAGAGCGATTTTCTCCTCGCGTTCGTGTTGATGCGGGGGATCTTTCTCGTCGTCGAGATCCCGGTCCTGCTCCTCTTTGCGCGCTTTGTCTTCGGCGTACCGATCTTCGGGTCCGTCGCGCTCCTCGGCGCGGTCGCCGTCCTCGGCTCCTTGACGTTCGCCGGGCTCGGTCTGCTCGTGGGCTCGCGCGCCCAAAACATCCAGACGGCGAGCGGTCTCATCAACCTGGCGAGCATGCCGATGTTCATCGGCTCGGGGACGTTCTTCGCGTCCGCACGTTTTCCGGAGGTCGTGCAGCCGTTCCTCGCCGCCTTGCCGCTCACCGCTCTGAACGACGCGCTGCGCGCGATCATGCTCGACGGCGCCGGCGTCGCGCAGATCGCCCCGAAGCTCGGCATCCTCGCGGGCTGGGGCGTCGTCTGCTTCGCCCTGGCGCTCAAGTGGTTTCGTTGGCGCTGAGCCCGCGAGAGGGCCCACAGCGTGCGTCGCACCCCGCACGGCGTTGACCTCGGGCGCGGACGCCCCCAGCATCACCGCATGTCGCGCTCACTCCTCGCGTTCGCCGCGCTCTTGGCCGCCGGATGCATCACGGAAGCAGACGTCTCGGACGCGCTTCGTAAAGCCGAGCAGGGCGGCGCGGTCGCCACCACGACGTGCGGCTTCGAGACGTCCGGCCTCTCCGACGTCCATATCGAGAACCTCCACGTCAGCGAGAGCTCCGGCACCGCGACGGTCACGGGGGTCGCGCTCGACGGCCCGAAGAAGGGCACGAAGTGCACAGGCGAGATCACCTTCGACTACGTAAAAGGTCGATCCGTCACGCAGGGCGTCAACGGTCAGTCCGAGACCTACGTCGCGGTGATCCAGAACGTCGCGAGGAAGTGATCGCCGAGAACCCGCGCGATCAGGGCAACGTGAGCGGCGCGCCGACGTACGACTCGCCGAGATCGATCTTCGCCGACTGCCCCTTCTCGAGGAGCGCCCACCGAAGCTTCTCGGCGGTCGGTTGATCGAACGGGCCTAGCGCGAGCGCGAACCGCCCCGCGCCCGTCTCCGCTGTCTCGAGGATCGAAGGCGAGACGTCGGCGAACGCGAGCTTCGCGCGCGACGCCTTCAACGTCGCGACGTCCGCGGCGCGACCAAGCTCGACCCAGTGCGTGTCCTCGAGCAAGAAGAGCAAGCTCCCGAGGTGCTCGTCCTTTTCGTTCGAGATCAGCGCACCGAACCCCCGACAGAGCACGGTCGGTCCCATCCGCACCGAGTCACGCCAGTGTCCGAGGACCTGCTTCGTCCCGCGCGGGCGCACCTCGACCTCGAGCCCGTTCGCCAGATCGACCGTGCTGACGAGCTTCGAGAGCGTCCGCTGCGCCGGCGTCGCAGTCGGCTCGGCGAACGCTGGGACGCACGCCCACTCGCCGCCGAGCGGTCGCGCGCACACGTCGAGCGCGTCGAGCGGGACGCCGTCGAGCAGCTTCGTCGGCACGAGGTTCGCGATGCGGACGCGGTAGACGCCCTTTCCCGAGCTCTCTCCGCAGCCGACGCAGGTCCGACCGGACGCGCACACCCGCTGCTCGCCTTGGGCCGCGGCGCACTCGGAGCCCCCGCAGCAATCGCTCGTGCACGCGCGCACGGCGGGGATCTCGACGCGATCGTCCATCACCTCCGACGACGACGAGCCGAGCGGCCCCGCCGTCCCGCTCCCGGGCTCTGCGCGCGGCCCGTCCGCAGGAGGCGTCCTCAAGAACAGCGCGGCGCCCGCCGCGACGGCCAGGCCCATCCCGAACGTCACCGCGTGGGACAGACGGAGGCCGCGCTTCTCTGCGCGCGCACGCCGAAGCTCGTCGATCGAGACGACCCGCTGAGACGCCGCGCCGACGTTCGCCTCCGATCGGGGTGGCTTGGGGCTCCGCGTCCGAACGTCCTCTTCGCCGTCGACGCTCTCGGGCCCGGACGACGCACCCCACGCGCGGAGCGATGCGGGCAGCTCGACCGAAGCCTCGACGTCGTCGTCCTCTGCGGCGCGGACCTCTTCGACGGTCGTCGGGATCATCTCACCGCGCCGCGCGAACGCGTCCGCGACGGCCCCGTCGAGCGCGCCGTCGTCGTCGTCTTCGGGTTTGTCGCTTCGATCGTCCGTCGTCACGTCGCTCCCTCGCCAGCTCCGCCTTGGGCCACCAAGAACGCCTTGAGCTTCTTCATCGCGCGCACCCGGATGGCGCGGATGTTCTCGTTCGTCGTGCCCCAGCGACTCGCGAGCTCTTGGGACACCGCGTTCGGCAGCCGCTGATGCTCTTCGCCAGCGCGATAGTGCAGCGCCGACACGCGGAGCACATCGCGCTCTCGCTCGGTGAGCTGGTCGAGCCCCTCGGAGACGAGGACGACGCGCGGGGATCGCGAAGGTGGCGGCTCTTCATCGATCGCGGCGCACGTGACGCGCTCGAGGTAGGGAGAGGCCGAGACCTCTCGCT
>Ga0164241_10002035_pt1 | contig 22916 bp, 20 predicted proteins | sample OricomyardsoilBY_FD_108780 | JGI IMG/M metagenome (GOLD analysis project Ga0164241, IMG submission 108780) | Backyard soil microbial communities from Emeryville, California, USA - Original compost - Back yard soil (BY) | ecosystem: Environmental > Terrestrial > Soil > Unclassified | place: USA... | reverse complement strand
GCGTCGAAGGACCCCGACTACCAGTTCCGCCTCGCCGCCGAGGCGGGCTACTCGGCGCTCGCCTGCCAGATCGGCATGGCGACCAAGTACTACCCCGACTACGCCGGCCAGGTGCCGCTGATCCTCAAGGTCAACGGCAAGACCGACATCCCCTCCTCGGCCAAGGCCTTCTCGACCTGCAACGCCAGCGTCGAGGACGCGGTGCGGCTCGGCGCCGACGCGGTCGGCTACACGCTCTACGTCGGCTCGCCGCGCCAGGACGAGGACCTCGCCCAGCTGCGCCAGGTGCGCGAGGACTGCGACCGCTTCGGAATGCCGCTGATCGTCTGGTCCTACCCGCGCGGCGAAGCGGTCGACGCCAAGGGCAGCGCCAACTCCTTCTACGCGATCGACTACGCGGCGCGGATGGCGATGGAGATGGGCGCCGACGTGGTCAAGCTCAACATGCCGAAGATCGACCCCGCCAAGGACAAGGACGCCCCCGCTCCCTACAACGAGATGCAGGTCGACGGCGCCGAGGCGATCCGCCAGTGCGTCGAGTCCGCCGGCCGCTCGCTGGTCGTGCTCTCGGGCGGCTCCAAGGTCGACGACGAGACCGTGCTCTCGCACACCCGCGACATCATGCAGGCGGGCGGCTCGGGCGTGATCTTCGGCCGCAACGTCTGGCAGCGCGAGTGGAACGACGCCCTCGAGATCATCGCCTCGATCAAGGAGAGCTTGCTCTCCAATGTGCGCCGCATCCCGTAGGGCCAATCCCGGCAGGGATTCCGCTTAACTTTTTCGAGAAGCGGCGACGGCTGGCGCTCGAACCGCGCTCGCGAAAAAGTACAAGACGCTCCACCCCTGCCGGGATTGGCCCTAGTCATGGGGAGACAACTTTCCGAATTACTCTTCTATGGGTGCGAGGACCGAAGGTCCGAGAGGAGACCCACGGTCTCTCAGAGAGGCCGGTGCTTCAGGGGTCATCGCAGTGCGACCAGAGCCCTCGCCCGACCCGAGCAGCGCTCACGGCAAGGAGTTGGAAGAGGGGCGCGTAGCGGGTGTTCGGCGGGAACGGCAGCGGCCTTGCGTAGCCTCGACGAACGAGCATGGCGTTGAAGAAGCGCCCGTCGGGCAGCCAGATGTAGACGAGGGTCCGGCCGTAGCTATCGACCGGTTCGCGGGCGACCCGGTAGCGGACCTCGCGGCCCTTCTCGAGCACCCGCTTGGTGAAGGCCGAGGCCTTCGGCCCAAAGCACTGCACCGGCGTGTCCGGCTTCACCGTCTCGGGCGTGTCGACACCGACGATGCGGCTAGAGCCGAGGTCCCCTGAGAGGATCACCGTGTCGCCGTCGACGGCGCGCTCAACCCGGGCCATCCCACTCGCGCCAGCCTGCGGCCCTTCGGTCTTGGCGTCGTCTTGCAGCGTGTCGTAGCCGATCACGGCGACGATGGCGATCATCAAGATTAGGCTGCCGGCATAGGGGTGTTGCTTCACGGTCCTCCTCCGAGTTCTAAGCGTGTAAGCAACATGTCTCGCCCCCCTCCTAAGCCGAGCCCCGCACGGGGCTACTGGGGGTCCTGCCTATGGCGGCTGCGACAGGCGATCGGGAGCGAGTCGAGCAGCCAACAACCCGCAGCGAGGGCAACGAGCCAGCCCGCCGCGGCCCGGCGGCCCCGACATCATTGGAGGCCAAGGCCACTAGGCTGCGGGAAATCCGACCGCCACTCACCATTGCCGTGGCCCAGCCACGATGCCGACCGAAAGACGTGCCCTCAAACGCACGAGCGCACGCGAGCCTGATCCGATCGGCACGCGCGCGGGTGATCGTGTTCCCGGAGCTGTCGTTGACCGGTTACGAGCTCGACGCTGAGCCCGTCTCGCGGGACGATCAGGTACTGATGACAATTGTCGAGGCATGCGCCGAAGCAAACAGCGTCGCGCTCGTCGGGGCTCCAGTGGCGGACATCGACAGTCGCCCCCACATTGGCACGCTGCAGATTGGGCCGGACGGCATCGACGTCGCCTACCGCAAGTGCTACCTCGGTGGCGAGGAGCCGGCCCGCTTCGCGCCCGGAGCCGGGCCGGTCGCGTTCGAGCTCGATGGCTGGCGCATTGGACTTGGAATCTGCAAGGACACCAGCGTAGAGCAACACATTCTCGCCACCGCAGCCCTTGACGTCGACCTCTACGCCGCCGGTCTCGTCCACCTTCCAAGCGAGCTCGACATGCAAGAGAATCGCGCTATCCGGATCGCACGCGCGTGCGCTGCATACGTAGCCTTTGCGAGCTTCGCTGGCCCCACCGGTGGTGGCTTCGATCACACAGCCGGCGTCTCGTCGATCTGGACGACTCACGGAAACGCGATCACGCGCGCCGGCTCCCAACCTGGCGAGCTGGCCCGCGCGACCCTCAGCTAAACGGTTCCCCCCGCAATCACGGTCACACCGACGGACAGTCCGGGGCGAGCAACTGACGAGAACGCGCGACGCAAAGCGTGGTAGACGAAGATGCGATTCCGGTCTGGGTCTACCTGGGGGACCGATTCGTCAACGCGGCGCTGGTTCGTCGCGGCCTCACCCGCACGCTGACGATCCCGCCAAACGACCGCTTCGCGCCGCGCCTGCGCAGGCTGGAGCTAGGTGCAGCACGGGCGGGACGGGGGCTCTAGGGAGCCTGCTCGCCCTGAGCTGTCGTGACCGATCCCAAATTTCCTCCCCCTGCAAGCGCTTGTGCGCCTTTGCTACGGTCCCCCGCGGCCCCTGGGGCCATCTGATCTATGCGAATGCGTCAAAGCATCTCCCAGTTCGAGACGGCCTTCGAGCAGGAGACATCACTCGAGCGCCGTCGGCGTGAGCAGCTCCGCCGCCGCGCGGCCAACCGCTCGCGGGCGCGGCGGATCACCCGCGTCGAGCAGGAGAGCAAGGTCCGCTTCAGCGTCCTTGCCGTCTGCCTGACCGTAACCGTGGTCGTCGTCGTCGTCTCGATGTTCGAGGCGCTTGCCTTCCTGATGGCTTAGAAGACGTAGCGCCCTGCGAACGACCGCCCCTCTTGAATAGACTCGCGCGCCGATGCCACGCCGCTCACTGAAGCCACAGCTCAACCAGATCCGCGCCTGGGTTCGCCAGGGCCGCACGGACGCCTGGATCGCCCACCAACTTGAAGTCAGCGCCTCCGAGCTGCGCGAGTTCCGCAAGCAGCACGGCTTCACGGCCGACGAGGAGGATGCCGCTTCCGGCGAAATCGATCTCCGCGACGAGATCGAGGCCGAGATCGAGGCCGCCACGGCCGAGGAGCCCGAAGAGGAGGAGTCCGACTCCGAGGCTGATGACGAGGATGAGGACGGCGAGGGGAAAGAGCGCTCCGGCGAGCCTGGCGGGGACCGGCCCAAACGGCGCCGCCGTCGCGGTCGCCGCGGGGGGCGTGGGCGTCGCAAAGATCTTGAGGCAACCTTTGACCACGGTGAGACCGACGGTTACGGCCTCTGGCTCGATCCCGCGGTCAAGGACAACCCTGTGTATGCCGAGCATTGGGCTGGCAAGCGGGAGGTCACGGTTCGGATTGACGCCGATCAGATCGTGATTCGGCGGGTCGGCTCACCTGAGCCAGAGCCTGACGATTCAGACGACTGACTCAGGGCGAGGCCCGATAGGCCTTCGCTCAACTTTTTCGAGAGTCGCCTAGAGCCGTCCGAGGGCGGAGGCCGCGAAAAAGTACAAGCCGCTCAGACCTACCGGGCCTCGCCCTGAGGCGTGTCCGGGATTCGTCGGAGTGGAGCGTTGGTGGGGCCGCAGGCCGAAGGGTCTAGCTGGCCGTTGAGCTTCCAGATGGTGATCCTGCCGCTCTGCTGGATTGGAGCTGCTGCTGGGTCGCCGCGGAGCCAAGCTGCCTCGGGCGAAGGGACTGGGTTGTCGGTGTGGAGGAAATTGAGGAAGGGGGTTGTGACGAGGTAGTTGAGGTCGGCGTTGTTGACGGCGGTGCGGAAGGCGGAGCAGGTGGGGATTGCGTTGAACGCGCCGTGGGGGCCCTTTTTGCCTAGATAGACGACGTGGTTGGAGAGGTCGGTGCCGTAGAAGCCGTAGCCGAGGAAGCCGGCGGTCGTGCCGGCTAGGCCGATGCGCTTGTCCTCGAGGTCGCGGGCCCACTGGTAGGCGCTGTCGAGCTCGAGGCCGGGGATCTCCGAGCCGGCGGCGAAGCGGTCGCGCAGGTAGTCGCGCTGCAGGGGGTAGCCAATCGCGAAGACGAGTAGGGCGAGAGCGGCGAAGCCGCCGGCGAGGGCTCCCCTGCTCGCGCCCCGTGCCCGGGCGAGCAGTAGCCCGGCGGGCGCGGCGACGAGCAGCAGGGCGAGGCCGATAGCGAAGACGCGCGCCGGGTCGCGCAGGACCGCATCGGAGCGGTCGGTGAGGACGAGGATCGCCAGCAACAGGCCGAGCAGGGCCCACTGACGCCGCCTGCCGTCCAGCCCACGCGCCAGCGGCAGCAGGGTGAGGCCGAGGAGCAGGGCCGGGATCGCGTAGCGGATATTGATCCCGAAGCCGACCGGGGCGCCCTCGGCGCCGGCGGCGCTTAGCGGTGTGAAGAGGTAGGCGAGTAGGCCGAACAGCGCCACGGCGCCCAGCCAGCGCAGCACGCTGTCCCTGGCGCGGAAGAGCGCCAGCAGTCCGCCCACAACGGCGGCAGCGATGACGAGTGGCCAGAGCCCACCGAAGGCCTGGTGCAGGCCGGGCTCGAAGTAGTCACGCCAGACGCCGGTGTCGGTCAGGTAGTGGACGATGCTGAAGTCGGGACGCCCCTCCTGCAGCCGCTCCGGGTGCGGCAACGAGATCGGGCCCAGGCTCGTTGCCTGCGGCAAGGGGTTGCCGGCGACGATCAGATTGCGCAGGTACCAGTAGCCGCCGCCGAGCAGGGCGGGGATGAACCACCAGCCCGCCGCGGCCCACCTCCTCCCCGCCGGCGCGAGCGCGATCACAGCCACGGTCAGTGCAGCAGCCATTGCCACAGCTGTCGACTTCGTGCCGACGGCTAGGCCCGTTGCCAGTCCGGCAGCAGCCAGCGCCCAGGCTGACGTGGTTGGGCCGGCGGGTCCTGTCGCCGCAGGGGACCCACCGCCCCTTCCGGTAGCTAAAGCTTCCTCAGGGGCGGTTCCCCCTACGGCGCCACCCCCCGGCAGGGGCGCCTCTCCGGCCTGCACCCAAGCACCACGACGGCTCCAAGCATTGACGAGGATGGCCGCGGCAGCGAGAAGAAGAGCTGCGGCGACAAGGTCGTTCTTAGCTGCACCCGGCTCACGAACGACAAGCGTGTGGCACTCGAGAACGATGGCAGCAGCAACGACGGTCAGATGCCCGCGCCCGTAAGGCCTACCAATGCACCAAGCAGCAAGGAAAGCGAGTCCAAGGAAGCTGAAGTTGATGAACAGCGAGAGCGTGTCGCGGTGCGTAAGCAGGATCCCTGTGGCATGGAGCAGCTCGGAATTCTGCGGGTAAAACCAGTTCGTAAAGACCGTCTCCGTGTAATGCAAGCTCGTAACGGAGTGCTCCTGCACCATGTCCGCCGCGAACGGCATGTGGTACCAGAGCGAGTCGAAATTGAAGATCCCTCGGTCCAGGGCGTCCTTGGTCGTCAGCCCCCAATGGGCGAACACGAGAGCGATGACGCCCACGGTCACCAGCCAGACAAGCGCATCCGGGCCGGCGGGTGGCGTCGTAGGGGGAACCGCCCCTGAGGAAGCTTTAGCTACCGGAAGGGGCGGTGGGTCCCCTGCGGCGACAGGACCCGCTGGCGATTGCGGTTCGACCCTTGACCGAACCTGCCAAACCGCCACGAGCCCGGCGAGAAGCACTGATGTCGCCACAAGGGCCCACGAATAGAAGAGCTGTAGCGACCCGAGCAGCTCCCCGAGCCAGATCAGCAGCGCAACGCCGGTCACAGCCTCGACGAGGCGTGCTGGGGCGCCCTCCCAAGCGGGGAGCAGGCGCTGGCGTAGTCGATAGGCCGTGAAGCCCAGGGAGAGGGCTACGACCGTTAGGGAGAGGACGCCGAGGATGTAGGTGCCGGCGCTAACCACCGGGGGCCCCGCCAGGAAGCGCTAGAGGCCGCGTACGACGATCGGCGTCTCTTCGGGGAGGGTCATCCCCTGGGCCCTGGCCTTGGCGTTGAGGACGATCGGGTCGTCGGCGTGCTGGACCCGCCAATGCAGGCGGGTGTTTTCCCGCTGCACCTCGTGCAGCTTCGCTTTTGCCGCTGTCGTCGCCGTATAGGTCTTGACGAAGTCGATAAGCGGGTTCATGTACGAGTAGAGGACGAAGAAGAGCACCAGCGTCAGGGCGACGCGACCGACGCGGTCCCAATGAATGCGGCTGGCGCCGCGGCGCGCCGCCGGTTTGCGACGTGCCGCGGGTTTGCGCCGCGCCGGTGGGCGGCGTTTGGCAGTGGCGGAGGACCGTTTCCTCGCCTGGGCACGTGCTGCCATGCCCGCTCCTACGAGGCCGAGCCCCGCATTCCTTCACTACTTGGACGCCTGAGCGAACGCCTGCAAGCCGGGAAACTCGGCCGCGGAGCCCAATTCCTCCTCGATCCGCAGCAGGCGGTTGTACTTGGCGACGCGATCCGAGCGCGAGGGCGCGCCGGTCTTGATCTGTCCCGCGCCCGTGGCCACCGCCAGGTCGGCGATCGTGGTGTCCTCGGTCTCACCCGAGCGGTGCGAGATGACGGCGCTGTAGCCGGCGTCAGCGGCCATTCGAATCGCTTCCAGCGTCTCGGTCAGGGTGCCGATCTGGTTGACCTTGACCAGGATCGAGTTGCCGACGCCGGCGTCGATTCCCCGACGCAAGCGCTCGGGGTTGGTGACGAAGAGATCGTCGCCGACCAGCTGGACGCGCTCGCCCAACTTTTCGGTGAGCAGCTTCCAGCCGTCCCAGTCCTCCTCGTCCATGCCGTCCTCGATCGAGAGGATCGGGTAGCGCGAACAGGCGTCCTCCCAGTAGCTGGCCATCTGCTCGGGAGAGAGCGAGCGACCCTCGTGCTCGAGCACGTAGGCGCCGCCCTTAAAGACCTCGCTGGTCGCCGGGTCGAGGGCGATGAAGACGTCCTTGCCGGGCTTGTAGCCGGCCGCCTCGACACCCGCCAAGACGGCCTGCAGCGCCGCCTCGTTGGACTCGAGGTTGGGGGCGAAGCCGCCCTCGTCGCCGACCGCAGTCGAGTGGCCGCTCGAGGCAAGGCTCTTCTTCAGCGCGTGGAAGACCTCGGTGCCCACCCGCAGGCATTCCGAGAAGCTGGCCGCGCCCGCCGGCACCACCATGAACTCCTGGAAGTCAACCGAGTTGTCGGCGTGGGCGCCGCCGTTGAGGACGTTCATCATCGGCACCGGCAGCAGGGTCGGCTGATCGCCTCCGTAGAGCCTCGCCAGGTAGCGAAAGAGCGGTTCGCCGCTGAGCATGGCGGCGGCCTTGGCCGCGGCCAGCGAGACGCCGAGGATCGCGTTGGCCCCGAGTCGGCCCTTGTTCGGCGTGCCGTCGAGCTCAATCATCTTCGCGTCGAGGCCGGCCTGGTCGGCGGCGTCGAAGCCCTGTAGCGCAGCGGCGATCTCATCGTTGACGTTGGCGACGGCGCCGGAGACGCCCTTGCCGGCCCAAGCGTCGCCACCATCGCGCAGCTCGACCGCCTCGAACTCGCCGGTCGAGGCGCCGGAGGGAACCGCCGCCAGCCCCCGCGCGCCGGAATCGAGGGCGACCTCGACCTCGACCGTCGGGTTACCGCGCGAGTCGAGGATCTGGCGCGCGTGGATCGAAACGATGCCGCTCATCGGCCGCGCAGTCTAGTGGCGACGCCGGAGCCCGGGGCTATTCGGTGGGAGCTTCGGTGGGCGGGACGCCAGGAAGTTCCGCGGGCGCTTCCGCAGCGGATTCGTCACCCGCAGGACGTGGCCGCTGGGCCAATTTCTGGCCTTCTGGGTTGAGCACGCTGACCGTCCCTGGCTGCGCCGGTTTGACCTGCGCGACGGGTGCCGGACAGGCTTCCGCGGGCGCTTTCGGATCGGCTTCGAAGCAGGCCGGGTTGGCTTCCGCCGGGCGACCGTCGCCCTTGAAGTTGGCGCAGCGTTCGATCGTCCTGAAGTCATCGGCGCAGAAGGTGCGTGATTTCCAGGTGCTGCCGTAGTTGCGGACGAAACGGGCGAAGGTCTGCTGCTGGAGCTGTTCGGAGAGCTGGGTGCCGATCTGCGATTTGGCTTCTTCGAGCGACTGGACTTTCTCCGGCGTGATCTTCATCACCTCAAAGACCGTGTAGGTCCCAGGTTCTTCGATCGGGCCCTGCAGCTCGCCCTGCGGTGCGTCGAACGCAGCGGCGTCCAAGGCTTCTGGAAGCGTCCCTTCGGTCACGCCCGTCTGAAGGCCACCGTTGCCTTTGGTCGTATCGGTCGAGTACTTCTTGGCCACCGCTTCCCAGTTTTTGTTCGAGTCGTCTTTTTCCAGCTCGGCTTTCGCGGCTTCGACTTTCGCCTCGTCTTTGTTCTTGATCACGCGGACGTCGCGCGATTCCGGCGTCGTGTACTGGCTGGACTTGGCTGCTTCGTAGTAGTCCTCGATTTCACGGCTGCTCGGCGTTGGCGCTTCGTTGGTGATCTGTTCCTGGATCTTCGTGCTGATCACCTGGATCTTCACGCGTTGGTCGACGTCGGCCTGCGTGAAATGGGCTTCTTTGAGGAATTCCTCGTATTGCTTTTCCGTTTTGAACGACTGGCTTTTGACTTTTTCCAGTTCTTTGGCGATCTCCTCCGGCGTCGCCGAGATGCCCATTTCCTCCGCCTGGCCCTGAATCCAGATCGCGTCGAGGACTTCACCCAGGGCGGATTCCTTCAATTCGTCGTATTTGTCGTCGCCTGGTTTGGGAACCGGATTGAGCTGCGCCGCCGCGGCCGCCTGGACCAGGGCGCGGTCGAACTCGGCGTCGGTAACCGTGCCGAGGTCGTCGGGGGCGTCCTCGACGATCGCGACAGCGTCCGACGGCACGCTGGGATGGCCGATTCCCTGGGCGATCGCGAAACCGAGGAAGAGGGCAACGAAGAGGACCGCGGAGACAAGCAGCGCGAGCCGCTGCAATCCGGCCGAACTCCTCCCTTGCCGCTGATTCGAGGCCACCGATCGGGCAGCATAAATCAAATGCCGCGCGAGCGGGTGGGCCGCCGCTCAGTTGGCGACGCTTGCTTCGGCGGCAGCCTGGGCCTGCTTTGCGTCTCTGATCCCCGCCGCGATCGCAAGCACGGCGGCGAGGCGCGCCTCTGGCTCGTCGGGCACGCGCAGGCCGGCGGTTTTCTCACGCCACTCGTACAGCGCGCCCTCGACCTTCTCGCTCAGCACCGAAGCCGCCTCGGAATCGAGCTCCACCCCGGTGACGCTGAGTCGGCCGCCGCGGAACTCGACGCTGCGCGCACCCGCCAAGCCCAGCTCGATTCGGGCCCGCTGCAACGCCAGCAAGTTCTCGGCCTCGGGCGGCGGCGGGCCGAAGCGATCGTTCAGCTCGTCGCGGATCGCCCGCAGCTCACCGGGCTCGCGGGCCGCGGCGATGCGCCGGTGGACGTCGATCTTGGCCGCCTCGAAGGGGATGAATGCGGCGGAGAGGTATGCGTCAACCGGGACGTCGAGGCGGACCGGTTCCGCGGCCTCCTCCTCCCCGGTGTCCGCTTCCCTCGCTGCCCCAACGGCCTCGTCGATCATCTGGCAGTAGAGCTCGAAGCCGACCGCGGCGACATGGCCGGACTGCTCGTCGCCGAGCAGGTCACCGGCGCCGCGGATGTCAAGGTCGCGCATCGCGATCTTGAAGCCGGAGCCGAGCTCGGTGTGGTCGGCGAGGGTCGAGAGGCGCGCCGCCGCATCCTCGGTAAGCGCCTCGGCCGATGGATAGAGCAGGTAGGCGAAGGCGCGCTCGCGAGAGCGCCCGACCCGACCGCGGATCTGGTACGCCTGGGCCAGGCCGAGCTGATCGGCGCGCTCGACGATCAGCGTGTTGGCGCTGGGGATGTCGAGGCCCGACTCGATGATCGTCGTCGTCACCAGGCAGTCGGCGTCGCCGCGCAGGAAGCCGAGCATCGTCTCCTCGAGCTGGCTCTCGTCCATCTGGCCGTGCGCTTCGGAGAAGCGCGCTTTCGGCACCAGGCCGCGTAGACGCTCGACCACCTCGGGGAGCGAGTCGATCCGGTTGTGCAGGAAGAAGGCCTGGCCGCCACGCTCCAGCTCGCGCTCAATCGAATGCCGGACGAGGTCCTCGTCGTAGGGGCCGACGTAGGTGCGGACCGGGCGGCGCCCCTCGGGCGGCGTCTCGATCGTCGAGATGTCACGCAGCCCAGCCAGGCTCATTTGCAGGGTGCGCGGGATCGGCGTCGCCGAGAGCGCCAGCACGTCGACCTTGAGCTTCAGCTGGCGCAGCAGTTCCTTCTGCTTGACGCCGAAGCGCTGCTCCTCGTCGACGATGATGAGGCCGAGGTCCTTGGCGCGCACGTCGCGCGAGAGCAGCCGGTGGGTGCCGATCAGGATGTCGACCTTGCCGGCTTCGAAGTCGGCAAGAACGGCCTTCACCTCTGCCTGCTTGCGCAGGCGCGAGATGCCCTCGACTACGAAGGGCAGGTCGGCGAGACGCTCGCGGAAGGTGCCGAAATGCTGCTGAGCGAGAATCGTCGTCGGCACCAGGATCATCACCTGCTTGCCGTCGGCGGCAGCCTTGACGGCAGCGCGCAGCGCCACCTCGGTCTTGCCGAAGCCGACGTCGCCGCAGACCAGCCGGTCCATCGGCTGATCGGCCTCCATGTCGCCCTTGACCGACTCGATCGCTTCGACCTGGTCGGCCGTCTCACGGTAGGGAAAGGCCGCCTCCATCGTCATCTGCCACTCGCCGTCGGCGCCGAAGGCGTGGCCCTTGCGGGTCCGTCGCTCGGCATAGAGGTTGAGCAGCTCGCCGGCGAGGGCGCCGGCCGCTTTGCGCGCCCGCGCCTTCATGTTCTGCCAGCGTTTGCCGCCCAGCGCCGAGAGCGACGGGTCGCCACCGGCGCCGACGTAGCGGCTCAGCTTGGCGAGCTGGTCGACGGGGACGAAGACGCGGTCCTCGCCCTTGTATTCGAGGTAGAGGTAGTCGCGGGTGACGCCGCCGACCTCGCGCGTCTCGAAGCCGGCGAAGCGGGCGACGCCGTGGTCCTCGTGGACGACGTAGTCGCCGACCCGCAGATCGCTGAAGGCGAGTCGGCCGCGGGCGGCGCCGGGGACACGAGCTTCGGCAGCACGGCGGCGATGGACGAGGCGACGGAAGGGGTAGACGGCGAGGCGCAGCTCGGGGCTGATGAAGCCCTCGCGCAGGCGCGCCTCGGCGAAGCTGAGCGCGGGCTTGGGCGAGAGGCGCCCGCCTTCGAGCAGCGCCGCGTCGATGCGGTCGAGGCCGTAGCGAGCCCGCTCGGCCTCGCCGCGGTCGTCGAAAGCGACAACCGTGCGGTAGCCGGAGCGCACCTGCTTCTCGAGCTCCGCCTCAGCCTCTTTGACGCTGCGGGCCGGCGACTCGGCGCGAGCGGCCCGGAAGGCCTCCTCGTCGTCATCGCCGGCGCTGACGAAGGAGAGCGCGGCACGCTTGGCCAGCGGTGCAGCGACGTCGACATAGAGGTGACTGGCGTCATCGGCGTGCATCGCCGTCGTCGCGTCCTCCCAGTTGTCGCGCAGGGCCGGCTCGATCTCTTCGGCAGCGGCGAGGATCACCGCGGCGGAGTCGGGGACGAGGTCGAGCGGCGCCCCGAAGCGATCGAGTGGCAGCACCTCGGCCAAGCTCGGCGGCTCCTTGCCCTCCTCGGTGGCCTCCATCGCCGCCAGCTCGGCCAGTTCGCGGTGCTCGGCGTCGAGCTCCGCCGCAGGCGCCAGCTCGACTCGCTCGGCATCGCCCAGCGAGCGCTGGGTGAAGGTCGAGAACCAGCGCATCGACTCGACCTCGTCGCCGAAGAGCTCGATCCGCACGGCGCGCTCCTCGGTGGCACCGAAGGCATCGAGAATGCCGCCGCGGACGGCGAACTGGCCGCGCTCCTCGACCTGCTCGACCCGCTCGTAGCCAGCCGCGGAGAGACGGAGCACGACTTCCCCCAGATCGATCTCCTCGCCTTGGGAGATGACGAACCCGGCGGGCCGCAGGGCCGCGTCAGGGACTGCCTCGGCAAGCGCCGTGGCGCTGGCGACAACCACCGCGTCGGGCTCGCACCCAATTGCGTCGAGGGCGTCGATGCGCAGCCCGATCAGGTGCGGGGGCGGCGTCACATGGGAGGCGAAGCCGGTTCCGCGCGAGGGATAGAGGCGGACGCGGCGCGGCGCCAGGTAGGCGCGCAGATCGGCGGCGAGGTCGCGGGCGGAGCGGTCGTCGGCGCTGACCAGCAGCGCCGGCCTGCCAGCGAGGCCGCGGTCGTCCTCGAGCAGCGCCGCCAGCAGCAGCGGCCGCAGCATCGCCGAGGCCGGCACCTCGACCTTCTCGCCACCCGCCGCCGCATCGCGCACGCGGCCGCTGAGCGCGTGCACGCGCTCATTCTCAGCGGCAATCTCAATCAGCGGGCGCAGACTCATCCGGCGCCCGGAGATTGTCAGGTCTGCAAGGCCGACTCGGCGAAAGGCGCAAGCACGTCGCGGCCGAAGGCCCGTAGGGCCGCGTCGTCGTGCGGGTCCGGGTCGCTCGGGGGGAGGGCGATGTAGGTGAGGAAGAGACGAGCGAGGAGGTCGGCGACCCGCCGCGCCGCGCCGGAGGAGACGTCGGGGTTCTCGCCGACGATCGTGCGGGCGATGAACTCAGCGCCCATGTCGAGGAGGAGCGCGTCGTTGGCGGCGACGGTTGCGGTCACCGAGCCGGGATCGGAATGGGCGAGCCGCTCGAGCATCGGGTGGTCGCGCGCGAAGCGCATCGCGGCGACGAAGCCGCCGGCGAGCCGATCGTGGGGCTCCGCCTCGCTTTCGAGGCCCGCGGCCACAGCAGCGAGAAAGCGTTTTCCCTCGCGCACGATGAGCGCCTCGACGAGGTCATCGCGGCGCGCGAAGCGGCGGTAGACGGTCATCCGCCCCAGCCCCACCCGGCGCACGACCCCCTCGACGGTTAGACGCTCGAGCCCGACCTGGGCGGCTTCGTCGAGCGCCGCGTCGAGGATGCGAGTGCGGGTCGCATCGTCGTCAACCGCAGGGCTATCGCCGGCGTCGATCGCGCGATCGAGGAGAGTGGCGAGCTGGGCCTCCATTCGCGGTTCAGGCTAGCTGGGCGACGGCGACCGGCCCCACTGGCTCGGGCGCGGCGGCGGCGACCCGAGCCTCCGCCATCGCCCGACACGGCGGCACCTCAAAGGCCCAACGCAGCGAGCGAGAGACCGTGCGCAGATATGGCTCGACCGCAAGCCGCTGAAAGCGGGGCGAGTGGTCGAAGCCGGCCAGCTGCCTCGCCCACTCGGGCATCACGCTCATCCCGGCATGCACGTCGAAGCGGTTGATCCGCCGTGCGAGCGGCGCCGGCCCCTTGGCGCCGAGCGGTGACTCGAGCAGGAACTCGAAGAACTGACGGGTCTGCTCGTTGACCGCCAGCTGGGGACGCATCGCCTCGATGTATTCCTCCAGATCAGCCGCCGTGACCGGGATCTCGCCGGCCCCGCCTTTGCGCCCGATGATCGCCTGCTCGGCCAGGTAGCGGTCCCGCTCGCTGGGATCGAGCGGCCGGTTGTAGCGCTCGAAGATCCGCATCACTCCCCAGGGAATGCAGGTGTGCACCCAGCCGATCAGGGTCGGGTCCATGGCGCGGTAGGGCGTTCCATCGGGACGCACACCCTCGACGCGCTCGTGCATGCGACGCACCCGGGCGATCAGCGCCTCCGCCGCCTCGGTATTGCCGAACGTCGTTGCGAAGACGTAACCGGCGGTGTTGCGCGCCCGCTCGAAGGGCTTGGTCCGGTAGTTGGAGCGATCGTGGACGCCCGCCATCACCGACGGGTGGAGGATCTCCATCGTGATCGCCGCCACCCCGGCGAGCCCGACCGCCGACATGTCGGAGTGAAGCTCCCAGGAAACGCTCCCTGGCCCGATCAGACCGGGATCGCCCGCCGGACCGCCGTAGACCTTGGGGTCGTCGTGCCTGCCGCTGACCCGGGTGTACTCGTCGACGAGCGAGCGTTTGAGGAAATTCATGGTCCCCTCTTCTGTCGGTGGTAGGACTGGTAGGAAGTTCATACCAACTGTACCAGCAACGGGCCTGGCGTCCCGCCCTACACTGCGATGCCGAGTGGCACGCGGATGAAGCTGAGGAGCACACCAGCGGGAGTCATCGCCGAGGACCCCGAGCGCGGGCGCTGGGTCTCGCTGCCGCAGACCGGCGACCTGCTCTCGCTGCTAGCCGGAGGCGCGGAGGCGCGGGCCGAGATCGCCGACCACATCGAGTCGGTGGCCGGCAACGAGAGCGCCGCCGCCGACCCGTCCGCCGCCGGCCTTCCCTTCAAGCCGCGCTCGATGCGCGCCTTCAGCCTCTGGGAGTCGCACTACGAAGGCTCGGCGCGCATGCTCGTCAAGCGCTTCTTCCCGAAGCCGGTGGCGCGGGCCGCTGCCGGCTACGAGCGGCTCACGCGCCGGACCTTCCCGCCGCTCAAGCCCAACAAGCGCTTCTACGAGACCCCTGCCTTCTACGTCGGCAACCACACCGCGATGCTGGCCGACGGCGAGCTGATGCCGTGGCCCTCGCACACGCGCTACCTGGACTTCGAGCTGGAGCTGGCCTTCGTGCTCGCCCGGCCGCTCGCCGATCCGAGCCCGGCTGAGGCGCGCGAGGCCGTCGGCGGCTGGTTCGTGCTCAACGACTGGAGCGCTCGCGAGGTGCAGGCCGAGGAGGCCCGCCACGGCATGTTCGGGCCGGCGGTCAAGTCGAAGACCTTCGCCAACTCGATCGGCTGCGACGTGCTGAGCCCCGACCAACTGGCCGACTGGACCAAAGCACGGGGACGGGTTCGGGTCGACGGCGAAGTCTGGTGCGAAGGGACGACCGCGGAGCCGGCCCACGACATCGGCGAGATGCTCGCCCACGCCGCCGCCGGCGAGCGGCTCGACGCCGGCGACATCGTCTCGACCGGGACGATGCCCGGCTGCTGCGGGCTCGAGCTCGATCGCTGGATCCGGCCTGGCCAGACGGTCGAGCTGGAGATCGACGGAATCGGCACACTCGCCAACAGGATCGGCGCCGGCGCATGAGGCGGCTGCTCGCCGCCGGGTCGGCGCTGGGCCTGCTCGCCCACAACGCCTTTGAGACCCGCGCCGGGGTCGGCCTCGTCTTCGAGCCGTTTCTCGGCCGCCGTGGTGCGATCGCGCTCTGGGCGGGCTACTTCCCGCTGATGCTCGCCGCCGCCGCCGGCCGCGGCGAGACCGCCCGGCGACTGACCGCGTTCAGCGCCGGGATCGGTGTCGCCGGGGTCGCCGTCCACTTCAAGGCGTGGCCCTGGTCGCTGCACGGCGCCCTGCCGATGCTCGACGAAGCGGAGGGCCTGAGCGAGGACCAGCTGCCCGCCTACAACGCCGTGCTCTGGTTCTGGCTCGTCTGCAGCGCCCTCAGCCTGCCCGCCGCGAACCGGCCCGGGTCGCGGGCCTTCGCCACCGCCGGCCTGCTCAACTTCCCGATCCTGCTCGCCTCGGCGCAGCACCACTTCCGCTGGGCGCGCGAACAGGCCGAACGCGAGCCGGAGCGCTGGAGCCCAGCGCTGCGCGAATAAGGCGCGATGGGCCCGAAAGTCGGGATATAGATGGCTTTGGGTCCCGTCGGCGGGATTCTCTCGCTGACGTTCGACAACCTGGGCGAGGCGGCGGAGCTGGAGATGGGGGCGCTCTCCGCCGACGCGCCGCTGGGTAGCCACCACACCGCGACCGAGGTCGTGCCGGCGCTGCTCGAACTGCTCGCGGAGCGGCATCTCACGGCGACCTTCTTCGTCGAGGGGCTGAACGCGGAGCTCTATCCCGAGCTGCTGAAGAGGATCGACGGCGGCGGGCACGAGGTCGCCTACCACGCCTGGCGCCACGAGCAGTGGGGGAACCTCTCGGCGGCCGAGCAGGCCGACAACCTCGCCCGTGGCCTGGCCGGCTTCGCGGCGCTCGGCCTGGAGATCGCCGGGCTGCGACCACCGGGGGGATCGCTCGGTGCCGGCGGCGTCGACGTCCTGCGCGAGGCGGGCCTGCGCTACTGCTCCCCAGCCGGCGCGGGAGCGGGTGAGGACGGTGGCGTCGCCCTGCTGCCGTTCCAGTGGCGGCACGTCGACGCCAGCTGTGTGCTGCCACCGCTGGCTGGCGCCCGCGAACAGATGACCGGCTCGCCCGACCCGGTCGAGCCGGCCACCTTCCTTGCCTCGCTCGAGCGGGAGATCGACGAGCTGGCGCGCGCCGGCGGCTACCTCGCGATCGTCCTCCACCCCTTCATGCTCAGCTGGCTCGGCGAGGAGAACCTGAGCACGCTGCTCGACCGGGTCGCGGCTGCCGCCAGCCGGGATGAGCTCTGGCTCGCTCGCTGCGACGAGGCGGCCGAGCACGTGCTCGCGCACCCGGACCGGTTCCGGGGCGGCACCGTGCTCGACGCGACCAGCTGGGCCTAGGCAGAGCGGGCGACGCGCATCAGGGCGCTGCCCAGACGCACCCAGAGCGGGTAGAGCAGGAAGAGCGAGAGGGCTCCGGCGTGCTGTACCGGAGCGATCCTCTGCTCGTCGACGCGAACGAGCCCGGAGGTGAGCATGAACTCGCGGCCCGAGCGCGAGCCGAAGGGGCGCCAGAGGCGAGCCAGGCCGGGGACGTTGGCGTAGAGGGCAAGCGAGACGGCCACGAACAGGGCGACGACCCCGCCCCGCAGGCGCCGCGCAGTGGCCTCGTCCTCGCCGGCGACGGCCTCGATCGCAGCTCCCGAGGCGACGAGCAACGGCGGGTCGATCACGAAGCTCATCGCGGGACAACCTAGTATCTCCGCCATGTCCGCGCTGGGAGACGTGGCGGCGGCGATCTTGCCGCCAGAGGCCGGGGGACCCGATTCCGAGCGGGTCGCCAGCGTCGCCCGGCGGATGATCGCCAAGATGCCGGCCAGCTCGCAGGCGGGGCTCGGCGCGGCGCTGGTCGGCCTCGAGGCCTACTCGCTGGCGCGCACCGGGCGCCGGCTCGGCGCCGGTTCGCCGCAGCGGCGCGAAGCGCTGCTGGCCGATTTCGCCAAGCTCGGCGGCACCCCCGCCCTCGACACGGTCAAGTCGATCGTCCTACTCGCCCACGGCGCCGAGGCCTACGCCGAGGAGATCGCCACGGTCGGCTCGCGCCACGAGCCCTCGCGGCCCGACGGGGCGCTGAACCTCGTCCCCGCCAGCGAGTGGCCGTCGACCGCGAGCTGCGACGCGATCGTGATCGGCTCCGGTGCCGGCGGCGCCTTCGCCGCCCGGGCGCTGGCGCGGGCGGGGTTCGACACGGTGATCGTCGAGGAAGGCGAGCGCTGGACCGTGAACCGCATCCGCGACTCCCACCCGCTCGATCGCTTCGCCTCGATCTACCGCGACGGCGGCACGACGATGGCCTTCGGCAACCCGCCGATCGCGCTGCCGCTGGGACGCGCCGTCGGCGGCACGACCGTGATCAACTCCGGCACTTGCTACCGCCCCCCCGCTCCGGTCGCCAGGGACTGGTTCGAGAAGCACGGCCTCGAGCTCGCCAACCCCGAGCTGCTCGGTCCCAGGGTCGCCGACGTCGAAGCGACGATCGGCGTCGCCCCGGCGCCGATGGAGGTGCTCGGCCGCAACGGCGAACTCTCCCTCGAGGGCGCCGCCGCGCTCGACTGGCAGAGCGCTCCGCTGCGCCGCAACGCGCCCGGCTGCCGCGGCGCCTGCCAGTGCGCGATCGGCTGCCCCAACAACGCCAAGGGCGGCGTCCACCTCAATGCCCTGCCGCAGGCCTGCGAGGCCGGCGCTCGGATCGTCTCGGGATTGCACGTCAAGCGGGTGCTGGTCGAGGGCGGACGGGCGGTTGGCGTGGCGGCTCGGGGCGCGGACGGCAGCGAGGTGCGAATCTCGGCACCGTTGGTCGTCGTGGCCGCCGGCGCGATACCGACCCCGCCGCTGCTGCGCCGCAGTGGCCTCGGCCGCCATCCGGCCGTCGGCCGCAACCTCTCGATCCACCCCGCGACCGGGATCACGGCGAGCTTCGAGGAGGAAGTCGTCCCCTGGGAGGGCGTGATGCAGAGCGTCGGCATCGAAGAGCTGCACGAGCGTGAGGGCGTCCTGCTCGAGGCAACCTCGACCCCGCCAGGGATGGGCGCCGTCTCGGCGCCCGGCTACGGCACTCACCTGCTGCGCCGCCTCGACCGCGCCGCCAACACGGCGACGCTTGGCGCGATGATCGCCGACGCGCCCTCGGGCCGCGTGTTCGGCGCCCGCACGCCGATTGTCACCTACCGCCTCGCGAAGGTCGACGAGCGTCGCCTCGCCACCGCCGTCAGGGCGATGGCGCGGGTGATGATCGCCGCCGGGGCGAAGGACGTCGAACTCGGCGGCGGCGCGCCGACGGTGCGCGACGAGTCGGAGATCGATGCCGCCGTGGAGCGCCTCAACGTGCGCCGCCTGCGCCTTGCCGCCTTCCATCCGACCGGCACCGCCGCCGCCGGCTCGGACCCCTCACGCCATCCGGTCGACCCCGAAGGCAGGCTGCGTGGAGTCAACGGCGTCTGGGTCGCCGACGGCTCGATCCTGCCCAGCTGCCCGGGCGTCAACCCCCAGGTCTCGATCATGGCGATTGCCGCCGGGGTCGGCGACGCCGCCGCAGGAACGGCGTAACTCTCAGCTGCGGTAAGGGAGACCGGGGCCGCTGCGCTGCCACTCAACCTGGCCGACGCCCTCGCTAGCCGATCGGCCCTCGACGTCGTCCCACTCGTGCAGCATCTGCTTCAGGCGGGCGACCGCCTCAGGTGGGTGAGAGGCAACCTCGGCGGCGAGGCCCAGTGCCGACTCCTCGGTGGCCGCGGCCGGCGCGACCCGGTTGACCAGGCCGAGGCGCAGCGCCTCGTCGGCGCCGACCGTGCGCGAGGAGAGCAGCAGGTACTTGGCGGTGGCGAGCCCGCAGAGGGTGACCAGCCGGGCCGGGCCGACCGGCACTCCCAACGCGGCGCCCGGGAAGCGCATGCGCAGGTTGGCGCCGCCGACGCGCATGTCGCAGGCGACCGCGATCTCGGCGCCGCCGCCGACCACGTCGCCATGGCAGACGGCGATCGTCGGCTTGGGGAAGGCGACGATCTGGTCGTAGGCATCGGCGAAGAGCTGCATGCGCCGCACCTTGCCCTCTTCGTCGAGCTCCTCCTTGACGTCGGCGCCGGCGGAGAGGCCCATCTGATCGGAGGAGCTGATCACCAGCACCCGCATGGCGTCGTCGGCCCGGGCCACCGCGAGGTGCTCGAGCATCTCGACCAGCATCTGGGTGTCGATCGCGTTGCGGGACTTTGGCCGTTGCAGGCGCAGCACGGCGACGCCCTGGGCGTCGACTTCGTAGCTCGTCCGCTCAGCGCTCATCGGCGGCGGAGCCTAGTCGCTCGACGAGGCGCTCGGCCTCCTCGGCGGCGCGGCCGACCAGCGCCTCGACCTCGGCGCGGGGCTCGCGAAAGCGCCCAAGGACGTGAGCGGAGACGATCTCGGGATCGGTCGAGTCCGGGCGGCCAACGCCGGCCCGGATCCGCCAGAAATCGGCGCTGCCGAAGCCCTGTTTGAGGCTCTTCAGCCCGTTGTGTCCGGCCAGGCCGCCGCCCAGGCGTGCCTGCACCTCGCCGAACGGCAGGTCGATCTCGTCGTGCAGGACGACGACCCGATCCAGCGGCGCCTTCAGCGAGCCTCGCGCCGGGCCGGCGGAATCGCCCGAGGCGTTCATGAAGGTCTGCGGCAGCAGGATCGCCACCCGCGGTCCGCCCGGGCCGGCGCGTCCCTCGGCGACCATCCCACCGAACTTCTTCTTGGCACGCGGCAGGTCCCAGCGCCGCGAGAGCTCAGCGGCGATCTCGAAGCCGACGTTGTGGCGGGTGGCGGCGTATTGCTCGCCCGGGTTGCCGAGGCCGACGATCAGGATGCGGTCGCCCTGCTCGCCCTGGCCTTGCTCGGCGCGGCGGCGGCGAAAGAGGGACAGCGGTTACTCCCCGCCGGAGTCGCCCGAATCGCCCTCGCCGCCCTCCTCGGCGGCAGGGGCCTCGCCCTCCTCGCCGACGAGCTCTGTCTCCTCCTCGACGGAGGGCTCGGGCTCTTCCTCGACGCGCGGCGGCGAGAGGGTGGCGATCGTCACCTCGTCGGGATCGTCGGCGACGAGGGTGACGCCCTCGGGCACGACCAGCGCCGAGAGCTGCAGGGTGTCGTTGATCTCCATCGCCGAAACGTCGGCGACGATGCGGTCGGGAATCTCGGTCGGCAGCGCTTCGACGGTGACTTCGCGGGTGACGTGCTCAAGCACGCCGCCGCCCTTGACGCCGGGCGCGGTCTCGGTGCCCTCGAGCTCGATCGCGACCTCGGCCTGGATCGCCTCGTCGAGCCGTACCTCTTGCAGATCGATGTGCTGGAGGCTGCCGCGCACCGGGTGCAGCTGCTGCTCCTTGACGACGACCGGAACGGCTTTGCCGCCCTCGATCTCGAGGTCGAAGAGAGCGGCGCCTTCGCCGAGGACGTTGCGCACGTCGCGTTCGGCAACCTGGAAGGCACGCGCCTCCGAGCCGCCGCTGTAGACGACGCCGGGCACCAGGCCCTCGCGGCGCAGGCGGCGCGAAGTCCGCGAGCCGAAACCGGTGCGGGGGGCTGCCTTGAGTTTTTCGCGTCCACGGGCCATCGGGACGGAAGAGGATAGAGAAAGCGGGCATATGGGAACCTTCGGCCCATGAGTGACGGCTCGAAGATCCCCAAAGGCCGCGTGCGACGCTCGGCGAAGCTGGGCTCGATCGTCGGCGTACAGGGCGCCCGCTACGCGGGAACCAAGGCGACCAACGTCGCCCGCTCCAAGGAGGACAGCAAGGAGAAGCTCGACCAACGCCACATGGAAACAGCGATGAAGATGGTCGGCGCGCTGGGCCAGATGAAGGGCGCGGCGATGAAGCTCGGCCAGTTCGCCTCCTTCATCGACACCGAATTCATTCCCGACGAGTACCGCGAGATCTACCAGGAGCAGCTGGCGAAGCTGCGCACCGACGCCCCGGCGATGCCCTGGGAGAAGGTCGAGAAGGTGCTCGACGAGGAGTACGAAGGCGAACCGCTCTCCGAGCTCTTCGCCGAGTTCGAGCAGGAGGCCTTCGCCGCCGCCTCAATCGGACAGGTGCACAGGGCCGAGCTGCTCGACGGCCGCAAGGTCGCGGTCAAGATCCAGTACCCAGGGATCGCCGAGGCGCTCGACGCCGACCTGCGCAACGCCGGCACGATCGTCCGCCTCGCCCGCGCCCTCGCTCCCGGCCTCGACGCCAAGGAGATCGCCAAGGAGCTGCGCGAGCGGGTCATGGAGGAGCTCGACTACGAGTACGAGGCGCAGAACCAGCGCAGCTTCGCGCGCGCCTACCGCGACCACCCCTTCATCTACGTGCCGGAAGTGATCACGCGGCTCTCGCGGCGCCGGGTGCTGGTCACCGAGTTCGTCGAGGGGATCGGCTTCGAGCAGATCAAGCAGCTGCCCCACGAGGAGCGCAGCCGCTTTGGCGAGATCGTCTTCCGCGGCAGCTTTGGCTCGATCTACCACCTGCAGCACTTCAACGCCGACCCCCACCCCGGCAACTACCTGCTGATGAGCGACGGCCGCGTCGCCTTCCTCGACTTCGGCATGACCAAGAAGCTCGACCACGAGCAGATCGTGCTCGAGCAGCGCGCCGTCGACGCCGCCTTCCGCGACGATCCCGAGGCGTTCCGCACCGCCCTCCACGATCTCGGCTTCATCAAGAACCCCTCCAAGCTCGACGCCGAGCGGGTGATGGAGCACACGATGTCGGTCGGCGGCTGGTACATCGAGGATCGCGAGATCGAGATCAGCGCCCGGCGGGTGATGAAGATCATCGAGTCGACCAACGACCCGCGCTCGGAGTACTACGACCTGATGCGGCGCGAGTCGCTGCCGGCCGACGAGCTGATGGGCCGGCGGATGGAAATCGGCGTCGTCGCCGTGCTCGGCCAGCTGCGCGCGAAACGCAACTGGCACCGGATCATGCGCGAGTGGATCTACGCCGATCCGCCGGCAACCGAGCTCGGCGAGCAGGAGTGGGAGTACTTCGAGGGAAGAGGCGTGATGCAAACGCCGATTCTCGAGGCCTTGGAAGGAGAGCAGCGATGAGCAGGATCAAACGCGGCTGGGCGCTGACCAAGAAAAGCTGGGGGCTGCTGCGCGAGAACCCCGAGCTGCTGCGCTTCCCCCTCTACGGCGGCGCTGCCACGATCGTCTGCGCAATCATCGTCGTCGGGCCGGGCATCTACCTGATCGAGGACGACCAGACGGTGTTCGGCGGCGCCCTGGCGGTGATCGGCTTCTACCTGCTGGCCGTGATCGGCACCTACTTCAGCGTCGGCCTCGCTGCCGCCGCCGACATGATCTTCCGCGGCCAGCAGGCGACCGTCGGCGACGGTCTGGCGATTTCCCGCAGCCGCTTCTCGCAGATCTGCGGCTGGGCCGCCGTTGCGACCACCATCGGACTGGTGCTGAGCGCGCTCGAGAACCAGGGCGTCGTGGGCGAGATCGTCAGCCGGGTGCTGGCGATCGGCTGGTCGCTGATCACCTTCCTCGCCGTGCCGGTGATCGCGCTCGAGGGCACCGGGCCCCTGGAGACGCTGAAGCGCTCGGCCGGCCTCTTCAAATCGCGCTGGGGCCAGCAGGTGACCGGCAACATCGCGATCGGCGGCGCCGTCTTCCTCTTCGGCGTCCTCCCCTCGGCGCTGCTGATCTTTGCCGGCTTCCTGGTCTGG
>Ga0164241_10002034_pt1 | contig 22931 bp, 20 predicted proteins | sample OricomyardsoilBY_FD_108780 | JGI IMG/M metagenome (GOLD analysis project Ga0164241, IMG submission 108780) | Backyard soil microbial communities from Emeryville, California, USA - Original compost - Back yard soil (BY) | ecosystem: Environmental > Terrestrial > Soil > Unclassified | place: USA... | reverse complement strand
TAATGAACTTACATCTACCTTCGCGCACTTTCCTTCAATTTTTCATGTGAATTTTAATATTTAATTTAATTAATTGGAAACTATTTTCAACACCCTTATTGATCGTTTTATCAACGATAGGGTAGGTATCGCTGAGCATTTTTTGAATGAATCATTGGCTGGCCATCTCAGAGAAAATCTCACTGCTCTTTTTGCTCAAAACAAAATGCAACTTGGCGGCACAGGCAAAAATGCTATAGTCGATCGCAATAACCTTGTGAGGGGAGATAGTATTCACTGGCTCGATCGGGCGCATAACGATGTACATGAAAATGGCTTTTTCGATCTGATGGATCGTTTTGTAAAATACCTGAATGAAAACTGCTATACGGGAATCAACAATTATGAGTTTCATTATACATTGTATGCGCCGGGGACTTTTTACAAAAAACATATAGATCGTTTCCAAAATAATGACAGCCGTAAATTTTCCATGATTATGTATCTCAATACAGATTGGATTTCTGAAGATGGCGGTGAACTTTGTATTCATCACGAAACAGGATTGCAAAAAATTTCCCCGGTGAACGGGAAGGTTGTATTTTTTAAAAGTAATGAACTGGAACATGAGGTGCTAATGACTCATAAGAACCGGATGAGCATTACGGGCTGGCTGAAGGGGTAACCTACTATTCAGGGTAACTAACCACGATTTGACGCGAGCTTGAGTTTTGTTTTTTGATACAAGTTTTCGCTGCTTACATTTTTAATGCTGCATGACTAGTGTGCGCATGCAACTAAAAATCGCACAATCATTCATCTTTCTTAAAAACTTTTACATAGTCCACGATAAATACATCCGGGAATACAGTATGGCTGATATCCTTCGCATCATTTGGGATTTCCATGCTTAAAATAAGGTATTCATCAGTATGAGATATGCCTTTTGTGACTTCATAAAATTTGTATCCATCAACATAGAAAATGTATTTTTCAGGAGTCCATTCAAGAGCAAACTTGTGAAATCCGTCGCTAACACCTTCCAGGTAGCTCTGCATGCCATGGGTAGTATGCTGTTGAGGTCCATACGGTCCCCACCACACATTATGCGACACGATATCCGTGCCGAGCTTTCTAAAAAATTCCATGATATCTATTTCCGCTCCGAACAGTGCAGGATTGTCATCGCCATCTGAAAGCCTCGGTGATTGGAGCCAGAATGCACCCCATATCCCTGGCGATTTCTGAAGTTGTGCCCTGCATTCGAAATAGCCATACGTGGTCATAAACTTGCCCTGTGTACCCACCGCGCTAATAAGCATGCTATCGCCTTTCTTTAGGGCAAACAATTTTAGGTAACCATCTTCCACTTTCATCGCCTCTGGTGATACGAAACCTAAAGCACGGGCGCCTGCTCCCCGGGTTTCCCATTTTGTAGAATCTAATTTGTTACCATTAAACTGATCCTCCCAAAATAATTTATAGCCCAGCGTTTCAGGAGTATATTCTTTTGGAGACATTGGTCCCTGAGCCGGTCTTTGTGCGACACAAACACACGCCATAAAAATCCCCGCGATAAGTGAAAATAGATTTTTCATGCTGTGTTTACTGTCTGTACTTTTTTAAGAAGCGTTAGCAATACTTTCGGGAATTTAAAATTCAATAATAGCAAATAGTTATTAAACGAATGAAAAAAATGAAGCAGTTCGGTTTGCGAATTTCATTCAAATAAATAGGTTAAGCATTTAATTCGCAAATGTAGTATTAACGGTGTTTCATCAACAAGCCCCGTCGGGGCGATATATTAGTAGTACCATAAAGCATTTATTTTCTTCTCATAGCTCCCGTAGGAGCGGCATGTTACATATCGCTCCTGCGGAGCTTGCAGCATACATGTTAAACAACATGCTACTAATATGTCGCCTCCACGAGGCTAATGCCCTTCATCCAAACTTCTAATTGTCCTGTATTTGCGAACCAAATACTTAATTCTAAAAATAAAATTTACGATAATTTACCTGCCGGTAGACGAGGTTTCTTTACTGTATAAAAATATCTGGATTAAACAAAGATGATTTTTTTTTCCAAAGCAAATCTTCGGTAATTATTTATTTTTTCGTTCTCCGCAAATTATTGCATGCAGTTTAACCATTGGTGAAAGAAGATGTATGCAGAAATTCAGCGAATTAAATTCCGTACTTATTAACCTGATATGATTAAATATTAGTTTGAACTGATCTTTATTTTTAGAAATCCGGAGAAATTATTGTCGAGGTAAGAATTTCCAAACAGCCACCCTTTTGATTTATAGGTTAAATCCACAGCAAAATCTACATGCTTAGAAAGCTTGTATTCCGGTTGAACGCCGAGTGAAAATCCTGCTGCGGCTTTTGTAGCAAAAAATAATTGATCTTTTGGTTGCAGCCATGCAGACACTCCAAGATCGGCGCTAAATTTTTTACTGTTTTTTATTTTGAAGCCATAATATTTTGCGGCTATATCAGGCAGGGTTAATGAATTGCTTCTGTTTACACCCATGCTAAACAATATTTTATTTTGATTTATTTCAAGAAAAAAATCTCCACCGGCGAAATAACCAAAAGACGTTGGCACACTTCTGAGAGCAAAATTTGCGCTGAACTGATCGTTGATCTTAAATTTATTGATGCCTACTATAAAAGGAGTTACCAGGTTCAAATATTGCATGTTGCCGGTTTCTTTTAAAAAGCTTTTCATTTCCGGAGTTAGCTGTGTTTCGCTGATAGGCCGTTTAATACCCACTCCGCCCGGCCATGGCCCCCTGGCTTCATAAGGCTCGTTAGGAGTTTGCAAATCATATACCCAGGCGGAAAAATCCCACCCGGTAAAATCTCTCGCCAGGATGTCATCCTGATCTCTTGATAAAATGCTGTCAGTAATTGCATTGAAGTTACTTTTAAACGGGAGATTCACATAATTGATCGCATGAAAAGTTCCGAGGATCGTGAGCCCAACAAAAGGATACCCTGTACCCTTAAAAAAATTATCTTCTCTCATTCTTTGAAAATACCGGTACTCGCCTTCAACGCCTGCAGCAGACAAACGCACTTGTTCTGCGGGATGATTTTTCTTCAGATATATAAGGTCTTCATCTTTAACAGATGTCACGGCGATATCAAAACCTTTTCCAAATTTCCACACCTCGTCATAGCTATAGATGCCTCGCACGCTCATTAAGCTTCGGTGAAATTCTTCGTGCTTAAAAGCATAACCGTAAGGCAACTTTGTTGCCATATAGTCCGTGCCGAGCGCCGTTATATTGGCAAGCAGGCGATTTAAAATATATTTCTTTGTGGTGGTTGGCTTTACCCATTTGCGCCATACCAAATTGTTTACATAATATAAAGTGCCGTGCAAGTCACGAGTCAATTCGGTGACATTATTCATGCTTAGATTCCGATAAAAATTTCCGTAATCAACTGTTTCAATGCTGGCCGATGAAGTGGCCGTTCCGTCTATTCTGCGATTGGCTTCTGCCTGCGCGGCATGATACTGAAAAGGCATATCTAACACTGGGATAATCCATTGAAAAGAAGGTTTCGCTGTGTCTTTGACGATTTGGGATTTGCTCTTTAGAGAAAATATTACCAACACAAAAACAAAAAGATATTTTGCCATCGTCTAAATTTTTAGCAAAAATATTTTAACCGCTTCAACCTAAATCCGACCAAAGTCAGATTCTTTTGTTGAGCCTTTTTCGGATGCGACTCAGACTATCCTGGTGAATACCTAAGTAAGATGCAATGTGTTTTAGTGCCACCTGTTGAATGGCTAAGGGATGCGTGTCAATAAGTTTTAGATAACGTTCTCCCGGATCGAGAGATAGTTTATCGACTTCCCTGTCCTGGTTCCAGGCCAGCAATAATTCAGTTAGCACCACTTCCAAACGATTCCCCAAAGAAGTATTTTCTTTTAATTGGATGATATCATCCCTCGTCCAACAGAGCAATTCGGTTTCTGTGCACGTCTCTATGGCGCATGGCGATGGCACCTGGTTAAGCAGGTAAATAATGGTTGAAGCAAATTCGTTTTCTTTTACAAATGCGATGGTGGTATCGATCCCGTTATGTATTCTGAAAAGTCTCGTGATGCCTTTATTGATAAAATATAAATTTTCCACCGGCTTGTTTTGTGGCATCAGAATATGGTCCTTTGGTACTATAGTAAATGAAGTAATATGATCCAAAAATTCTACTTCTTCCCTGGAGGCAAAAATGCCATTTTTATTCAGCCATTGATGACACTGCTTAAACATGAATATCATTTAAACTTGATGTTGATATAATTTACAAGGATGCTAAAAATAGGCTTTTTAGTTTAGACAGGCTAGCGGCCTTTTAACAAGTTTAAAAAATGGACTATCCTTACATATTTATATTAGCATGAACTTTTATGATGAATTGTTAGTAAGTAATTGTGTAATTTTCATCAAAATAAAATTATCCAAATTTAGCTGCCCGGTAGGCTATGTTGCTTCACTGCGATGTCTGGATTTAAACAAACAAGATCTCTTTCAAATTTCATTTACAATTATTTATTTTCCTGGCACCTGTCATGGAAAACCACTACAATTTTCATGGAAAAACCATACTATGCAAAACCTAACTTTACTGTTTATATTATTCATCCCAATTGAGCTAAAGCGCCGCACTCAATTGATACAAAGGGCGCAAAACATCTATATGAAAGCACAAAACATTTATTTTATCGGTCAGTACGGCACAGATGCCGGTGGATGGTACATTGGCAGAGACGGCAAAATTCACAGAGTTCCAGGTTGGAATCCGGAATCAATGGTAGACTTAGCTTCCACGCTGGGTATAATCCGAATCGCAAGTCAGATCAAAGATGCCAAATTTAATGCCGGGATGGTGAAAGAGGCATTGGCATTTGCACAGAATCAATTGGGAGATCATTTAAGTGAGGGCGGGATTGTTGTGGTAAACGGACACTAAAGATTCTTTATGGAAGATAATTTGACCGATAAGCTTAAGGCAATTCAAAGGTATGTAGGATGGTTCCACGAATTGGATGCCTGGACAGAATATTGGGATATTTATCATCCGGAATCAAAGGGGAAATTTTACTTTGGCGATGGAAAAAAAGAGGCGGGCTTATTATCTCTGTTGCTTCCGCGAACCATACGGCCGCCTCTTTTTGATGCCTGGATTAAAATGGCGCTTCAGTTTGATGCGTCTTCATTTATTAAAGAAGCCTCAGTTCCCAAAGTTGCTTCAGCCATTGTAGAAATTAATGAACTTCTTGACAGATTATTTTTAAAATATTTTGGAGACGCATCTGATCCAAAAGTGCAGGCGGATTATTTAAATGCAATATTTTTATTTGCAAGTAACACCTTACCTCCTGCTACCGAAAGAGATAAATTAATCCCCGAATCTGACCCCCGTAAATCCACCGCAGGAAGGCATACTCTGGAAGGGGATATTATGTGGTTTGCCTGGTCGCTCCAAATAGAAGCCTCCTATGAAATAATTAAGAATGATGCGCAACATGCCCGTCGAAATTTATTATTAGCCGGAATAGCGGTCGGATGCCCGGTAAATTTTGCCTGGAAAGGTCACCGCCGGACAAGGGAGGAATATGCCAAAGGTCAAAAGACAAAAGTATTGCTGTTAAAGCGCGGCCTGTTATGGGCAAATAATTTTGATGAGGCCAGGAAAGAAATTCATGCCCTTTATAGAATAAGAGAGTGGGGGTCCGAAGATTAATAGTTGGATTTAAAGGTTTTAAAATACTCAAATTAGCCGCCGTTGGGTATAATGTTGCAGTCTGGCACAGGTCTCCAGACCTGTGACTGTTCGTTACTTACATTTGCAATACAATCTTTGTTCCGCCCCAAAATAAAAATCTAAATTATTTGTAGGTTGACTCCCATTCTGGCGCAGGTCTCCAGATATGTGACTGTTCGTTACTCACATGTGCAATACAATCTTTGTTCCGCCTCAAAATAAAAATCTAAATTATTTGTAGGTTGACTCCGCCGATGTGGGTATTCTGCTAATTTTGGAAACCGTATAGGTTTATATAAAAAAACACTATTGTCCGACTAACTCAATGAAAACCGCACTGGTATTGGCCTCACCCCCAACCCCCTCTCCTTCGGAGAGGTACCGTGAAACTTAATGCCAGCAAGCGTTTCATTGAAATTCATAATTTTTAGTCGAACAATAGTGATAAAAAAAGATAAAACATGAACGATTACCACCAGCCGCTTTTGCTAAATGAAACCTATTATCTTTTTCAAGAGCTGTAGGAAACGATAAATTATTTTTATCTGACGAGAATTATCGTTTTTTTTCTTGAAAAATTAAAACAGCATACATCAGGTGTTTGTGATTTATATTGCTATACTTTAATACCAAACCATTTTCACTTGCTGGCAAAAATTAAAGAAGAAGCACCAATATTTCAACACTTTCAGGAAGTAAAAAAGAAAACATTCCAACCGCTTGAAAATGATATTTCTGATTTCACAATGGAGAGATTCAGCAATTTTTTAAACAGCTACACAAAAGCATTTAATAAAGTAAACAAACGGAAAGGAGCACTGTTTATGGGTTATTTAAAAAGAAGTAGAGTAAATGAATCAAGTGATTTTACCTCACATATCTGGTATATGCATAAGAATGCAGTGCATCATCAATTGGTGAAATCTGCGGCGAATGGAAGTATGATAGTTATAACTCATTAATCAGCGATGCGCTTACCGCTTTGTTGAGAGATAATGTGATAGAATGGTTTGGTAATAAAGCGGAGTTTGTCAAATCTTATCAACAAACCGTTCAGCCAAAAATAGATTTTTATGATATTTAGTTCTTATCAAACCTATAAGGTTTTCAAAACCAACACCACCAAACCTATAAGGTTTTCGAAACCTTATAGGTTTAAAAAACAATAAAATAATAACATAGAACGGCAGCTACTTTTCTATGTTTAGATTCTAAATCTTAAGTTTATTTAATAAATTCACTACCTGATGCTGAACGCCGAAAGCAGACGGCCTGAAAAATCTAACCTCAACAAATAAAATAACAGCAACGACAAATGTTTGATTTAATAGGAGACATACACGGACATTCCGATAAGCTGGAAGCGCTTCTTAAAAAGCTGGGATATGCTAAAGCAAATGGCTATTATGCGCATCCGGGCCGAAAGGCATTATTTGTAGGGGATTACATAGACCGGGGACCAAAGATTTCGGAGACACTGGATCTGGTAAGACGCATGGTAGATAATGATAGCGCTATTGCCTTGATGGGTAATCATGAATACAATGCTTTGTGTTTTCATTTTGAAAAAAAAGAAGGTGGGCATCTTCGAAAACATCTGATAAAAAATATCGTCCAGCATTATGAAACGCTAAAACAGTTTCAGAATAACCAAAAGAAATATGAAGAATATTTGGCATGGTGTAAGTCATTGCCATTATTTTATGAGGCCGAAGATTTTCGGGCGGTTCATGCTTGTTGGGATCAAAAAAGCATCGGGTTCCTAAAGCAAAAATTAAAAGACAATTGCCTGACGAATGATTTAATTTATCAGTCTGTAAAGAAGAGCACGAAGCTATATGAGGCTATTGACCTAACATTGAAAGGCAAAGAAATCAAAATGCCCGAAGGATTATTTTTCACAGATAAGGATGGAACACAAAGGAAAGAAATAAGAGTAAAGTGGTGGGAAGACCCGAAGAAGATGACCTATAGAAGTATCAGTATAGAGCCTCTTTCAAATCTCCCGGATACACCTGTTGACCTGGCTCTTTTCAAGAATACAGATTATTACCATAGCTATGAGAAAAAAGTTTTCTTCGGACACTATTGGCTCAAAGGGCAGCCCTCTCTTTACCGGGGAAACATTTGCTGCCTTGATTACAGTGTAGCGAAAAACGGCTTTCTGGCAGCATACCGTTTTGACGGAGAACAGGAGCTGACAGAGAATAAATTTATTTATGTATAGAAGTGTAGTTCGTCCTGTTCGTGCATGCATACCCTGTAACCAGTAAAGTCTGCTTGTGTTTTCATTAAAAGGTAATTGTACATTTATTATATTTGAGGTAAAAATTGAATATCACAACAATGGTCAATGATAATAGCAAAAGCGATGCTTGGCCCACTTTAGCGCGTGATTGTCTTTTATGATTTTAGCGCAAGCGTTCTCGACCAGATGATAACTTTTACTGTCTGGATGTACTTCCATGATGGTGAGATTGCTCGGTCTCCGGCGGACAAGCGCATCGCCCTGCGATCTTACAAAACCGAAAATGATTTTACTAGTCGCAACCATAAAGATGGCTTCCCGTGATGACGTGTAGGAGGAAACCCGTGAAGACACGGGTTTAAGATAAGATGTATAAATAGTCTGTCAGAAGCCACTCAAAGTAACGAACAGTCAGAGGTCTGGAGACCTGCGCCAGTGATAGACAAAAACCATGGTGGGGTGCGACCGATTTTGTAACATGGGAATTTATTCCCTTGTCTTAGTCTTTCCTATGATCCCACCACTTATGCTATGACTGACGCACACAAAAAAAGGACGCTCTTGGAAGCATCCTTTTGGTATAATTTTATAAACCGATTATTCCTTAACCAGCTTTATTGTTTTTACAAAACTACCTTGCCTTATATGAAGGAAATACAATCCGGGGCCATAGCCTGTTGCATCTATATCCAATACTCCATTGGATTGTTCTGTGACTTCTGATTGCAGCTTTCTTCCGTCAACGCTGTATAATTCTATAAAGGCAGGTTGCTTTTCAGCAAATGAATAATACAGCCTGAATATTTTGGAAGAAGGATTAGGATATACCTCTGCGGTATTAATAACAACCTGGTCGCCACTGATCGTTTTCTGTATACCTGGGGTTGAAATTAATTGATCGCTGTTGCGCTCAGATATTTTGTCTACGCCGCATTTGGCCGTGGTGCTAAATTGTGCATCCACATGGGGAAATTCAAAATTATCTTTCCAGCTTATGATTACAATATTGGCCACCGGCCTATTGTAGAATGTAACAGTATTGGTGATAAAAGAAGTGCCACCCGGCGGAACAGTTATATCTCCATGCTGATCGGCGCCTTGTGCAAACCATTTAACATCTACAGGAAATGGATTTGGGTTAAGAATCTGCCAGCTCCTTATGTGCGAGGGATCATCAGAACAAAGCGGCTTCAGCTTCAGATCCTTCACATAATTATTAGGAAATTTTACTTTTCTAACAGCCTTTACCGCGTCAATAAATCCGTAGCCCGTATTATAATCAAATCCTTTGTCAAAGCCATCTGTATAGCTATCATCCATATCACTGGCAGTTGTTTCCAAAACTCCCTTTACCTGGTCGGGAGTTATCGTCTGCAATCTTTGCGCCTGTAACATTAAGGCTGCCACACCCGCTGCATGCGGCGTAGCTGCAGATGTTCCGAAAAAGTTTGGAAACATATCTGCATCTTGCGGAATATCCTGGTTGGGATAAAAAGAGAACGAAACATTGCCGCCATCCGGCGCCACGATATTCGGCTTCCTGCGAATCAGCGGCGCTATCCGGTTGCCATTTATATCAAAATAATTGGGAACGCCACCATCAGATGAGTATGGGTCAACTGCCGCTGTATCCATACCATAAGGCGGAGTTTGTAAATACCATGCAGCGCCGGTAGAAATAGCTCCTTCTGCTTTAGTATGCCCTACGAGCGTAGGCGCAAGGATGCCGGGAATAGGTGGATTAGTGAGGTAAAATAAGGCATCATCATACAAAATGTATTTCAAATGTTTTACATCAGGGCCTGAATATTTTACAATGTAAAGAAAGAAAGTAGGACTATTAGTATCATTTTGATAACCTAATAATTCAACTGGTTCACCGCTCCTTATATTATCTGAATTGCCTGCTGCCACAATATTTCCATTAATATCGGATAAGTAAATATCAAAATCAGTAGTGGCGCCTACGCCACTGGCAGAAAAGGAAGACTGATCCCACTGGAAAGACATGATAATAGTACCGCCGCCTGGCACATACAAAGGCTGTGCATATACAGGCGGATCGCCGGCAGCGCTGAAATTGTGAGCTGTGCCATATCCCGGGCCAAGGGGCTCAAAATTTGTTGGACGGTATTTACTCTCGTAAGATCTTATACTTTGGTTGCCTGCCGCTGAAAAATAAGTTACGCCCCTGCTTTTAGCCACATCCACAGACTGGGCAATGATGCCATCCTGGAAGAAAGGTTCATCATAATAGAAAATATCATCGCCAATTATCTTACAACCCTTATCAGCAAGGGTTTGTATTCCCTGTGCGAAATCGGCTTCACCATCATAAGCTGTATAAAAGGCCAGGGCAGAACCAGGAGCAACATCGTGTACTATTTCCATCATCTGGCGGCCTTCATCCGTTCCTCCTGAATCAAGGTCTTTTACAACCTGCACAGGCGTGTTAAATCCAAAAGGATTGTCTCTTCCAGGAAGCTCTCCTTGCCTAACGCCTTTAGGAGCAGTACCCAGGTTATTATAGCTGTCTGATATAATCCCCACTTTTACGCCGTCTCCGTTTACACGAAAATCTTTTCTTGCTTTATAAGAAAGCTGTGCCGTATCGCCCTGGCTTACAATGCCCGTTACAGAAGGGCCACCTTCTCCTTTACCGCGGAAATAGTTTTGAAAAGCGGCAGGCCGTTTCACGGGCTGGTGCATGGGTTTGTAAGAAGGCTTTGCATACCTTATGCCTGCGGAAGATTCTATCAGTGGCAAAGCGCTTACAGGTATGTAACCCGATATTACCCGGCCATATATACCCGTTACGGTTACTCCGGCTTTTAGCAAATCTGCTTTTGCTTTAGCTATGTCAGTTGAGGTAAAGTTCACCAACACCTTACCATCCTTTACCATCATTAGATTTTGCAAAGCGCTGGCAGGAAGCGCGGGTTTTGGTTGCGTCCTGTTCTGTTTTGCAGGCTCCCGGCTTTCTTCCAGGCTTTTTAGGGCAGGGCTAAGATTGGAAGAAGACTTGGAGAGACTTAATGATTGCAGATTTCCTTTCATTTGTGGGTTGCCTTTTATTTGGGCATACCCTGTAGAAACTGAAAGCAGGCAACAAATAGCAGGTAATAAATTTTTCATGATGCGTTTTTTAGGTTATAGAAATGGAGTGAATGAAAACACCGGAACTATTTTGATTTTACGCAGGATGAACTCGGAGAAAAATCCGATTGGATCAAAAATACTTTCTGAAAGCTATGTGTTTTTTTCAAGCTAAAAAATTTAATTTAACTTTTTGTTATAAAAAGGCCGGGGTTGCAAAACAGTTTTAATATGGGAGTAATCGTCCCGTACTGCGTTAAGTTTATGCCTGAATTCCAGGGATTCGTTTAATATTGTTGCTGAACTCAATATTTCTTCTCATGAAATGGTCAGATAAAAAAAGCTTCATAGTCTTCCTGGTTGTTTTTATACCCTTACTGATAATAATGCACGGTAATGAGATCGGTTTATTATACAACACAGAAAAAGCAGATGCTATGCTGGCTCCTGTTCTTTACGTTATTTGTTTAATTTTCATAGTTCGGTTTTTCAGCCTTAAAGAATTTTTTAAAACACTAACTGTTAAAGAAAAGCTTTGGAACGCTTTAGCTTTTTTACTGTTAGCCGGTTTACCGATGTATGTATTATTGGGTGCAAGTAAGTGGGTTGACTACTATACAACAGACAAGCATTGGCGGGTTGTAAAAGCAACTATTATTAATATACCATGGTCTTCCAGCCACCGGGGAACGACAGACTATTTGTACACAGTAAAGACTGGGGATTCAACAATCGAGCTTTCTACAACCCTTAGGTTTCCCCCGGGAAAAGTTATGTATCTAAAGTTGTGCAAGACCAACCTGGGGATGATAATAGTGGACAGATATTATGATTCAATTCCGTGATTTTTTTCCACCAGGTTGGGGGAGAGGTTGCCATCCCGAATGGAGACCGGGACAGGCTGTCGCTTTTGACTCCTTGCAATGACGTGTAGGACGAACCTGCGAATGCACGGGTTTAGAGAGTGAGGTTTTTTCAGACCGAAGAAGGCTCGTGCCCCCGAGCGTGTAAAATAAAAATTCGCGTTATTTGTCGGTTTACTGTTACTATACTTGATTTCCTGCCGACTTTAGCTGAGGTTGCATCACTTTCGTTTCTCAGTTACCTCCGACTAAAGTCGGGGTTACAGAATCGGTCATGCCTACGGCATTTGAAGTAGCTGTTTCTAAAAAGTGACACCGTTACGACCGAGGGGAAAATTATTTCGGCATATAAACAAATACCTCTTTTTTGCCGCTACTGACTTCCCGGTGTAAAGTTAAAATACCATCACTACTAAGAGAATCAATTATCAGCTGCCTGTATATCATGGAAGAAGGAGGGCCGTCAACAGCGAGCCGATCCCAGATTGGAAAAGATATACTATCACTATCATTTCGGACTGTCGATATATTAGACGGCACAACGCGGCCGTAGGAACATGCCGATTTTTTTGGATCAATGTCGGTAGAAAAAATCATGCGTTCCGGATTGAAGTTTCCAAATTCCCCTCCCTGTGAACGAAACTCATATTCATCATTATAGGTACAAGAATCCTGTACCCACCTGGCATCGGTCTTTGTTCCATTTTCCAGGTAATACCTTTCACGGAGGAGGTAAGTGTGGCCAACCAGGTTTTCGCCGATTTGTTTGGCCAACCCGGTTTTGTATTTGATAACATTTTTTTCCTGGTCTGCAAGGGGAAAGGCAATGAAATCCAATTCCACTGTATTACCGCTGGAAGAAGGTAAACTGCCATACAATGCAATAAGAGCTCCTTTGGAATCGGATATCCTGTATTCACAGGATTTCTTTGTCACTGCAAATCGCACATACTCTCCCGACGATGCATGAACATACATCTTCTTTGTGCTGTTTTTGGGAATGGTATAAGTTTTCGCGGCGTCGAGCGAAGTTTTAATAGTAAGAGAAATATCATCGACACTCAGGTTGGAAGCAGTTATGGTATAAGTGTCGTCAGTGTTTTCAATCTTCTTTTCCGTTTTTGAACATCCAACAATTAATAGTATAAATAATAATATTGGGAAGATGTATTTCATTTTTTTCATAAGTCGCAAATTGTTAGCCGCCAAAAAAAGCATGATTAAATTGCTGAAGTAGCGAAACCAGCTTTAGGTTAGGTTGTGTGTTTTTATTCGGTTGCAGAGCGGAGAATTATTTATGGACAAAAATAATAAATTAAGCACATTTTATGTGTGGCTAAAATGCAAAAAAATATAGATTTTTTTATGGTGTCACGCAATGACGTTGCAAATGCACCGCTGGAATCTGATGAAACACAACGCTGGGGCAGACACCTTCAATCCTCGGTTTTTTTACGCAAAGATGCTACCTTTGCAAAAAATTAACTGTGAACAAATCTTCCCTATTTTTAGCGATTGGCTTTATGCTTTCCATGGTATCGTGTAAAAAAGATGTTGCTGATTCCTATTTGATCATTTCTCCTGAAACGGTTACGTCGTATGCAGGCAAAAACTGGAGTAGCATTTCTGCTGAATTACAGAATAAAAAAGGTTATAAATATTCAGAACTCAATAATGGCGCTACACTCGCTGCGATCAGCCTGCCCGCAAAAGACCCGAATGCTCCTACAGAAAATTTTACTTTACTTTTTAATATAAACCAGCAAAAACGTGTAACGGTAGTTGCTTTAAACAGTGAAGATCCCCTTGATATTGAAACAAGCGATAAACTCTTCTTGTATTATTATGATCGGTCTGTCAGCCACCTGGAGGGCGTATATTTTACCAACGCTATTGACGATTATGAACACCAGGTGAATATGCCTATAGAAGACCTGCTAACCAGGATTCGAACACTGCAATGGGATGAGGCCTCTCTTGATGTCAGAAATAGCAGCATGACAATAGACGCATCGATTAATCATGGTTATTTCACTTTTAATATTTACGCTTTTTAAATTGATCTCTGCAGGGTAGAGCCAAGGAAAATGGAATGACGGATAGTTTGAATAGGACCAAAAAAATGCCTAAAGAAATTTGGATAATTAAATTAGCCGACAGAATAACCAATCTCCAGATCCGGTTCTGTTTTGGCCCAGGGATCCACTTGTACTATTGTCTTAGTAATGATCATGACCTGACAGCCGGAAGTGTAAATCTTTCATCAATGAAATCATACATGTCCCATGCTTTTCATTTTAAAGAATCCAAGAACAGCTACAATAAAAGCGATTCCCAGGATAATATGGATCTTTAAAATTGACGGGTAAAAAATAAAAGTAAGAATAAACATCACCAATATGACAGCACTTACAAAAATTAGAAAGTTTTTCATTGTACAAAAATTTTAAATTAACAAATCACCAATTTTACCTAAAAAACTTTGCCAGGTTACCTTAAATCATAAATTTCTGAGACATATTATGTTATGGCATCTCTTTATTTTTTGTGAGCCATCAGAGGGTAAAATATTACACATTTTTGGGTATCCGAAACTTTTGAAGTTCATGGCGAGACAAAAGCAAGAATATCACGAAAAAGAAAAATCCCCTTGCCAAATCAATCCCCTCATCTCACTTTGGCGAGAGGTTGCCGTTCGTGAAATATAATGCAAGCGTCCTTGTACTTTTATTAAAAGGTAATTGTACTTTTAATATACTTTTGAAACAAAAATTAAATTTCACAACAGGAGAGGTGCCAGAGTGGCTGAATGGGGCGGTCTCGAAAACCGTTGAGGCTCAAACCTCCGAGAGTTCGAATCTCTCCCTCTCCGCTATGATGCGTGGTTTATTTTGTGACTTGTATGAGTGGGCATTTTACCCTGTATCTGCAAGAGCGTACAAGGTCGCTACAACAGGGAAGGAGTTTTTATCTAATTTGGTGTAATGTGATTTTACATGCGACATAGTCTTGAGAATTGTTTTACTTTACCCGTAACATTTATCAATCCCCATGATGCAACATACCGGCAAAAACAGTATCCTCTTTATATTTTATTGGTTGATCGTGCTGCCTGTTACCGCACAGTATCAGTGGAAATTGAGTAAGGATAAAAATGGCATTAAAGTGTACCTGGCCCCTGTGCCTGCATCAGACCTAAAAGCCATTAAAGTGGAGTGTACCTTAGATGGAACTATTGATAAACTCATCGGCATAATTCAAAATGTTCCTTTGCAAAAGAAGTGGGTTTACAAAAATAAAACCGCTTATGTGGTTAAGAAGATCAATGCGGACGATTTTTATTATTACACAGAAACATCGATGCCATGGCCCCTAACGAACCGTGATGCAGTAGCACATTTAAAAATCATGAATGACAGCGAGGCAAACTTGTTAACTATTACGGCTGTAAGTGAGCCACATTATCTCCCCGAGAAAAAAGGAAAGGTAAGGGTACGCAGTTCTTCGGTGCGCTGGCTGGTGAAAAGCGTGGCCCCCAATAAAATAAGTATCGTGTACACTTTTGAAGCAGACCCCGGTGGCAGCCTGCCGGCATGGATGGTCAATATGTTTGCAGATGAAGCTCCTTACGAAAGTTTTAAAAAACTGGAAGGGATTCTACGACAATAACATCAATAACACACGTTGATGCTCAATGTCGTTTAGCCTAGAATTGTTTTCGGATGGAATAAAGTCTTCCTTACAAAATAAACCGAGACTACGGCCGTACAAGAGGCCAGTTCCAGAGGAACGGCCGATTTTGTAATCCCGCATTAGGCGGGAGACTTTAGTCCGTTGACCGGAAGAATAGCCAATTCTTCTTCCAACCAGGAATAGTAACGAACAGTCACAGGTCGGGAGACCTGCGCCAGTCCGTGTTTTGCTAGATCTCAAAATAAAAATCATTCAAATTTATTCGTTTACTGTATTTTTAATACCTGACTGAATTGCGCGGAAGAATTGCTTGAATTAAATTTCAATTGGTCATTAATAGATCCCCCGAGGCTTATGGGCTAATGTTTTTTTGAGTTACTATTTATATGTGGGGAGAAAAACAATCTGTGAAATATTGAGTCCAAAATTGTGTTTCTTTAAATAGGTATGACTATCATGATTAAACGAACTTTCAAAGAAAAAATATATGCATTGGTCGCAGGTCACTGATCCATTTAATAATTTACTTCTGTCAGTTTTGGTTGCTTTAGTGCCAATCCTTTTTATATTCTGGGCGTTGATTATAAAAAAAATGGAAGGATATAAGGCTATTTTATCGGCTACTTTAATTGCGGTTTTGATCGCCATTTTTATTTATGGCATGCCGGTTAAATTATCAATCCTCTCAGTAGCGAGTGGCGCATTGTATGGCCTGTTCCCAATTTGCTGGATCATTATCGCCGCCCTTTTTTTATTTAATATAACGGTAAAGAGCGGACAGTTTGAGATTATTAAACATTTTATGGCATCTGTTACTTCTGATAGAAGATTACAGGCTTTATTAATCGCTTTTTCTTTCGGGGCTTTTTTAGAAGGAACCGCTGGTTTTGGAGCTCCTGTAGCTATCACTGCTGCAATGCTTGTTGGCCTGGGGTTTGACCCACTCTACGCAGCCGGTATTTGCCTGATCGCTAATACTTCTCCTGTTGCGTTTGGTTCTATTGGAATTCCAATTACCGTTGCATCCCAGGTAACATCAATTCCTGAAATGGCTATTTCACAAATGGTTGGAAGAACACTTCCGATTGTATCTTTAATACTTCCATTTTACCTGGTGGTTTTGATGTGTGGAATAAAAAAAACACGCGAAGTTTTTCCTGCTGTATTAGTATCCGGATTATCATTTGCATTCATTCAATGGGCATGCGCTAATTTTCTCGGTCCGTCGCTGCCTGATATTCTTGCCGGAATTGGATCAATAGTATGCCTGATGGTTTTCATGAGATTTTGGAAACCAAAAAATACCTGGAGGTTTGTAAATGAAATGCCGAATTTAATTCATGAAGAGATAAAGCATTCAATGGCCCAAATCGTAAGAGCCTGGTCGCCATTTATTATTTTAACCATCATGATCATAGCATGGGGATTGCAACCAATAAAAGAATTTTTAAATTCTTTTGGGCAAGTGGTATTCCCGATTCCCGGAATTCATAATGCTATTACAGGCGTGGACGGCAAATTAATACCGCATGTTTTTAAATTTAATTATTTGTCTGCAGCCGGAACTGCCATTTTTTTATCAGCGATCATCACCATTCCATTGATAGGATTGAGTTTTAAAAGTGCTGCAGGGATATTTTTAGCAACCCTGAAGCAGCTTCTATTTCCAATCATAACGATCGCTTCTATATTAGGCTTTGCTTATGTGGTAAATGATTCAGGAATTATTTTGACGGTAGCGCAGGCGCTTGCAAAGACCGGCTGGCTGTTCCCATTCTTTGCACCTGTTCTGGGTTGGTTGGGTGTGTTTATTACAGGCTCCGATACTTCTTCCAATGCCTTATTTGGCAAGCTTCAGAGCGTCACCGCCACTTCTATCGGGATAGATCCGGTGTTAACTGTTGCTGCTAATACTTCAGGTGGAGTTATTGGTAAAATGATTTCGCCTTCGTCTATTGCTGTTGCTGCAGCAGCCGGCAACCTGGTAGGTCGGGAATCGAAATTATTCAGATTCACCGTTAAACATAGTTTCATTTTATTAGCCTTTACCTGCATAATTGTTTTAGCACAAACGTATTTGTTCAGTTGGCTTATTCCCACCTATCATCTAAGGACTTTGGATAATGCTTCAGTTACCCATGACTTCTCAAGAAGTTATATATACCTTATTGCGTTAGGAATTATTATCGTTGTTATAGCAACAGTCATTCTGTTAGGGAATAGAAAAAAAATCAAAGAGGCTAAATCAAATAAAGAAGAATAGTGTCTTTTTCATCAAATAAAAATGGCTTTAATTTCTTCCTTTACTGTTTTTTTAATTTCCGGCTGAGACGTGAGAAAGTATTAGGTGAATTAATTTTTAGTCAATAAATAATGTTGGGAAAAGAAAATTATTACAAGAACTACTACGACCTCAGTTATCGGTTGATTTGGCGACGGCACACCTGTTACTTTTAAAACGACATTAAAAATAAATACGTTGTTGGATAGTTTAATTACAATTGCTATTGTTGGCTTATTCGTTGGTTTTATTTTTTCGATGCCGATTGCGGGTCCTATCAGTATCCTGATAACTTCTAATGCACTTAAAGGAAGGATAAAATATTGCAAAATGGCAACATTAGGAGCTTCCTTTGCTGATTTTGTTTATGTATTCGTAGCTGTGTATGGTCTTACAAAATTTTATGGCGCGTACAAGCCTTTTATACCTTATATATTATTGGCAGGCACTTTCTTTCTACTCTATCTCGGGTATAAAATATCAGGGACGAAAGTTGACCTTGAACACATCGATGACAAGAATCAATCACCCCGAAAGATAAAAAAAGAAAGAAGTGGTTTCTGGACAGGCTTCTTATTAAATTTTTTGAATCCTACATTATTTCTTGGCTGGCTCTCTTCCTCATTTATAATTATCTCAGTCGTGGCTGCTTTAGGATTTAATACAGGAGGGCTTGATAAGAGCGTTGATCATAGTTTTGAAACAATAAACAAAAAGGGCGATGACATTGCATTGAGAAATAAAACGCTTTCTTATCTGCATATAGATTCAACGAGAATTGCAAAGAAGGTAGTGATATCTGCACCGCAGCTTCCAAAATATTTTCCTTTGTTATTAAGCGCCTCTTACGCATTTTTTCTTGCGCTTGGCGGCATCATCTGGTTTTTCTACCTGGCATTTCTATTAAATAAAAACCGGCACCGGATTAATATTAATTCGGTAAACTTAATAATCCGGATATTAGGATGGGTGTTGTGTGTCTTCGGCTTACTTCTTGGGTACAAAGCAATCTCTATGTTGATTTGGTCTTAGCTATGAAGTACATGACAGCATTAGAAACAATTAGAAAACTGAGGCAAAAACCATTGAAAATTAGCGGCTTCTTTTCCAGGTAATAACTTTCATATCAAATGATTTTCTATTGCTATCCTCATTAAGATAGCAGTATTTCCAGCATTTAATTTTGTCATCAGATTCTTTCTATGGGAATCAACGGTGAGTGGACTGATAAATAGCTTTTCCGCAATTTGGTTATTGGTAAGACCTTCAGAAATAAGACCGAGTATTTCTTTCTCTCTTTTTGTTAAGGCAGGCAAAGAATTATTTGAGGTTAAAGAAATCGGACGCATAAGATGTTCCATGGAAACACTTAAATACATTTTATCTTTCATAACGGTTTCAATGGCTTCTGCTATTTCTTCCTGTGATGCACTTTTTATCAGGTAACCGGAAGCGCCGTTTTCAATCATTCTTGAAATATAGCTTCGTTCGCTAAATGTACTGATCCCCAAAATTTTAATTTGAGGAAATTCTTTGCTGATTTTTTTGCAAAGGTCAATGCCGCTAATGTCCGGAAGATTAATATCCAGCAGCACCACGTCTACCTTATTTAATTTTAAAAATGGAATGGCATCAAATGCATTTGACACAGATCCTGCTACCTCTATGTTTTGAAGTTGACCTAGCAAGGTATTTAACCCAGCGACTACCATGGGATGATCGTCAATAATAAAAACTTTTGTTGGCATAGTTCAAATAATTTTGGCTTTCAGCCTTTAGCTTTTTGCATTCAACCTTCGGCCCTGCCTTCAACATTTACAGACGTTCCTTCGCCTTTAGATGAAATAATATCCACTGATCCATCCAGGTATTCAGCACGTGCTCTTATATTCGCTAATCCTGCACCCGATTTATTTTCATTTACATCAAAGCCTTTTCCATCATCCTCCACGGTAAGATTAAAGTGATCTCCGTCTCTCGATAATTGTATTAAAACATTTTTTGCATCTGCATGCTTTATTACATTATTCAATAGTTCCTGGATCATTCTATAGATAACGATTTCTGTACTTTGATCCATGCGATTCTCCATGCCGTAGGTTTGCAATTGTATGTTTATGGTGCGTGACAGGTTTAAGTTTTCACAATAGTTCTCGAGCGCTTCTTTTAGACCAAACTTTACCAATGCTTCCGGCATCATATTGTGCGAAACCCTGCGCAGTTCAGCGATTGACTGATCTAACTGCGAAATCACATTGGAGAATGAATGTGCATTTTCTTCTGATAAAAAAACGTTTCCTTTCATATTTGACATAGATAATTTTACACCTGATAATAAACCACCTACACCATCATGCAAATCTTTTGCAAGTCGGCTGCGTTCATCTTCCTGGCCTTTCATTACAAATTCTGCTGCTTCCAGTTTTCGTTCCGTTTCCAGTTCACTCAATTGTTGTTGATGCAATTTTTCACTTTGCACAATAAGGCGACTTTTGTTTTTAAAATTTTTATAAAACAGTAAAGCAACAAATAACAACAAAATACATCCTGCAATCAACGAAAAATTTAGAGTACGCCGTTGCGCTAAAGTTGATTTTTGGATCTGGTTATCTTTTTGTAACGCGATGATGAAAGCCTCTTTTTTTTCGGCCTGGTATTTATTTTCTATTTCGTTTATTTTCTTTTTTGATTCTTGTTCGTTCAGGCTATCATTTAGATTGATATATTCCTGGTAAAGATGAGTTGCTTCGATACTATTTCCCAATTCACTTTCAGCCCTGGCTAAACTTTTAAGTATCCCCGCCTCCAGGTTTTTATTATTTATTTCCTTCACAAGCGACAGCGCTTTTTCAAGTTGAGTGGCACTCTCCGCATATTTTTTCATATCCCTATAGATAAATCCCATCATTCTATGGCAGTCCATTTCCCGAAATTTACGCCCTGTTTTTATAGCATAAGGTAAAGCTTTTTGATAAGATAAAAGTGCCTGATCATATTTTGCAGATTTCTTATAATACACGCCCCATCCGCTGTATAGTTCATAATATAGATCGGGAGAATTTAGCGCAGCGGCCAGCATTTCTCCGTCCTTCAAATGAAGTTTAGCGCTATCTAATTGATTCAAATTGACATAATCTGCGGCCACATAAAGTTCCGTATATGCCGTAAATAAATGATCACTAGTATTTTTTTTATGCGCTTCCAGGCCTTTCAAATCGTAGGCCAGCGCTTTGTCAAACTGGCTCAGATCATGATAAACACTACCCACATCAAGATAGATATTTCCTAACGCGTTCCATTTATTGTCAGCAGTACTCTTCTCAAGAATGTTTATAGCGTCCAAAAAATTGGAGATTGCTTTTTCATAATTATTGCGATCGCGCTCTATTTGCCCGAGGCTTGATCTAATAGAGGCCCTTGATGCCATTGCAATATCAGATGTATCTTTCTGAAATAAACTATCTGCGAGTCCATAAAAGTAAAGAGCGCTGTCATCATTATTCTGATAGCTTTGAATACTCCCCAGGCCACTCATGGCACTTCCCATGTAATAATATCTCTTTTTATTTTTCGCACTATTATACACCTCCATATAATATTGTCTTGCCTCTTCAGCATTATAGTTTGCAATGTTGTCTCCCAAATTGATGAGTAAGTCAAATCTTGCAGTATCGGTCAGATTATTTCCAGTCAATTCCTTTTTTAAGCTATCTAAATATTTATTTTGTCCCAATAATCGACACGGTAAGTACCCGATCAAAAACAGGAGAATAAAAATTTTTCGGAAACTAAAAATCATTGAAAGGTTTTGATAAAACAAAAATGAAATCTATAATTCAAAACGAATTTCTCTAAAAAAATCCATCCCTCCAACGTTTTTAAAAAAATCCCCTTTTTCCGGTAGAAATAAAAAACCTGTTTTCGCGGGATTGTATGAAAGGTAGGTGTGACAGACATTTGCTCAGGATTTCATGGATATAAAATACTTTAATTCTCACATTTTAAAATGAATTTATGAAAAAGACAAATCAATTAATTCCGTTGTTTTTAAGTTTTTTGTTTCTGATGTTAAATCAAAACGCTCAGGCACAACTTTGGAAAAAAATTAAAACTGAAGTGACAAATCGTGCAGAAATTAACGTGGTAAATAAGGCCGGTAATTCAACAGATAAGGCAGTTGATAAAACTGCAGATGCGATAGCTTCAACAGGGTCGGCAAATCAATCGGTAGCTGGGAATAGTGACACGGTTAAAACTGCGGATGTTAATATGCCCAAGGGAAATAATTCTAACGTGCCTGCGAAAAATTATAAAAATTATGACTTCGTGCCAGGAGATAAAATCATTTTTGAACCGGACATGAGTAATGAAGCTGATGCAGAATTACCAGAGCGTTTTACCATAGAATACGGCGTAGCAGAGATACAATCGGACAATGGAGAAAAAGTGTTGCACTTAGACAAGGGTAGCAAGACTGTCGTATCTCCACTAATGACTTCAAATAATTATTTGCCGGAACAGTTTACCGTAGAGTTCGATATGAATATGGATGATTATTATAAACATCCGGATGCAATTGCGGTACAATTTAGAACTTCCGGCGATAATAATTATAGCATGTCGCCACTTTGTGAGTTTGCTGTTTTATGGAATAGCAGTTGCATCCTGGGTAATTATGCAAAAGCCAGTGAAATAGATTTTCCTAAAGAATTAGAGGTCTCAATGAAGCAACCAAATATCTGGCACCATGTAGCAATCTATGTTCATAAAAACATCGGCAAGGCATACATTGATGGCTACAGAGTATATGCAACGAATGCTTTACCTAAGGGAATTGAAAGGCTCGATGTAAGAGGTAATGCCAATTACGGGTACAAGATCAAAAACTTCCGGATCGCTGAAGGCGGCGATGATAAATACAATAAGATTGTTACTGATGGCAAATTTATCAGCCATGGAATTTTATTTGATGTCAATAAATC
>Ga0164241_10002033_pt1 | contig 22934 bp, 22 predicted proteins | sample OricomyardsoilBY_FD_108780 | JGI IMG/M metagenome (GOLD analysis project Ga0164241, IMG submission 108780) | Backyard soil microbial communities from Emeryville, California, USA - Original compost - Back yard soil (BY) | ecosystem: Environmental > Terrestrial > Soil > Unclassified | place: USA... | reverse complement strand
TTCCCGCTCCAGGTGGTGATCAACCTGAACGCCCCGGGCGAGGACCACACGGGCGGCGAGTTCCTGATGGTGGAGCAGCGGCCCCGGGCCCAGTCGCGCGGCATCTCGACGCTGATCCCGCAGGGGCACGGCCTGGTCTTCACCACCCGCGACCGGCCGGTCCGCTCGTCGCGAGGCTGGTCGACGGCCCCGATGCGCCACGGCGTGTCGGTGATCCGCTCGGGCCGCCGCCACACGCTGGGCCTGGTCTTCCACGACGCGGCTTAGGGCGTCCCCACCACGACCGGCGGGACGGCCACGACGTCGCGGGCCCTGGCGAGCCGCGTGACGCCGAAGCCGCACAGCACGGCGCACCCGACCGCGATCGTGATCGTCAGCGGCGTCGTGCCCAGGTGCTCGCCGAGCAGCACCACCCCGATGACTGTGGCGCTCGCCGGGTTGACGAGGTTCGTCACCGCCAGGGGAGCGCCCAGCCCGGTGCGGTACGAGCGCTGGGTGAGGACGGTCGCGGAGACCGCGAAGATCGCCACCGCGACCATGGCGACGATCATGATCGGCCGGAGCAACACGCCCATGCCGCCGTCGTTCGCGCTCACGACCAGCGTCTGGCACAGCGCGGAGCAGACCGAGTACGTCGCGCCGCCTGCGACGGCCTCCCACAGCGGCGACGCCCCCGGGCGGCTGCCCCGCAGGCCGAGGACGATGATCAGCACGATCGCCGCGACGATCAGCACGACCAGCTCTGTCGAGGACAGCGTCTCGCTCCCGCCTGCGGTCGTGATGAGCATGGCGAGGCCGGCGAGACCGATCACCGTCGCGGTCATGCCGGTCAGCTCGAGCCGGGTCACCCGCCGCCGCGAGGTCACCGCCGCCAGCGGCACGGCGATGACCAGCGTCAACACGCCCAGCGGCTGGATCAGCGCCAGCGGGCCGAAGGCCAGCGAGGTCACGTGCATCGCCGCGCCGAGGCCGTTGAGCGCGAGCGCCACCCACAGCGCCGGGACGCGCAGCAGCTCCCGGACCGTCAGGTCGGCGTGCCGGGACTGGACGACCGCCGCCGTCGCGTAGGCGATCGCGACCGCCACGCACAGCGCCAGGGTGATCATCAGGTCGGTCATGACGTCTCGGACACTAGCCGCTCACCAGCGACGATGCGGAGCAATTCGATGTGAGCGCGCCCACCCGGGCTCAGCCGATGAACTTCTGGTCCTTGAGCCACTTCTCGGCCACGTCCGCGGGCTGCGCGCCGTCGATGTCGACGTCGGCGGACAGCTTCTGGATGGTCTCGATGTCGAGCGCGTCGGCGACCGGCTTGAGGATCTTGGCCAGGTCGGGGTTGGCGTCGGCGACGGACTTGCGGACGTTCGGCGCCGGGTTGTAGACGGGGAAGAACGCCTTGTCGTCCTCCAGCACGGTCAGCTTCAGCGCCTGGATGCGGCCGTCGGTCGTCACGCCCTCCGCGAAGTTGCACGTGCTGCCCTTGGCGGCGTTGTCGTACAGCGTGCCCTCGGCGACGGTGGCGAGGTTGTCCTTGGGCAGGGTGAACCCGTACTTCTTCTGCAGCCCGGGCCATCCGTCGTTGCGGGCGAGGAACTCGGTGGCGGCGCACATGGTCGCGGTGCCCGGATCGGACGTCGCGAGCTTCGCGTAGTCCGAAATGGACTTGACGTTGTTCTGCTCGGCGACGTCGGTCTTCGCGACGATCGCGTACGTGCTGTTGTACGGCGCGGGATCCAGCCAGACGACGTCGTTCTTCTTGTCCTCGTCGGCGACCGCTTGGTACTGCCCGTCCGCGTCGGGGATCGGGTCGGTGTGTTTCAGGTAGCTGATCCACGCCGTGCCCGTGTACTCCCAGTACATGTCGATGCTGCCGGAGGTCAGCGCGGCGCGGGTGGTGTCGCTGCCGTTGAGCCCGCACTTCTCGGTGACCTTCGCGCCGACCGAGCGCAGCGCCTGGATGGTGATCTCACAGAGGATCAGCTGTTCGGTGAACTCCTTGCCGCCCACGGTGAACGACTTGCCGTCGAGCTTGGCGATGTCGGCGAGGCCGCCGCTCGCGACATCCTTGTCCGGCTGGGCGATGGAGCAGCCGGACAAGGTGATCGCCCCCGCCAGCACGACCGTCGCGATCCGGGAGAACGTTCGCATGGCAGTTCCTTCCTGGGCGGGCGATCAGATGCCGCGCGGACGCAGCGCGCGTTCGGCGAGTCCGGCGAGCCAGTCGACGGCGAGCGCGAGCACCGCGGTGAGCACGCTGCCGGTGATGAGAATGGGGAGCCGGTTGAGGGCGACGCCGGTCGCGATCAGCGTGCCGAGCCCGCCCGCGTTGGTGAACGTGGCCAGCGTCGCGCTGCTGACGTTGAGGATCAACGCGATCCGGACGCCGGCGAGGATCACCGGCACCGCCAGCGGCAGCTCCACCCGCAGCAGCACCGAGGTGCGGGTGAGCCCCATCCCGCGGGCCGCGTCGATCAGTGATTTGTCCACAGTGGACAATCCGATCATGGTGTTGCGCAGCACCGGCAGGATCGCGACGAGCACCAGCGCCACCACGGCCATGTCGAAGCCGATGCCGACGGTCACCGCCAGCAGCACCAGGATGCCGATCGACGGCACGGCCTGGCCGACGTTGGCGACGCCCACCAGCGGCCGGGTCACGGCGGACAGGCCGGGCCGGGTGAGCAGCACGCCGAGCGGCACGGCGATCACGATCACCAGCACGCTGGACACGACGACCAGCGCGATGTGCTCGCGCAGGTGCGTCAGGATCGTGTCCGCGTTGATCGACCGCTGCTCGATGTCGTCGAGGTCCTGGGCGCTCAGGTACCACCACAGCAAGGCGAGCGCCGCCAACAGCACGAGCGGGGTGACCAGCACGCCCGACCACGACATCCGCCGGGACGGCCGGTCGGTCGCCGGCTCGGCGGTGGACGCCGTGGCCGTCACGGCGTTTCCTTCGGCGGCGTGTGCACCACGGTGGCCCAGCGAAGCTCGCCGACCACCTGGCCGTTGTCGCGCACGACCGCGACATCGGAGCGGGCCTGGAGCATGGCGTTCAGCGCGTCGTGCAGCGTCTGGTCGGCGCGCACCGCCGGGCGGCCCGGCGTGCCGGAGTCCGCGTCCAGCGCCAGCTCGTCGACGCGCCGCAGGCTCAGGCCGCGCACGGCGGCGCCCGCGCCGACGAACGAGCTGACGAACTCGTCGGCCGGCTCGGCGAGGATCCGGGCCGGGGTGTCGAACTGGGCCACCCGGCCGCCCTCGGCGAAGATCGCGATCCGGTCGCCGAGCTTGATCGCCTCGGTGATGTCGTGCGTGACGATCACGACGGTCTTGCGGATGTTGGCCTGCAGCGCGGCGAACTCGTCGTGCAGCCGCTCGCGGGTGATGGGGTCGATGGCGCCGAACGGCTCGTCCATGAGCAGCACCGGCGGATCGGCCGCGAGGGCGCGGGCGACCCCGACGCGTTGCTGCTGGCCGCCGGAGAGCTGCTTGGGGTAGCGCCGCCGGAAGTCGGCGGGCTCGAGGCCGACGAGCGCGAGCAGCTCGTCCACCCGCGCGGCGATCCGCTGCCGGGACCAGCCGAGCGCGCGGGGCACCATGCCGATGTTCGCGGCGACGGTGAGGTGCGGGAACAGGCCGATCTGCTGGATGACGTACCCGATGTGGCGGCGCAGCTCGTCGGCGTCGACCGTGCTGACGTCCTTGCCGTCGACGTAGACGTGGCCGCTGGTCGGCTCGATCAACCGGTTGATCAGCCGCATCGTCGTGGTCTTTCCGCACCCGGACGGGCCGACGAGCATCACCGTCTCACCGGCGGCGATGTCCAGCGAGAGCTCCTCGATGGCGTGGTTGTTCGTGCCGGGGTAGCGCTTGCTGACCCGGTCGAGACGGATCATGGCGTCGTTCATCGCAGCCCCCGTGAGGTCGTGATCCGCATGAGCGCGATGAAGACGAGATCGAGCAGGAGCGCGAGTACCGCGACCCCCAGCACGCCGGCGAGAGTGTCGTTGAGCGCGTTGTCCCCGCCGATGCGTGCGAGCCCGTCGAAGATCAGCTGCCCGATCCCCGGCCCGGCCACCGCGGCCGCGATCGCGGCGATGCCCACGTTCATGATCGTGGCCAGCCGGATGCCGGTGAGGATGACGGGCCAGGCCAGCGGCAGTCGCACCACCACGAGCCTGCGCAGCGGGGAGAGCCCCATGCCGCGGGCGGCGTCGAGCACGTCCGCGGGCACCGACTCCAGCCCGGTGACCGTGTTGCGCACGATCGGGAAGATCGCATAAAGCACGAGCGCGACGATCGTGGGTGCCACGCCGAGGCCGAGAAGCGGGATGAGCAGCCCGAACAGGGCGAACGACGGGACGGTCAGCATGGCCCCGGTGACCGCCAGCACGGGCCGGCTGGCCGCAGGCCGCCCGGCGACGGCCGCCCCGAGCGCGATGGCCACCACCCCGGCGATCCCGACCGCGATGAGCACCACCTGCAGGTGGCCGATCGCGAGGATCGTGATGTCCTCCCAGCGCTGGGAGAGGTAATCGCCGAAGCTCACGACCTGCCCCCCGCTGTCAGGAATTCACGTTGTGAGCTCCCACGGTAGTAACCGTCTGCCCAGGTGAGCAAGGTCGACCGCGTCGAGTTGTGATCTTGAGTGATCGACATCCCCGGCGCCGGTTGATCACGACCCGGCGTCCAGCGCCACCGCGGCCCCGCTGACCGCGATCCCTTCGCCAGGCCCCGGCGCGACGTCCGCGGTGATGACGCTCGGGCGGCCCATGTCGACGCCCTGGTGGATGGTGACGGTGCAGGGGGGCGTGACGAGTCCGTGCTCGCGAAGATATCCGCCGAGGGCGGCCGCGGCCGCACCGGTCGCGGGATCCTCGCGAACACCACCCGGCGGGAACGGGTTCCGCGCGTGGAAGACAGTGGCGGACTCGCGCCACACCAGGTTGACCGTCGTCCAGTCCCTGGCGCGCATGAGATCGCCGAGCGCAGCCATGTCGTAGTCGAGCAGGGACAACCGCGTCCGCGTCCGCGCGGCGACGATCGGATGCCAGGCACCGGCGAAGGCCGCGTGGACGGGAAAGTCCGGATCGAGATCGCCCGGCGCCCACCGAAGCGCGTCCAGCATCCCGGCAAGGTCCGCCGCACCGATGGCGACCGATCGGGGCGGCACGCTGACGAGAGTCGCGACCACGTTGCCGTGCTCGTCGTTCGCGGTGGACACGACCACCCGCCCGGCCCGCGTACGCAACTGAAGCGTGCCGGTCCCGTGCCGTTGCGCGTGGGCAACCGCCGTCGCGATGGTGGCGTGCCCGCAGAACGGCACCTCGACGAGCGGGCTGAAATACCGGATGTCGAGTACCCCACCGTCGGCACCGGTCACGAACGCGGTCTCGGAATAGCCGACCGCGGCCGCGGTGGCGAGCATCGTCGCGTCGTCGACACCACCCGCATCGAGCACCACACCGGCGGGATTCCCGCCGTCCGGGCTCGTGCTGAATGCGGCATACCTCAATATCTCCACGTGGCCACCGCTTTCTCACCGGGCCTGAGCTGGTGTTGTTGGGACTGCGCAGGAATCGCGCAATTATCGCCTGTCGCGGGGGTCGCTGTGCGTGCCGCGGCGGGTGCCGGGATCATGGTGCGATGAGCAGGCACGGAGTTGACGGGGCCCGGCGCGTGACCTTGCTGGCGGTGGCGATGGCCATGCTGGTCTCGGCCTGTTCGTCGGATGCCGGGGCGCCCGCCGCGGCTCCGCCCGGTACCTCGTCCTCCGCGGCAGAGCCTGCCGGGCTGGTGCCGGCGACGGTCGAGGTGCCCAGCGGAATGAACGCGGCGCCGCTGAACCTGCAACGTCGGGCGCTCATCCCCAAGGGCTGGACGATCTCCGTGTTCACCCGGCTGCCCAATGCGCGCCTCGAGGCGTGGGCGCCCGACAAGACGCTGATCGTCTCCGTGCCCGACGACGGGACCGTGGTCCGGCTGGTGCCAAACGGCAAGGGGCAGGCGACCGTCGAGACGATGCTCACCGGGCTGGACCTGCCGCACGGGCTCGCGTTCGACGGCGACACCCTCTACGTCGCGCAGACAAACCGGGTCGACACCTACACCTACGCCGACGGCAAGGCGACCGACCCGAAGCCCCTACTGACCGACCTGCCCAGCGCCGACAGCCCGGAGCTCGGCGGCAAGTACGCGCACGCCCTCAAGAGCGTGGCCCTGGGCGAGGACGGCTCGGTGTACGTGTCGATCGGCTCCACGGGCAACATCTCGACCGAGGACCTCACCGCGAACCCGCCCCGTGCCTCGATCCTGCGTGTCCCACCGAACGGCGGGAAGCCGGAGCCGTTCGCCGTCGGGGTGCGCAACGGCACCGGTCTCGCGGTGGCGCCCGACGGCGCGGTGTGGACCGCGGTGAACAACCGGGACAACGTCCAATACCCCTTCGACCGCCCGTACGGCGGCGGCTCCGGCTCGTCGCAGGGCGAGGTGATCGCCGACTACGTGCGCGACCACCCGGTCGAGCCCCTCGCGAAGCTCACGCCCGGCCGCAACCTCGGCTGGCCGTACTGCAACCCGGACGCGGACGTGGATCCCGGCGTGAAGGGGAGCAAGCAGGACCGGGAGTCGGTCTCGTTCACCGCCGACGTCGAGACCAACCCGGGCGGCGGCAAGCTCGACTGCGCCAAGCTCCCGCCGATCGAGCAGACACTTGGCGGGCATTCCGCACCGCTGGGCCTGTCCTTCGTCGACGGCGGCCTGCCCGACGCCTACGCCCACGGCGCGCTGCTGGGCGTGCACGGCTCGTGGAATGCCAAGCCCCCGCGCGCGCCGGAGGTCTCGTTCTTCCCTTGGCAGGACGGCGAACTGGGCAAGCAGCAGACGCTGGTCGGCGGCTTCCAGGCCGAGGACGGCTCACGCTGGGGCCGTCCGGTGGCCGCCGTCGTGGGTCCCGACAACGCGGTCTACGTCTCCGACGACGAGGCGGGCGCGATCTACCGGCTCGCCCCACCGCAGAGCTGACCGCGCCGTGCCTGCATTCACATGGGGCAGCCGGCGCCGCACTAGGGTCGTGCCGTGACCGACTGGACCGGCATGACGAAACAGCTGCTCGAAGATGTCCGCGAGTGCGACCCGATCTACCGCCCGACGAACTTCTGGACGCCGGGGTTGCGGGACATCCTCGCCGACCTCGACTCGCGAGGGCTCGAGACCTTCAAGTCCTGGCCGACGGCCGGTTACTGGTTCTACCCGGGCTACGGCAGGCCGCTGGCGCCCGGCACCCTCGACAAGACGTTCAAGCACGCGGTCAAGGCCAACCCGGCGCTGACCAAGCTGGCGTGGCTGCGCTCGCTGAACGGTTTCCACGAGGCGACGCGTGACTTCGACGCGGCGCGGCTGACCTGGGACCAGGACCGGTGGCCTGCCGACCTGACCGGCTTCGGCGAGAGCGCGGTGGGCCGGCCGGCCCGCCACTACGCGCTCACCGACGTCGACGCCGTGAGGTGGGGCAAGCCGTACCTGAACTACCTGCTGTGCCTCGCCGCGCTGTCGCGCCATGTCGACGAGCCGCCGCGCCGGTTCCTGGAGATCGGCGGCGGTTTCGGCGTGCTCGGCGAGATCCTGCTGCAGCGCGACCCGGACGCCCGCTACGTCGACGTGGACATCCCGCCGCTGCTGACGGTCGCCGCGTACTATCTGACCTCGTTGTTCGGCGACCGCGTGGCAACCCCGGTGGCCGGGGACACCGGCGGATCCGCGTGCCTGCCGACCTGGCGGCTGCCCGAGGTGCGCGGCCCGTTCGACGTGTTCGTGAACTCGTTCTCCTTCCAGGAGATGGAGCCGCACGTCGTCGACCACTACGTCGGCACGGTGGCCGGCCTCGGCGTGACCTACGTCGTGTCGCTGAACTCCCGCGAAGGCAAGCGCCGGGCGACCGAGGGCACCGAGGGCGGCGTGCTCGACCCGGTGACCTCCGACCGGATCGTCGGCATGTTCGGAAAGCACGGGTACACCGTGTGCGGGCGTTACGGCGCGCCGCTCATCCACAGCGCGGGCGAGCTCGTGGTGCTCAAACTGTCCACATAGGAAACGGAAGTTTCCGGGGCCGATCGCGTTGACGCGGTCAAGATCGCACCCCTAGCGTCGGAGCCGTCTTTCCAGTTGACGGCACACGGGAGCCGTCAGTACATCCCCGGCGCGAGGGGCCGAGTCGCGCCGGGGATGTACACCCGTATACGCGCGTAGAACTTGGCATGGCGCCGGCTGTTGGCACCGGCGTCATGCCTCGCCCCGCGAGGCGGCTCGGCACCACGGTCCGTAATAACGCCAGCCCTCCGGCGGCGGTCAGATGGGGGACAGCAGTGTGTCAATTGTCGTAACGGGCGGTTACTTGTTTACCACGCAGCATGATCGCGCGTAGTTTTCTACAGGTGACAGTGGTCGCCGGTCGGTACCGCTTACTCACCCGCATCGGACAGGGCGGGATGGGTGTGGTGTGGCGGGCGCATGACGAGCTGCTCGGACGCGACATCGCCGTCAAGGAGCTGCACGTCCGGATCGGCGTCGACAACGACGCCCACGCCCGGCAGGCGTTACGGGAGGCGCGCGCGGCCGCGCAGCTGCGCCACCCCGGTGTGATAGCCGTCCACGACGTGGTCGTCGACGACGGCCGGCCGCTGATCCTCATGGAGCTGGTCGAGGGCCGGTCGCTGGCCGACGTGGTCCGCCAGCAGGGACCGCTGCCCGAGCAGCGCGTCGCCGAGATCGGCCTCCGCGTGCTCGACGCGCTGTCGATGGCGCACGCGCGGGGTGTCGTGCACCGCGACGTCAAGCCGGCCAACATCCTGCTCGACGGCGACCGGGTCGTCCTCACCGACTTCGGGATCGCCGCGATCACGACCGACACCACGCGCACCGACACCGTGGTCGGCTCGATGGACTACATGGCCCCGGAACGGATCAACGGCAAGGTGACCCCGGCGTCGGACGTGTGGTCCCTCGGCGTCACGCTGTGCGCCGCGCTGCGCGGCGAGTCGCCGTTCGCGCGCTCGGACACCCACGCCACCCTTGCCGCGGTGCTCACCTACGAGCCGGCGCCCATCGCGTCGGCACCCCGGCTGTGGCGCATCCTCGACATGATGCTGCAGAAGGACTCGCAGCTGCGGCCGACCGCGGCCGCCGCGGGCGCCCTGCTCGCCGCGATCGCGGACATGCCGAGGCCCGCCCCGCCGCCGGAGCCGGCGCGCGGGCCGATGCGCGACATGCCGTCCGGGCCGCCGTCGCGGCCGGCGATGGCGCCGCCCGGCCCGCCGGGCAAGGACCTGGTGGCCGGGATGCCGAGGGACCTGACGGTCATGCCGCGCGTGGAGCGCACGGTCGAGCCGCGGACCGTGCACGTCGTGGGGCCGCTACGGGACTCGACGACCGGTGACCACACCCGCGGGCGCACGCTGACCAAATCGGTGGCGGTGCTGCTCGCGGTGCTCGTCCTTCTCTCCATGGGCGGGATCTGGCTGCTGGATCGTCCGGGCGAGGTGTCGGGGACCGCCCAGGCCGCCGAGCAGCCACGCGGGGTGCCGGCAGGCTTCACGGAGAACAACGGCTCGGGCTACAGCCTCGCGATCCCGAAGGGCTGGTTCAAGGATCCGTCCGAGCAGGAGATCTTCTGGGTCAGCGACCCGCACAGCCCGCGCCTGGTGCTCGCCCACCTGGAGTGGTGGGACGACGCGTCGCCCGGCGGCGCGTTCGGCGAGCTCAAGAACCTCGAGCGGGGCGATTTCCTCGACGTTCCCGTGATCCAGAAGTACAAGCGGATCAAGCTGGCCAGGCTGCCGTCGGCGAGCGGCACGTCCCGCGCGGAGCTTGAGGTCGCCTACCACGTCAACGAGGACGGCGGATACGACCTGCACGAGCGGCTGAGCGCGTTCGTGACCTCCGCCGGGCGGACCTACATCCTCTCGATCAGCTCGCAGGGCAACACGCGGGCCGAGGCGGAGCGGCTCTGGCGCACCCGCCAGGACGAGTTGACCGCGATTCTCGCCAGTTTCCGCCTCACGGATCCCTGATGTTCTCTACGCTTGCGTATCGTGCTGCGGGTCACGGTGCGTGGGTCTGATGTGCCGGCAGTGGTGCTCGGCTCCGGCGAGACACTGCTGTTCGGCCGTGCTCCCCGTGTACCCGAGGACCGGCTGGACACCCAGCTGCGGGTGACGGCCTTCCCACTGCCCGACAGCGCCGAACACGTCTCGCGGATGCTCGGTGAGCTGGTCGTGGGGGAGGAGACCGCACGCCTGCGCTGGCACGGCGGCACCGAGGCGCAGCTGTCGTCGATGCTGGACGCGCCGGGCGGGGCCCGCCGCGTCATCCTCACCGTGGGCATGACCGCACAGCTCGACGAGGGCGAGAGCCAGTTGCTGGTGCTGCGCGGCAAGCGGGTCGGCGACGAGCACACCGACCGGGTGCTGGTGCTCGACGTGATGCGCACCGACTCGGCCATCACCGGCCCGATCCCGTTGCCGGCCCTCATGGATCAGCTCGCGGCGCCGACCAAGGACGCGCCGGGCCTCATCCCGCAGGGCCGGGAGTGGTTCGTGGCGCTGGCGCTGGCCGAGCCGTGGCTCACCGGCGCCGACGACTATCCGCGGCCGCCGACGAACCGGGAGATCTACGAGCGGGTGCTCGCCTGGCACGGCTACGCGTGGAACCTCGAGCGCCCGCAACGGGTGGACGACGCGATCCGCAAGGTCGCCTCGGTCGCGTTCGGCAAGTACGACGACCCGTTCCGGGTCACGGGCGGCCAGCTGCGCAACGTCCGCTTCGCGGTCGGCCGCCGCGCGGCGGAGGTGCGTCTGGTGACAGTGGACGACCTGAATGCCGCGAACCGCACCGCGCTGCACCTCGGCCGCAGCAGGGGACCGGCGGCTCCGTCCCCCTGAGCCGATCCACGCTGCGATCCCCCCGTTGGAGTCCACTGTGGACGTCCACTGTGGAAATGGTGAAGAACAGTCAAGATCGGTTCCGGAAACGTGTGTTTTACACCGAACTCCCCGGGGTGAGTCCACATTCGAGAGAACGATTAGGACGATCGGGTGAACGCGCCCCAACCGGGCCGGGAAGTGGTCTTTTACGGTAACCTGCCGCAGGCGGTCGTATACACGTGCCGACACGTGCGACCGGGGTGGACGACATACGAGGTGCCATGAAGGTGCGGCGCTACCGGCTGGCCATCCTGCTGATCGCGGTCCTGGTGGCCGTGATCGCGGTGAACGGCCTGGCGCTCTGGGGCGACCAGTTCGCCCTGTGGATCGACAACGCCATGCAGCTCGCGGCCGGGGTGACGGCGGCGACCTGCGGCTGGGTCGTCGGCCGCCGGATGCGCGGCGCGCAGCGGTGGTGGCGGCTGCTGATCGGGCTCGGCATGCTCGGCTGGTCCATCGGGCAGTTCATCTGGTCCTGGTACCAGCTCGTGGACCACGAGGGACTGCCGTCGCCGTCGCTGGCCGACGTGGGATACCTGACCTTCCCGGGCTTCGCCCTCGCGGCCCTGTTCGTGCTGGCCAGAGCACGCGAGCATCCCGGCACCGAGCGGTGGCTGCCCGGCCAGTGGAACGCGCACTTCGGCGCCGCTCTGGTGCTCGACGGCCTGGTGGTCACCGGATCGCTGTTCATCCTGAGCTGGGCCGCGGCGCTCGGGCAGCTGGTCAAGGCGACCACCCCGGACGCGCTGGCCTGGGCGGTGGCCATCGCCTATCCCGTCTCGGACCTGGTGCTGGTCGTGGTCGCGGTCCTGCTCGTGGTGTTCGACCGGGTGGACCGCCCGTACCGGCCCAACCTGCTGCTGCTCGCCACCGGGATCGTGGCGCTGGCCTGCTCCGACGCCGTCTTCGCCTACCTGGTCAGCATCGGCGCGGAGAGCATGAAGCCCTGGTCCGACGCCGGGTTCGTGCTCGGGCCCGTCTTCATCGCCTACGCACTGCTCGTCACGCGTTCCCGGCGGACGACCGAGAGCCAGACGGTCTCGGTGGACTGGTGGCGGATGGCGCTGCCGTACGTGCCGGTGTTCGCGGTGGCGGTGCTGATCAGCAGCCAGCTGCTGTTCGGCGAGGGGCCGGACGCGATCGAGGTCTTCGTCGGCGTCTTCGTGATCTTCCTCGTGCTCGCCCGGCAGCTCCTGTCGCTGCTGGACAACCGGCTGCTGCTGCGCCGGGTCTACGAGGGCCAGCAACAGCTGGCGCACCAGGCGTTCCACGACCCGCTGACCGGCCTCGCCAATCGCACGTTGTTCGCCGAGCGGCTCGACCGGGCGATCACCGACGGCGCGGGCAGCGGCGACTCGCTGGTCCTGATCTTCATCGACCTGGACGACTTCAAGGAGGTCAACGACCAGTTCGGCCACGCGGGCGGGGACGTCGTCCTGCACGCGGTCGGGCAGCGGCTGCTGGGCTGCGTGCGCGCGTCCGACACCGTCGCCCGGCTCGGCGGCGACGAGTTCGCGATCCTGCTGGAGGGCGAGGTCGACGAGCCGGACTCGGTCGCGGACCGCATCCGCAGCGCGTTGCGGCGGCCGTTCGCCGTGCACGGCTCGCAGGTCGCCGTCCGGGCCAGCATGGGCCTGGTCGTGCTGGACCCCGACGAGCCGCTGGTCAACGCGGATATCCTGCTCGGCAGGGCGGACACCTCGATGTACGCGGGCAAGCGGCTGGGCAAGGACACAACGGTGGTGTACCGGCATTCGCCGGGCGGCCCACCCGACTTCACCGCCGCGCTGCGGCGCGCCCAGGGCGGCGTGCCGGACGGCTTCACCATGGAGTTCCAGCCGATCGTGCGGCTGGGTGGCGACATGCCGGTCGCGGTCGAGGCGTTGTCCCGGTGGACCGCGCCCGACGGCTCCCAGATCCCTCCGCAGGCTTTCGTCAGCGCGGCCGAGGGCGCCGGGCTCGGGGCCGAGATGGACGCGCTGGCGCTGGACGTGGCCTGCCGCGAGATCACCGCCGCCGGGCTGGACCTTGCCGTGCACGTGAACATCTGCGCCAGCAGGCTGGGCACCGCGGCGCTGGAGCAGAGCATCACCGCGGCGCTGTCCAAGTACCGGCTGCCCGCCGACCGGCTCGTCATCGAGATCACCGAGACCGTGCCGGTGCTCGACCTCGGCGCCGGGGCGGCGGCGATCCGGCGGCTGCAGTCGCTCGGCGTCCGGGTCGCGCTCGACGACTTCGGCGCCGGGTACAGCTCGCTGACCTGCCTGCACGCCCTGCCGGTCGACCTGATCAAGCTGGACCTGGCCCTGACCACGGGCAGGCATCCGGACCGGGACGTGGCGCTGTGCCGTTCGCTGGTCGGCCTCGGCACCGAGCTCGGCTTCGCGGTCGTCGCCGAGGGCATCGAGACGACCGAGCAGACCGCCCTGCTGGCCCGGGCGGGCTGCACGCTGGCGCAGGGCTACCGGTTCGGCCGCCCGGGGCCGCTCACCGAGCTGCGGCGGCTCGCGGTCCCGGGCTGACCCTGCGTCAGTTCCTGCTGGCTCAGTGCACGGTGGTCAGTGCACGCCCGGCGGGATCACGCCGAAGATCGTGGCCGTCGAGCCCGCCCCGTTGCGGTTGAGCGGGCCGCCGGCGAGCACCCAGGCGCCGGTCGTCGGCAGCTTCGCCAGGTTGGCGAGGATCTCCAGGCTGATCCGGCGTCGCTGGTAGACCAGCTTCGACACGGTGTAGGTCTCCTCGGTGCCGACGTCCGGGCTGAACGTGTCGGTACCGGTGCCGCCGCGGCGCCCGAGCCTGCCGGAGTCGATCAGCCACTGCACCGTCGGGATCGCGAAGCCGGGCTGGTGGGGCACGCCGTCCTCGTCGAAGTTCGGGAACGCGTCGGTGCCCCAGCGCGACTCCCACCCGGTCCACAGCACGACCACCGACTCGCTCGGGATCCGGCCGTGCCGGCGCTCCCAGGCCTTCACGTCGTCGATCGTGACGGCGTAGTCGGCGTTGTGCCTGGCCTTGTCCCGGACGTCGATCTTCACCGCGGGCCGGAACAGGTCGGCGGGCTCCATCTGGTCGGCGAGTAACGCGCCCTCGTTGAAGTGACCGGGCGCGCCCCAGTGCGTGCCGGTGTGCTCGCCCTCGCGGACGAACTGCAGGAAGTACCCGTCGTCCGGGATGGTCGCGATGGTCTCCAGGGTGAACGCCGGGTCACCCGGGAACACGTTGGTCGTGGCCGGGTCGTTGATGTGCGACAGGTTGACCAGCTTGAGCTGGTCGAGTCGCATCTGCGGGACCGACGCCTGCGCGGTGCGGCCCGGCCAGGACAACGCCCCGAACACTCCCGCCATCCCGGCGGCCAGCACGTTTCGCCTCTGTGGCATGTCGATCACCTTTCCGATCACCGTACCCGCCGCACGACGTCGCACGGTGGCCTGCAAGGTGATATCACCTCCGCGCTGCCAGCCCAAGGGGCTTCGGTCACCGGCAGGCGAATCTCTCGTCGCTACGATCGCCGTTCATGGCGCAGCAGCGGTTCACCGCGACGGTCGGGACGGGGGAGCGGGGCCAGGTCTTCGTGCCCGTCCCGTTCGATCCCGACCGCGAGTGGGGCGTGAAGCCGCGTCATCACGTCACCGGCACGGTCGGCGGGCTGGGGTTTCGCGGGGTCGTCGAGACGATCGGCGGGCGGCGTGTCCTGGTGCTCGGCGCCGCGTGGCGGCGTGACCACGGGGTGGCCGCAGGCGATCGGGTCGAGGTCGTGCTGGCTCCGGAGGGCCCGCAGCGCGACGAGCTCGCCGAGGACATCGTCGCCGCGCTCGCGGCGAACCCGGCGGCCGCCGCGTTCTTCGACTCGCTCGCCCAGTTCTACCGCCGCGCCTACCTGCGCTGGGTCGACGGGACGAAGCGCCGCCCGGAGCTGCGTGCCGCGCGGATCGCGGAGATGGTCGACCTGCTGGCCGCCGGGGTCAAGGAGCGGCCGAAGCCCAGCCGCTGAAGCACTCGAAGTGCAACCCTGGGGTTGCGCATGTCGATTTGATGTGCAACTCTGGAGTTGCACGTTAAGGGAGTAGCGAGAGGAGCGCGGTGATGAGTGCGGACCGGATCGAGCGGGAGACCCTGATCGCGGCATCGATCGAGCGGGTCTGGTCGCTGGTGGCCCAGCCGGGGTTCTGGGTCGGCGACGACACGGGGCTGGCCGACGTGACGGCGAAGGAGGGCGAGTCGATGATCGCGAAGAACGCGGAGCACGGCGACTACCCGGTGCGGGTGGAGAAGGTCGAACGCCCGACCTATCTCGCCTACCGCTGGGTCAGCGCGTACCCGGGCGAGGAGCTCACCGAGCAGAACAGCACGCTCGTCGAGTTCACGCTGACGCAGGAGGGCGACCGGACGCGGCTGCGCGTCGTGGAGAGCGGGTTCGCCGCGCTGCCCGGTTCCCAGGAACTGCGCGACAGCACGCTCGCCGACCACACGACCGGCTGGGCGCAGTGCTTCGACACGCTCAAGAAGCGCGCCGAAGACCCACCGGCATGACCGAGGACGGCCGCGGCGTCGGCGAGACGGTCGACACCGTCATCGCCGCGCTGGCCGATCCCACCCGGCGCAAGGTGCTCGACCTGATCGCGGTGCAGGGGGAGGCGACGGCGACGACGCTCGCCGAGCGGCTCCCCGTCTCGCGGCAGGCGGTGGTCAAGCACCTCGCCGTCCTGGCCGACGCCGGGCTGGTGTCCGGCAGCCGGGTCGGGCGCGAGGCCCGCTACACGGTGCGGCCCGCGGCCCTGGACACGACGGCCCGCTGGATGGCCTCGCTCGCGGCCGAGTGGGACCGGCGGCTGGCCCGGATCAAGCAGCTCGCCGAGGCGGCCGAGCGCGACCCGAATCCCTGACCGCACAAGCGAACGAGGAGTGATCAACATGTTTCCCGCCGGATCCGTCGTCGTCGACGCCACCCGTCGCCACGCGATGTCGGCCCTGCCCGGCGCCCCCGTCGAGGAGGCCGCCGAACCGGCCCGCGTCCGGGTCGCGCTGGCGGCCGTGCTGCGCGGAGTTGCGGCCGGCGCGGGCCGCGCGGCGGAACGGCTCGAGCGGCGGCCACTCCGCGCCGCCGCGCTGAACCGGTAGAAACCGTTACGGCACAGGGAGTTCGCATGACCGTCCAGCCGCTCGAAGCGCCTTCCCGGCCGCTGCGGCTGTCCGAGACCGCCGGCCGCTGGGTGGTGTTCGCCACCGTGCTCGGCAGCAGCGTCGTCGCGCTCGACATGACCGTGGTCAACGTGGCGCTGCCGGCGCTCGCCCGGGACCTGTCGGCGTCGATGGCCGGGCTGCAGTGGATCGTCAACGCCTACACGCTGACGCTGGCCGGGCTGATCCTGCTGGGCGGCGCGCTGGGCGACCGGTTCGGCAGGCGCCGCGTGTTCGTGGTCGGCGTCGTCTGGTTCGCCGTGGCCTCCGCGCTCTGTGGTGTCGCGCAGGACATGACCACGCTCGTGGCCGCTCGCGCGCTGCAGGGCGTCGGTGGCGCGTTGCTGACGCCCGGGTCGCTCGCGATCATCCAGGCGTCGTTCCGTCCCGAGGACCGGCCGCGGGCCGTCGGTGCGTGGTCGGGGTTCGGCGGCATCGCCGTGGCGGTCGCGCCGTTGCTCGGCGGCTGGCTGGTGTCGACCGCGGGCTGGCGCTGGGTGTTCTTCCTCAACCTGCCGCTCGCCGCGATCGCCGTCGTGGTCGCGCTGCGATACGTGCCGGAGAGCGCGGACGAGGACGCCACCGGCCGGTTCGACGTGCTGGGCGCCGTGCTCGCGGCGGCCGCGCTCGCCGGGATCACCCACGCGCTCACCGAGTTGCCCACGGTATTAGCCGGTGGCGCCGCGGGCCTGTCCGGTGTCGCGGGCGTCGCGGCGGCGGTCGCGTTCGTGGTCGTGGAACGCCGCCGGACCCGCGGGCACGGGCCGCGGGCGATGCTGCCGGTGGACGTGTTCGGGTCCCGGCAGTTCATCGCGGTCAACGCCGTGACGTTCGTCGTCTACGCCGGGCTGTCGGTGATGGTGTTCCTGCTCGTGACGAACCTGCAGGTGGTCGCGGGTTTCTCGCCGGTCGTCGCGGGTGCGGCGCTGCTGCCCACCACGGTGGTGATGCTGGCGTTGTCCGCGCGGGCAGGCGCGCTCGCCCAGCGGATCGGTCCCCGGCTGCCGATGGCCGCCGGTCTCGTGGTGGGCGCGATCGGGATGGTGCTCGTCGCGCGGATCGGTGTGGGCGCCTCGTACTTCGCGGACGTGCTGCCCGCGGTCACCGTGTTCGGCCTCGGCCTCACCGCGACGGTCGCGCCGCTGACCGCGACCGCGCTCGCCACCGTGGACGGCGGGCACGCCGGTGTGGCGAGTGGCGTGAACAACGCGGTGGCACGGGCCGCGGGCCTGCTCGCCGTGGCCGTCGTGCCACCTGCCGTCGGCCTCACCGGCCACGCGCTGGACGACCCGGCCGCGGTGGCGAACGGCTTTCGCGCCGCGATGTGGGTGAGCGCCGCGCTGCTGGTGGCCGGCGCCGCGATCACCCTGTCCGCCATCCGCGCCGACGCGCTGCGGTGAGGGCAACCCGACCATCGAGACGGGGTCTGCCCGATGAGCCACCATCGCGGACCTTCGTAACGTCGCCGTCTGACGGGGAAACCGACGGCGAAGGGGAGTGGGATGCGGGGGACTCGGCTGGGTCCGGGTGCGCGTAGCGAGCAACGCGAACCCCTGGCGCGCGATCGACCTCGTCCACATCGGACTGAGCCCGGCAGCAGGCGGCCGGACCGTCGCACCCGCGCGGCTCGCCGAGATGCGCACGACCGTGCCGGCGCAGGGACCGGACTACGGGCTCGGCATCCGCGAGATCCCGCTGCCGTGCGGCGAAACCGCGTGGGACACGCGGGCGACATGCCGGGCTTCGACTCGTTCACCGCCGGCACCGAGGACGGCCGCGCCGCGTTCGTCGTCGTGAACGGTCACCTCGCGGACGGCTCGGTCGCCGACGTCCGGCACGCCGTGGAAACCGCACTCTGCAACGGAAAATGACTCGCCGCGCCACCGGCCGGTGCGGCAGGATCGCCGCGTGCTGCGCCAGATCCGGGCCGACTTCGACCAGCGGACCATCGTCGTCTACCAGGCGTACGCGCCCGCGCTGGCCGACGCGGCGCTGGCGGCCGGACGGTTCGTGGCGCCGTTCTCCTTCTCCCGCATGACATGGATCAAGCCGTCGTTCCTGTGGTTGATGCACCGCAGCAACTGGGCGCGCAAGTCGGGCCAGGAACGCATCCTGGCCGTGCGCATCACGCGGGCCGGCTGGGAGCGGGCCCTGTCCCAGGCCGTGCTCACCTCGCCCGAACCGGCGGTGCACGGCAGCGCGGCCGACTGGCGGGCGGAGTTCGACAAGGCCGACGTGATCGTCCAGTGGGACCCGGAGCGGTCGCTTCGTGGCGCGGCGCTCAACCACTACAGCATCCAGGTCGGCATCGGGCGTTCGCTGATCCGGACCTACGCCGAGGAATGGGTCGTCGGCCTCACCGACGTCACCGCCACGGCGCACAAGGTCGGCGAGCTGGCCCGGGCGGGCCGGACCGCGCAGGCCCGGCAGCTGCTGCCGCCGGAACGCCCGTACCCGCTCGATGCGACGGCGTCCCGCCGCATCCGGGCCGGCACCTGATCAGGCCGCCTCGGGCAGCGGGCGCTGCGCGGGCGTGGTCTCGATCGCCGACACCGCCTGCAGGCTTGGTCGCGGCACGAGCGCCGCGGCGAATGCGCCGAGGACAGCGACCGCGGCGAACACGCTCACGTTCATGCCCAGTCCGAAGCCCGCCGCGACCAGCAGGCCGCCGAGCAGCGGGCCGGCCGCCGCGCCGAGCCTGCCGATGCCGGAGGTGAACCCGAGTGCGGTGGCCCGGACGGCTGCCGGGTAGTGGGTGGCCACGTAGCCGTACACGACGATCTGGTTGCCCACCGACGCCGCGCCGGCGAGCGTGACCACCAGGTATACGAGCACGGTCGGCAGCGGGACCGCGAGCAGCGCGAGCGAGCCCGCCGCCACGACGAACAGCACGGTCGCGACCCACCGCGCGCCGAACCGGTCCGACAGCCCCGAACCGGCTAGGCCACCGAGCACGCCCCCGACGTTGAGTGCGAGCAGGAAGCCCAGCGCCGAGCCGAGGTTGTACCCGGCGAGCCGCATGAGCTGGGGCAGCCACGTGTTGAGCCCGAAGACCAGCAGGAACCCGCAGAAGTTGGCCACCGCGAACAGCAGCGCCGAGGTCGCGACGCCGCCGCGCAGCACGCCGGCCGTGCGGGTGCGGGCCCGGGTGAACTGCGGTGACTCCGGCAGCAGCCACAGCGCGAGCGGCACCAGCGTCACCAGCGGCAGCACGCCGAGGCCGAACAGGAGCCGGAACCCGTACGGCTCGAGCAGGCCCACCGCGAGGATCGCCGCCAGCACCCCGCCGACCGGGAAGCCCGCGAGCATCACGGCGTTGAGCAGGTTGCGCCGCGCGACCGGCGCGACCTCGACGACGAGCGCGATCGCGGTCGGGGCGATGCCGCCGAAGCCGAGCCCGGCGAGGAACCGGAAGACGCCGAGCAGCTCCGGTCCCGGCGCGAGCGCGGCGCCCAGCATCATCACCGAGAACCAGGCGAGGCAGCCGACGAACACCCGCCGCCTGCCGAACCGGTCGGTGAGCCACCCCGCGGCGATCGCGCCGACGAGCATGCCGAGCAGCGCGTAGCTGCCGATCGCGCCGACCTCGGCGGGGGAGAGGTCCCACCCGGGCTGCGCGAGCAGCGCCGGCACGGACGACCCGTAGACGATGAGGTCATAACCGTCGAACACGATCGCGGCGAACCCCAGCAGGACGACTAACCACGGCGAACGAGCGGCCGACCGCGACATCCAACACCTCCACAGGCACCGGCATGGAGTCGCCAGTGTCCCGAGCGGCGCTGTTGGACCGGTCAATGCGCGAGCAGGCGCGCCGCACGCCCGGCGGGCAGCCGCCGGACCACGACCATCCCGGCAATGCGCGGCGGGGCGAGCAGCAACCGCGCAGCGCCGTTCGGCGCGCGGGCTCAGAAGCGGTAGTGCAGGACGATGGTGCCCTTCCTGGACCAGCTCGTGCTCATCGCCTGAAGCCGGTAGTACAGGCGAAGCCCCGCCGGGAACTGGGCGATCTCGGGTTCGCGGCTCAGCAGGATCTCCTTGACCAGCTTGAGCTGTGGGTTCCAGCGCTCGAAGTCGTGCGGGTCGTCGACGCCGGGGAACTTGATCAGCTCGGCGACCGACTTGGTGCCGGGGGAGTGGCGCGCGGCCCAGACGGCGAACTTCGTATAGCTGTTGAACACCAGCTCGCCGCTGGGGAAGTGGCCGACCAGCCGGTCCAGCAGCGACACCAGCTCGTCCTGGGTGAGGAACCCCATCAGCCCGTCCGCCACGATGATGGCCGGCCGGTCGGCGGGGATGGTCTCGAGCCAGTCCTTCTCGGTCACGTCCGCGCCGATGACGTTGCCGCCCGGCTGCTCGGGGAGCACCTGCTGCCGCGCGGCGGCGACCGCGGGGAAGTCGACGTCGTACCACTCGACGCCGGGCGGTGGGGCGAGCCGGGCCAGCCTGCTGTCGAACCCGGCGCCCAGGTCCAGGCCGACCGCCTCCGGGTGCCGGGCGAGGAACCCCGCGGTCACCTCGTCCAGAATCTTGGCCCGCAGCGTGGCGTTGTTCATCAGGTTGGTGCCGATGCCGAGCTTGCGGTAGTCGTAGTCGAGCGTACGGACGAGCTGGTCGGCCATCGCGTCGCCGAGGATCGGGTGGGGCCTGCGGTTGTCGAGCGCGCGGCAGCACAACGTCAGCCAGAGGCTGTCCTCGAGCGGGGTGAACGCGGGGAGGGCGGTGACCATCGATTACTCCTGGAAGTCGTGGATATCCCTTTCGACCCTCCCCAGGCGATATCCCTCCGGCTTCACCTCACGAGGATGAGATCGCGGCGCGGTAGATGCCGCGGGCCATCGTCGAGGTCGCGGCGTCGGCCAGCGCGGTGAAGACCGCGCGATGGGCGGCCCGGACGTCCTCATCGGACGGCGCGGCCCGCACGGCCAGCTCCGCCAGGCGCGCGGCGACGCGGGGCTCGTTCTCGGCCAGCGCCCGGGTGGCACGCGCCGCCAGTGCCTGCGGGCCGCTGCTCAGCTCGGCCAGCACCGCGGCCTCCCGGTCCGCCGGCGCCGGGTGCAGCGACGCCGGGTCGCCGTCCCACCAGCCGCCGTAGAGCCGCCAGATGTTGTGCACGATGAACTCGGGTTCGTCATAGGCCGGCCGCAGGTACGGCTTCTTCGCGAGGTGCGCGGGCACGGTGACCGCGTGGAGAATCTCGTCGAGCCGGGCGCCGCGGTTCATCAGCGCCAGCGTCTGATCCAGCAGCGACTCCAGGTACTCGGCCGTGCTGGTCAACGCCTCCCGCACCCGCTCGGCGCCGATGACCGGCGGGCCGTGGCTGGGTACCAGGCGCGACGCGCCGACCTCGGCCATGGTGCGCAGCGCCGCCGCCCACTCGGCCGGATAGCGCTGGGACTTCTGCGGGTTCCCGCAGTTGGGCGCATTCCAGATGAACAGGTCACCCGGCAGCACCATGTCCAGCTCGGGAACGTGGCACCACAGGTGATCGTCGGTCTCGCCGCGGGCGTGACGCAGTGCGAACGTCAGGCCGCCGAGCTCCACCGTGCACTCGTCGCGGAACGTGCGGTCCGGGTAGCGGTACTCGCGGGGCCACCGCAGGTCCGGCACGCCGAACTGGCGGCGGTTGATCAGCTCGTTGTACCCGGCGGTCCGCAGGTACCGGTCGAAACGGCGCGGCACGGCCTCGTGCGCGATGACCACCGGCGCGGGTCCCGGCTCGGCGTCGAACGGCGCCATGCCGCCGACGTGATCGACGTGGCCGTGCGAGTAGATCGCGTACCGCAGCGGGGCCTCGCTCCACCGGCGAACCGCCTGGTGCGCGGCCGCCGCGGCGAACTCCACGCCGGTGTCGAACAACAGCAGGCCCGCGTCCGTGCGGAACGCGATGACGTTGGAGAACCCCGCCACCACCGCGACCTCGTCGGTCAGCTCGTGCGCGACGCCCCAGAGGGAGCCGTCGGCGAGCAGCCCGTCCATACCGGCCTCGCCGTGCCACATCCGTTCCGCGTAGTCCAGGAGCATGGGGCCCACTCTGGCACCCTTCGCCGCGACCGGACGGGCTCCACCGAACGGTGCAATGGGTACCGCCGGATGGGGGTTGCCGGAACTTGCCGCCATCGTCGTGACTTAACACCCTCCAGCGTGGATCTCCCGTAACGTGGTCACGTGGCCTTCCCCGTGCAACCGCAGCGGCCGGGGGACGACCCGGAGCGCACCGACATCATCCCGGCGTACGACGAGCGGGCATGGCGGCCGGATGCACCGAACCGTCCCCCCGGGATGTTCACGGATGGCCCGCATTTCGAGGAGATCCGTCCGCAGGGCGATCCCGACGACCCCTTCGACAATCCCGCGCCGGTGCAGGGGCGCAGGCGGCGACGGAAGAAGCCGCTCTGGAAGGAACTGCTGACCCTGTTCGCGGTCGCGCTCCTGATGACGTTCCTCATCCAGACCTTCCTCGGCCGGTTCTACCTCATCCCCTCGGGGTCGATGGAGAAGACGCTGCACGGCTGCGCCAACTGCGAGAACGACCGCGTGCTGGTGGACAAGCTGACCTACGCGTTCACCGATCCCGAGCCGGGCGACGTGGTCGTGTTCGAGGGCCCCACCAGCTGGTCCGACGACTACGACCAGGCGTCGACGTCGGGCAACTTCGTCACCAACACCCTGCAGTCGATCGGCGCCATCATCGGCCTCGCGCCGCCGTCCGAGAACGACTTCGTCAAGCGGGTGATCGCAGTCGGCGGCCAGACCGTCCAGTGCTGCGACGACAAG
>Ga0164241_10002032_pt1 | contig 22935 bp, 14 predicted proteins | sample OricomyardsoilBY_FD_108780 | JGI IMG/M metagenome (GOLD analysis project Ga0164241, IMG submission 108780) | Backyard soil microbial communities from Emeryville, California, USA - Original compost - Back yard soil (BY) | ecosystem: Environmental > Terrestrial > Soil > Unclassified | place: USA... | reverse complement strand
TTCAATCATGGCTTCGCCTACTGGCTGTATGGCGGCTTCAGCGTGCTGGCCGCGATCTTCGTCTGGAAGTTCGTGCCGGAGAGCAAGGGCGTGTCGCTCGAGAACATGCAGAAGCTCTGGAAGAAAGCTCCCTGATTCGCCAGTAGTCAGTCAGACCTTGCAACCCGCGGCGCCTCGGAGGCGCCGCGGGGATTTACGCGGAACCTATGATCGAACACCTTCCTTCCGATTGGCGCCAATCCATTCTCGTCGGCCGCATGCAGACGCGCGAAGGACCCACGCCGATCATCGTCGTGGAAGGCCGCATACGAGATGTATCGCGGCACGCAGCCACGGTTTCGCAACTGCTGAATGGATGGAATGGTGTCATTCCCGACGGCGCCGACCTCGGCCCGCTCGAATCGTTCGGCTTCAGTTGCGAGTTCTCCGGTTCGAAGGAAATCCGCCTGCTCTCGCCTTTCGACCTCCAATGCATCAAGGCGAGCGGCGTCACGTTCGCCATCTCGGCCATGGAGCGCGTCATCGAAGAGCGCTGCCGCGGTGATGCGAGCAAGGCGGACAGTCTTCGCGCGAGCCTTCGCGATCGCATCGGTACGGACATCCGTTCCGTGAAGCCGGGGTCGGAAGAAGCGAAGCGTCTCAAGGCCGCCCTCATCGCCGATGGGCTGTGGTCGCAGTACCTCGAAGTGGCCATCGGGCCAGACGCGGAAATTTTCACCAAGGCGCCCACGCTTTCCTCCGTCGGCTGGGGCGACTGGATAGGCGTGCGCTCGGATTCGGCATGGAACAATCCCGAGCCTGAGATCGTGCTCGCGGTAGATAGCGCCGGCCGGATTCTCGGCGCGACGCTCGGCAACGACGTCAACCTGCGCGACATCGAAGGACGCAGCGCGCTGTTGCTGGGAAAGGCCAAGGACAACAACGCCTCGTGCGCCATCGGTCCGTTCATCCGGATGTTCGACGGCAAATTCACGCTCGACGACGTGCGGCAGTCCGTGGTGAAGCTCGAGATCGCCGGCGAAGAGGGGTTCCGCCTCGAAGGCCAGAGTTCGATGTCGCAGATCAGCCGCGATCCCACCGAACTCGTGGGCCAGACCATCTGCAAGCATCACTGCTACCCCGACGGCTTCGCGCTGTTTCTCGGGACCATGTTCGCCCCCATCGTCGATCGCGGCGTCGTCGGACAGGGTTTTACGCACAAGAACGGGGATGTCGTCCGGGTGTCCACCGAGAAGCTCGGTGTGTTAGAAAACAAGGTAACCACTTGTGACCGGGCCCCACCGTGGTCTTTCGGAATCGCGGATCTGATGCGCAATCTGATGCGTCGCGGCCTGCTCAACCTTTGAATGGAATACACATCGTGAGCGACACAAAACAGCTTTCCCACTACATCGACGGCCAGTGGGTCGCGGGCACACCCGCTTCCGACAGCCTCAATCCTTCCGACACACGCGACATCGTCGCCAAAGTCCCCGGCGGCGATAAATCCACGGTAAATGCCGCGGTTTCCGCGGCGACTGCGGCTTTTCCAGCCTGGGCGAATGCGAGCCCCGAAGTTCGCTCGGACCTGCTCGACAAGGTGGGCACGCTCATCATGGCGCGTGCAGACGATCTCGGCCGCCTGCTGTCGCGCGAAGAAGGCAAGACCGTTCCCGAGGGCAAGGGCGAAGTCATGCGCGCCGCGCGCATCTTCAAGTTCTTCGCGGGCGAGGCGCTGCGCCGCCACGGCGTCACGGTCGATTCGACGCGCCCTGGCGTCGCCGTGGAAACCTATCGCGAACCGCTCGGCGTCTTCGGACTGATAACGCCCTGGAACTTTCCGATCGCAATTCCGGCATGGAAGAGCGCGCCGGCACTCGCCTTCGGCAACACCGTCGTCATGAAACCCGCTTCGTTGACGCCGGCCACCGCGCACGCGCTCACGGAGATCATTCACGAAGCCGGCTTCCCCAAGGGCGTGTTCAACCTGATCCTCGGTGGCGGCGCCATGGGCGGCGCGCTCACCGAACATCCGGACGTGGCCGGCATTTCGTTCACGGGCGGCCAGAGCACTGGCGCGCAGGTCGCCAAGGCGGCCATGGGGCACAACGCTCGCGTACAGCTCGAGATGGGCGGCAAGAATCCTCTCGTCGTGCTCGATGACTGCGATCTCGATCGGGCCGTCCAATGCGCGCTCGACGGCGCGTTCTTCGCCACCGGCCAGCGCTGCACGGCGTCTAGCCGCATCATCATCACGCAGAACATCCACGACAAATTCGTCGAAGCCCTCGCCGCGAAGGTGAAGGCGCTGAAGGTCGGAAGCGCACTGAGCGCCGACACGCAGATGGGCCCGCTGGCAAGCCAGGCTCAGCTCGAGACCACTCTTTCTTATGTAGATGTGGCGACCAAGGAAGGCGGCCGCCGCGTGGTGGGTGGCGACGCGCTTTCGCTGGCGACTCCTGGCTACTACGTTGCTCCCGCGCTCATCGCGGACACCAGGCAGGACATGCGCATCAACATGGAAGAAGTCTTCGGGCCGGTCGCGTCGACCGTGCGCGTGAAGGATTACGACGAAGCACTCGCCGCCGCGAACGCGGGCGAATTCGGCCTTTCGGCCGGCATCATGACGTCCTCGCTCAAGTACGCACGGCACTTCGTGCGCAACGTGCGCGCGGGCATGGTCATGACGAACCTTCCGACTGCCGGCGTGGACTATCACGTTCCGTTCGGCGGCACCCGCAAGTCGAGCTTCGGTCCGCGCGAACAGGGGTTCGCGGCGGTCGAGTTCTACACGCAGGTCAAGACTAGTTATACGTGGGCTTAGTTAGGATCTGAAGAATCTATGACGTACGCTGTTTATCCATCTCTCGCCAACAAGACCGTCGTGATCACGGGCGGCGGTTCCGGCATCGGCGAAGTGATGGTGGAAGGCTTCGCGCGCCAGAAGTCGCGGGTCTTCTTTCTCGATGTCGCCGACAGCGAATCGAAAGCGCTGGTGGCGCGCCTCGGAAACGGCGTGCAGTTCATCAACACGGACGTGACCAACATCGACGCATTGCGCGCCGCATACGCGGAAATCAGCACCAAGGCCGGCCCGGTGTCGGTGCTCGTGAACAATGCGGCGAACGACGACCGCCACACCTTTGAAGATGTGACGCCGGCGTACTGGGAGCAGCGCCTCGCGGTGAACCTGCGTCACTTTTTCTTCGGTGCCCAGTTCGTCACTCCGGGCATGAAAAAGGCCGGCGGCGGTTCGATCATCAACCTGGGTTCGGTGTCATGGCACTCCGCCATTCCCGATCTTTCGATCTACGAAACGGCGAAGGCCGGCATCGAAGGCATGACGCGCGCGCTGGCCCGCGATCTCGGCGCATCGAACATCCGCGTCAATTGCGTGGTGCCGGGCGCGATCCGGACCCCGCGACAGATGAAGCTCTGGCATACGCCGGAAGAAGAGGCGAAGATCCTCGCGCAGCAGTGCCTCAAGGCTCGCGTCGATCCGATCCACGTCACCGCCATGGTGTTGTTCCTCGCATCGGATGACGCCCGCATGTGCACTGCGCACAACTACTGGGTGGACGCGGGTTACCGATAAGAGCCATGTCCGACATCGAGTGCGTCTGGCCGGTTGGCGCGATTCTCGGAGAAGGCCCCTGCTGGTCGGCCACCGAGAAAGCACTGTGGTTCGTCGACATCAAGGCGCCCGCCATTCATCGGTTCGATCCCGCGACCGGCGCCCGGCGGACCTGGCCTGCACCGGCACGCGTCGGCTTCGTTCTGCCCACCACCGCAGGCTGGATGATTGCCGGCCTCAAGACCGGGCTGCACAAATTCAATCCCGAGACCGGCAATTTCGCATTGCTGCACGTCGTCGAACCGCACTCGCCTAACAACCGCCTGAACGACGGTTTCGTCGACTCCACGGGCCACCTGTGGTTCGGCTCGATGGACGACACCGAGGAGGAGCCGAGTGGCGCGCTCTACCAGCTCACGGACGCTGGCTGCCAGCGACGCGACCCAGGCTACGTGGTGAGCAACGGTCCGGCGGAAAGCCCCGACGGTCGCGTGCTGTATCACACGGATACCCTCGCCGGAATCATTTACGCCTTCGATCGTTCGCATGACGGCCTGTCCAACAAACGGGTGTTCGCGCGCTTCGGTGCCGGCGAAGGGTTCCCTGATGGACCCATCGTGGACGCCGAAGGTTGTGTCTGGACCGGCGTCTTCGGCGGCTGGGGGCTCCGCCGTTATTCGCCGAAGGGCGAGTTGCTGACGAGCCTGCGCCTGCCCTGTTCTGCCGTCACCAAGGCGGCGTTTGCCGGCGACGATCTCCGAACGCTTTACATCACCACCGCACACGTCGCGCTCGATGCGGAACAACGCAAGCAGCAGCCGCTGGCCGGCGGCTTGTTCCGCGTGAGAGTCGACGTGCCGGGCCTACCACAGGGAATCGTGTCGCATGGCATCTGATCGTTCCTCGAAAGAACGGACCTCCCGTCGTTTCCGTTCACGCGACTGGTTTGACGACCCGAAGCACCTCGACATGGTGGCGCTGTATCTCGAGCGCTTCATGAATTACGGCCTCACGGCCGATGAACTGCTCTCGGGCAAACCGATCATCGGCATCGCGCAAACGGGCGGCGATCTCACGCCCTGCAACCGCGTGCATCTCGAGACGGTGAAGCGCGTGCGCGACGGCATCCGCGATGCGGGCGGCGTGCCGATGGAGTTTCCGCTGCATCCCATTTTCGAGAATTGCCGCAGGCCTACCGCAGCTCTCGATCGCAATCTCGCCTACCTGGGACTGGTCGAGATCCTGCATGGATATCCGATCGACGCCGTCGTTCTCACGACCGGTTGCGACAAGACCACGCCGGCGCAGGTCATGGCCGCGTCGACCGTCGACATCCCGGCCATCGTGCTGTCGGGCGGTCCCATGCTCGACGGCTGGCATGACGGCGACCTCGTGGGCTCCGGCACGGTCATCTGGCGTTCGCGTCGCAAGCTGGCTGCCGGGCAGATCAACGAAAAGCAGTTCCTCGATGCGGCCGCCGCGTCGGCGCCGTCGTTGGGACACTGCAACACCATGGGTACGGCGTCGACCATGAACGCCGTGGCCGAAGTGCTCGGGCTGTCGCTGCCAGGGTGCGCGGCCATTCCAGCGCCGTATCGCGAGCGCGGGCAGATCTCTTACGAAACCGGCCGGCGCATCGTCGATCTTGCGTACGAAGACCTGCGCCCCTCGGGCATCCTCACGCGGGAGTCGTTCCTCAACGCGATCACGGCGATTGCTGCGATTGGCGGCTCCACGAACGCACAGCCTCATCTCGTGGCCATGGCGCGGCACGCCGGCATCGAGATCACGCCGCGTGACTGGATGGAATACGGGCGCGAAATCCCGCTGCTCGTGAACATGCAGCCGGCGGGAAAATATCTCGGCGAACGTTTCCATCGCGCGGGTGGAGTACCGGCGGTGCTCCAGGAACTGCTGCGCGTCGGAAAGATAGATGGCAATGCGCTCACCGTCACCGGCAATCCGCTGGCGAAGAACGTGAACACCTATCTCGCGGCCCGCGGTGCGGTCGATCGCGAAGTGATCACGACTTACGAGAAGCCGGTCCAGCAGAACGCCGGCTTCCTGGTGCTGAAGGGAAATCTCTTCGACTTCGCGATCATGAAGACCAGCGTCATCTCGGCGGAGTTCCGCCAGCGCTATCTGGGGAAAGGCGACAGCTTCGAATGTCGCGCGGTCGTGTTCGACGGTTCCACCGACTACCACGACCGCATCAATGACCCATCACTCGGCATCGACGAGCGCACTATTCTCGTCATCCGTGGATCCGGCCCGCTTGGCTGGCCCGGCTCCGCGGAAGTGGTCAACATGCAGCCGCCCGATGCGCTGCTGAAGCGCGGCATCATGAGCCTCCCCACGCTGGGCGACGGCCGTCAGTCCGGCACGTCGGACAGCCCATCCATTCTCAATTGCTCGCCGGAAAGCGCCGCCGGTGGCGGTCTCGCGTGGTTGCGGACCGGGGACATGATCCGCATCGACCTTGCCGCGGGCACCTGTGACATGCTGGTGAGCGACGAGGAGATTGCCAAGCGCAAGGGTGCGGGCCTGCCCCCCGTTCCCGAGAGCGCCACGCCCTGGCAGGAGCTGTACCGCTCCACGGTCGGGCAGCTCGATACCGGCGCCGTCATGGAAATGGCGGTCAAATATCGCGGCGTCGCACGGAAGACCCCACGCCACAACCATTGATAGCGAGGTTTTGATGAGTCCGCCGCGCCTCACCGAGGCGACCCTGCATTCCGTCCGATCGGGCACGATACTTCCGACCTATGACCGCGGGTCCACGCGCATCGGCATCGTGCACATCGGGCCGGGCGCCTTTCATCGCGCCCACCAGGCGTACTACGTCGACACACTTCTTCATTCCGACAAGCGCTGGGCCATCTCCGCGCTGTCGCTCAAGAGCTCCGGCCTGCGCGATGCGCTGGCGGCGCAGCAGGGTCTCTATACGTTGGTGGAGTTGGGTGCTGCGCCGCGCGCGCGTGTCATCGGCGCCATCCGTGAATTGCTCGTGGGCGCCACCGATGCGGAGGCGGCGTTTGCGCGCCTGACCGCGCGTGATACCCGCATCGTTTCCCTGACGGTGACCGAGAAGGGCTATTGCCTGGATGCGAGCAACCAGCTCGACGTCGCGAACGCGGATATCGCGCACGATCTCGCGAATCCGCCGACTTCAGGAAATGCCGGCCCGCGAAGCACCATCGGCTGGCTCGTCGAAGGATTGCGACGGCGCCGCGCGCTGGGAGTGCCGCCGTACGCGGTGCTCAGTTGCGACAACCTGCCCGACAACGGCGTGGTCCTGAAGCGCGCGCTGGTTGCCTACGCCGGCACTCACGACGCAGGACTCGCACGCTGGATCGACTCGGAAGTCACCTGCCCCCGCACGATGGTCGACAGCATCACGCCCGCCACGGACGATGCGCTTCGCGCGCGCGCGGAGAAGATCACCGGCGTCACGGATGCCTGGCCCATTCAGCGCGAGCCCTTCACGCAGTGGGTAGTAGAGGATGTTCCAGTCATGCGCGACGCTGACTGGAAGTCCGTCGGCGTCACGCTGGCGAAAGACGTGAGCGTTTACGACCGCGCCAAGCTGCGACTGTTGAATGGACCTCACTCGGCGCTCGCCTACCTGGGTCTGCTGCGCGGACATGAGTCCGTCGCCGATGCGATGCGGGATGAACAGCTCGCGCAGTTCGTCGAACTCCTCATGACGGAAGATCTTTCGCCCAGCCTGAGCGGCGACCCGGGCCTCGACGTCGAGCACTACATCTCGGCCGTGCTCGCACGCTTTCGCAATCCAGGCATTCGCCACCTGCTGACCCAGATCGCCTGGGATGGCTCGAAGAAGCTGCCGGTGCGGCTCGTGGTGACGATTGCCGAGGCGATGCGCGTCGGCCGTCCCATCCACCGTCTGATCATGCCCATCGCGGCGTGGATGCGCTTCATCGCGCGCCAGGCCAAGGCGGGCGTTGCCATCGTGGATCCGGACGCCGCCCGACTCGCGGGCATTGGTGCCGCGTGTACGGGCGACGCGCGCGCCGACCTGCAGCGGTTCGCGGTGTGTGAATCGGTGCTGCCAGCGGCGCTCATGAACGAAGAGCGGTTCCGCAAGGAACTCGAAACGGCCTACGACAGGCTTGCCGCCCCACAGGCGGCGCTGACACCGGAGCTATCCTGATGAACACGACGCGCAGAACTTTCATGGCCGCTGCCGCGACCGTCGCTGCCACCAACGCTGGAGCATCCCCTGCCGTGAACGCCATCCCGAAGCTGGTCCACCACGTGTTCTTCTGGCTCAAGAACCCGAACTCGAAGGAAGACCTGGAGCGACTGCTGCAAGGGCTGCGAACGCTCGCGAAAATCGAAACCGTGCGTGGCGTGCATTTCGGAGTGCCGGCGAGCACCGAGAAGCGCGACGTCGTCGACAACAGCTTCAGTGCGTCAGAGATTCTTTTCTTCGACGACACGGCCGGGCAGAAGGTCTACCAGGATCACCCGATCCACCAGCAGTTCGTCGCCGACTGCTCGCATCTGTGGGAGAGGGTCGTGGTGTACGATGCCATGGCGAGCTGAGTCGGCACGCATGCATTTTCTTCGTCGCCGCGTGTGAGACACAGCTACTTCCAGGTGATCGGGGTACGCCCTTTGATCCAATAAAAGTCAGCCGCTGGAATTCGAGCTTGTTGTTGACAACTCGGATGTCGATATCAACTAACGATGTCGATTTAGCCCTATAGCGAAGCTGTTCGAATTGGTCCTTTGGTAGGTAAACAGGAAACGGCGCCAAGAGCAGAACCGCATCACCATCGCTGCTGGTGACCCAGTTGCGTCCACCGTCGTCTGGTCGTATTCAGGCGCGCCGACTTTCTGAACTCCGCCGAATGAACAGCCCCGACCATTGCAATCGGGAATCCCCCCGTTTTCAGCGGGGATCAGAAGTGGAAAACGATCATGCGGACATCGCCAACTTCTGCATTGGTGTGATGCCGCCTAGCGCCTTGTTCGGTCTTTCGTTGTTGTAGGTCCAGAGCCAGCGGGTCGCCGCGTCTTGGACTTCGATCGATCCGAACAACGTCTGCGATAGCCAGTCGTAGCGCACGGTGCGATTGAAGCGCTCGACATAGGCATTCTGCTGCGGCTTGCCAGGCTGGATGTAATCGATCCGGATGTTCTTCCTTGAAGACCATTCCTGTAGAGCGCCGCTCAAGTACTCAGGGCCGTTGTCGCAACGTATCGCCTTGGGTCGATTTCGCCACTCGATGATCTGATCCAGTGCCCTAATAACCCTTGCCGACGGCAGCGACAGATCCACCTCGATGCCGAGCCCTTCGCGATTGAAGTCGTCCAGCACATTGAACAACCGATACTGCCGCCCGTCATCGAGGTTGTCGTGCATGAAACCCATCGACCACACCTGGTTGATCGCCTCCGGAACCGCCAGCGGCTGCGACACTTCGCGCACCAGGCGTCGCTTGGGCTTGATCCGCAAGTTCAGCTCCAGCAGCCTGTAAATGCGATAGCCGCGCTTGTGGTTCCACACATACCCCTTCACGTTGCGCAGGAACAGGTAACACAGGCCAAAGCCCCAGTTGCGCTGGTTATGCCTCAGCCGCACTAACCAGTCGGCAATCTTCTCGTTCTCGCTCGACAGCTTCGGCTCGTAGCGATAGCAGGTCTCGCTGACGCTGAACAGCGCGCACGCCCGGCGGATGCTGCGGCCCTTCGACTTGACCGCCCAGGTGGCCATCTCAAGCCGCTGAGATGGCCTCACCATTTTTTTGTGAGGGTTTCCTTCAAGATCGCAGAGTCCATCTGCGCCTCCGCGTACATCTTCTTCAGGCGCCGGTTCTCTTCCTCGAGCTCCTTCACCCGCGCCATCATCGACACGTCCATCCCACCGTACTTCGAACGCCACTTGTAGAACGTGGCCGCGCTGATGCCGGCCTCACGGCACAGCGAGGCTACCGGCGCCCCGGCCTCCGTCCGCTTGATGTAGCCAATGATCTGGCTGTCCTTGAACTTCGACTTCTTCATCGGAATCTCCTCGGGTTTACATTACGAGAAAATTCCACTTCTGACCTCAGCTACATTTCGGGGGGGGGGGATTACCAACTCAATTCGAGCACGCTGCATCCGACCAGGTTTCCGGGCAAAAGCCACGAAAAACCAAACCCCATCCTCTTCATCATCGGGGTAACGCGCACCCCGTATCCAGAAAGATCGGGAGAATTCCAATTATCGGTTTACCTCTCAGCTAGAGAAAACTAAATGAAAGGCTGGCGTGCAACTTCACAATCTGCGCCAACACGGCATTTGAGAGTGAACCTCCTTCTTGCTCTTCCGAATGTTTGACGGGCAACGTGATGTCGATTTCTACAAACTCTGGTCGCACCTGATCATGCACCACACAAAGGTGTTGCACGCCGCCAAGACGATCCAAGGCTGTCTGAACCATTTCGTCAAGTCTGTGGCCGCCCGGAAAATCAACGGAGTAAAGGACAAACGATCTGTTCAGAATAGTAAGTACTCCTGGCCTAACTGATTCACCCTTCTTCCCAGTTAAGGTAGCGGACGCCCCGACGATCGACTCCACCTGAGATGGCGCAACGTCAAACCCTCTAAAACAAATCGACACCGATCTCGATTTCATAGTCTTTCCTTCTCACCGCCTGGAACGCCATTCCAAAGCCAATGCTTGCCAGTTGTCTTGTCACGATAGATGTCAACACCACCACCGCCACGGCCCTTCTTTACATCGTGCGCATCAACGTAATCGTGATCTCGCGCAACGTCGTTGGCGTCTTTCTCTTTAACCTTGTCAAGATCCGTCTCCTTGGGCTGCTCCTCATTCATTTGGGCAATACAGGCAGTTTCGTCACGGCACTTGATTGCGTCGGAGCCTGTAAAACCATTGCTCGGAGTGAAAATCATAAGGGGAATCGATAGGAGTGACAGAGCTTCGGCAGTCGCGATCGCCTTTGCTGACTCTTTTGCACCTGTGATCGCGATTTGCCGAAATGGCCTTGTGTATGTAACCACTATCTCGGGCAGCACGACATCTGCTTTCCCCGTTGGATCTACGCGATTGAAAGTGTCGTTGCCAACGTATGCATACAGATTCAGTTGATCCGCATATCCAATAGGATCCGCCGACAGAAATCTTCCAATAATCGGATCGTAGTATCGCGCCTGCATGTAAGTCAGCCCGGTCTCATCCTCGATGTGCCCGGTGTACCCCTGCCGGTTCTGAGTTCCTGGATCGTTTCCGATCCCCTCACCGAATGGAGTGAAGTTGTACGTATTCGCCGCCGTGATCGTGCCAGCGTGGTCCGCGACCATGAAGGCAGAGCCCAGATGATCGTTCAGCGGGTAGCTGGGCGTTCCATTGGAAATTCGGACGAACGTCTGGCCACCAAGCGTGATGAAGTCCGTCTTCTCGATTCCCGTGGCATCGTCGCGCGTCAGGATAACGCCAGAGCGGTCGTAGATCGAGTAGATAGTCTTGCCATCGATGACTTGCTTCACGCGCTTCAAGTTGCCGTCGTAGGCGAAGCTTCCGGCATCGGTTCCGGTGAGCGTCACCGGTTGATTGGAAAAGTCGTAGGTGAAGCCGTGGATGCCATCCCCGGTTACGTTGCCGCGAGTGTCGTGCGAGTAGGTGCGCCACCCGCTGCCCTGCGCCGTGTCTTGAACCTGATTTACAAGATTTGCGCTCGTATAGTTGATGGTGACCGTGCGGGCGCCTTCGGCTCGCGTGCGTATGTTGCCGAGCCGGTCGTACGAGTAGCTGCCCGAGCCCCAGGGCCCTGAGGAAGTCTTGAGGCGACCAACGCCGTCATAGGTCAACGCGCGGTCGTAGCTGTTGTTAGGCGAGTCGATGAGGGTGATGTGGCCAGCGGCATCATAGCCGTAGCTCATGCTCGTGCCCCAGTTGCCCCCGATATAGGAGACCAATTGGCGGGCGTTGAGATTCTGCTGGTAGGTGCCGCCGGAGCCTCGATTGAGCGAGGCAATCTTGCCGTTCGGATAATAGGATCCACCGCTCAAGTAAGCCGTTGCGCCGTAGTACACATCGGTCGGCCTGCCATACCCATCGTTTACAAAGTTGTACGTGCGCCCGCTCGGGTACTTCTTGCTGATGAGCGCACCATCGGGGTCGTACCCGGGATCGATCAGATAGGTCCTGGCATCGATGACCATCTGCTCAGATTCAATTAGGCCGATCGTGTTGTACGTGTATGTCCAGTTCGCGCCACCGCGATTGAGGGTGAGCAGATTGCCGTTGAAATCGTACGTGCGCGAGATATCGGGCGTGGTGCCGGGGTAGTCGGTGGTCTGGAGGCGACCGATACCGTCATAGCCTAGATTGACCGCGGAGCCCGCGGGCGGGGTGACACAGCCGGTGCCGCTCGCCTGCCCTTCGGCGTAAGCGGTCATCTGGTTCGCGGCGTTGTAGCTGTACAGCGTGTTGCCGGTCTCAGGGACTTTGCGCCGACACAGCCGAAGGTTCACGTCGTACTCGAAGGTGCTCAGCAGTTGCGAACCATCGTCCTTGGTCTGGGCGAGGGAGATCTGGTTTCCATAGATATCGTAGCCGAAGTCGACGGTGATGCCTTCGGGCTTCTGAGTCTTGGTGATCTTGCCATCGCCGGGATCGCCCCAGCCACTCGCGGTGTTGGTAGTTTGGTAGTTCAGCGGATCCGTGATGCGGGTCGCGTTGCCGGTGAGATATTCGTATGTGGTCGTTCCGCCACCGCTGGCGGTCTCGATGCTCTGATACACCCGGCCGAGCGCGTCATAAGTAGTTTGCGTGCCGATCGTGGACCCAGCGGACAAAGCCGGCAGCGAAGTGAATATTGCGCGACCCATCGCGTCATAAGTAGTTTGAACGTAGATATCGCCGCCATATCCGTTCGTCGAGTGCTTGTACACCTGCGTCGGCCGCAGCATGGCGTCGAAAGTGGTCTTGGTCTGCTCGGCGCCATGGGCCTGCGTCAGCACCAGCGTACCGGTGGCGTATGAATAGCCGAAGGTGGTGCCCGTCCACGGCGAAGGCGGCGCGATGCTAGTGAGGCGGCCGACGGTGTCGTCGTAGCCATAGTTGGTGGTGTTGCCGTTCCAGTCTGTGATGCTTCGCACCCAGCCGTTGTCGTCGACCGTTCGATAAAGCTTTTTCGTATCGGCGCGTTCCACTTCCTGCGGAACGCCACGCTTCCACGTCCGTAAATAGGTGGTTCGGTTGAGAGGGTCCTTGGCCCAGGCCACTGTGCCGTCGGTGTTGTACCCGTACGTTCTCCAGACCGAGCCGAAGCGGTCGTGCTCAAAGATCTGCCCCAGCGCGTCGTACTGGACGCCGTCGAAAAGCTTGCCGTTCTTGGTAACGCTCGAGACTAAGCCCAGGATCCACTTCGTCGTGTTATGCGCATAGACCGTGTCGGTCTGTCGCGTGACGACGCCCAAGTTCGAGAACTGTTCGACCTTGGTCGGAAAGCCATAGCTATACGTCGACGACGTTCGAACCGTGTCGAACGTCGATTTGGTGGTGTACGTGTCCGAGCCGCGCGTGAGCGTGGTCTGGGTCATGCGCAACGGCTTATACGTGTCGAGACTCGAAGCGAAGACGAAGTTCGATCCAGCACTCGCCTCCTGAACGTAACTGAAGGTCGTGGTCTGAAGCGGCGTCGTCGCCGCCACCGTGGGATAGATCTCTTCCTTCGTGATCCTTGAATGCGGCTGGGCCGACGCGCCGATAAAGGGCGTCGGGTAGTACAGCTTCCGCTTCGAGTTATCGGGCTGGATGACCGCCGTGTAGATCTGACTGCCATCACTCATGTAGCTGTATTGCCAGGTGGCGGTCGTCATCGTCGGGCTGGCCAGAGTTTTGCTCGTGACGGCGATGACGTCCGAGACCTGCGCGCTGATGTTTTGTCCCTGGTTGGAATTGGGGCAGAACGGCGCCTGCGAGTTGGTCCCGCCCGATCCGAGATGCAGCTGGATTTCCGCCAGATTGAAGGTTCCGACGACCCCATCCGGATGGGTCACTGTCACGGTCTGGTTGAACTGCTTGCAGGCGTTGGGCTCGCCCGGGACCGCGCGGACATTCAGATTGGCGAGGTCATAGGTCCATTGCCGGCCGTTCGGCAGCGTCACCTTCGTCAGCGTGCCCCAGTTCTCCCACTGGGTGCCCGGGTTGCCATTGACGTTGATGGGCGGCTTGTACGAGAGGACGTTCTTGCTGCCATACGTATAGGTCCACTGGCGGGCATAATTGGTGCCAGGATTTGCCGTGACGGATTCGATCAATCGGTACGTACGCCCCACATCGATTCGGCGCCCATCACTCGATGTGATCGATTGCAGCCGCTTGTTGGCGTCGTAGGTGTAGTGAACCCAGTTGCCGTTGACGTCGGTGACCTCAGAGACCGCGAGCAGGTCGTAGTGAACGCCCATCTTGGTCCAGTAGGTGACCACTGCGCCGGTTTGAAAGTCTCGCGTCACCTGCCAGATGTCGAACTCGGATCGCTTTTGAGCCGGGTCCATGAGGACGTTGAACTTGTAGCGATCGCCGTTAGGCGCGACGGCGACAAAACCTTCAGTGCCAGCGCCATCGATGTTCGAAAGGCACTCGAGGTACCAGCCATTGACCGTCACTTTCTTGGCACTCGCCGGCCATGCTGAGGTCACGGTCTTGTCGAGAATCTGCCCCGAGGTGCGCCCCGGCACATCGAGAATCACCCCGTCGCTGTACTTGTCAGGGGAAAGGGCAGCACCGTTTTGAAAATGTGTGGGCCAGGAGGCGTTCGGGATGGCGCTTACCAGCGTCGAGCTGCACCGAACCTTGCCCCACTTTTTGCTGGGGCTCGCATACCACTCGTCATCCAGAATCTTAGTACTGATCGTCGGAATGGCGAGCTGCCAGTCCAAAAACTCGCCGCTTTGCATCTGACTCGGATTGAGGCGACGACGAATCTCGACTGGGAGATTGAAGTTGCCCGGGAGGGAGACGTCTACCTGCTCGAAGCTCAGTCGGCCGGACGACAGATCAATCGTGTCGCCAAGCAGCGTGTCGTCATGGGCTTTCAGATTCGCGTTGGGATCCTGGCGTTCTGTCCAATCGAGTGCCAACGCCGTGCCGGTGCCCCCTGACTGGCCGAACACGGCGGTCGGCAGGCAAAAGACGGTGGCGACAATCAGTGCGATGAGCCTCGTGAATTCGTTCACGACAATCGGAAGACGCTTGCAGGACATGACTGAGCCTCGTTGTTCTCATCCGCGCGTCCGTGCGCCAGGATCCTTGTGTTCGTCCTGGTACTTGTGTCACGAGATCGCGCGTTCTCCCACCTGCCTCGTAAACTTTATCTGACGCAAACCAGATGGCCGAATAATTGGCTTAAAGAAACAATTATTGGGCTTGACAACGCAAGCACGCCGGCGCGCTGCGGTGTAGAACAGGTCCAGACATGCGTTTGAAGACGTAGCTAGGCCGTCAACGGCAGCGGCCCCGTGTTCGACTCACAATCTCAGACGCTGTGTCGCGTTGAACGCCCCGCGTGCTTACTTCGCACCGGCCGCCTTGAGCCTGTCGTCCGGAATCAGGCAATAGCTGTCGAGGAACTGCTTGTGCGTCGGCATCTTCGCCACCTGCCCGCTGATGGTCTCGCGCAGCGTCGACAACATCGTGCGCAGTTTCTCGTCACCCGGGACGCGCGCCAGCCAGTGATAGGCGTTCGCGGTCATGCGCTGTCCCACCAGCACCTGTATCCACGAGTCGACTCGGAACACATCCATGGCGTCCGGGAGAACGAGGCCTGTTTCGCGGAACAACTCGAGGCGATGCGCCAGAGAATCCGGGATCGCCATGTCGCGGCAGTCGCGCCAGTACTGAGTGTCATCGCGCTCGGTGGCCTTGTAATGCAGCACGATGAAATCGCGGATGCGCTCGTACTCGTTGCGTGATTCCTGGTTGTACTGCTTCTGCAGCGATTCGCTGCAGCCGCTGATCGGGAAGAGGCGCAGCAGCCGCGTGATGCCGGCCAGGATGAGGTGGATGCTGGTGGACTCCAGCGGCTCGACGAAGCCGCCGGCGAGGCCGATGGCGATGCAGTTCTTCACCCAGGCGCTCTTGCGGCGGCCGGTCTTGAACTTCAGCAGGCGCAGTTCGACGCGAATGTCGCCCTCGGTGTTGCCCATCAAGACCTTGCGGGCTTCTTCATCATTGGTATACGCGCTCGAGTAGACGTGTCCCGTGCCCTGGCGATGCTGCAATGGGATCTTCCATTGCCAACCGGCCTGGTGCGCGATGGCATGCGTGTACGGCGGGATGTTGTCGAGTGGATAGTCGGTCTGCAGCGCCAGCGCGCTGTCGTTGCGTAGCCACTGGCTCCAGTCCTCGTAGCCGGCCTTGAGCGTCTGCTCGATCAGCACGCCGCGGAACCCGGTGCAGTCGATGAACAGGTCACCGTCGATGCGCTGGCCGGACTCCATGATCACGGCCTCGATGAAACCCGACTCCGGGTGTTGAACCACCTTGTCGATCTTGCCTTCGACGCGCTTGACGCCCTTGGCCTCGCTGCGTGAACGCAGGAAGCGCGCGTACAGCGTGGCATCGAAGTGATACGCGTAGTTGATCTTCGACTCGGGCGTGGTGAAGAACTTGCGCTCACGCGCGGCCTTGTGCTCGAAGCAGTAGTCGCCGATGTCGTCGCCGAAGCCTGCCGCCTGCGCGGCGAGCCACAGGTGGTGGAAGTCGCCGAGCCAGGTGCTCTTTCCAACGACACCGAACGAATGGATGTAGCGGTCGCCGAGCCGGGCCCAGTTGTCGAACAGGATGCCGAGCTTGATCGAGCCGCGCGTCACGCCGAGGAATTCGCGCTCGTCGAGGCCAAGGATCTTGTGGAAGGTACGAATGGTCGGGAACGTCGCCTCGCCGACGCCGACCGTGCCGATTTCCTCGGACTCGATCAGCGTGATGTCGACCAGCGAGCCGAGTTGCTGGGACAGCGCCGCCGCCACGCACCAGCCCGAGGTACCGCCTCCTGCGATCACCACCTTCTTCACTGTCTGTTCTGCCATTTGAAACCCCTCAGGAGTCCGGCCGGTCCGCCGGACAGTAGATCTTCAGAAAGTCCTTGTGCATCGGCATCGCGGACACGCTTTGCGCGTACGTCCGCTTCAGGTTTTCCAGCGACTTGCGCACGCGCTGCTCGCCAAGCGTTTCGCACATGTGATGGTACTGCCGCGGCATCAGCCGCTGGCCAATCATGACGAACACCCACGAGTCCACGGCGAAGAGGTCATCGGAAGTCTGGTAGGCGTACGCGTTCTCGCGAAACAAAGCCAGCCGTTGTGCCAGCGAATCCGGGATGGTCATGTCACGGCATTGGCGCCAGAACGGCGTGTCGTCACGTTCCGTGAGCTTGTAATGCATGATGATGAAGTCACGGATGTTCTCGAGCTCCGCCGACGATTGCGCGTTGTAGCGCGTGCTGAGCGCTTCGTAGTCGCCGCCGAACGGAAACATCTTGATCAGCCGCGTCACGCCGACCTGGATCAGATGGATGCTGGTGCTTTCGAGCGGCTCGAGGAACCCGCTGGCGAGCCCGAGCGCGACCACGTTCTTGTCCCAGGCCTTGCGACGCCGTCCGCTGACGTAGCGGATCAGGCGGGGTTCGAACAACGGCGAGCCCTTGAGGTTCGCGAGCAGTTCGGCGCGTGCGGCCTCCTCGGTGATATGCGCGCTGCAATACACCATTCCGTTGCCGACTCGATGCTGCAGCGGGATGCGCCACTGCCAACCGGCACTTCGCGCCATGGAGCGCGTGTAGGGCAGGATGCGATCTGTGGAACCGGTCTGGACCGCGAGCGCGGAATCCGTGGGCAGCCACTGCCGCCAGTCGTCATAGCCCGCCTTGAGCGTTTGCTCGATGAGCAGGCCGCGAAAGCCAGTGCAGTCGATGAACAGCTCGCCCTCGACTCGCCGGCCGTCTTCCATGACCAAAGCGGTGACGTGGCCGTTGTTGCTGTCCTGCTCGACGCTCTTGATCTTGCCTTCGACGCGTTTGACACCCTTGGGCTCGTACTTGGAACGCAGGTAGCGCGCGTACAAGCCGGCGTCGAAATGAAAGGCGTAGTTGATCGGCACCTGTTCCGAAATGGCAAATTTGCCCGCCAGAGCCGCCGTGTGCTCGAGGCAGTAGTCGCCGAGCTCTCCGCCAAAGCCGCCTGCCCTGGCCTGCAGCCACACGTTGTGGAAGCCCCCCATCCAGGTGGATTTGCCGATGGCACCGAAAGCATGGATATAGCGATCGCCATTGCGTGCCCAGTCGTCGAAACCGATGCCGAGTTTGAAGCTCGCCTGGGTCGCACGCATGAACTCACGCTCATCGATGCCGAGCAGCGCGTGGAAGGTGCGGATGGTGGGGATGGTGGCTTCACCCACCCCGACGGTGCCGATTTCCTCGGACTCCACGAGAGTAATGTCGAGCAGCGGGCCCAGCTGCTGCGCCAGCGCCGCGGCCGCGGTCCAGCCGGCGGTGCCGCCACCGGCAATCACGACACGTTTGATCGTTTGCAATCCAGACTCCGTCATCGATTGAGGCGTTCGAGCAGCCTGGCCCGCAGCCGGCGAGCCATTTCCTCGTCCAGCGGCGCGAGGTTGCCGCGCGCGGCGTGGGGCAGGTGTGCGGCGGCTTTGTCGGCCTCGCCGAAAACGTAGTAGTCGAACATCGCCCGCCAGGCGCGCTTCTCCTGCTCGGAACGATCTCGCAGACTGAGCAGTGCATGCAGCAGCGTGTTCTGCGGCGTATCCATCCACGCCGGCGAGGTATTCCACCAGTAATTGATCATCACGTTGAAGCTCTCGAGCGCCTCGACCTGGTGCCACCACAGTGCCGGGTAGAACAGCGCGTCGCCGGGCTCCATCTCGGCCACCTGCGCCGCCGCGAGTGCCTCGCGCAGCTTTGGAAAGCGCGTGAAGTCCGGGGCATTGATGTCGGTCATGGTCACGACTTGCCCGCCCGGTGTGGGCTCGAGCGGTCCCGGGTAGAGGTTTTCGACCTGTTCCGGTGGAAAAAGCGTAAATCGTCGACGGCCGACGGCGACGCAAGCGACATTGTGCGACATGTCATGGTGCGCGAGCGCCGTGGTGCGATTGCCGATCCACGCGCCCACCATCGGTGGGTTCGCCTGAAACATGGGATGGTTCAGGACCAGGTCGTTTGCGGCCCTTAAGCCCGGCAGGTACAGGTCCACGTCCGTAGAGCCGATGTAAATCGACGGCGCATTGACGTCATCCAGGTGATTCAGGACGCGGTCGAGGTAGTCGCCAAGAAGGCCGCGCTCGCTCTGGAAATCCAGCCGCGTCGCGTCAGCCGTGTAGCCGAAGCGGCCCGCAAGTTCAGGGCGCGCCACGAACGCGACCACACGGCGGCCTTGATAAAAAGACTTGAGGTACTCGGCGGCTTGGCGTGGCGAGCTGGTTTGCGTCAGCGGCCAGGCGCGGATCAGTCCCTTGAGCAGCACCGGTTGGCCGGCCGCTATCAGCGCGTCCCAGGGCACGGCATCCGGCGCGAGACCTTCGATCTCCCGTATCTTGCGAGTTGCGAGAACCACGGCTGCGATCCTAACGCGTGTTGGCGCTCCCGGCTCCGTGGGTCACGCCATTGCCGCGCGCTTGCGATTCTTGAGCTCGATCAGCCAGTTGATATTCGCGAGCGACGCGAGTGCGAACAGCGCGAAATGAAGGAAACCCGTCTTGTTCAGTTTCTCCAGCTGGGCGCCGTCGAGCTTCGCCAGGCGCGCTTCGCTGATCGTCAGGAAACCGGGCACCTGGTACTTCGTGCGGTCGTCGAGTTGGATCTCGATATTGCGCGGTTCCAGCAATCCGGCTTCCTCGAACGCGGCAAACATCGGCCCCACGGCACCCAGGCCGCGATGGACGAGCTGTAGCACGCGATTGGCGCGTTCAAGGTAAGGGGAATTGCCACCTTGGCTCTTGAAGATGGGCTCGCCTTCGGTCGTGCTGATACGCGGATGATCCAGGTCGACGTGGGTCACCATCTCGTTGACGGTTTCTCCGGCCTCGTTCTGCCTGAATCCGATCAGGAACGGCCCACGCGCGAGCAGTGCAGGCACGTAGCGCGCGTTCCAGGCATTGCCCTGCAGGAACAGGTTTTCATCTTGATCCAGGCCGAGCAGCGCCACCGCCTTGAACTGCCCGGCGGAGTCCTTGTGAAACAGGATCGGGTATTCACGCTGCACATGGACGAATTCGGTGGGGAAGATCATGACGCTGTTGATGCTGTCTCCGAACTCCGCGGAGTAGTCCGTCCTGACCTTCAGGTCCTTGTGGACCACGTTGTCGAGCAATACGTTTCGAGTCATCTTGTGAATCTTCCCATTCGAGAAAAGGAAAAGCCGCTCCGAAGAGCGGCTTTCCCATATTAAGCGTTCCTAGTTCGAGAGACTCGTTCCGGCCCTTCCGTGGTCCGAACAGGCAGGGTGCCGAAGTTTCCCTCGGCACCCCGCCAGAGGCTCAGAACTTGTAGCGCGCACTCAGGGCATAACGCGGGGCGAGTTCGTACGCCCAGATCGTCATGCCATCGTAACGGCGATACTCGCGATGGTCCGCGCCGGCCAGATTGATGCCTTCGAACTGCACCTGGACATGGTCGTTGATGTCGTACGAAACGCTCATGTCCCACTGGCCATAAGCTTCCGTGAACTGACCGCTACCGTTGTTACCCTGGTTGGTCGCGTTCAGGAAGTCATCGCGCCAGTTGTAGGCCACCCGGGCGGAGATACCGAACTTCTCATACATCAGCGTCACGTTCGCAGAATCCGACAAGCCAACCAAAGCAAACAGGTTGGCGTTCGGGTCCTGGTTCGGGTCGGCATTGACGTCGCCATCGACGATCGTATAGCTCGCCGCCGCACCGAATCCGCTGCCGCCGAAGAACTGCTGCCAGGCGAACTCCCAACCGTTGATGTTGCCTTCGTCGCTGTTGACCGGCTGGTTGACGCGGAACTGCATTTCCGGATCAGCAGCATCGCCCACCACGTCGCGTGCTGCGAGGATGGTATCGATGTAGCTCTGCGGCAGCGTGTTGGGAGCCGCTCCATCTGTGCCCAGGGCGGCCACCCATGCAGCCTCAGCAGCGGCGCGATCGCCGTTGTTGATGTCCATCAGCGCAACCAGCGTGAACAGGTTGGCAGGCGACTGGTCGGTACCGGGGTTGTCCGCGATGATGTCGAGTGCATCGCCCGAACGACTTCCCGGGGCACCCGCCGACGGATCGAGCAGACCGAACAACGGACGGCTGACCACGGAGTTGCCGAGGAAGTTCTTCACAGTCTTGTCGAAGAAGCCCACCGACACGTAGCTGTCGTCGCCGTAATACCACTCGACCGACGCGTCGAAGTTCTCCGACTCGAGCGGCAGCAGGCTTGGATCCTGCGAGGAGCCGGAGGTCAGGCCGCCGAGCGCCGTCGGGTTGTTCGGAGACTGGGCGGTGGTCGCCGCAAACAGGCTGCCGTACGGGACACGACCGATGGTCTGGCTATACGAAATGCGCGCCACAAGCTTGTCCGTGACGTCCATCTTGATGTCGATGTTCGGCAGGATGTGGTTGTAGGTGCCGCTGCCAGTCACCGCCGTCGAGCCGGCTGCAAAGTCGATGACGAAGTCGTTGTCCGCCAGCCAGCGGATGCGCTCCGGCACCGCCTGTGCGGCCGCCGATTCGACCTCGGTTCGCTCGTAGCGCAGACCGCCATTGATGTTGACATTGCGTCCCAGCAATTCGCTCTGCAAGCCGAACTGCGCATAGAGCGCCATGATGTCTTCATTAACCTCGTTCTGGTTCACCGAGGTTGAAACCGCCTGACCGCCGTACAGCGCGGAACTGGTGAGCGGCCCGAAGATCTTCGTGGCATCGGCGCGGAACGCGATGTTCGCCTGACCGACCGGGAAGTCGTCGAAGCGGCACGACATACAGAAGGTCTCAAAGGCGCCCGGCACGAGCTGTTCGATGTCGCCCGGGTTCGCGATACCCCACGAACCGAGATCCTGTGACGTCTGCCCTTGGTATACGTTGATCTTCGTAGCGCGATAGTTGGCGCCGAAATCGAGGGTGCTCTTCTCGGACTTGATCGAGTAGCGCAGGTCGAACTCGTCAACATCCATCTGCTGCTTATACGTGGTGCTGCGCGCTTGCTGCGTGGCGAGATCGCCGACGTCGAGCACGCCGTTGTCGTTGGCCTTGACGCTGTCGTCAATGGTGTACGTCTGCACCGGGAAGTGATCGCCGTTTTCCCAAGACAGTTCGTGAGCCAGGATGACCGGGGCACCGACCGCGACGAAGGTAGCGGTGTGGCCCAGCGGGTTGTCCGGCGAGGACTTGGCGGTGTCGCTGTGGGCGTCGAACTTCAGCGTACCGTTGTCAGTAACTGCCCACTCGACATTGAAGCCGACCGAATTGTAGTCGTCCTTCTGGCCTTTGGTGGTCTGCTCGAAGCCCATGTCCTTGGCTCCGTTGTCGACCTCTTGCAAGTAACTTGCATGGTAGAACACGCCTTCGTCATCGGTCTGGAAGGTCAGGTGATCGAACGGGGTGTTGAACCAGTTCGTCTGCTCCATGCGCATTTCCGTGGTCTTGTTCTGGAAATACGTGTAGTCCACCGTCATCGTGACCGAGTCGGCCGGGCGGAACTGCAACACGGCCTGCGCGTTCATGCGCTCACCGGTCAGGTCCGAAACGTCGTAACGGCTGTCGTCAGGAATGGAGTACAGCGCGCCATCCGGCGGCATGTTCACGAAATTTTCCGCGGGGGCGGTGTTTTTGACCACCGCGCCGTTCGCCATGATCGTAGGGCTGGTGCAGTCGGGGTATGTCGGGGTGCAACGGACGTTCCATCCGTTCGTCTGGCCCATCGCGGCGCCAGAATCACGCTTGGAGTATTCACCGAACACGCCGAAGCCGACGGTTTCGTTGTCGTTGGTCCAGTTGAAGAGGCCGCTCACCTCGGGGGTGATGTCATCGCCAGTCTCGTTGCTGGTGTCGGTCAGCGCCTTTACGCCGAACGATCCCTGCATCCCGGGCGTGTCGAACGGACGACGGGTCTTGACGTTGATGGTCGCGCCGATACCGCCAGAGGGCAGCAGGGATTGGCCAGTCTTGTAAACCTCGAGACCCGACACCGCTTCTGCGGCAATGTTCGAGAAGTCGAAGCTGCGACCCTGGGGGCCTGAATACGCGCTCTGCGCGCCATAGACATTGACCTCGGCCGTCGCAACCGTGCGACCGTTGAGGGTCACCAGGTTGTATGCCGGGCCGAAGCCGCGCACCGTGACCTGCGAACCTTCACCGTTCTGACGGTCGATCGCCACGCCA